>Ga0247825_10001291_pt1 | contig 16414 bp, 15 predicted proteins | sample 13C_Vanillin_Day_FD_194413 | JGI IMG/M metagenome (GOLD analysis project Ga0247825, IMG submission 194413) | Soil microbial communities from agricultural site in Penn Yan, New York, United States - 13C_Vanillin_Day48 | ecosystem: Environmental > Terrestrial > Soil > Agricultural land | place... | reverse complement strand
CCCGATGCTGCTGGTGCGAAAGTAGCCGCGTGCTGATTTCCGGCGCCCGCAAGCTCGAGCGGATGCGCGACGGCCGTGCGGTCTATATCGGCGCCGAGCGGGTCGATGACGTGACCGCGCATCCGGCCTTCCGCGAAGGCGCAAACACCATCGCCGGGCTTTACGACCTGAAAGCCGATCCGGGCAAACGCGAGCTGTTTTCATTCGATACCGGCGGCGAGCCGGTCAGTCTCTACTGGCTGCGCTGCCGCAACCGCGACGACCTCGCGCGCCGCATGCGCTGCTGCAAGGCGATCGCCGATTTCACCTATGGTTTCGTCGGACGCTCGCCCGATCAGGTGTCGGGGCTGATTGCCGGCCTTGCCATGAATCCGGGCCTGCTCGACGGATTGCACCAGGGCTTCGGACAGAACCTGCTGAAGTACTACGACTACGCGAGCCGGAACGACCTCTATCTCAGCTTTGCCGTGACGCCGGCGAGTGGCAGGAAAAGCGCCGACCTGTTTCCCGGCCAGCAGCGCGACGATCCGAACCTGCAGGTGGTCGCCGAGGACGATTCGGGCGTCACCGTTTCCGGCATGAAGATGCTCGCCACCAGCGCGGTCTATGCCGACGAGATCCTGATCGGCAATCTCACGCCGATCGACGAGAAATTGAAGAGCGAAGCGATCACCGCGGCGCTGCCGCTCAACGCGCCCGGCGTCTCGCTGTGGTCGCGGCAGCCTTACGCACAGCACGTTGCGCATCAGGCTGACTATCCGATGTCGTACCGCTACGACGAGACCGACAGCGTTCTGGTCTGCGATCGCGTGAAGATTCCGTGGGAGCGCGTGTTCCTGCACAACGACGCGGCGATGTCGCGGCGCATCTACATCGAGACGCCGGCGAACTGCTACCAGAACCACCAGTCCAACATCCGATTCTGGTCGAAGATGGGCCTGATCGTCGGCCTGGCGAGCCGGATCTGCCAGGCCAACGGCACCGACAGGATTCCGGCGGTGCGCGAGGTGCTCGGCCGGCTTGCATCGCTCGAGGCGCTGATCGGCGGCATGGTGCACGGACAGATCGACGCCTGGGAGGCGTGGCCGGAAGGCTACGCGACGCCGAACCGCCGCATCATGTATGCGGCGCTCAACTGGTGCCAGGAGCATCACACCGAGATCGTCGACATCCTGCGCACGCTGCTGGGCGGCTATCCGCTGGTGATGCCGGCCTCGATCGACGTCGTCACCGACGCTGCGCTGCGCGACCGCTTCGAGCGCTGGTGGAAGACGCCGTCGATCGAAGCCATCGAGCGCCACAAGCTCTACAAGCTTGCCTGGGACATCGTCGGCAGCGAATTCGCCGGCCGTCACATGCTGTATGAGAAGTTCTACGCGGGAAGCTCCATCGTGGTGCGCAACCAGAGCGACCGCGAGGCGCCGTGGCAGAATTTCCACGACATCGTCGACCGGCTGCTCGCGAGCATCGAGCTGCCCGAGGGCCGGCCCTAGCGCATGTCCCGGAAAAGTGGGCACCGGTTTTCCGAAAAGGACATGCGCAAACTCGGGAGTCTAGAGCGCATCCCGGTTCATCTTAACCGGGATGCGCTCTAGGCTATCCGGCGATCAATCTCGGCAGGAACAGGCTCATCGCCGGCAGCGTCACCACGAGCGTGAGCCGCACCACATCCGACATCAGGAACGGCGCCACGCCGCGGAACGTGTCGATCATCGGCACATCCTTGGCGAGCGAGTTGATCACGAAGACGTTGAGCCCGACCGGCGGCGTGATCAGCCCGATCTCGACGACCATCAACGTGATGATGCCGAACCACAGCTTCACGTCGTCCACCGGCAGGCCGAAGTCGAGCACCGAGACGATCGGCCAGAAGATCGGAATCGTGATCAGGATCATGGCGAGCGAGTCCATGACACAGCCGAGGAACAGGTACAGCACGATCATGCCGAGGATGATCACGTAGGGCGGCAGGCCGGAGTTCTGGAACAGGTCGGCGGTCCAGATCGGAAGCTGGGAGAAGCCCAGGAACGCGTTGAGCACGCCGGCGCCGAGCAGGATCAGAAAGATCATCGCCGAGGTCTCGGCCGTCTCCAGCAGCGCGTCGAGGAAGCCTTTCATTCGCATGCCGCCGTGAAACACGGCGATCAGGAACATGCCGAATGCTCCGATGCCGGCGCCTTCGGTGGGCGTGAAGGCGCCGGAATAGATGCCGCCCATCACCACCACGAAGACCAGCACCACGGTCCAGATGTCGCGCACCGCGGTCCAGCGCTGCTTGCTGCTGGCGCGCTCCGCGGCGGGGCCCGCGCTGGGGTCGACGCGGACCACGATCGAGATCACGATCAGGTAGCCGATTGCGGCCAGAATTCCCGGCACGAACGCGGCCTGGAACAGCTGGACGATGTTTCCCTCGACCATGATCGCGTAGATGATCAGCGGGATCGACGGTGGGATCAGCGCGCCGAGCGTTCCGCCGGCGGCGAGGGTGGCGGTGGCAAACGAGCCGGAATAGCGATAGCGCCGCAGTTCCGGCAGCGAGACCTGTCCCATCATCGCGGCGGTCGCCAGCGAAGACCCGCTGATGGTGCCGAAGGCGGCGCAGCCGCCGATCGCCGCCATCGCGAGGCCGCCGCGCAGATGGCCGATGAACGCGCTCGCCGCGCGAAACAGGGCAGCCGTCACGCCCGCGCGGGTCGCGAAATTGCCCATCATCAGAAACAGCGGAATGACCGAAAAATCGAACGAGCTGAACCGCCAGTACATCTCGGTCTTGAGAAAGCTCAAGAGCGGCGTGACGCCCGCGATCTTGACGTAGCCGACCATGCCGACCGTGATCATCGCGACGCCGATCGGCACCCGGAGCGCGATCAGGACAAAAAGGGCGGCGAAGCCCAGTCCGCCAATGGCGAGATCGCTCATGACGCTACGCTCCGCCGCTGGCCGGCGAACTCGCCGCATCGCCGCCTCGTGCGGCGACGAAGTCCCGTTTCAGGGTGTAGAGAATCGCAAACAGCAGGACGACCATGCAGAAGATGTCGAACGGGATCGTCCACCAGCGGTAGAATGCGAAGGCGGCAATCTGCTCGGCTGACTGGCGCATCTCGATCGCGCCGTAAACCAGCCGCCAGGTGAACATCGCGGCGGCGGCGAGATAAAGCAGGTTTCCCGCCGCGTCGAGCCGGGCCTTTGTCCGGGGCGATGCGTGCTGCGTGAAGAAATCGGCGATGACATTGCCGCGCTTGAGCTGACAGTACGGAAGGAATGCAAAGATCGCGCAGCCGCACAGGATGCCGACGATGTCATAGTCGCCGTTGATTGGCGCAGAGAACAGGTACCGGCCGCCGACGCTGATGGTGACGACCGCCGCCATCGCGCAGCTCAGGAGTCCGCCGAGAATGGCCAAGGCTCTGGCCATGCCGTGAAGTGCGCGGCCGGCCGGATCGGCCGGCCGGCTTGTCACTGGTAGATCAGCCATCGACGCATCCCCCGATGTCGAAGTCTGCCCCCGGTATTCAACGCTACTTGGAGTACTTCGCCTGCAGCGCCTCGACCTCGGCAAGGATCTTCTTGCCGTCATCGCCGCCGTCGTTCAGCAGCTTGACGAACCGGTCGAACACGGGCTGCACCTTTTGCTTGAACTTCGCGGTCTCCTCGGCGCTGAGGCTGACGAACTTGTTCTTCGGCTTGCTGCGCATCACCTTCTCGCCTTCGACCTCGATATCGTCCCAGGTCTTGATGGCGAGATCGACGAGATTGGCGCCCGAATTATTGTCGATGACCTTCTTCAGATCGGGCGGCAGACTTTCATACTTCTGCTTGTTCATCAGGAACGTGAAGATCGCGGTCGACAGCCGCGGCTGCGGCGGTGCGAGCGTCGTGAAGTATTCGGTCAGGTCCTGCATCTTCACCGCCGGCGCGATCTCATAGGGCAGGATCGAGCCGTTGACCGTGCCCTTGCTCAGCATCGGCGCGAGTTCCGGCAGCGCGACCTGCAGCGGAGCCACGCCCAGCGCCTCGAGAATCCAGGAATTGGTGCGCGAGTAGGCGCGCAGCTTCATGCCTTGGAAATCCTCGACCTTGTTGATCGGCTCCTTGGTCATGAACAGCGCGCCGGCGTGACAGTGCACCAGCAGCACGTGGTACGGCTCGAAGTCTTTCTTCATGTACTTCGGCACGTACTCCTGCAGCGACCGCACGGTGGCGTTGGTGCTCCGGTGCAGGAACGGCAGCTCGAATATTTCGAGCTTCGGCATCACGCCGGGCGTGAAGCCCGGCAGCGTCCAGGCCACGTCCACCACGCCGTCGCGCACCTGGGTGAGAAGCTGCTCGGCCTTGCCGCCGAGCTGCATCGACGGGAAAACCTGGACCTTGATGCGGCCGCCGGACTCCTTCTCGATCTTCTGCGCCCATGGCGTGACGTAATGCTTCATCGGATTCGCCACCGGCGGCAGGAACGAGTGCACGCGTAACGTCACCTCCTGTGCCGATCCGGCTCCCGGGATCAGGGCCGAGCACAAGGCAAAGACCCCGGCCGCTACCGTTTGAATGTGTCGGGTCATGCGTCCCTCCTGGTTTGGCGTATCCCCCATGTCCCTCTTGCAGTACTGCCCTGCATAATAGGACTGGCGAATTGACGCACACGAGTGCCCTTCGATCAAGTCCTGCTCGCTGTACCGCATTGTGGGGCACTTGATCGCAGCGGCCTTCCATCGCCTGATGCCGCCTTGAAGTGCTCTTCATTCCCACCCATTGCCAAACTTCATCGCGGCGTCGGGCTCCCGGCCCGGCATCATGAGCCGCTCCTCGGCGGTCCGGCGATCTACCATCGCAACATGCGGTGTCCGGCAAGTGCGCTCGCGATGCTCACTGCCGCAATCGCCAGGCTGTACCAGGTCGCGACGAACAACGGAGAGTCGTCGGTGCAATTGACGGCGTAGAGGGCGGCCGCAAGGCCGCTGGCGGTCAGCCCGGCCACGGCACCCGCGATCGGCGGCCGCGTCGGCGCGCCGTGGCGCAATGCGAACAGCAGCGCGGCGGCCAGCGGCAGGGACAGCAGCGGGATCAGGCCGAGGCACAAATACCAGTTGTCGCCAACCAGCGCTCCAGGCCAGCGGGATGGCGGCAGCGTCACGAGCTCTGCGGCTACCGCCACGGCCAGGACCGCCGGGATCGCGGCCAGCGCCAACAGGCGCACCGGTGCGCCGGGCCGCATCAGCCGCAGCAGCAACCAGCCGGACATTGCGGCCAGCGCCAGCATCAGCAAGGGCTTGAACAGAAAGCGCACGTGGGTGGCGGCCTCCGCGATGTCGGGGCGCGGTCCAAGCCAGATGGCAAACGCCATCGCAGACAGGGCGAAGCCGGCCGCGGCGGCGAGCACCAGCATCCGGCCGGGCGGCTGCGGTGCAGCGGTGCGGTCGGCGGCCAGCGCCCGGATCAGGTCGTCCGTTCTCATGGCTTTTCGGAATGTTTCGCAAGCGCGGTGAGGCCGCGATGCAGGGCGACGCGCACGGCTCCTTCGCTCATAGCGAGCCGCGCCGCCGTCTCGCCGATGGAGGCGCCATCGACCGCGATGCTTCGGAGCACGTCGCGCTGACGTGTGGGCAGCGCCTCGAGCGAACGCGCCACGTCGGGTCCGGGATCGGCCGGTGCGTCGTCGGCGGGGAGAATCTCGGCGAAATCCTCGATCGGCAGATAAACCCGCGAGCCGCGCCGGCGCAGCACATCGACGGCCTTGTAGCGGGCGATCGCGGCGACCCAAGGGCCGATCGGGCGCGTCTCGTCCCAAGTGTGCCGCTTCATGTGCACCGCCAGCAGAACCTCCTGCACCACGTCCTCCGCATGGTCATCGGAAAGCCCGATCCGCGCAAGCGCACGCCGCACGAACGGCCGCAGCGCCGTCGCCATGTCGCGCAAGCAGCGGTCATAGGCCGCGGCATCACCCGCCCGCGCCGCCCGCATCAGCGCGGCCCATTCGATTTCGCGGCGTTTCACGCGCCTGCTCTCACTGTTTCGCGCCGGACCGGGTCGTTGTTACGGAACATGACAAGAAATTGCTGCCGCGAAAGCATTTTACCCCGGTCAACACAAACTCGTGAGCGCGTAACACGGCGTTGCCGACCCGCGAAATGACGAGGGAGAGGACAGGTTCGCCCGGCCTCTCGCAACGATGCGTCAACCCCGAAAGGACATGTGATGACCACGAAATTCACCGCTGCCGCGCTCGCCGGCTCGCTTACCGCCGCGCTCGCGATGATCGCCTCTGCTTCGGCCGCGCCGGTGTCGCAGCCGGCCAATACCGAAAAGTGCTACGGCGTCGCCATGGCCGGCAAGAACGATTGCGCCGCCGGTGCGGGCACGACCTGCGCGGGTACGTCCAAGGCCGACTATCAGGCCAATGCCTACAAATACGTTGCCAAGGGCACCTGCGTCTCGATGAAGACGCCGAAGGGCAACGGCACGCTCACGCCGAAAACCTGACAGCAGCAAGCCCGGGGCGCGCGATCCGGCGCGCCCCGTCGCAGAGGAGCCACCATGCGTGCGAACAGCCGGCTGCCCGCGTCGGCGGGCGTGGGATTCAAGCCCGAGCATTTTGCAGGGCTCCTCGCGGCCGACCAGCCGATCGGCTTTGTCGAGATTCACGCAGAGAACTACATGGGCGCAGGCGGTCTGCCGCATGCGCAGCTTCATGCGCTCGCCGAACGCTATGCGCTGTCCGTGCACGGGGTCGCCCTGTCGATCGGTTCGACGCAGCCGCTCGATCGCGAGCACCTCGCGCGGCTGAAAGCCCTGTGCGAGCGCTATCGGCCGGCAGGCTTCTCCGAGCATCTGGCCTGGTCGTCCCATGGCGACGTCTATCTCAACGATCTCCTGCCGCTGCCGTATACCGAGGAAACCCTCCGCCGCGTGATCGAGCACGTCGATCTGTTGCAGGACACGCTCGGTCGGCAGATGCTGCTGGAAAATCCATCGACCTACGTGCGCTTTGCCGGGAGCACGATCCCGGAGACCGAGTTCCTCGATGCCGTCGCCCGCCGCACCGGTTGCGGGCTGCTGCTCGACGTCAACAACGTCTTCGTGTCGGCGCGCAACCACGGCGAGTCCGCGGAAAATTACCTCGACCGCTTTCCACTGGCGTGGGTGCGGGAAATCCATCTCGGCGGCCATGACGAGCAGCGCGATGACGCCGGTGCACCGCTGCTGATCGATGCGCACGGCACTCCTGTCGCCGACCCGGTCTGGGCGCTTTACGCGGACGTCATCGCCCGCATCGGTGCGGTGGCGACCCTGATCGAATGGGACAATGACGTTCCGGCCTGGCCGGTGCTCGCGCGCGAAGCGCGAACCGCTGCGGGGATTCTCGATCGAACGAAGCTGCGACAAGCCGGGTGAGAAGCGCGATGTTTGCTCCGCTGCAGAATTCCTTTGCCGCCGCTTTGCTCGATTCGGATCGGCCTGTTCCCAAGGGATTGACCTCGCATGCGGCATCCGTGCCGACGAAGCGGTTCGCGGTTTACCGTAACAATGTCGTCGTGAGCCTCATCGACGCGTTGCGCCGCCGCTTCCCGGCCGTGGAGCGGATCGTCGGCGAGGAATTCTTCGCCGGGATGGCGCGCGTCTACGCCACGGCGCATCCGCCGCGGTCCAAGCTGCTGGTCGAATACGGCGACGACTTTTCAGACTTCATCGAGAGGTTTTCTCCCGCCGCGGATCTCTGTTACCTGCCGGACGTGGCGCGGCTCGAGGCCGCCCGCACCCGCGCGCACCATGCCGCCGACGCGGAGCCATTGGCAGCGGGTCGCGTTGCGGCATTGCATGAGGCTTCCCTGCCTTCGTTGCGCCTGGTGCTGCACCCGTCCGCAGAGGTCGTGCGCTCGCGCCACCCCATCGTCACCGTCTGGGCGATGAACGCCGGCGAGATGCCGCTTGGCCCGATCGCCGAGGATGCGGCCGAAGACGCTCTCGTGGTTCGGCCGTGTTTCACGGTTCAGGTGCGCGCGCTGCCGCCTGGTGGAGCGGCCTTCGTGCTTGCGATCGCAAGGGGCGCGACACTTTGCGAAGCCGCCGAGGCAGCGGCAGCGGATGATGGGCGCTTCGACCTTTCGTCCAACCTTGCCGGACTGCTTGGCGGCGGCGCCTTGGCCGGCATAGCGCCTGACAATACAAAAAAGGGTTTTGAGTCATGACGACAACCGTGGCGGTTTCCCCGCAGTCCGGGCCGGCCGGCGTCATCCGCCGCGCGCACGGCTGGATGGCCTGCATTCCATATTCCGTTGTGGCGCTGATCGCGCGGCTGTCGATGGCCGGGGTGTTCTGGCGGTCGGGTCAGACCAAGGTCGAAGGCTGGCACCTGACCGATTCTGCGGTCGAGCTGTTCCGCAGCGAGTACCAGTTGCCGCTGATCGATCCGGTGCTCGCCGCGTATCTCGCCGCTTTCGCCGAGCACCTCTTTCCGGTCCTGCTCGTCGTCGGATTTGCGACCCGCTTCGCGGCGCTGGCCCTGCTCGTCATGACGCTGATCATCCAGGTTTTCGTCTACCCGGACGCCTGGCCGACGCACGGAACCTGGGCGGCGTGCTTCGTGATCTTGATGACGCACGGTCCGGGCCGATTGTCGATCGATTGCGTCCTGGATCAAAAGCTCCGAAAGGCGGAAGGGCGGTAGGAAGCTGCGTGCGTCGGGAGGAACGGCGATCACTCGGCGCGTACACGCGGCAATCAATGCCCATGCAGATACGCGGAGTATAGGCTTAGCAGGTAAATGACCGTCAGTGCGATGCTGACCCAGCCCACCGTTCCGCGAAACCGGGTGGTCGGCTGGTATTGCACCGCCACCACAAATATCCCCGACATGACGACCGCGGCGAATGCCGTGACCGCATGAGCGGGTGAGACGGACGCGAAAAGTGGACCTTTGGTATAGACGATATCGTCCACTGCCAGAATCAACATGTTGAATAGATTGCTGCCCAGAAGGTTGCCGATGGCCAGGTCGACAGCACCAATCCGGAGTGCGCTGATCGTTACCACCAACTCTGGCAACGAGGTTGCACCCGCCACGAACAAAGTTCCCACAAAGGTGGTGCGCCAGCCCATCGCGTCGGCGATCTCCAGCCCGACAAACGGCAGCCAGGTGCCTGCTACGGCGACGACGACGGCGGCTGCGGCATAGCGGACAAGCGCCACGTTGAGGGTGATGTTTGGTTCTTTTCCAGTCGGCGATGGCGCGGGTCTCGTGCGCCGCTCATGAACGAAGGCGGCTCGCATGGCGACGAAGTACAGAACGACGATGAAGGGCGTGTATATGCTGACATGCATGAACTGAAGTGCAAGCCCGCTGCCGCTCAGCAGCAGCACACCGCCGGCCGATCCGACCAGGATCACGCCGAAGCCGGCTGTCAGCACATGATTTTGGTCGATCCGGCGATAGACTGGTTCGTCCCGGCTCAACGCGTCCAGCAGAACAAGCATAACGAGGTTGAATACACAGCTGCCCAAGGCATCGCCGACTGCAATGTTCGGCGCATCGGCGACGGCAACAGAACTGATACCCGTGAACAATTCCGGCACTGAGGTGGCGATAGCAAGCAGGAGCAGTCCGATCCAGGTCCGCGACAGTCCGGTCAGGCGCGCGATGGTATCCGCGTAACGGGTCAGCACCTGCCCGGCAAGCCCGATCAACGCAGCGCAGACCGCGAACTTCAGCCAGGGTAGGATCATGGTTGTCATCGCGCGGTCTCTCGTCGGTATCGCACCGCGATCCAGGCAAGAGATTGGACAACGAGCAATGGCGTGACGCTCATTCCAAGGATGACGGCCCACATGGCGTTGGTCGGGGGAACCAGGTGGAAGACGTGCGCCAGATGAGGCACGTAAGGCGGCACCGCCAGGAGCAGTGTGCAAAGGGCCAGGGCGCTCCAGAGCCATGGATTGCGCGTCACTTCGTTTTGCACCAATCCCGAGCGTGAATGGCGCATGTTGAAAACATGCCAAAGCTGGGCAAAGCCCAAAGTCAAAAACGTGACGGTGACGACAGCGCTGCCATCGAGTTCAAGCCAGAACCGACCGAGGGCCAGGGCGCCGAAAGTGGCCGCGGTCAGTGCCAGGCCATGCAGCACGATCAGCGTCCACTGCGAGCGGCCGAGCAGGGGCTCTTGCGGATCGCGCGGTGCCCGATTGAGGACGTCGCGATCGCCTTCGCCCATGGCAAGAGCAAAGGCGGGGAATACGTCGGTGACCAGATTGAGATAGAGGATCTGCAGGGGCAGAATCGGTAGCGGCAACCCGAACACGATCGCCAATCCCACCACCAGCACCTCGCTCAGATTGCATGACAGAAGGTAGGTGACGAACCGCCGGATATTGCCGAAAATCACGCGGCCTTCGCGAATGGCTTTGACGATGGTCGGGAAGGCGTCGTCGAGCAAAATCATGGCGGCAGCTTCGCGCGCCACGTCGGTGCCGCGCATGCCCATCGCCACTCCGATGTCCGCCTGCCGCAGGGCCGGCGCGTCGTTTACTCCGTCACCGGTCATGGCGACGACGGCGCCGGCGCGTTGGTATGCGCGCACAAGCTCGAGTTTCTCGGAAGGACTGACACGCGCAAAGATCCCGGTGCGCAGCAGTTCGTCTTGATGGCCGCCAAGAAGTCGCGCGAGCTCGCGCCCTTCGACGGCCTTTTCAGCCATTTCGCCGATTCCGACGGCACGGCCAATGCTGCGTGCCGTGATGGCATGGTCGCCCGTGACCATGACCACACGGATACCTGCCTGCCGGCAAGCCTGGATGGCTTGCGGCACATCTGCTCGCGCCGGATCCTCTAAGGCGACGAGGCCAAGAAAGGTCAGATTCCGGTAGGGATCGTCGTCATCGTGCGCGGTGGTTTTGGTCGCGCATGCGAGCACCCGTAGGCCATGATGGCCGAGATGGTCGACGCGCTCCAGCCATCTGGCGCGTGTGACATCGTCCATGACGGTGCCGCCATCGTCATTGGCGACCCGATCGGCAATGCTCAAAACGGCCTCGGGAGCCCCCTTGACTGCAAAAAGGACCTCGCCGTCCTGGCGATGCAGCGTCGCCATCATCTTGCGAGCCGCGTCGAACGCATACTTGCGGGCCAGGGGTTTTGCCTTGAGGAGTTCGCCACGCTCGATGCCGACCCGCCGGCCGACCCGAAGCAGGGCGATCTCCATGGGATCACCGCTCGGTTGCCTGGCTTCGTCGCCGAGACTTGCGTCGTTGCAGAGCACGGCAATTTCGGTCAGCCGCGCCAGCTGCGCATCTGCCCGCAGGGCAAGCGCTTCGCCGCCGGCGGCCGACTCCTGTTTCATGACGACTTCGCCGGACGAAAGCCAGAAGCGACGCACCGTCATGCGGTTTTCAGTCAAGGTGCCGGTCTTGTCCGTAAGGATGACGGTGGTCGCGCCCAATGTCTCCACGGCTGACAGCCGTTCGATCAAGGCATTCTGCTGCGCCATGCGCCACATGCCCCGGGCAAGTGCCAAGGTCGATACGATCGGAAGCCCTTCAGGAATGGCCGCGACCGCGAGCGCGATGGATGCCTGAACGATGAGAACGACGTCGTGCTGATTCACGGTCCCGGCCGCGATCAGCACCGCGGCCAGTATCAAGGTGGCCCACACGAGCTGGCCGGACAGGCGTGCGAGCTTCCGTTCCAGCGGTGAACTGCCCGGCTCGGCATCGGCGACGAGTTGTGAGATGCGCCCGATTTCGGTGGCATGGCCGGTTGCGGTCACCACGCCGATCCCGCTACCGCGGGTGATCGTGGTACCCTTGAAAACCATCGAGTTTCGCTCCGTGAGCCGCACTTCTTCGGCCACGGCTAGTGTGTCTTTCTCGACGGCAACGGACTCGCCGGTCAGCGTCGATTCGTCCGCCGCGAGGTTTGAAGCCTCGATCAGCCGCATATCGGCGGCGATTGAATCTCCGGCTTCCATCAAGCCGATGTCGCCGGGCACGAGCTCATCGGCTGGAATGATGCGAGCATGGCCTTCGCGGCGAACCCGCGAGGAGCGGGTGCCGAGCGCCCGCAGCGCTTCGATCGAGCGAGCCGCCTTGAGCTCGGTGAGGAAACCAATCAGCGCGTTCAGCAGCAGGACTGCAGCAATCGCGATTCCCTCTTCCAGTTCTCTGAAGTAAAAGGCAAGCGAAGCCGCCGCTGCCAGCAGATAGACAATTGGGCTCTTGAACTGATGCACGAGCACGATGTAGGCGCTGGTTCTTCGGCGCGACAAAAGAGCATTCGGGCCGTGAACGAACGCGCGACGCCGAACCTCTTCGTCACTCAGGCCGGCGCTGCCTGACACGTCCAGCAGCTTCAGGGTCTCGCCGACCGAGAGGGCGAAGTAGGGCTTGAGCGAGCCTGTCTGCGGTTTCGGTTCGGCGATTCCCATCGGTTTCCTGCATGGCGAGCAAGCGCTGGTCGGCAGAAAGGTGCGGGTCGATCTGTGTCGTTCGATCCGCTTGACCATCATTGCAGCCAACAGACCGGAACTTTTGCTGGATCCCGTTGAGCTAGATCAATCCCTGGTTAGTGCTGGCGTTCATGATGAGTGCGTGCCAGCCAACCGACGAAAGAAAACACGATGCCGAAGCTTCTTGTTCCGATTGACGGCTCGGAAAGCTCGACGCGAGCTCTCGATCACGCAATGAAAATTGCGAAAACCAACCCGTCCTATGAACTGCATCTCCTCACGGTCCATCCGGAGCCGATCATGTACGGTGAGATCCTCGTCTATGTATCGAGCGAGAAGATGCATGAGCTGCAAAGGGCACACAGCATGGATCTGTTGCGGCCGGCGATCGAAGCGGCTGAGAAGGCGCGGATCGCTCACACAAGCGAGATTGCCCAAGGTGAAGTAGCTTCGACGATCGCCAAGAGGGCCCATGAGCTTCATTGCGAGGGGATCGTCATGGGAACGCGCGGAATGACCGCGATCTCCAACCTGGTCATCGGTTCGGTCGCCACCAAAGTCATCCACCTGACGACCATACCTGTCACGCTCGTGAAATAGCCGCGGCATTGAACGCGGTTCGTTGCGGCGCCCTCGGTGCCGACCAACAACATCAAGGAGCTGGTGGAGCTTGCCAGAGCCGGCCGAACGGGCTCAACCACTCCAGCACGGGCTACGGTCTGCAACAGCACCTCGCCGCAGAAGAGATCGCGCAGCGGACCGGCGGGAAATTCACCCACGTCGCCTACCGCGGCGGCGGGTCGGCGATGACGACCTGATCGCGGCGCGGCAGCGGGCATCAACGCGGGCACGCATTTCATGGTGTTTGCGCCGGTGGCGACGCCAACGCCCACGATTGCGCTGATCGGCGCGGAACTGCACAAGATGATCGCTGCGCCCGCGCTGCGCGAGCGCTTCAAGCAGATCGGGCTTGAGGCGGCGCCAATGACTGCGCAGGAGGTGGCGGTCGAGATGCAGCGCACCGGCGAGCGCTACGCGCCGCTCATCAAGCGGCTCAATATCAGGCCGGAGTAGCACTGCGCCGCTTTTGCTTCTCCGTCGTGGCCGCGCAAGCGATGCTGCGATGAATACCGCACAAGCTTGTTTGTGCATCGGGGCGGTCTGCAAGTTCATGCCGCGCAAAGAAAAACCGCGCCGCTGCGCCTTGTGCATGTCGCGACGCGGGCTGCATAGCGGCGGCCCGGCCGAAAGGCCAGTATGCGCTCGCGATGGCCGACCACGCTGGGCCCCGCGTGACTGAAGTGTCGTCGAAATCTCAAGAAAAAATCAAGCTCCCCTCGAAGTTCCAGGCGCCGGAACATGCGACATTTCAAATGACGTCATTTTCATTGAGATTGGCATGAGCGACATTGTGCGCGAGCAGTTCGACGAGCATCCCTATGGTTGGGTGATCGTTGCCGTATCGACCGTCTGCCTTGCGCTCGGCTTCGGGGCGGGCGCCACGGTTTCGGTTTTCATCAAACCGTTCGAGCAGGAATTCGGTTGGCTTCGCGCCGACACGTCCATGGCCTACACGATGCATACCATCGGTGCGGCGGTCGGTGGCCTCGTCTGGGGCAGTCTTTCGGATCGCATCGGCGCGCGGAAGATCGCCGTCCTTGGCTCTGTGGGGATCGCTGCGGGCCTCGCCGCGCTGCCATGGCAAAGCGAGCTCTGGCTGCTTTACCTTCTCTATTTTCTCATCGGCGCCATAGGCTTTGCTTGCCTGTTCACCCCTGTGCTTGCGCTGACCGGGCTCTGGTTCAACGCGCGCAAGGGCCTTGCGATCGGCGTTGTTACCGCCGGCGGCGCCATCGGCCAGGGCATCGTGCCCTATTTCGCGCAGCTCCTGATCAGCGAGCTTGGATGGCGCGGTGCCGCGCTTTGGCTGGGGGCCGGATATTTTGTCGTTCTCTTTCCATTGATGTTCCTGCTGCGGCCTGCACCGTCCGCCGGGGAGGCGCAGGGTCGCTCCGCCCGATCGGATTCCAACCTTTGGGGCGTGCCGCACGCGATCACCATCCCGTGGCTCGGCCTCGCCGGAGCGTTTTGTTGCATATGTATGGCCGTGCCGCTGGTGCACCTCGTGCCGCTCGGCATCGATATTGGATGCAGCCCGCAGACCGCCGCGGGCCTGCTGCTGGCGCTGATGGTTTCGGGCGTCGTCGGCCGCCTGTTCTTCGGATGGCTCGCCGATCGCATCGGTGGCCTTCCGGCCTACTTCATCGCATCGCTGGCGCAGACGTCGGTGGTCTTCTGGTTTACCCAGACCAAGGACATCGCGACGCTGTTCCAGCTTTCCGTGCTGTTCGGCTTCGGCTTTGCCGGCGTGATGACCTGTCTCCTGATCTGCGCGCGCGAGGCGGCACCCCTGCGCATGTCAGGCACGGCGATGGCGGTCGTCTCCACCGTGGCCTGGATCGGAATGGGGATTGGAAGCTATCAGGCCGGCTATTTTTACGACATCACGGCAAGCTATTTGCTGTCCTATGCGAACGCCGCGATCGGCGGGGTCATGAACCTGCTGACCGTTGCGGCGCTGTTCTGGTTCCGGCGCCATCGAACCCTGCAAGGCATGACGGCGCTTGGGCGTGTCTGACTCCTGGATCAGCCGCAGCCCTTCAGGCTGGCGTCCGTCTGTATCAATTCGCGCGCGTGGACGGTAAACAAGGCCGGTCGATCGCGGGCAACGGGCAGCGTGCCATGGCAGAGCGCAAGCAAGCCGTCGTCGTCGGAGCGCTCGGGGTCATCGGGCGCTACATCGTCGAGCGGCTGCTCAAGGAGGATGACTGGTCGGTCGTGGGCTTGTCCCGTCGCGCGGCCGACGCTGCCTCGCGCTATCGTCACGTCTGCGTCGATCTTCTCGATCGGCGGGGCGCGGCCGCGAGCCTCGGCGAGCTCAAGGAAACCACGCATATCTTCTACGCCGCCTTTCAGCCCTCCACGGGCGCCGCCGCAGGCTATGCCTCCAACATCGGGCCCAATCGCGACATGCTCGTCAACGCCGTGACCGCAATCGACGCGGTGTCGCGCGTGTTGCGCCGGGTCGTGCTGGTGACCGGCACCAAGTACTACGGCTCGCATCTGGGGCCGTTCAAAACCCCGGCGCGCGAAAGCGATCCGCGCCACATGCCGCCCGACTATTACTTCGATCAGATCGACTGGCTCACCGGCTTCCAGCGCGGCAAAAGTTGGGACTGGGTGGAGCTGCGGCCGCAGACGTTGTGCGGCTTTGCGCCGGGCACGCCGATGAGTCTGGCTCCCGCCATCGCGGTTTATGCCGCGGTCAGCAAGGAGCTCGGGCTGCCGCTGCGCTTTCCCGGCAAGCCGGGGGCGTTTACGTCGATCTACCAGGTGACCGAGTCCACGCACTTTGCGAACGCGGCCTTGTGGGCGGCCAACGAGCCGCGCTGCGGGCACGAAGCGTTCAACATCACCAACGGCGATTATTTCAGGTGGAAGAACCTGTGGCCGAAGCTCGCCTCAGCCTTCGACATGCCGGCCGGCGATCCGCAGTCCATCAGCCTCACCCAGCACATGGCGGACAAGGAGCCGCTGTGGCGCGCCATGACGGCGAAGTATGGGCTCAAGCCCTACCCATACGACCAGCTCGTGGCCTGGCCGTTTGCCGACTACGTGTTCGGCTGCGACTGGGACGTGATGTCCGACGTCACGAAGTCCCGCCAGTTCGGATTCCAGGACGTGGTGGACAGCGAAGAGATGTTCGTCCGGCTGCTGGGTCGGTTTCGCAAGGAGCGAATCGTTCCCTGAACACCGATCCAATTGAGTCGAAGCGCGTGCCGCGGCGGCAGTGGGCTCCCTCTCCCCGCTTGCGGGGAGAGGGTCGGGGTGAGGGGGACTCTCGAGGTACAGACCGGGTAGATCCTCGACAGTTTAGACCGGGATGATTCCCGACAGTTTCTTGCAATCTGCATCGGAGGGAG
>Ga0247825_10001290_pt1 | contig 16417 bp, 13 predicted proteins | sample 13C_Vanillin_Day_FD_194413 | JGI IMG/M metagenome (GOLD analysis project Ga0247825, IMG submission 194413) | Soil microbial communities from agricultural site in Penn Yan, New York, United States - 13C_Vanillin_Day48 | ecosystem: Environmental > Terrestrial > Soil > Agricultural land | place... | reverse complement strand
CGAGCTCGGTGGCGAGCCGCATATCCTTGTGCGCGAGCTTGAGGGCGAAGCTCGGGGGATCGTACTTGGCCGGCAGGAAGCGGTCGTAGAGACGGTCGAAGGTGCGCTGGCGGCCGCTGGCGCCGCTGCGTACAGCCTCCCACAGCGCGAGCGGCTCGACGCCGCCCTTGATGCCGAGCGCGAACACCTCGGCAAGCGCCGTCTGGATGGCGTAACCCGCACAGTTGTGGACGAGCTTGGCGACGGAGCCCGCGCCGATCGGACCGATATAGCGGGCCGCATCGCTGAAGCCGTCGAGCACGCCCTTGTACTTGTCGAACACGGCCTTGTCGCCGCCGACCCAGATCGCGAGCTTGCCCGACTTGGCGCCCGTCGGCCCGCCGCTCACGGGCGCATCGAGCAGATGCAGGCCCTTCTCGGCGAAGATTTTCTCGATCCGGCGCACGAGCGTCGGCGAGTTGGTGGTGAGGTCGAAGCAGGCGGTGCCGGGCTTCATGCCTTCGACCAAGCCATCCTTGCCGAGCGCCACACCCTCGACCTCCGGCGGTCCCGGCAGCGACAGGAGCACGACCTCGCAGGCCTCGGCCACGGCCTTGGGCGTGGCGGCCCACTGCGCACCGGCCTGCAGAAGGTGGCTCGCGTTCTGGCGCTGCAGATCGTGCACGACAAGTGATTGGCCGGCCTTCTGCAGGTTGGCTGCCATGCTGGCACCCATGGTGCCGAGCCCGATGAACCCCACGCGCATGGCGCTTGTCTCCCCTGTGCCTGTATTTGCGTCAGATGCCGAAGTAGCCCTTGGGAAAGGGCATGTCCGCGAAGGTCACGAAAGCCACGTGGAAGGCAAGCGTGATCGGGACCGCAACCGCGATGGCTTTCCACCAGGCCCAGCCGCTCAGCACCCACAGGAGGGCGGCGAGGAACAGGAAGCATGCCGGGGAGAACCCGATGTAGGGGACGGCGAAGGCAAAGGCGGCGAAAAGGCCCAGGGCCAGAGCCAGTGTGGGCAACTCTCCCGAATGTGCCTCGGCACGCGCCTGCGGCTCGGCCTCCAGCCGCGCCAGAAGGCGCCAGAGCCCGGCGATCAGCATTAACGCGCCGAGCCCCATCAGATAGCGATCGGGACCAATGGCGTCGAAATTGCCAGTCGGACGCGCCTGCTCAGTAACGCGCCAGCCGTCGACCATCGACAAGACGCCGAGCGCAATGAACAGCACGCCGGTCACGCGATTGAGCATATTGGCCAGCCCACAGATGATAGGTTTTGATTGACCCGCAGCGAACCCTAGGGGTTGCGGACAACGCTGTCGATGTCGCGCAGCGCATAGCGCATTTGCATGCGCTTCTATTCGCAAGGCCTTGTCGGCGTGCTAGAAACCCCGCGCAAACAAAGCCTGGCACGCGCGAGACAACGCGCGGCGGAACCACCAGCCCGCATGGATCACCTCCGTGGGCCGGTGCCCACCGGCAATGCCCCACGAGGAAGCGTTCATGGATGCGGGCCTGCTATCCGGCCTAGCCAACGCGTTGACGTTGGCCAATATCGGCTTCGCGCTCGTCGGCTGCCTGCTCGGCACGCTGGTCGGCATTCTGCCCGGCCTCGGGCCTGCGTCGGCTATGGCGATCCTCCTGCCGATCGCACTCTATCTGCCGCCCACCGGCGCCATCATCATCATGGCCGGCATCTACTACGGTGCCATGTACGGCGGCTCCACCACCGCCATTCTCATGAACATCCCCGGCGAGGTGTCCTCGGTGATCACGGCCCAGGACGGCTTTGCCATGACCAAGCAGGGGCGCTCGGGCGAGGCGCTCGCCATTGCCGCCATCGGCTCCTACGTCGCGGGCATCCTGGGCACGCTCGTCATCGCCGTGCTGGGCCCCGCGGTGGCCGACCTGGCGCTGCACTTCGGGCCGCCTGAATATTTCGGGCTGGTGCTGTTCTCGATGACGGCGCTTGTCAGCTTTGCCGGCCGCTCGATCCTCGCCGGGCTGATGCTCGGCGTGTTCGGCATGTGGCTCGCCTCGATCGGCACCGACCCGCTGACCGGCACGCAGCGGCTCAACTTCGGCACCATGGAGCTGATGAAGGGCTTTGATATCGTGCCGGTGCTGATCGGCCTGTTCGGCATCGCCGAGGTGCTGGCGAGCCTGGCCCAGAAGGTCGAGCAGATCTACGCGGGCAAGCTCGGCTCCGTGCTGTCGATGATCCCGCGCGGCGCCAACCTTGCGCGCGGCATGGCGGCCTCCGTGCGCGGAACCGTCATCGGCTTCGTGCTGGGGCTGCTGCCGGGCATGCTGCCGGCGCTCACCGCCTACCTCGCCTATGACGTGGAGCGCCATATATCGCGGACGCCCGAGAAGTTCGGCCAGGGCATGATCGAGGGCGTGGCCGCGCCCGAGGCCGCCAACAACGCCACGGCCATGGCGGGCTTCATCCCCCTGCTCTCGCTCGGCATCCCCACCACGCCGGCGCTCGCCATCCTGCTCGGCACGCTGATGATCAACGGCCTGACCCCCGGACCCATGCTGTTCCAGCAGCAGGGCCTGCTGGTGTGGACCGTGATCGGCTCGATGCTGATCGCCAATACCGCCCTCCTCATCCTCAACCTGCCGCTGGTGGGCATGTGGGCGCGCATCAGCCGGATACCCTACCACGTGCTGGGGCCGATCGTGCTTGCGGTCTGCCTGGTCGGCGCCTACGCGCCGCGCAACACCATGTTCGACGTGTGGGTGGCGTTCGGCTTCGGCATCGTCGGCTACGTCATGCGGCGCCTGGACCTGCCGCTCGCGCCACTGGTGCTGGGCTTCCTGCTCGGCCCCTTGTTCGAGCAGTCCCTGCGCCAGTCGATCGCGATGCAGGGCACGCCGATGATCTTCCTGACGCGCCCCATTCCGCTTGCGCTCGTCATCGCGGCCGTCGTCGTCCTGGTGACGACAATCTGGCTCAGGTACCGCTCGCGCGCGGTCATGGGCCTCATCCGGGACAGCACCAACGAGACATGACCGCGGCGCGATCCGCCCGGTCGCAAGAGCTCCCTAGAAAGCAAATCGAGGAGGAAGGACTGATGCTACGAACTCTCATGCTTGCACTGACGGCGCTCGTGTCGGTGGGGGCTTCCGCCCACGCGCAGGCCAAATATCCCACCAAGCCGATCGAGATCATCGTGCCGTTCGCGGCGGGTGCATCGACCGACTCCAGCGCGCGCATCATCGCCCAGTTGCTGGAGGCGCGCTGGAACGTGCCGGTGAAGGTCGTCAACAAACCCGGCGGCAACACCGTGCCCGCCGTCACCGAGGTGATGGCGGCGAGGGCCGACGGCACCACCTTCCTCATGGACAACATCGCCTCGAGCGCCATGCTCGACACGGTCGTGAAGAACCTGCCCTACAGCGTGTTCGACCGCACCTTCGTGTCGATGACGACGACGACGCCGCTGATGTTCATCGTCCATCCCGACTCGCCCTTCAAGACCATCAAGGACGCCGTGGATGCCGCAAAGAGCGACACGGCCAACTTCACCTGGACCTCGCTCGGCGGCGTCGGCGGCCAGGACCTGGCGTTCCGCCAGTTCTTCGTCGCGGCCGGGGTCGACATCACCAAGGCACGTGCCATCGCGCTCAAGGGCGGCTCGGAGGCCGTGACGCTGACGGCTGGCAACCACGTGCGCCTGGGCACGGGCACCTGGAGCGCGGTCGCCGCTCCCTTCAGCGCCGACAAGCTGCGCGTGCTCGCCGTTTGCGGCGATACGCGCTGGCCGGGCCTGCCTGATACGCCCTCGATGAAGGAGGCAGGTATGCCTTCAGTCGACGCGCAGTTCTGGATCGGCATCTCCGGACCACCGAAGCTGCCAGCCGACATCGTCGCCACCTGGAACGCCGCGCTCAAGGAGTTGCTGGCCGACAAGGCCGTGCACGCGAAGCTGCTCAACGGCGGCGTGCTCCCCGCCTACCTCAACAGCGCCGACATGAAGGCGAGGGTGGAGCGCGACCGCACAACCGTGCAGAAGCTGTTCGGCGGCTGAGACCTGCGCGCAGGTTCACTCGTCTTCCCGGCGCCGCGAGCGCCCTGACGGACGCTCGCGGAGGAAGGCCGGGATCCATGCGCGTATCGAGGGTACTTACGGCAAGGTAGGCTGGTGCCGCCTGGTCCCGCTCGTTCGCCTCGCTCGCTCGCGGCGCCGGCATGACGGTGGTGCCGGCGCGCGTCGCTAGAGGCGATTGAGCGTCATGGAGCCGTGGCAGATGTTGGAATAATTGTAGCGCCCGTTGCCTGCGTCTCCCGCAAGCGAGCCCGTGAACACGCCCGGCGCGGCGCCCGGCAGACCAACCGCCACGTATTTGTATTGGAACTCACCGGACGGCTTGACCTCCCCGGGCGGCATCTTCGGCACGAGTATGCGGTTGTTCTCGATGGAGATGCGATACTTCCAATCCTTGAAGCGGCACAGCGTGCCGCCCTGGCCGACGACCTCCCATTCGCCGTCGAATGCGCCCTTGGCCGCCTTGACCGCCTCCGGCTTGGCAGCCTCTGCCTGACGTTTCGTTTCCGCCTCCTCGCGGGCGCGATCCCCGGCCGTCTTCTTCTCGGCCAACTCCGCTTCCTCGCGCCGCTTGGCTTCCGTGTCCGCACGCGCCTGCGCCTGCTTCTCCTCGTCCCTCGCCGACGCTACGGACTGCACGATCACGACGCCGCCTGCTGGAGCCGAAGCATCGGCCCACGCGCGCCGGTATTCCCATCCACCATAGGCGCACGCGACGACTACCAGGCTCGCGGCGGCGCCAATCGACCAACGCGCAGCACGTGCGCGAACGGTCGCCGCCCAGTCCACAATCTTGCTGACGGGCCTGCGGCACCCGAGTAGCAGCGGCCGCAGCTCCGCCACGGATTGCGGTCGCTTCTTCGGATCGACCGCGAGGCACGCATCGATGGCCGCCAAGAATGCGGGGCGATAGTCACCCCCCGCGCACCGACTCGCCGGGGGCATGCGGTCATCCATCGCCCGCAGCGCGGCTTCTTCCGGCGGCCTGCCCATCAGGGCGCGATAGAGCGTGGCGCCCAGCGCGTAAATGTCGGACCAGGGGCCCTGCAGCCGACTGTCGCTCGCGTACTGCTCCTGCGGCGAGTAGCCGGCTTTGATGACGCTGGCGAAAGCCCCGCTCGCCGGGTCGACCGCACGGCGGGCGGCGCCGAAGTCGAGCAGCACAGGCGTGCCGTCGGGGCGAATGATGATGTTGTCGGGGGCGATGTCGCGATGCAGCACGTTGGCGGCGTGCACCACCTCCAACGCGTCCAGGATCGGGGCCACGACCCGGTCCAGCTTCGCCTGCGCGGGCGCGCCGTCGAGACCCGCCAGCCAGCGCTCGAAGCTCAATCCGTGCTCGAAGCGCATGACCATGTAGGCGGTCGAGTTGGCCTCGAACACGCGCGCGACGCGGACGATGTTGGGATGCTCGAAGCGGGCCAGCGTGCGCGCCTCGTCCAGGAAGCTGGTCCGGCCCCAATCGAATGTGGGCTGGTGGCGCTCCGACTTGGGCCGCACACCCATGTCGGGGCCTCGGTGCGCGAAGTCGACGGGATAGTATTCCTTGACGGCGACCCGCATGCCGAGACCGACGTCGTCTGCCTCGTACGTGACGGCGAAGCCGCCCCAGCCGACGACGCGACAGATGCGATAGCCGCGGTCGAGCAGCGTATTCCCCGGCAAGAACAGTCGGCTGTCCACGCGCTCCTCCTGCGTCGCGATCGCCGCGGAGGGTTAGCCGAAAGTCAGGAAGAGCCCTGTTCCATCGGGAACGGTTGCACGAAAGCGTGATCGCGCGTGGAACGGGCGGAAGTTGCCGCCGCAGCTTCCGGGAGGGATGGAGCTACTTGGCGATGCGCGGCGAGATCGGCTTGAAGATGCGCACGCCCGGCAGGTCGAAGAGGCCGGCGGTGAGGCGCCCTGGCGGCACGATGGCGAGGCCGCGGCGGCCGGCGGTGCGGTCGAGGCCGGCACTCTCGAGCCACGTGACGCTGGGCGCGCCGGAGGGCAGCTTGGCATCGGCCTCCAGCACCAGCAGGTGGGCGTCGGGGGCGACCTCCGGCGTGTTGTCGATGCCGGCGAACAGGTTGCGGTACCAGTTGGTGTGCGCGGATTGCCACTCCCCCGTGGAGGCGGGGCCGCCGTTGGCCTTGTACTCCTTGCTCTCGAACACGGCGCCCGAGACCACATCGTGCATGGCAAGCCACGGCGAAGGCGTCGGCGTCATGGCGCGGAAGCGCTGGCTCGCGCGGAAGCCCGGCACGGTGCGGACGAGCTTGGCCACGTGGCCGATGTACCAGACGTGCCAGTCGGCCTCGCGGGCGGGATTGCGGAAGTCCATTTCCACCATGTAGAGCATCGGGACGCTGCCTCACCTCGGATTGCGCAGATGGGCTACTCTACGCGGGGCCCGCGCGCCCGCCCAGGGTCGGAGCCGCGCCTGTCGCGCGTGCCTGCTTTGCCTCTGCCGCCGCTCCCGCGGCCACGCGCCCCGCGATCCGCCCCGACACGAACGCCCAACCGAGATGATGGCCGTGGCCGTTGAGCAGGACACCGCCCTGGCCGGTCGAGCCCGCAGCGTAGAGGCCGGGGATCGGCGCGCCGTCGCTGCCGGTCACCTCGAGGCGCTCGCTCACGGCGAGGCCGCCGTCGGTGAAGACGACATAGGGCTTGATGGGCCCGAGGGCGATGTAGGGCGCGCGCGCCAGCGGCGCACGGCCGGCGGCTGCGGCCCGCGCGTTGGTCTCCGCAACGGTGCGCGCTAGCGCATCGGCGGAGACGCCGATCTTCTGCGCCAGCATCTCGAGCGAGGGGGCCTCGTGGAAGACGTCGCGGCGGTTGCGCCGGTAGTCGGCGATGTAGGCGTAGGCGACGCCGGGCGCGGTCGAGACGAAATTGGGCCAGCGCGAGAAGGCCTCGGCGATGGCACCGTCGAGGACGGCGAAGGCGATGGCCCCGGGCTGGTCGGGCAGCGCGTCCTGGGGATTGTCGAGCTCGTCCGCGAAGCGCCGGCCCTCCGTGTTCACGAGGATGGCGCCGTGCTTGTAGAGACTGGCCTCGACGCCGAGCGCGGTCGTGACGAACCCCATCAGCACCGGGCGCAGCAGAAAGTCGGGCAGTCGCTCGGCCGCGAATTTGGCGGCGAGGCCGACGACGCGCCACGGCGGCAGCCGCCGCACCAGGCTGGCGCGCGCCGGCGGCACGAAGCGCAGCCTCGGCCCGTGCACGATGTCACCGTTGACGATGCGGGCGCCGACCGCCAATGCCAGCCTGTGACCGTCACCTGTGTTCAGCGCATTGACGGGCTCGGTCTTGGCGACCGTCGCCGAGGCATGCTCGGCCTTCATCTCGCGGTCGGCGCTGAAGTCGCCGGTGGCCAGCACCACGCCGCCCCTCGCCTTGAATGCAATCGTGGACCCTTCGTCGCCGCGCGCCGCCACGCCCTGTACGCGGCCGTCCTCCACCAGCAGCCGCTCCGCACGCAGCCCCAAGCGGATATCGACGCCAAGGCGCCGGCAGTGGCGCCCGAGCGCGGCCGGAAACGCGCGCGAGTTGGGCAGCACGTTGTGCATGCGCGGGGCTCGGTGCGGCGGCTCGGCGTTGGGCCCGGTAAAGACGAGGCCGGTCGACAGCAGCCAGTCGAACGCCTTGGGCGTTTCGTCGACGAGGATGCGGCGCAGCGCGAGGTTGTCGCGATTGGCTTTGTTGCCGGCGAGCAGGCCCAAATCCTCGAAGTGCGCGTCCGTGCTGTCCGCGATCCCGGCGCGGCGCTGGTGCGGCGTGCCCGTCGCCGTGATCGAGCCGACCGACCACGCCGTGCTGCCGCCGAGGCTCGCGCCCTTCTCGATCAGGACGACACGGGCCCCGAGCTCGGCCGCCGCGCTCGCCGCGGCAAGCCCCGCCCCGCCCCCGCCGACGACCACCACGTCGGGCTCGACCACGCGCTCGCCGTTGCTTCCCGTGACTCGTTTCTGCATGGCGCGACATTAGCAGCGCGCAGCATCGGCCGGCAGGCCGCCCTGCGCAGATCAGGGGAGCGATGCGCGCCGACTCCACCCTGCCTAGCCTTGCACGCGTCCGATCAAGTTGACCGCGTCTTCCATTTTCTTGGCGTCGGCGGCCCAGAAGCTCGCGAAAACGGGCTGATCCAAATAGGCGAGCTCCTGGCCGAGCTTGTCCAGCGTGCCAAGAAACTCCTTGCTGTGCGCCGCCGTGTTGATCGCCTGGCGCAACTTGGCGACGACGGGCTCGGGCGTGCCTTTGGGTGCGAACAGGCCGACCCAGAAATAGTATTCGAGATCGTAGCCTTGCTCCTTGAACGTCGGCACCTCGGGCATCGACTTCGGGCGCACCGCGCCGGACACCGCCAGGGGACGCACCTTGCCGGACTTGATATGGGGGAGCGCAATCGACGTCGGCGACATGAAGAAGCTGGCGTTGCCGCCGAGCACCGCGGTGACGGCCGGGCCGCCGCCGGTGGTCGGCAGATGCCGCATCTGCACGTTGCCGGCCGCCTTGGCAAGCAGCGCGGTCGGGATGTGCGAGGCGCCGTAGAGGCCCGACGAGCTGAAGATCAGCTTGTTGGGATTGGCTTTGGCATCCTCCATGAGCTCCTTGAGCGTCTTGTAGGGCAGCTCGGGGTTGATGATCATCACGATCGGATCGGCGATGATGCGCGCGAGCGGGATGAAATCGGCATTGGTGAACTTCGGCTCGCGGCCGAACAGCTTGTCCACCGCGGCGAAGCCGGAGATCGAGACCAGATGTGTCAGCAGGGTATACCCGTCAGGCTTTGCCGCCACGACGAACTGCGCACCGACCGCGCCTGCCGCACCGGGCTTGTTCTCGAGAATGAACGGCTGCTTGAGCACCACCTCCAGCGCGGCGTTGAGCGGCCGAGTTATGGTGTCGCTGACGCCGCCGGGCGGAAACGGATTGATGACGCTGACGGAACGAGATGGGTAGACATCCTGCGCGCCGATGCGTCCCGCCCATTGAGCACCTGCCACTACGCCTGTGCCGATGAGGAAGCTGCGTCTGTCCATGGCGTCTCCTCCCTAGATGACCAGCTTTGTGCCGGCTTGTTTATCGCGTGCGCCGCATGACTCGTCCGATATCATCGTAATCTCGGAATCTCTGCGGTCAACCTGACGCTCGCCAAAGGGCCGTGCGCTGGGCCACATGCCGCTTCCCCTGCCTGCAGATGGGCGGCGAGGTCAGCCTAAGTGAGGGCGAGCAGCCTCGCCGCGGCGCCGCCGAGGATCGTTGCCTTGTCCGCTTCCGCAATCGACAGCGCCTCGACCTGCCGCGCGCATTCGAGCGTTCCCATGTCGAAGGGATAGTCGCTCCCCAGCAGCACGCGGCCGGCTCCGCACGAGGACACCAGAAATTCGAGTGCCGGCCGCCCGTGCACGATGGTGTCGAACAGGAGCCGGTCCACCGAGGCCTGGGGCGGCACTTTCAGCCTCACCCGTGGCTCGGCTCTGACCTGCCAGCCGTGATTGAAACGCCCCGCCTGGTAGGGCACGAAACCCCCGCCGTGCACCATCAGGAACTTGATCCTGGGATAGCGCTCGATCACGCCGCCGAACACCAGCGCTGCCGCCGCAATGGTCGTGTCGAGGGGATTGCCGATCAGGTTGACGAGGTAATAGGACTTGAGCCGCTCCGCGCCCGCGACCCCGGTGGGATGCACCATGATGAAGGCGTCGAGCTCGTTCGCCGCCGCCCACAACGGTTCCAGCGCCGGGTCATCGAGATTGCTGCCATTGATGTTGGAGCCGATCTGCGCGCCCTTCAGTCCGAGCGTTCCCATCGCCCGGCGCAACTCGGCGGCGGCCAGCTCCGGAGCTTGCATCGGCAGCGTCGCGATGCCTACGAGCCGCTTCGGATTGTCCGCGACGGCCTTGGCGATCTGCTCGTTCTGCAGGGCCGATAGTGCCGCGGCGAGCCCGCTCTCCTGGTTGTAGAGAAAGGTCTGCGGCGTATTCGAGACGACCTGCACGTCTACTCCGGCCGCATCCATGTCGCTCAATCGCCGCGACATGTCCCAGCCGCCCCGCGGAAACGGCCGGTAGGGGCTTCCCGCGACCTCGAGCACGGCGAAGTCGTCGTCAATACGCTCCAGCCGCGGCCCGATTTTCGGCGCCTCCTTGCGCATCAGGCTCATGGTCTCCTCTGAAAGGATGTGGGCATGCACGTCGATCTTTCGGAGCGCGGTCATGCGTTTCTCTCCCTGCAGAGCCAGGCCTTCGCGGGCTTGGTCGGACGTGGCTACCGACTTTCCTTGGGTCTCGAGCATCCATTGGGGCGCCAGGAGAGCACTGCGCGTCAAGCGTGGCCCCGCCCCCTCGTGCCGGCAAAGCCGTCGCATCGCTGGAAGTCGACAGTGCTCGCCTGTGCCAGGGCGCTACGCCCCGCGGCGGTGCTCCGAGAGGGCCTGGCCGAAGGCCTGGAAGAGGGCGCGGTTGACGGCGTTGCCGTGCGGGTCGTGCTCGGCATGCCATTGCACGCCGAGCGCAAAGCCCGGCGCATCGGCGATGCGAATCGCTTCCATCGTGCCGTCCTCGGCCACACCCTCCACCACGATCCGGGGGCCCGGCTCCAGGATGCCCTGGCCGTGCAGCGAGTTGACGCGAATGGTCTCGCAGCCGAACAGCTTGGCGAAGGCGCCGCCGGGAACCAGCGTGACATCGTGGCGGTCGGCGAAGATGACGGCGGGGTCGGGATGGATCTCGCCGTTCTCGAGCCTGGGCATGCGGTGGTTCATGCGGCCGGGTATCTCGCGGATCTCGGGATGCAGCGTGCCGCCGAAGGCGACGTTCATCTCCTGGAAGCCGCGGCAGATGCCGAGGATCGGCACGCCGCGGGCGACGCACTCCTCGATCAGCCCCAGCGCCAGGGCGTCGCGCGCCTCGTCGTAGGGCTCGTGGCTCGGGTGCGGCTCGGTGCGGAAGCGGGTCGGATGCACGTTGGCGCGCGCCCCCGTCAGCACGATCCCGTCGACCACCTCCAGCAGCGTGCCGATGTCGGTGACGCCGGGCTCGGTCGCAAACATCAAGGGGAGCGCGCCCGCGACCTCCGCAATCGCCTTGAGGTTCCGCACCCCCACCGCCTGCAAATTGAAGCGCTTCTCGACGAAGTGCGCGTTGCCGATCACGCCGACGACGGGTCGCGACATCGCTGGAGCCCTCATCTGCCCTCTATCCGCATTCTATCTGCCCTCGCGCAAATCCGCGAACGCCTCGTCCAGCCGTCCCAGCGCCTCCTCGAGGATGGCGCGCGGCGTGGCGAAGTTGAAGCGCAGCCAGGTCTCCCCGCCCGGACCGAACTGCGGACCGGGGCTCGCGAAGATGCGGGCGCGGGTCTTGACCCTGGATGCGACCTCCTCCGCGGCGAGGCCGGTGCCCGAGAAGTCGACCCAGCCGAGATAGGTGGCCTGCAGACGCATGGAGCGGGCGCCGGGAGCGGCGGCCTCGATCCGTGCATCGAGGAGGTCGCGATTGCGGGCGAGGTAGGGGAGCAGCGCGTCGAGCCAGGCCGCGCCCGTGCGCCAGGCGGCCTCGGTCGCAACCATGCCGAAGCTGTTGTAGGAGCCGAGCCCGCTCGCCATCACGCGCGCGTCGATGCGGCGCTTGAAGTCGGCGTTGGAGGTGACGCAGGCGCCGACGTGGGCGCCGGCGAGGTTGAAGGTCTTAGTGGCGGCAAAGGTGCTGATCAGGCGGTCCTTGATCTCGGGCGCGGCAGCCAGCGTCGGCGTATGCCTGGCGCCCGCGAAGACGAGATCGCAGTGGATCTCGTCGGAGACGAGGATCAGGTCGTGCTCGGCGCAGAATTTGGCGAGCGCACGGATCTCCTCGGGCGTCCAAGCCGTGCCGCCGGGATTGTGCGGGCTGCAGAAGAAGACGATGCGGGTCTTGGGGGTGAGCCGCTTGGCGAGCCCGTCGAGGTCCATGGCATAGCGGCCGTTGGCATTCACGAGCTCAGCGTCGAGGATGCGGCGCTCGTTGGCGAGGATGATCCGGCGGAATGCGTGATAGGCGGGCGGGAACACTACCACCTCGTCGCCGGGGGAGGTGACCGCCTGCAGGATGAGGCCGAGCCCGGAGACGACGCCGGGCGTCGGCGTCACCCAGGCCGGGTCGATCGCGAGGTCGTGCCGGCGCGCCATCCAGTCGGCGAGCGCGCGCGCCCAGGTGCCCGTGTCGGCATAGTAGCCGTAGACGGCGCGCCTCGTCTCCGCCGCCAGCGCCTCGGTGACGCCGGGAGGGGCGGCGAAGTCCATGTCGGCGACCCACATGGGGATTGCGTCCGGCGCGGTGATGCCGGACAGCTTGGCCATGTTGTCCCACTTCGACGCGTGCGTGCCGCGACGCTCGATCACGCGGTCGAAGTCGAACATGGGGCCTGCTCCTCGCCGGGAATCCTTGCAACCGCCAATTGAAGCGGTGGGAAGCACGCCCGGTCAAGGGACGCAAAGTCACGGCGGGGTGGCGATCGAAGCTGGCCCAGGCTTCGGCTAGCGCCGCAGGAAGTCGAAATCGCAGCCCTCCGGCGCCTGCATCACGCTTTCGCGGAACAGCTTGTCGTAGCCGCGCATGGGGGTGTCAGACCCCGCGGGCCTGACACCCTGGGTCGCCCGCCGCTTGGCCAGCTCCGCCTCGTCCACCAGCAGGTCGAGCCGCCGCTCCTTCACGGAGAGGCGGATCTTGTCGCCCGTACGCACGAGGCCCAACGGCCCCCCGACGGCCGCCTCCGGCGCCACGTGCAGCACGATGGTGCCGTAGGCGGTGCCGGACATGCGCGCGTCCGAGATGCGCACCATGTCCTTGACGCCGGCGGCCAGCAGCTTCTTGGGGATCGGCAGGAAGCCCGCCTCCGGCATGGCGGCGGGACTGCGCGGGCCGGCATTCTGCAGGATGAGAATGTCGTCCGCCGTCACGTCGAGCTCGGGTGAATCGACCCGCGCCGCCATGTCCTCGAGCGAGGAGAACACCACCGCGCGCGCCGTCGTCTCGAACAGGGAGGGCGTCGCCGCCGAGCGCTTGATGATGGCGCCGTCCGGCGCGAGCGAGCCGAACAGGGCGACGAGGCCGCCGTGCGGCTCGAACGGCGCGGACGCCGACTTGATGACGCGGCGGTCGACGTAGGCGCTCTCCTCCTCGGCGAGCCTTTGCCCGAGCGTCTCACCCGTCACCGTCATGCACTCCAGATTCAGCAACGGTTTGAGCTCGCGCATCACCGCGCCGATGCCGCCGGCGGCGAAGAAGTCCTCCATGTAGAACTCGTTGCCGACCGGCTTGACGGCGGCCAGCACCGGCGTGGTGTCGGAGAGCTCGTTGAGCCGCTCGAGATCGAGCTTGAGGCCGAGGCGGCCGACGATGGCTGCCAAGTGGATCACGCCGTTGGTGGAGCCGCCCAGCGCCAGCAGCACGCGGGCCGCATTCTCCACGGACTGCGCGGTGATGATCTTGTCCGGCGTCAGCTCCGAGCGCGCCAGCGCGACGGCGCGCGCGCCCGTCGCCTCCGACGCGCGCAGCCGGTCGGCGTGCACGGCCGGTATGGCAGCCGTGCCGGGCAGCGTCATGCCCAGCGCCTCGGCAATGGCCGCCATGGTGGAGGCCGTGCCCATCACGGCGCAGGTCCCGGCCGTCGTCACGAGCCGGCCCTCGACCGCATCGATGTCGGCCTCGCCCAGCTTGCCCGCGCGATACTGGGTCCAGAACTTGCGGCAGTCGGTACAGGCGCCTACGCGGTCATCCTTGTAGCGCGAGGTCATCTGTGGCCCGCCGATCAGCTGGATCGCCGGCTTGCCGGCGCTCGCCGCGCCCATCAGCTGCGCCGGCACGGTCTTGTCGCAGCCGCCCATCAGCACGACCGAGTCCATCGGCTGCGCGCGGATCATCTCCTCGGTGTCCATCGCCATCAGATTGCGGAACTTCATGGAGTTGGGCGCCAGCGTCGACTCGTGCAGCGACGTCGTCGGGAACTCGAGGGCGAGCCCACCCGCCGCCGCCACGCCGCGCTTGATGGCCTCCAGCAGCTCAGGGAAATGGCGGTGGCAGGGGTTGAACTTGGAGTGCGTGTAGGCGATGCCGACCACGGGACGCTTGAGCTCCTCCCCCGTGTAGCCCATCGACTTGGCGAACGCGCGCCGCATGTAGATCGAGAAGTCGCGGTCCCCGTAGTTCTGCAACCCCCGCAGGAACCCGCGCTCTGGTTTGTCCTTGTCAGCCATGTTTCCTCGCCACGTGCAGTGCCGGGCGAAGACTAGCACGCGCGGTCCCGCAGGTGTCATCCCGGGCCTTGTGCCCGGGATCCACCCCTCAGATCGCTCTGGCGCAATTGGTTGGTTGGATCCCGGCGACAAGCGCCGGGATGACATCGCTCACTCGCCGTTGAACGGCTTGCAGACCATGTCCTCGGCAAAGCGCTTGTCGAAGCTCACCTTGCCGCCCGCCACCGGCACCGTCGTCGGCGGCAGCTTGCGCGTGTACTGGTTGACCACGACGCCCTTCTTGTCGGTCGTCAGGCTGACCCGCACGGGCTCCAGCGGCTTGCCTTTGCCGGCATCGCTGAGATCGAGCGCGTAGTAGCCCCTGGCGGGTCGCGCCAGGCGCACGTTGGCGATGCCGAGCCCCGAGACGATACTCTCGGGTAGATAGAGCTCGACGCGGGCGCCGTCGTTCTTGCATTCGAGCACGCGCCGGAAGGCGCCATCCTGGGCCGCGGCCGGCCCTGTTGCCGCCCATAGGATCATCGCCGTACCTGCCACCGCTGCCTTCATCGTCAGCTCCCGTACGCGTTTGCGCGCAAGTCCCAAAACCATTATGCGCCCGCGCTGAAGCTTCGAGGCTAGCCCTGCCTTCGAAGCGAAAGCGTTAATGCCGGTTCGCGGGCGGCTCGGGCCCGACCGCGTCGGCGCACTCCCCGTGCTCGATCTCGACGGTGGCGTGCGTGATGCCGTAGCGCGCCCGCAGATGCACCTTGATGGCGGCGGAGATGCGCGCGGCCTCGCCCGGACCGGCGGCTTCCGAGATGCGCGCGTGCAGCGTCACCATCGGCCGCTCCTGGGTCAGCGACCAGGCGTGCACGTGATGTACGTCTTCCACGCCCTCGACGTTGGCGGCGAGATCATTGCGCATGGCCTCCACGTCGAGCTCGCGCGGGGCGGCCTCGAGCAGGATATGGCCGGAGTCGCGGATCAGCATCCACGCGCTGCGCAGGATCAGCAGCGACACCACCACCGACAGCAGCGGGTCGATGGGCGACCAGCCCGTCACCAGGATCACGATCGCCGCGACGATGGCGGCAACCGAGCCGAGCAGATCGCCGACGACGTGGAGCAGCGCGCCCTTGATGTTGAGGTTGTCGCGGTCGGCGCCGTGCAGGGCGGCAAAGGCCAGCAGATTCACGACGATGCCGAGCACCGCCACCACCAGCATCGGCCCGCCGAGCACGGTGACGGGCTCGCGCAGGCGATGGACCGCCTCGACCACGATGGCGATGGTGACGAAGAACAGCGTGAGCCCGTTGGTGTAGGCGGCGAGCACGTGCACGCGGTGGAAGCCGTAGGTGCGCGTCCAGTCATGCGGACGCTCCGCCACGCGGAAGGCGATCCAGGCAAGCGAGAGGGAGGCCGCGTCGGCCAACATGTGGCCGGCATCCGCGATCAGCGCCAGCGAGCCCGAGAGCATGCCGGCCACCGCCTCGGCCACCATGAACGAGCCCGTCAGCACCGCGGCGATCCCCACCCGGCGGCGGTTGCGGGCGGGGTCGCCGCCCCGGCTCGCACCGTGCGCATGGCCGTGGCCATGCCCATGAGCGTGCGCGTGGCCGTGGTGATGCCCTGGTCCCATGCTCGTCATAGTGCGGCAGCCAGCCCCCGGTTGAACAGTCCGACGTCTTGACGCTGGCCGCCCATGGCCGTTTGCTCATCGCGCGGAGGTGATCATGGCTCCAGTCGCAACATTGCCCGCACGGGCAGCCGCGGACTGCGTGGAAGCGGCGCTGGTGGCGTCGCAGAGCACGTTTCGCTCACCCCGCATGTTCGATGCCGGCGACACCGACGCCGAGCGCGGTGTCGTGCGCTGGAAGCCCGCCAAGTCGCTGTGGATCACGGGGATGACGCTCGCCGCGCTGATCGGCGGGCCCATGCATTTCACCTGGGGCGCGTTCGCGCTGTTCCTCGCCACGACCGCCGTCACCGTCTGCCTCGGCCATTCGCTCGGCATGCATCGCCGGCTCATCCATCGCAGCTACGACTGCCCGCTGTGGCTCGAGCGCCTGTTCGTCTATCTCGGCACCCTGGTCGGCATGGCCGGTCCCTACGGCATGATCCGCCAGCACGACATCCGCGACTGGGCCCAGCGCAAACCCCGCTCCCATCCCTATCT
>Ga0247825_10001289_pt1 | contig 16425 bp, 13 predicted proteins | sample 13C_Vanillin_Day_FD_194413 | JGI IMG/M metagenome (GOLD analysis project Ga0247825, IMG submission 194413) | Soil microbial communities from agricultural site in Penn Yan, New York, United States - 13C_Vanillin_Day48 | ecosystem: Environmental > Terrestrial > Soil > Agricultural land | place... | reverse complement strand
CGAGCTCGGCGACGACCGTGTCGGTTGATTCCGCGGGCAGCGAGACGTGGCGCCGTGTATGGGAGCCGATGGTGATGCCCGCGCGATGCATCTCGACGATCATCGGCCACGTCAACGACAACGCGATGTCGTGGAACCCGTTGCCGGTGCTGGCTTCCAGAGCGGTGAGGATACGGCCGATGTTCGCCATCGACAGATCGGGCAGCAGCGCCGACACCGTCATCATCGGTGAGCTGGTCGAGGCGCGGGAGCGAAGCAGATGGCCGGCAGGGAGGTCGAGCCGCCGCAGCAGCGCCGACATCTCGCGGCGCGGATCGTCCCACGCGGCGAATGCCTTCGTGACGAGGTGAAACAGCTTGTCGTGGATCTGCCACCGGTGTTGACCGATCAGATCGGTGACGACGAACACGGCCGCCGGGATGCCCTTGCGCTTCAGGATCGGGAACGCCTGTTCGTAGTTGTCGCGATACCCGTCGTCGAACGTGACCGCGGCCACGCGCTCGGTGAACGGCCGGCCGTCCGCCAGGTGCTCGCCAATCTCGTCGAGCGTCGTGAACCGGAAGCGGTTCCCGACGAGGTCGAGGTGGCGCTCGAACATGGCCGTGCTCGTGAGCATGCTCGGCATCTCGTCGCGTGCCGTGCCGGCGAAGTCGTCGACGACCCGGTGATAGCCGAGGATGAGCGGACGCTCGGGTCCCCGCGCCAGCGCTTCGGCGAGGCCCAGTTCGTGGGTGCGCGAGATGGTCGACGCCAGCGCGCTCTTCACGTGCGTGCGCCAGCGGTTCGTTCGATTAGCTAGCACGGGTAGCTCCAGGGGTTCCCAGGGACAGGACGCGCCGGGCCAGCCCGGCGACGCCGCGGCGTGCCTCGACGGCGTGCCGCTGCACCGATCCGCCGAGATGGACGGGATAGAGATCGACGCGCTGCAGCACGCTGACACGGCGTGCCCACAGTGACTTGTACGATTCGGTGCCCCAGAGCATGTCGAACTCGATGGCACCTTCGCTGATGGCGGCTCTGATCGTGAGGGCCATCAATGCGAGGCCGACGCTCTGCGCCGCGTAGTGCTCATCGTAGCCGTGCTGATAGAAGTAGAAGCGGCCCCCCTCGTGGAAGCCGTACATGACGGCGGCGGCAGCGCCATTCAGCGTCAGCCGGTACATCCGCAGCCAGCCGCTGTTGAGCGCACGAGCTGACGCGTCCTCGTGAAACGCGCGGGCCGCCGGTGAGGCAAACGCCGTCGAACCACCGCGGTCCGCATAGCGCCGGTTGTGAAACACCGCGAGCGCCGCCAGGGCCGCCTGGCGATCCTCATGCCCTGTGATCCGTTCGAATCGTACGTCGAACTTTCGCTCGAGGGCACGCAGCCGCCGGCGGATGTTGGCGCGATGAGATGCGCCGATGCTGCCGAGAAACGACTCAAACGTATGGCCGCGCAGATCGACGACCGGACACGTCCCGTCGTCGCCGGCGGCCGACGCCCAGCCGGCCGCGGCGAGCCGTTTGGCCAGCTGCGCGGAGATGGACGCAGGTGGCAGATGCGTCAGGCGGAGCGTGAGCTGGCGCGACGTCAGGAAGTCGGCGAGTGCGTCGACGGCCTCGTCCTCATGACCGCGCCGTACGATCACGTCCAGGTAGTCCGAGCCTGCTTCTCCGGTTCCCAGGAACTCGAGCCGCGAGAACCAGTACAACGTTGGACTGACCAGCCGCAGCGGTGCGATCCCGATCAGTTGCGCGCCGTCGCGGATTACGAGCAGCCGGAGGCCGCCCGAATCGCCGAAGTGCGTCCACCATGCGTACAGCCATTCCCAGGTCAGGAACGGATTGTTACTGGCACTCGATTGGAGCAGCTCGGACCACTCACAGCGGAGCGCTGCAAAGCCCTCCATGTTCTGGACGCTGGTGACCGAGACGGCGTGCGGCTGCATCACGCAGCCGCTCCCAGGCCAAGGCCGGACATCTGCCGGGCGATGTGATCGATGTGACGCGCGGTCAGGTCCTGATGGATCGGCAGTTCCAGGACGTGGCGCCGCAGGAATTGCGCGTCGGGGCCCATTTCGTGGCCGCCCGGCTCGCTGCTGTCGTTCCAGAACTCGAGCGCATCCACGCCGCGCGCGCGCAGCCGTTCGGCCGTCTCGTGTTTGTCGTCCACGAGAACGGGGAAGAACAACGGGCACACACCGTCGGGGAGCGCGCGAAACACCGGGACGGCGTCACCGCCGAGGCGTTCTGCCAGCCTTCGATAGTTGTCGACGCGCCGTCGTCTGATGTCGCCGTAGTCGAACCGTTCCAGCAGGCGCTGCGAGACGGGCGACATGGCGAGGTCCACTTCGTCGAGGTTGAAGCCGATGTCGCCGACGTTCGCCCGGCGAACCGACAGCACGCCCGCGGCGCGCCCGACACCGCGTTTGACGATCTGCAATGCGGCGCCGACGCCGTTGGCGCGCCCGCGGATACGCTGCACCATCAGTTCGGCCGTGCGTCCGAGCACCGAGGCGGCGCCCGCGTCACGCAGCGCGAGCCGCTCCAGCGATTCGAGCCGCGGGCCGTTCTGCACGAGCAGCGCGCCGTTGGGCAGCGGCAGCGTCTTGTACAGGCAGAACACCGACCAGTCGCCGAAGCTGCCGAGCGGGCGGCCGTCAACCTCGCTGAGAAGCGAGAGCGCGCAGTCCTCCACCAGCAGCATTCCCCGGCGGCGGCACAGGTCCACCACGTCGGCCATCGGCTGCGGCCAGCCGGCGTAGTGGATCACGTACAGCAGGTCAGGGTTGTGCGTGCGGCAGCTCCGCTCGATCTCCTCGGGATCCAGTCGCATGTCGCGGCGTATCGGGTAGTAGCGCAGCGCGGCGCCCGCCGCGCGCATGGCCAGGATCTCGTTGCCGCTGTTGTAGTCGGGCGCCAGCACGGTGAGGCCCGGGTTCGTCTCGAGCAACGCCCGAAACAGGTGATAGATGGCGTTGCGCGCGCGATAGAAGGAGAGGCGGTGCGGGACGTTGAACGGGAAGCAGCCGGCGGCGCCGCCACGCGTCCGGACAAAGTCGGTCGCCGACAATCCCTGGTACGTCGGAACGAAAGTGCCTATTACGCTCGCCATCGTTTCAGCTCCGGTACCACCTGGAACTTCAGGGAATGCAAAAGCCGCGCTCGGATGGTGTGTGGAAACACGTACAGCCACTCGTGGACGCGGCTCGCCGATGTCCATTCCAGCTTCCACGGTTCCGCGTCGCCGAGAAAGTCGATCTCGCGGAGTCCCTCCGCGAAGGCGCGCTCGATGGCGAGGTACGTGAGCAGCTTGAACGGCGCGCAGGAGGCGTAGCGCGGGTCGTAGCCGGTCTTGAAGAGAAACAGACGTCTGTCAAAGCACGACCCGTAGGACGTGGCGATCCGGTGTCCGCCGACTGTCAGAAACATCAGACGCAGCCAGCCGCGCCCGGCGGCGCGCTCCGCAAGCAGTGAGTAGAACCGGTGCACCGACGGATCCGACGCGATCGACGTGCCGGCCTTGTCCTTCCAGCCGGACGCCTCGAGGCGGAGCGCATCTTCCCTCGCGCTGGCGATCTGCTCCGGCGCGTCGAGGATTTCGAGCTGTGGCTCTCCGAACGCACGCAGTCGCGACAGACGGTTGCGAAGGTTCGAGCGGAACTTCGCGGACAACGAGGCGTGGTAGCCGTCCCACGTGCCCGACAGCGTCAGGTACGGAGAGTTGTCGCCTCGCCAGGCGCCCGTGGCGTATCCATCGCGTTGAGCGAGCGACGCGAACGCGAGGCGCGTGGGCGAATCGTCCGGCAGCCGGCTGAGTTGCAGGACGTCCCATGGGTCATTCGCGTCGCGCAGGGCGTCCCAGATGGCGCCGTAGGCCGCCAGCGGTGATCCGGCGACGATGCAGTCGGCGCGCGGCGTGTGATCGTTGTGAAGCAGATCGAGCTTCCGGACCGTGAGGCCGTACATCTGCACGTGCTCGGTCATGAGCGGAGCGATCGCCACGATGCCAGTGCCATCGCGCACGACCACGATGTGCAGCCGCCGGCCGGCGCCGAAGCAGTCCCACCATGTGCGGAACCATTCGTGGAGCAGAAAAGGGTGCGGCACGTGGGCGCGGCTCACGGCGTCGTTCCATTCGGGCTCGAGCCGTACGAACGTCTCGTAGTCAGTCACGACCTGCCCGGTGATCCGGCCCTGCGCGGGCCGAGCGTCGAGATGCGCGACCATCCCTGTCATGCAGCCATCGACCGGCGAGGCTGCTTGCGCGCGAGCAGCTCCGCATAGAGGTCTTCCGTCGCCGAAACCATTCGAGCAACCGAGAACTGTTCGGCGATGCGTACCCGTGCGGCGCGGCCAAGACGCGCCGCCAGGTCTCGATCGTCCAGGAGCCGGGAGACGGCTCTGGCGATCGCGCCTGCGTCGCCGGGCGATACGAGCAATCCGGTGGCGCCGTCGGTCAATGCCTCCGGCGTCCCGCCGACGCGGGTCGCGACAACCGGCGCGGCCGCCGCCATGGATTCAAGCACCACGTTGGACAGCGCCTCGTTGAGCGACGGCATGACGGCGACGTCGGCGGCGCCGAGAATGGCGGGAATGTCGGAGCGCCGGCCCGTAAACGTCACGCGATCGGCCACGCCGAGCTGCTGCGACAGCTGCTCGAGGCAGCGCAGATACGCCGGATCGGGCGGGCTCGTTTCGCCAACGATCGCAAACCGCACATCCGTATAACGCGGCTTCAGCGCCGCGGCGGCCTCGAGGAATACTTCGATGCCCTTCAGGCGCGCCAGGCGGGAGACGACCACGACCAGCCGCGCGGTCGCAGGAATACCCAGTTCGTGGCGGATGCGCTCGCCCGCCGGCTGACCGGCGAAGCGGGTCATGTCCACACCGTTGCGGATGACCACGATGTTCGACGGGTCGTAGCCCTCCTCGTTGATCAGCCAGTCGCGGACAGCGTCGGCATTGACCAGGATGCGATCCGCGAACTGACAGGCATAGCGCTGTACGCGCTTCTGCATCGGCGTCAGATACGGGGATCGGTCGCGAATCGACGCGATGACGACGGGCGCCATGAACCGCGCGGGTGGCACCGCGAACACGTTTCCATAGAAGTTGTAGGCGTGGACGATGTCGATGCGGCTGCGGGCGATCTGCCGCGCCAGCCGCGCCTGCTGCGTCAGCGCGTGCACGCTGCGGAACGTGGAGACCTGGTATTCCTGCAGCGGAATTCCCAGCTGGCTGAGTTCGTCCACGAACGGTCCCCACCGCCGCAGGCAGGCGAACGCGACGTCGAACCGCGATCGGTCGAGCAGCCGCCCGAGCGCCATGAACTGGTTCTCGGTGCCGCCACACATCAGCGTGGGCACGACCTTGAGCAGCCGCGTACGAGTCACGACAGCGGGACCGGCCTGCCCGCCAGCTTGTCCGCCAGAGCGCTGCGCGCGGAGGCGGAAGCGTCGGCGGGGGTGGGCGCGAGGCGGTGCCGTGGTGCCCGCACCGGTTCGTCAACGGCCCCGACGGCGCGCGCGGTGTTCTTGAGCGCGACGGCGAGACCGCCGATAGTGAAGAAATAGAACTGATAGGCGATGGGGTGGAACATCGCCGCCACGAAGAAGGTGACCAGCGACACCTGGATCCCCGCCGCCAGCGGGCCAAGCGATTTCAGGGCCTCGTGTTGGCGGGCCAGCCGTTCGAGCCGCCGCGCCGACCGGAAGCACATGATGTGCAGCCATGCAAAGAGGAGCAGTCCAGGAAGGCCGAGATCGACGGCGTATTGCAGATACGCGTTGTGCACGGACCGGTAGGTGTCGCGGCCGCGGTAACGGTTCAACGCCAGCATGTCGTTGCCGATGCCCGCGCCCACGATCGGGTTCTGCGCCACGATGCCCGCCGAGACGACCACGTCTTGCCAACGGCCCTGCGCCGAGCCGGTCCGGTCGGCTTCGATATCGGTGATGGTGCTCAGGCGATCGAAGTAGCTGTCGGGCACGAGCACCGGAACGACCAGTGCGACCGCAACGAGCAGCGCGCCCGCCCCGTTCGAATGGCGCCGCGCCAGCAACGCCAGCAGCATGACCCCGGTTGCCGCGAGCGTCAGAAATCCGGCGCGCGAAAACGTCACGATGACGCCGGCGACGCTGATGAGCATCGCCATGGCCGCCACGCTGCGTGCCGCCAGATTCCTGGTGCTGATCATCAGCGCCGCGGCGATCGGGATGATCAGGTTGAGCATCAGCGCCAGATCGTTGGGATTGGCAGCCAGTCCGGAGCCGCCCATGTAGCCGTAGATGCGCTTCAATCCGGGCACACCGGTCGAGAGGACCTCGCCGGACAGGTAGTTGCTCAGGCCGGTGCCCGCCAGCGGAATGGCGCAGAGCACCAGCGTCCACGCCACGGTCTTGAGCCGCCGCTCGGTCGTCGCCAGCGTCGCGACCAACCAGAAGAACACCACGGCCTTGATGTACTGGCTCGTCAACACTTCCACGCTGCCGCCTGCCCAGTACGAGACCGGCACCGTAATGACGGCCCACCCGACGAGCAGCAGCGCCACGCCGATCTCGCCATTGAACGGCGGCGCCGATTCGCGCCGCACCATCCGATCCATGAGGTGGGCGCCGATCGCGATCGCCGCGGCGACGAACGCGATGCGCAACTGGCCGAGCACCGGGAACCACGCCTGCGGCGACAACAGGAGAATGGCCGTGAAGGCGACCAGCGCGCGGAACGCAACCGTGTTGGCAGTGGACCCCGGATTAGCCGGATTGGCCAGATTGTTCGAGCTCGAGGTCATCCGGCTGAAGCCGGACTCCACGGGCTGCGGCCGCCACCAGGCAACCGTGCGAGCCGTCGGAGAGGTGTTCACTGGCGGCCTGTGGTCGGGCGGGGGGTACCTGGATCAGCCAGCACCGGCACGAGGTCCTTGGCGCGGACACGCTGCGCGGCGGGCCAGGAGAGATCGCGTCCCATTGGCGCCGGATGGCGCACCTGCGCCGCGCCCTGACCGAACAGCACGATGCCGATCGTGGCGAACATGATCCGCAGGTCGAGCCAGGGCGACCGGTTCTTGATGTAGTACAGGTCGTACCGCATCTTCTCCGTCTCTTCGTCGAGATTGTTCGCGTATCCGTACCGCACCTGCGCCCAGCCGGTGACGCCCGGCCGGACCGTCGAACGCAGTCCGTAGTAGGCGATGTGCTCCATGAACGTCGCGTGGTTGGAGACGGGATGCGGCCGTGGCCCGATCATGTTCATCTCGCCGCGCACCACGTTCACCAGCTGCGGCAGCTCGTCGAGGCGGAAACGGCGAAGGTACCGGCCAACCCGCGTAATGCGGTGGATGTTGTCCATCACCCATTCCGACGGCGCCGCGGTCGTCGGATGCATCGTGCGGAACTTCAGGAGGCCAAACGGATGTCCCTGCCGGCCGGCGCGCGGCTGCACGAAGAGGACGGGTCCGGGCGAATCGATCTTGACGAGAAGGGCGATGAGCGCCAGCAACGGGGCACATACCACCAGCCCGATGATTGCGGCGAGCACGCTGACGAGGCGCGCCACCACCTCCGCGGCTCCGTGATTGCGGAAGCCCTTCGACAGGATCAGCGTGCTCGGCCGCAGCGCCTCGATGGCCATTTTGCCGGTGATCCGCTCGTAGAGCTCGATGGCGTCGTCCACGTCGATGCCGCTCACGCGCGAATCGAGCAGCGCCTGCAGCGGCAGGCGGTCGCGCCGGTTCTCGATGGCGACGACAATCCGCGATGGACGCACACGCGCGACAATCTGATCGAGCTCGTCGCACGAGCCCAGCCACCGATCGGCAATCGGCGAGTACTGTTCCGGCGGCTGGTTGTCGACCACACCGAGGACCGTGAACTGCGGCGAGTCGAGCGCCTCGATTTCCTCGATGAGTCGCTCCGCGATCGGGCCGGCGCCGAGAATCAGAAGGCTGGATTGCATTCCATTGTTCCCAAGGGTTCGATTGGGCTCCTATGCCTGGCTCACCGCGCCAGAGGTATCCGGAAAGTACTCGCGGTAGTACTCGTCGTAGTACCCGAACAGCGGCCGGTCGTCGCGGTTGAAGACGATGCCCATGACCTTGGCCGGGTCAACGAGGTTGAGCGCTTCGCCCAGCAGCTTCCGCGGCGTCTGGTTGGCGGCGACGACGACGAGCATGTGATCGACGATGCGCGAGAGGACCGCCGAGTCGAAGACCGGCAGCAGCGGCGGCGTATCGACGATGACCACGTCGAACTCCTGCCGCGCCCGCTGAATCAGGCCGTCGAACCGTGCCGAACGGAGGAGACGGTGAATCGCGGAGCCTGGCGTGCCGGACGTCACCGCCCACAGGGGGAGCTGCTGCACGCGCTGCGCGACGGCGGCGAGCTCGAGCTGATCGCTCGACAGCACGTCGGTCAACCCGGGTGACGTCTCCAGCCCGAGCGTCGTGGCAATCGAGGGGCGGCGCAGGTCCGCGTCGATGAGCAGCACGCGCCCGTCCGATTCGCGCGCCAGCGCGCCGGCGAGATTCACGGCCGTCAGCGTCTTGCCTTCGCCCGCCGCGGGGCTGGTGATGGCCAGGACCTGCGATCCCTGCGTTTTTGTCAGCCGCTCGATGGTGAGCCGCAGCCCCTGATACTGCTCGGCCGCAAACGAGCCGGGGCTGGTGAAGCTGACCAGGCGGGAATTCAACGAATGTGTAAGCGTGCTTTTCACGATGTGACCCCTTAACCCGCGCGCTGGAGCAGTCTGACCAGCGTGTCGTTTCCGTTAGCGAGATAGGCGGAGAGCGTGGCGACCAGCACCACCGCCGCGACCGCCGATGCCGTGCCGAGCGTTGCGCGTGCCCAGCCGCGGCGCGGCGCCGCACCGATTTGCGGAATCGTCGCGAGCACCGGCACGCCGGTGAACTCGCGCACTTCGTCGACGTTGTGGAACGAGGTGTCGAACTGCTCGGCGAGGACCACGGCGCCCGCCATCGCGGCAAGCGCCAGCAGCAGTCCCATCAGCACCAGGCGCAGCCGGTTCGGCGCCGACGGACCTTCGGGCGGTACCGCCGTATCCAGGATGCGGAAGTTCTCGCCCTGGTGGCCCGCTTCAACCGACTCGGCGAGCCGCGCCTCATCGAATTTGCGAGCCAGCACGTCGTAGTTCTCCTTCGCGAAGGAGTACTCGCGCTGCACCTGCAGGTAGCCCTCCTGCACGCCGGGGGTCGAATCGAACCGCTGCTGCAGCACGGCGACCCGCTGCTGCAGCAGCTGTTCTTCGCTCTTCAGCCGCGCCAGCTCGTCGTCGAAGTCCTTGATGCTCCGCCTGCTGCGCGGGAGGGCGGCGAGATTCTGCGGCGAACTGTTGACGGCCTGGCGCTGGGCGTCGGCGTTCTGCTTCGCCTTATACGCGGCGAGATCGCGCGCGCGCTGCTCCTGCACGTCCTTCTCCGCCGCGTTGATGCGGCTCTGCGCGCCGGTGATGTCGGGGTGGTTGCCGGTGAACCCCTTGCGCTCGGCTTCGGCCAGATCCTTCCGCGCCTGCCCCAGCCGCTCGTTGGCTTCGGCGAGTTCCTTCGACAGGGGAATGTCCTGCCCGTCCGCCGCAATCACACCTTTGGCGGCGGCGGCAAGATTCGACGCGTCCTCGAGTCCTTCCAGCAGCTTCTCCCGTGCGTCCGCGTTCCGGCGCTGGTCGTCGCGATTGCGCCGCAGTTCGTCCGCGAGCGACTGATACTGCGCCATGGCGACGCCGGCGGCCTGCGGCAGCTGTGCCTGGTTCCTCAGCGTGAAGTCGCGCATCCGCGCGTCCTGGATGTCGACCTGTTGCTTCGCCGCCTTCATCTGCTCTTCGAGCAGTTGCACGGTCCGCCGCGCTTCACCCGCGCGGATAGCGGAGTTGTGCTCGACGAAGAACCGGGCGATCGCATTGGTCACGTCCGCGACGTTGTGCTGCTCGGTGCCCGTATAGGTCAGCGTGAAGGCGACGGTCTTTGTCCGGCCGGAAACCTGTTCAGGTCCGTTCGCCTCCCAGTCGATGTCGTCGCGCGCCTGGTTGAGGACGTCCTCGAAGCCGGCCTTCCGGCGCAGTTCCGGATACAGGTCGAACCGCTTGATCAGTCCCGTCAGCCGCTCGCGGCTGAGGACTTCCTGTCTGATCTGATAGAGGCGGCTCTCCAGCTCGTTGCTGACGCTCGTGCGGATCACGCCATCGGGCAGCGGCCGCTCGATCGTGACGATCGCGCTCGACCGGTACAGGTCGGGCAGATAGACGGCGAAGGCGATCGCTGCGGCGATGACGGTCGTGAAGGCGATCGCGGCGATGAGCGCGCGGCGGCGCAGGATCGTGATCGTCCGGACAACGATGGACTCGTCGGACGCGGGGGACATGAACTCGCGGGCCATGGACTCCTCAGTTGACGACGATGACGTCGCCGGGCTGGACGATGAAGTTCGCGCCGTTGCGGCCGTTGATGGCGTCGTTGTACTTGAACTCGATCGCGCCGTTCTGGCCGCTGCGAATGACCTTGATGTTGCCTTTGTCGGCAAACTCGTTTAACCCCTGGGCCCGCGCGATCATGTCGAGCACGGTGACGTTGGACGTCTTCAGCTCGAAGTAGCCCGCCATTCGCACGTTGCCCGACACCGACACCTTCGGGCTGTGAATCTCGCGCACGACGACCGAGACCTCGGGCGGCGGATCGATGAACTGCGCGAGTCGTTTCGTCACTTCCGTTTTGACCTGCGACGTGGTCAGACCGGCGACGGTGATGTCGTCGACGAGCGGATGCGAGATCTTGCCGTCGGGCCGCACCGGGATGCGCTCGCGACTGAGCTCCGCGTTCTTCCAGACGTTGATGTCGAGGATGTCCTCGGGTCCAATCTTGTAGTCGCGCGGATCGGCGATCGCGCGCGCGGCTGCGGCCGGCGCTGCCGCCGGCGCCGCCGGCGTGGATTTCGGTGCCGCCGGCGTCTGTGCGGGCGGTGTCGTGCCGGTGGTGCCGACTGCCTCGAGCGGTGCCGGCGCCTGCTGCGCGAACGCCGCCGACGCAAGGACGAGGGCAGCTGAAAACGTGGTCAGGACCCGCGCGATCATCGAATAACCCCTTTCACTCGCGCCGCCTCATCCGGCGGCAGAATCGAACGGAAGAGCCGCGGCGCGACGGTAAAGCTCACGCGAAACACGTGCCGCAATACGTTGTCGTCCAGACGGCGGCGAATATCGCCCTGTTGGTAATCCACGCCATACGAAGCGGAGACGCTATACATCCCGCGGGACGTCCATGAGGCCAGCAGGGTGCTCCGATACACCCGTGCTTCACGGAAATCGATGGTGTCGATGTCGGTCGCGCCGAGGTGGGTGCCGAACTCCCAGCGGCTGCGGAAGGGCCAGGCGATCCGCAGCGAGCCGCTGTCCACCGCGACCGGTCCTTCGATGCCGAGAATGATCGTTTCGCCGTGCCAGTAGTCGGCGCGGACGTCGAAACGGTTCGTATCGCGCCGCAGCGATGCCGAGACTTCCGGCTTGACGCCGCTCTGATACGAGCTCACCCGCGGTCCGGCGTACAGCGACAGGTGTGTGTGCGGCGCCATCTCGCGCGTCCAGCCGGCGAGCACCGAGTGCGACGTCGATTCGCCCAGCGGGTCGACGAAATACCTGGCGAGATAGGTGCCGACGACCGCCGATCGCGACGTGAACTCACGCGACAGCGCGACCCGCGCCTGGTGCAGGGTGCCGCTCGGCGTGTCGAGCTCGTTCTCGCGCGTGAGGTCATATCCCGCGGTGATCACCGAGCGCGGATTGAGGCGGCGCACCAGCGTCGGCGAGAGCTGCCAGCGCTGCGCCGTCCGCCGCGTGCCGAGGATTCCCGTGTCGAGGTCGATCTCACCGGGTGTTTCCGATCGGTCGTAGCGCCCGACAACGCCGAACGACGTGAGCGGCGAGGTGCGGAACTCGGTATCGAGGTAGGCGTGCCGCCGCGCATCGACGGTGTTGAGCGTCGAGAAGTTCGAGCGCAGCATGTCCTGCGAATACAGGCTGAGGAACCGGAGCCGCGGCGACTCGTAACTGCCTTCGACGGTGGGGCGCACCTGCAGCATCTTGCCGGCGCTCCCGTTCTCCTGCGCGAAGAGGTTGTCGTCGTAGATTCCGGCAATCGACAGCGACGGCACGAACGTGAACCGCGTCTGCGCCGATACGGCCGGCGACAGCGCCGTCAGCGCGGCGAGCGTGGCGAGAATGGTCGAACGCATAGTTCCTGTTTCACTCCTCGTTCGAATCGTTCGATGGGCTTCGCCCCCGTGACTCACTGCGCATTCGTTCGCGCGTGTGCCGTGCTGCCGGCGACGCCGCCGTATCACCTGCTGATACGGCTCACTTCCGTCGCGCCTGAAGTGCAATAACCGTTCACACATTCCGCTGGCATGGCGTATGTGCCGATGCCAACCCGATCCCGGACGGAGAGGAAATGAACGCAAAGGAGCCCATGCGCGAGGTTGGTACGCTTGCGCGGGGGCCGTGTGTGGCGGGCAGTTCCGAAAAGTACCGACGGAATGCCGATTCGACTAGCTCAAGGGTGGCCTCCGCGCCAGTTGATGACCGGGTGGGAGACGGCCTGCCGCTGCAGCGACTGCGCGTCAACCGCGTCGGTCGGGTAGCACGCGGCCCCCACGGACAACCGCAGCGGAGCGGGGAAGTCGTAGTGATTCATCCGCTCCATCAGCCGGTCGATCACGCGGGTCGAGTTCTCATAATCGGCGTCGAGCAGAACGAGCGAGAGCAACCCCTGGTTGGTCATGCCCAGCACGTCGGTGTCACGAACCTCGTTGCGGATGATCTGCGCAACCTCGCCGACAGTGCCCCGATCGGCGGCGACCGTCATGCCGTCGTATTCACGGCTGGTCTCCACGGTGACCAGCGTCAGGTAGTTCTGCGAACGGACGGCCCGCCGCAGTTCGCCGTCGAGCACGAATTCGAAGGCGTGCGGCTTGAGCAGCCGCGAATGCTCGTCGTAGAGCGAGTCGCTCATGGCAGGCGTCAGGAGGCCGTGTCCAGGCCGTTCTCCTTGATCTTGTAAAGGAGGGCCTTGTAGCTGATGCCGAGGTGCTCCGCGGCCTCTTTCCGATTCCACCGCGTGCGCGTCAGCATCCGCAGGATCAGTTCGCGTTCCGCCTCGCGTGCGGCCGAACGCGCGATGTCTTTCAGGGAGACGCTCACGGCACCGGCTCCCGCGGCAACCGGCCGGCGACCGCTCAGGGTGTCCTGAGCGGAGTCGAGGGGCACTGGCGGCGGCAGAACAGGTAGCGCCGGCGCCGCACCGGTACGCGGTGGCGATGACAACGGGCGGGCAGACGTCACCACGGGCTGCAGCAGCTCACGTGAGATACCGGCCTCCGTGCCGAGCACCACCATTCGCTTGATCAGGTTTTCCAGCTGGCGCACGTTTCCGGGCCAGTCGTAGCTCAGGAACTGAGTCGACAGCTCGCTGCTGATCGACGTCAGCGGCTTGTTGTATTGCGCCGAATACTTGTTCAGGAAGTGCTGCGTCAGAATCGGAATCTCCTCGCGCCGGTCGCGCAGCGGCGGCAATTTGATCATCACGACGTTGAGCCGGAAATACAGGTCCTCACGGAACTGTCCCGACGCGACCGCGGTTTCGAGGTCGCGGTTGGTGGCGGCGATCAGCCGCACGTCCACCTGGACGTCCGCTTTGCCGCCGAGCCGGGAGAAACCGCCGTCCTGCAGCACCTGCAGCAGCTTGGCCTGCAGCGGATAGCTGATATCGCCGATTTCGTCGAGGAACATCGTGCCGTGATTGGCGAACTCGAACTTGCCGGGCTTCTGCTGGATGGCGCCGGTGAAGGCGCCTTTCTCGAATCCGAACAGCTCGGATTCGAGCAGCTCCGTCGGCAGCGCCGCGCAGTTGACCTTCACGAACGCCTTGTCCTTGCGCAGCGATCGCTCGTGCAGCGCGTGCGCGACGAGCTCCTTGCCCGTGCCGCTCTCTCCGCGAATCAGCACGGTGACGTCCGTGTCCGACACGCGCTCGATCAGGTCGCGCACCTCGCTCATCGCATCGCTGTTGCCGAAGAGGGTCGAGTATTTCGACTGCTGGCTGAGGCGCGCGCGCAGCGAGGCCACTTCCTGGCTCAATTGACGCTGCCGGATGGCCGACGCGATCAGCACCTCGAGCTCGTGGTCCGCGAACGGCTTGCAGACGAAATCACTCGCGCCCAGCTTCATCGCCTGCACGACCGTCTGCGTTCCCCCCTGTCCCGACATCACGATGACCGGGACCTCGTGATCGATTTTCTTGAGGGCCGCCAGCGCCGCCAGGCCGTCCATGCCGGGCATGATGACGTCGAGCAGCACAGCCGACGGGCGCTCGGCATGGAAACGACGGACCGCTTCGTCGCTGTTGCTGATCGTCAGCGCTCCGTACCCGCGGGAGACCAGGAAATCCTGGAGGAACCCGCACATCGCCAGGTCGTCGTCGACGACCATCACCTGGTGCTTCTGGCTCATGGCGCTCCCATCCCCGATGCCCGACCGTGGCGCATAGTCTCGCGGACGAGCAATCGAGGTACCAGCGCCGGAAAACGTTTGGAACTGGAGGGAATTCGCGTATGCGCATCCGCCCGCCTCTGTCCCGAAAATGGAAAACGGCGTTCCGAACGGAACGCCGTTTCTCTTTTTGGGCGGTTGACGCGCCTCGACTAGGGCCGCTCGATCCCCGTCTCTTTGATCTTGTTGAGCAGGGTCTTGTAGCTCACGCCCAGCAGGACCGCAGCCTTGCGGCGGTTCCAATGGACCTGTTTCAGGGTGTCGGAGATGACCGCTCGCTCCGCCGCCAGGGCCGCTTCACGGGCGACCTCAGACAGGCGCCGTCCATCCTGCCCGCCCGTTTCGGCACCGACCTCCTCGTCCTCCTCGTCCGGAACGGCTGCCGCCGCTGCCGGAGGTGGCGCCACGGGAGCGGGAGCGTGATACGCCGGCGAGTACTCGCTCGGCGGCGCCGTCACACCGGCGGGGTTCGGGCTGAGGCGCGGCTTGTCGAACTCGCGGAGCACCATCTGCTCGTCCTGCAGGATGACGAACCGCTTGATCATGTTTTCCAGCTCGCGGATATTGCCGGGCCACTCGTAGCCGAGGAACCGCTCGCGCAACGCGTCGGACAGCGGCCGCACGGGACGGTTGTAGCGGTGCGAGTACTTGACGAGGAAGAAGTCAGTGAGGCTGGGGATCTCGTCGCGGCGTTCGCGCAGCGGCGGCACCATCGCCTCGATGACCTTCAGCCGGTAGTACAGATCCTCGCGGAAATCGCCGCGCAGCATCATCTGCTCGAGATCGCGGTTCGTCGCCGCCAGGACGCGCACGTCCACGTTGATCTTCTTGTTGCTTCCCAGCTTGGTGAATTCCGCGTCCTGCAGCACGTGCAGCAGCTTGGCCTGCAGCGGCGGCTTCATCTCCCCGATTTCGTCGAGCAGGATCGTGCCGGTGTGCGCCTGCTCGAACTTGCCGATGCGCGTCGTGGCCGCGCCGGTGAACGCGCCCTTCTCGTGGCCGAACAGCTCGCTCTCGAGCAGTTCCGCCGGAAGCGCGGCGCAATTGACTTTCACGAACGGACGCGACTTCCGGTTGGAACGCTGATGAATCGCGCGCGCCACCAGTTCCTTGCCGACGCCGCTTTCGCCGCGGATCAACACCGTGACATCGCTGTCCGCCACCTGGTCGATGATGAGCGCCACCTGGCGCATGGCCGGGCTGTCGCTCCAGCCGATGAACGCGTCGCTCTGATCGTCGCTCAGCTGCTGCCGGAGATCGGTCAGCTCGTTGACCAGACGGCTGCGTTCGATCGCCTGGTGGATCGCCGCGTCGAGCGCAATTTCGCCCAGTCCCTCGGGGTCATCGGGCTTGACGACGTAGTCGGCGGCGCCGAGGCGCACGGCTTCGACGATGGTCTGCGCCTGCTCGCGGCCGGACAGCATGATCACCTGCAGCTCCGGTCGGGCAGCCTTCAGCGCCTTCAGCGTCTGAATACCGTCCATGCCCGGCATGGCGACGTCGAGCAGCACGATGTCCGGCGGCTCGCCCTGACGGATGGCGGCAACGATCTCGTCGCCCCGCGTGTACGAGCGGGCTTCGTAGCCGCGAACGCCGAGAAATGTGCGCAGGTATCCGGCGAACCCCGAGTCGTCGTCGACGACGGCAATCGACGGGCGGCGCTGATCAGTGGTGGCAGGGGAGGAGGGCGGCGCGGACGTACCGGCGCCAGCGACTGTGGTCATCGGGTCGATATCCTTGTTTTCACTCACGTGAGGGGTAAACGAAGTGCTGACGTGGCGCGCGCGCGCGGGCCGTTGCCGGACCAGACCGCGCCGCCGTGAGCCTCGATGACGCGGCGCGCAACGGGAAGCGCGAGCCCGAGTCCGCCGCGCCATTCATCGAACCCTGATGGCGAGG
>Ga0247825_10001288_pt1 | contig 16429 bp, 13 predicted proteins | sample 13C_Vanillin_Day_FD_194413 | JGI IMG/M metagenome (GOLD analysis project Ga0247825, IMG submission 194413) | Soil microbial communities from agricultural site in Penn Yan, New York, United States - 13C_Vanillin_Day48 | ecosystem: Environmental > Terrestrial > Soil > Agricultural land | place... | reverse complement strand
GCCCGGGATCTTGCCGAGGGCCAGGCCGACAGCAACGAACTGCCTGACAAGCCCGTGGTGCTCTGAGTCGCTCCGAGGTGGACCTTCAGAGATCCTGCGAATCGAGCAGCCTGCGGTTCACGGAGTGCGCCGCGTCCAGTTCGGACTGCAAGGCGCGCGTGACCTGCGAGACCGTGCGCAGCCGGCGATTGCTTTCGCGCAGCCGATCGGTGAGCCCTTTGGACAAGCCAAGCATCAGGCGCGCCGCAGCGGCGGGGTGTTCAGCGATCAGCGTCATGAGAGCGGCGCGCGCGAGCACGCCCATCTTGACGTCAGTGATCGCCGTGCAGCTCGCCGAGCGCGGGCCACCGTCGATCACACCCATCTCGCCGATCAGGCTGCCCGGACCGATGACGGAGATCACCACGTCCTCACCCGGCAGGCCGGTGCTCGTCTCCGCGCGCACTTGGCCCTCCAGCACGAGGACCATGTAGTCGTTGCCGACCGCATCCCCTTCTTCGAACAGCAGCGTGTCGGCCAACACGTGCACGGGCCGCATGGCATCGACCACGACGCGCGCCTCTTCGAGCGCCATGTCAGCCATCGGCGCGATTTTCGTCAGCAGGTAAATGGCATGCTCGCGCAGATCGACGCCGGGGTTCACTTCGCCAGGTTTGTCCATGGGGCCATTTTGCACAACCGTTTCACACCTTCCATACGGCATCACCCCCGACCGCATAGAAACGGCGATCCGGTGCGGCATCGACCCGCCAGCCGCCGGTGAACTCGCCGAAAGCGGGCAGGATCAGTTGATCGCCCTCCTGCACGAAGCACGGCAGTCGCACGCTGTCGCGACCGCGTCCGTGCAACTTCAAGGTCGGATGGACATGGCCCGCCAGCACGAAGCGCGCAGGCTGTTGTTGCGGGTGATGGCAGGCGGCGAACGGCCCGATGGGATGCGGCTCGTCCACCACGCCGATTCGCAGCGAGGCGGGTGGGTCGCCGGCGCGGCTGTCGTGATTGCCCCGCACCAGCGTGCAGGCCAGCGTCGGATGCCGGTCGCGCCATGCCTCGACCGCGGCCAGCAACTGCGATGTGCGAGCCTGGGCGGCGTGCAGGAAGTCGCCGAGGAACACGATCTCGCCCGGCGCATGGCGATCGACCAGCCGATCGAGGCGCGCCAGATTCGCGTGCGTCGTGCCGCTGGGCACCGGCTGGCCGAGCGCACGGTAGGTGGCCGCCTTGCCCAAGTGGAGATCAGCGATGAACAGCACACGTTCGGCTGGCCACCACAGAGCCGGATCGGGCAGGAGTTCGATCTGTTGGCCCGCCAGTTCGACGTGGCAAGCCTTAAAGGTAGCGGTCACGCTTCGAGTTTCCCAAATGCCGGGCTGCCCGTACTGGCTCACAGCGGAGGAAGCGGCCGGGAGGTCTTGCGCTTTCTGCGCGAAGCCGTGTCCCCGGGCGCGCTCGCCTCCGCCGCCTGCTCCTGGCCGAAGCGCAGCGTCTCCCTGACCTGTCCCGCATCGCCGACTTGCACCGCGCCTCCCGCAGCCGTCTCCAATTGCTGCACCATGCGCGCGATGCGGTCCGCCACGTTTTCGTTGGAGAGCTTCTCGCGGAATCGCTCCACCATCAGCGGAAAGGCAAAAGGCGTGGGACGGGCCGGCGATTGCACGACCAGCCGCTGCGTCGTCATGCGCACGAGGCTGGCGCGCAGGCGACCGATTTCAAGTTCGTGCGAGAGCAGTTCCTCTTCCGCCTGCTGCAGCAGGCGATTCGCCGGGTCGTACTTGCGAAACACCTCGTAGAACAGCGAGGACGACGCCTGAAGCTGTTTGTTGCTTCGTCTTTCGCCCGGATAGCTCTGGAAGATGAGGCCCGACACCCGCGCGATCTCGCGGAATCGCCGCCGTGCGAGCTCGCTCGCGTTCAGCGACGCGAGCACCTCATGCAGGAGTGCCGTGCGCTCGTCATGCTGCGCGATGGCCTCCAGCGCCTGGTCGTCATGTCCGGCCACGAGCACCTGCGGCAGCAGGGTCGGCCAGTCGACTTCCGTCGCGCTCAGCAGTTCGAAGCCGTAGTCGTTCACCGCGATCGAAAAGGTGCGCGGCTCGTGCTGCGCAATGCGCCACGCAATGAGGTTCGCGAGGCCCAGGTGCACGGGTCGCCCGGCGAACGGGTAGAGGAACAGGTGCCATCCCTCGCGTGTCCTCAGCACTTCGGCGAGCAGAGTCTGCGGCGTCGGGAGCGTGGACCAGCGCTGCTGGATGTCGAGCAAGGGGCGCACGCACTGGAGTTCGGCCGAGTCGTAGCGGCCCTCGCCGGCAAGCGCGAGTTGCTGCACCACGGCATCGGCCAGCGTGCTCGACAGCGGCATGCGCCCGCCATTCCAGCGCGGCACGGCAGGCCGCCTTCCGCTCGCGCGCCGGACCCAGGCGGTCATGTCGTGGATGCGGACCAGCTCTAGCAGACGTCCGCCGAACAGGAAGCAGTCGCCGGGCTTCAGGCGCGCGACGAAGCCCTCCTCCACGCTGCCGATCTTGCCGCCGCTGACGAACTGCACCGACATGCTTGCATCGCTCACGATGGTGCCGATGTTCGACCGATGGCGACGCGCGAGCCGTGCATCGGGCACACGCCAGACGCCCGCCGCATCCGGCACGGCGCGTTGGTAGTCCGGATAGGCCGAGAGCGATGGGCCGCCTTGCGACACGAAATCCAGGCACCACTGCCAGTTCTCGCGCGACAGCTTGGCATAGGCGAAGGTCTCGCGCACCTCCTCGTACAGCAGATCAGGCAAGAAACCGCCGCCCACTGCGATCGTCACCATGTGCTGGACCAGCACATCCAGCGGCTGCTCCGGTGAAGTTCTGGCCTCGATGTGGCCGGCCGCGATCGCAGCGCGTGCAGCCGCGCCCTCCACGATTTCGATACTGTGCGTCGGCACCAGCGTGATCCGCGACGGCCGCCCGGGCGCATGGCCCGAGCGCCCCGCGCGCTGCAGCAGCCGCGCCACGCCCTTGGGCGATCCGATCTGCAGCACACGCTCGACCGGCAGGAAGTCCACGCCCAGATCCAGGCTCGACGTGCAGACCACCGCACGCAGTTCGCCGTTCTTCAGGCCAAGCTCGACCCATTCGCGGACGGTGCGATCGAGCGAGCCGTGATGCAGCGCGATCTGTCCCGCCCAGTGCGGCCGTGCCTCGAGCATCGCCTGGTACCAGATCTCCGATTGCGAGCGCGTGTTGGTGAAGACCAGCGTGGTGGTGCTCGACGCGACCTCGTCGATGACCTGCGACAGCATCGTGAGGCCCAGGTGCCCGCCCCACGGAAAGCGCTCGGCGCGGCCGGGCAGCAGCGAATCGATGACCAGCGTCTTGGGCACCTCGCCCTGCACCAGCACGCCCGGCTCGGTGCCCAGCAGCGTGCGCATCGCCTCATCCAAGTTGCCCAGCGTGGCCGACATTCCCCATACGCGAAGCCCTGCGTTCCAGCGCCGCAGTCGAGCCAATGCAAGCTGCACCTGCACGCCGCGCTTGTTGCCGAGCAACTCATGCCACTCATCGACGACCACCATGCGCAGCGTACCGAGCACCTCCTTCGCGTCGGCGCGCGACAGCAGCAGCGACAGGCTCTCCGGCGTGGTCACAAGCACCGTGGGGAGCCGCTGGTTCTGTGCGCTGCGTTCGGCCGCGCTGGTATCGCCGCTTCGCGCGCCGGCGCTCCAGGTGTGCGCCTCTGCGCCGAAGCCATCCAGGGCGTGCTGCAAGGCGCGCAAGGTGTCGGCCGCGAGCGCGCGCATCGGCGTCAGCCAGAGCACGGTGAGCGGCGCCGCATGGCGAGCACCGTTGTCGGCGCGTCGTTCAAGTGCCTCACCCGCAAACGCAAGCAGCGCACCGAGCCAGACCGCATAGGTCTTGCCGGCACCCGTGGTGGCGTGGAGCAAACCCGACTGGCCGTCCGCGATCGCCCTCCACACTTCGCGCTGGAACCGGAAGGGCGTCCAGCCGCGCGCGGCGAACCATTCATCCAGTGAGCGCTTCGTGATCTTCATGAAGGAAGCAGCACGGCGAGCGTTTGCAGGGTATCGGCTTCTTCCACCGGCTTGTCCTCCCGCCAGCGCAGCATGCGCGGAAAGCGCACCGCGATGCCGCTCTTGTGCCGGGTGCTTCGCGCAATGCCTTCGAAGCCCAGTTCAAACACCAGCGTCGGCCGCACGCTGCGGACCGGGCCGAAGCTCTCCACGGTGGTCTTGCGGATCACCGCATCCACGCGCGCCATCTCGGCATCGGTCAGCCCGGAGTAGGCCTTGGCGAAGGGCACGAGCTTTCGATCTCCGGCTTCGGGCGGTCCGTCCCACACGGCGAAGGTGTAGTCGCTGTAGAGGCTCGCGCGACGGCCGTGGCCGCGCTGGGCATAGACCAGGACGGCGTCGACGGAGAGCGGATCGATCTTCCACTTCCACCACACGCCCACGTCCTTCGTGCGGCCGACGCCGTAGAGCGCATTGCGCTGCTTGAGCATCATCCCTTCGACGCCCATCGAGCGAGCGGCTTCGCGCTGGCGTGCGAGGTCACCCCAGCTTTTCCCAAGCAGCATCGGGCTGGCAAGGAGCGACGGGTGCTGCGCGTCGGTGAGCAGATCGTCGAGCAACACGCGGCGCTCCTGTTGCGGCAGCGCGCGCAGGTCGCGCCCCTGCCATTCAAGCAGGTCATAGGCCAGCAGCACGACGGGGATCTCGCGCAGCAGCTTCGCGCCCAGCGTCTTGCGCCCGATGCGCTTCTGCAGATCGGCGAAAGGCTGCACCCGGTCGTCGCGCCACACCACGATCTCGCCGTCGAGCACGGTGCCTTCGGGCAGCGTCTCGCCCATCACGGCCAGTTCGGGGAAGCGATCGGTCACCAGCTCCTCGCCACGCGACCACAGCCACACTCGTCCCGCCCGCTTGACCAATTGCGCGCGAATGCCGTCCCACTTCCATTCGATGACCCATTGCGAGGGCGCGCCGAGCGTGCTCTCGAATGCTTCGACAGGCAGGTTGAACGGATGCGCCAGGAAGAAGGGATAGGGCTGGCCGCTCGTCTGCTGGTCGAGCTCGCCGGTGCTTTCCGGCGCGATCAACGCGGCGTAATCGGCGGCCGTAGGCTGGCCGCTGATGTGCGTGTAGCCCATGAGCCGCTGCGCAACACGCTTGGGATCGAGCGCGCCGACGGCCGCCAAGGCTTGAGTGACCTGCAGCCGCGAGACGCCGACGCGAAACCCGCCGGTGATGAGCTTGAAGTACACCAGCCGCTCTTCCACGGCCAGTCGCTTCCATTGCGAACGCAGGGCGTCCGCCAGTGCATCGGGCAGGGTCTTGCGCAAAGGCAGCAGATGCCGCTCGATCCAGACCGCGAGCCCCAGGTCGTGTGTTTCGGCGGGCGGCGGCAGCAACAGCGAGATGGTTTCGGCCAGGTCGCCGACGGCCTCGTAGCTTTCGTCGAAGAGCCACTCGGGCAAGCCTGCGGCCTCTTGCGCCAGCTGCCGCAGCAACTTGGAAGGGACGAGTTGCCGCGGCTTTCCGCCGGCGAGGAAGTACACGGCCCAGGCGGCATCCTCTGGCGTGGCGCTTTGCAGATAACGCTGCAAGGCCGCCTGCTTCGCCAGGCTGGACGTGGTCGCATCCAGCTCGCGATAGAGCGCAGCGAACTGCTTCATGGCATCGCCGTGGTCGCCGCGGCCTCTGCGCCACCTTCCGCATCCTCATCGCCGTACTCGGTCCGGAAGGCTTGCGCATCCAGGCCCGACTCGCTCAGCCATCGCACCATCACGGCCACGCTGCCGTGCGTGACGAACACGCGTTCCGCGCCGGTCCCGGCGATGGCCTGCTGCAGGCCGGGCCAGTCGGCGTGGTCGGACATGACGAAGCCGCGATCCACTCCTCGGCGCCGCCGAGTGCCGCGCAGTTGCATCCAGCCGCTCGCGAAGGCATCCGAGTAGTTGCCGAAGCGGCGCATCCACGGCGTGCCATGCGCCGACGGCGGTGCGAGCACCAGGGCGCGTTGAAGCAGCGCGGCGTCGACACCTGGATCGCTCACGCGCAAGGTCGGCGGCAAGGCGACGCCCGCCGCGCGATACACGGCGTTCAACGGCTCGACCGCACCGTGCACCACGATCGGCCCGATGCTCGCGTCCACGCCATGCAGGATGCGCTGCGCCTTGCCGAACGCGTAGCAAAGCAGCACCGAAGCCCTGCCCTGCTGCGCGTTGGAACGCCACCAGTCGTTGATCTCGGCGAAGAGCACGACCTGTGTCGGCCAGCGGTAGATCGGCAGGCCGAAGGTCGACTCGGTGATGAAGGTGTCGCAGGGCACCGGCTCGAAGGGCGCGCAGGTGCCGTCCGGCTCGGTCTTGTAGTCGCCCGATGCGACCCACACGCGCCCGCCATGCTCGAGCCGCACCTGCGCCGATCCGAGCACGTGGCCCGCCGGATGCAGCGACAGGCGCACGCCGTGGTGGACGATGCTGTCGCCATACGCCAGTGTCTGCAGCGCGATCTCGCCGAGCCGGGTTCGCAGCGTGCCTGCGCTGTCGGTGTGCGCGAGATAGTGGCCGTGGCCCATACGCGCATGGTCCGAATGCGCATGCGTGATGACCGCGCGATCGACCGGGCGCCACGGGTCGATGTAGAAATCGCCCGGCGGGCAATAGAGGCCTTCCGGGCGAGCGACGACAAGGTCGATCGAAACGGAGGCGTCGGACGATGGATGGATCATGGCGCGCCTGCCATCGTAGGTCGTGCCGCCCGATCCAGCGTCGCGACCCCGGCTCAATGCGTTGTCGGCAGGGGCCTACGACTGCGCGGTAGCGCTCAGCTCACCAGGCCGTCCACTTGGCCTCGCTCTGCGCCGAAGCCACCGTGCGTTCGATGAAGCGCACTCCGCGTGCGCCGTCCTCCACGCGCGGATAGTCCGCCGCCAGAGGATCGGGTTGCACACCCGAGAGCCTGGCATGGATGTCCGCCACGACACCTCCATAGACATTCGCGAAAGCCTCGATGAAGCCTTCAGGATGCCCCGCCGGCAACCGACTCGCGCGCCGTGCGGCCTCGCACAGCCAAGGCGCTCCCCGCGTGAAGATGCGCTTCGGCCCATCGTGCGGCAGATGCACCAGCTCGCTCGGCCGCTCCTGCCGCCATTCGAGCGTGCCCAACGAGCCCGAGACGCGAAGCCGCAGGTCGTTCTCGAGTCCGGTATTGATCTGCGACGCCACCAGCACCCCGCGCGCCCCGCCACGGAAGCGCAACAGCACACTGCCGTCGTCATCGAGCGCACGCCCTGCCACCATCGAACTCAGGTCCGCGCAGAGGCTTTCGATCTCCAGCCCCGTGACGGTGGCGACCAGGCTCTCCGCATGCGAACCGATATCGCCGATGGCACCCGCCGCGCCGCTGCGCGCCGGGTCGCTGCGCCAGGCGGCCTGCTTGTTGCCTTCCCCCTCGAGCCGCGTCGCAAGCCAGCCCTGGTTGTATTCGACGACGACCTTGCGGATCTCGCCCAGATCGCCCGAGCGCACCATCTCGCGCGCCTGCCGGACCATCGGATAGCCGGTGTAGTTGTACGTGACGCCGAACACCGTGCCTCTTCTTGCGACCGCTGCCACCAGCGCATCCGCCTGCTCGCCGGTATGCACCAGCGGCTTGTCGCAGACGACGTGGAAGCCTGCGTCCACGAAGGCCTTCGCCACCGGAGAGTGCACATGGTTCGGCGTGACGATCGACACGAAGTCGATCCGCTCATCGAGCGGCCGCTTCAGTTCGTCGTCGAGCAAGGATTGCCAATCACCGTGATTGCGGTCGTCCGCCAGGAACAGATCGCGCCCCGACGCCTTGGCCTTCTCCGGACTCGAAGACAGCGCGCCGGCCACGAGATCGACCTGCCCGTCCAGCGCGATCGCCTTGCGATGCACCGCGCCAATGAAAGCGTCACGCCCCCCGCCCACCATGGCGTAGCGCAACTTGCGTTGAGAAGTTTCGTGAGTCATGGGTATTCATGCGCCGCAAAGCGCGCGCCGTTGGTGAAACACCGCGGAACCGGCTTTGCCGGTCCGCTGGTGTTGCCCCCGGTCAGGGGGTAGGCGTAGCGACACGAAGTGCGCGCAGCCTGGGGGCGAGCTCAGAACGGACTATCGGGGTGATAGAAGCTCTTCGCGTTGTCCTTCGTGATCAGCACCGAAGGAATGATCGTCGTTGCCGGCATCTTCTCGCCCTTCAGGCGCGCCTCGGCCGTGAGCTTGATCGCGTCGTAGATGAACTTTGGTGAATAGCTCACGTCGGCCTGGATCCGCGGGTCCTTGCCGTCCATGATGGTCTTGACCATGCCCTTGGCGCCGGCACCCCCGAACACCACCAGGATGTCGTCGCGCTTGGCCTGTTCGATGGCCTTCAGCACACCCACCGCCATGTCGTCGTCGGCGGCCCAGATGGCGTCGATCTTCTTGAAGCGCGTCAGGTAGTCCTGCGTGACCTTGAAGGCATCGTCGCGGTTCCAGTTGGCGTACTTGGCATCGAGCAGCTTGATGTCGGGGTAGTTCTTGAGCACGCTGTTGAAAGCATCCATGCGCTCGTTGTCGAGCGTGGTGGCGATGCCGCGCAACGCAACCACATTGCCCTTGCCGTTCAGCTTCTTCGCGATGTACTCGGCCGGGATCTTGCCGAAGGCGGTGTTGTCGCCCGCCACGTAGGCGTCCTGCGCGCTGGTGTCGGTCAGGCCGCGGTCGACCACGGTGACGTAGGTGCCCTTGGCCTTGACCTGGGCGACCGGCTTGGTGAGCGCGGCGGATTCGAAGGGGAAGATCACCAGGGCGTTGATCTTCGTCACCGTCGACAAGTCCTGCAGCTGGTTGGCCTGCTCGGGCGCGTTCGCTGCCGTCTTGATGGTGATCTTCAGGTCCTTGTGCTCTTTCTCGAGGTCCTTCTTCGCCTGGTTGGCCCAGTAGTTGATGCCGCCCATGAAGCTGTGCGTCGCCGCGGGGATCGACACGCCGAGATTCACCGGCTCGGCCGCGAGGGCCGGAAAGGCCGCGAAGCTCGCGGCGGCGACGGCGCTCAGTGCCAGGCGTCGGGTGATGGAAGTCATGCTGCTTGTCTCCTTGTGGTGAATGAAATGGAACGGACGGAAATCCACACGCATCAGCGTCGCCCGCGCTGCAGGAAGGCGACGACGATGATCACGATGCCCTGCACCGCCGCGTTGAGGTACACGCTGATGATGCTGGTGAGGTTCAGGATGTTGCTGATGACCGAGAGCAGGATCGCGCCGATCACGGTGCCAGTGATGCTCCCCGCGCCGCCCTTGAGAGCAGTGCCGCCGACGATCACCGCGGCGATCGCCTCCAGCTCCCACAGCAGCCCGGTCGTCGGCGATGCCGAGCCGAGCCGCGGCACGTAGAGCAGGGTCGCGATGCCGACACAGACGCCGAGCAGCACGTAGGTGAGGATCTTCACGCCGTCCACGCCGACGGCGGCATAGCGTGCCACCTGCTCGTTCGAGCCGATCGCCTGCACGTAGCGGCCGTACGCGGTGCGGTTGAGGATCACGCCGCCGATCACCGCGACGATGAAGAAGACCCAGACCGGCACCGGAATGCCCAGCAGGCTCGCGTAGTAGACGGGCGCGTAGAGGTCCGAGAGCTCGTTGTCGAGCGTGATCGCGCCGCCGTCGGCAAAGTAGGTCAGGTAAGCGCGGAAGATGCCGAGCGTGCCCAGCGTCACGATGAAAGGCTCGATGCGCCCCTTGGTGATGAGCAGGCCGTGCGCAAGGCCGAAGGTCGCTCCCAGCACCACGGCGAGCACCGCGCCGAGCATCACCGCCAGCAGCGGCGAGCCGAGCGCCGGGCCCATGGCATTGATGAACATGATCACGCAGCCGGCGATCAATGCGGCCATCGACCCCACCGACAGGTCGATGCCACCGGAGATGATCACGAAGCACATGCCGACCGCGATGATGCCGATGAAGGCGGTGCGCGTAAGCACATTCATCGCGTTGTCGAGCGTGGCGAAATCGCCATTGAGCAGCGTGCCGGCGATGCACAGCAGCACCAGGCCGATGACAGGGCCGAAGCCATGCAGGCGCTGGGCCCAATTCGCTTTCGCGTCTCCGCGATGGGCCGCAGCGGCCTCAGGCGTGGCTGGGGGCGGTTCCGGTGGCATGAGCGATGAGCTCCTCTTCGGTGAGATGGTCGGCGTCCAGCGTCGTGGCGAGACGGCCGGCCCGCATCACCGCGACGCGGTGGCACAGGCCGATCAACTCCATCAGTTCGGACGAGACGACGATCACGGCCAGTCCCTGGCGGGCCAGGCGCTGGATCAGGAAATAGATGTCGCGCTTGGCGCCGACGTCGACGCCGCGCGTCGGCTCGTCGAGCACGACGACCTTGGGTTGCGGCTGCAGCACCTTCGCGAGCGCCAGCTTCTGCTGGTTGCCGCCGGAGAGCGACGAGGCGCGCGCATCGAGGTCGCCGGTGCGAATGCCGTAGTCCTTCACGGCCTCGGCCAGCGCTGCGCGTTCGGCGTCGGGCTGCAACCACGGCCTGGCGTAGCGTTCGAGCGCCATCAGCGTGAGGTTCTGGCGCAAACCCAGGTGCACGTGCAGGCCCTTGCCCTTGCGGTCTTCGCTGAGGTAGGTCAGGCCGTGCCGTGCGGCTTCGCGCGGGTTGCGCAGTTGCACCGCACGTCCCTGGATCTCGACCGTGCCGCTTGCGGGGCGCAGGCCCAGCAGACCTTCGAAGAGCTCGGTGCGACCGGCACCGACCAGGCCTGCGAAACCGAGGATCTCGCCAGGGCGCACTTCGAAGCTCGCGTTGTCGGCCCAGCCCGGTACGGTGAAGTTGCGCACCTGCATCGCGGGCGCCGCGTCCATCACCACCGCATCGCGGGGCGGATAGAGATCGGCGAGTTCGCGGCCCACCATCAGGTTCGCCATCTGGTGGCGTGTGACGTCCGATGTCAGCGCCCGGGTCACGAAGCGGCCGTCGCGCATCACGATCACCTCGTCGGTCACGCGCTCCACCTCGTCGAGCTTGTGCGAGATGTAGACGATGGTCACGCCATCGGCGCGAAGCTGCGCGATCAGCTTGAAGAGGCGTTCGGTTTCGCCGGGCGTGAGCGTGGCGGTGGGCTCGTCCATGATCAGCAGCCGCGCGTGGCGGGAGACGGCCTTGGCGATCTCGACCAGCTGCTTCTCGGCAACGATCAGCCGGCGCACTTTCGTCGTCGGATCGATGTTCAGACCGACCTGCGCGAGCGCCGCTGCGGCGTCACGCTCCATCGCCGCGTCGTCGAGCAGCCAGCCCTTCTTTTTTTCGTGGCCGAGAAAGATGTTCTGCGCGACGCTCAGGTCTTCCGCAAGGTTGAACTCCTGGTGGATCAGCACGATGCCCAGAGCCTCTGCATCACGCGAACTGGTGAACTCGTGCAAGTCACCGTTGACTCGCAAGCTGCCGCCCGTCAGCGATTCGTAGCCTGCGAGGATCTTCATCAGCGTCGACTTCCCCGCGCCGTTCTCGCCGAGCAAGCCGTAGATGCGGCCGGGTTCGAGCGAGAAGCTCACGCCATGCAGCACCTCGACCGGGCCGAAGGACTTCAACACCCTTTCAAATTCAACCGAGACTGCGGCCTTGGGGGTCAGCACTTGGGCGCCCGCTGGATTCATGGCGCCACTCCCCGGGCCTTGAGCGTCTCCTGCATGGCCAGCACGCCAGCGCCGATGAGCCCTGCCTGGGCGCCCAGCGGCGTGTATTGGATCTCCAAGTGCCGTGTGGACAGGGCGAGCGAGCGCTGATAGACGCTCTGCCGCACGGCCGCGAGAAACAGCGGCCCGATGCGCGTGATGCCGCCGCCGATGAACACGTGCGACGGATTGAAGAAGTTGACGATCGACGCGAGCATCTGCCCGATCAGGCTGCCGGCGCGCTGCACGATGGCGTTGGCCGCCGCATCGCCGGCACGACTGGCCTGGCCGACATCGACCGCTTCGATCCGGCCTTGCGTGCGCAGGCATTCAGCCAGCGCCGCGCTCTCTCCCGCTTCGGCCGCCTGCACCGCCATGCGAGTGATCGCCGGACCCGCCGCCATCGCCTCGACGCAGCCGAGATTGCCGCAGTGACAGCGCGGGCCTTCCTGGTCGACACAGATGTGGCCGACGTCGCCGGCGGAACCGGCAGCGCCGCGATACACCTCGCCATGGCACACGATGCCACAGCCGATGCCGGTGCCCACCTTGATCACCAGGAAGTTGGAGAGCGAGCGCTTCAGCCGCCAAAGCTCGCCGAGCGCCATCAGGTTGACGTCGTTGTCGACGAACACCGGCGCTGCGTAGTCTTCGCGCAGGTAGTCGCGGATCGAGAAGCTGTCCCATGCCGGCATCAGCGGCGGGTTGACCAATTGCCCGATCTCGAAGTTGACAGGGCCCGGCACACCGATGCCGATGCCGATGACCTGTCCGGCGTCGAGCCCCGCCCGCGCCAGAAGCTCGCGGACCAGCACGCGCACGCGCGCCAGCACCACCCCGGGACCTTCGCGCACATCCGCAGGCTCCGCGTGGTGCGCCAGCACGGCCAGATCGGGGGCGAGGACGGCCACATCGAGGCTCGTGGCGCCGATGTCGACACCCACCAGCGCGCCGAGGCCGCCATGCAGTTGCAGGTTTTCAGGGCGCCGGCCACCCGACGAGCGCTGCAGTCCCGCTTCCGCGAGCAGGCCTTGCTCGACGAGGCCGGCGATGAGCGAGTTGGCCTTGCTCTTGGAAAAACCGAGTTGTTCGGCCATGCCATGGCGTGAGCCGCCGGCCGACCAGAAGGTGGTCTCCAGCAACTGCATCTCGTCCGTAGTCAGGCGGCTCCAGGGGGCCAAGCGTTGTCTCCGTCGTGTTCTTCTTGCGTCCGCCGGCAACCGGTCGGAGCGAAGGCGAATACTAGGGGCGGGGCTTCAGCCGAACAAGACTTAACTTCAGCCAAATTCAGGCCAAAGTTGGCTGACTGAAATTCAAGGCATAAAAAAAGCCGCCCGAAGGCGGCTGTTTTTTCTTGACCAGGAACACCGGGGATCCGGCTTTGCCGGTCCACAGGTGTTGCCCCCGGTGGGGGTTGGCGTAGCGACACGAAGTGCGCACAGCCTGGGGGCGAGCTATTTCTTCTCGCGGTACTTGCGAAGCGCGGCCAACTGGGCAGCCATCACGGCGAGTTCCGACTGCGCCATCGCGATGTCGATGTCGGTCTTGGCGTTCTTCAATGCTTCCTCGGCGGCGGCCTTGGCTTGGTTCGCCTTCTCGTCGTCGAGGTCCTTGCCGCGGATCGCGGTGTCGGACAGCACGGTGACCGAGGTGGGCTGCACTTCCAGGATGCCGCCGGCCACGAAGACGAACTCCTCGCCGCCGTCAGCCGTTTCGATGCGCACCGCGCCGGGGCGGATACGCGTGATCAGCGGCGTGTGGCGCGGGTAGATGCCGAGTTCGCCGGCTTCGCCGGGGAGCGCGACGAACTTGGCCTCGCCCGAGAAGATGGACTCCTCGGCGCTGACCACGTCCACGTGAATGGTGCCTGCCATGGTGATTCCTTAAGCGACCTTCTTGGCCTTCTCGAACGCTTCGTCGATGGTGCCCACCATGTAGAACGCCTGTTCGGGAAGATGGTCGGCTTCGCCGTTGATGATCATCTTGAAGCCGCGGATGGTCTCGGCCAGCGGCACGTACTTGCCAGGCGAGCCGGTGAACACTTCGGCGACGTGGAAGGGCTGCGACAGGAAACGCTGGATCTTCCGGGCGCGGGCCACGGCCAGCTTGTCCTCGGGAGCCAGTTCGTCCATGCCCAGAATCGCGATGATGTCGCGCAGTTCCTTGTAGCGCTGCAGCGTACCTTGCACGGCTCGGGCCACTTCGTAGTGCTCCTCGCCGACGACCAGCGGGTCGAGCTGGCGCGAGGACGAATCCAGCGGGTCGATGGCCGGGTAGATACCGAGCGAGGCGATGTCACGCGACAGCACCACGGTCGAGTCCAAGTGGGCGAAGGTCGTGGCAGGCGAAGGGTCGGTCAAGTCGTCGGCTGGCACGTACACGGCCTGGATCGAGGTGATCGAGCCCACCTTGGTCGAAGTGATCCGCTCTTGCAGGCGGCCCATTTCTTCGGCCAGCGTCGGCTGGTAGCCCACGGCGGATGGCATGCGGCCCAGCAGCGCCGACACTTCGGTACCGGCCAGCGTGAAGCGGTAGATGTTGTCCACGAAGAACAGCACGTCGCGGCCTTCGTCGCGGAACGACTCGGCGATGGTCAGGCCGGTCAGCGCCACGCGCAGACGGTTGCCCGGGGGCTCATTCATCTGGCCGTAGACCATGGACACCTTCGACTCGCCGAGGTTCTCCAGGTTCACAACGCCGGAATCAGCCATCTCGTGATAGAAGTCGTTCCCTTCGCGAGTGCGCTCACCCACGCCGGCGAACACGGACAGACCCGAGTGCGCCTTGGCGATGTTGTTGATGAGCTCCATCATGTTCACGGTCTTGCCCACGCCAGCGCCACCGAACAGGCCCACCTTGCCGCCCTTGGCGAACGGGCACACCAGGTCGATCACCTTGATGCCGGTTTCGAGCAGGTCCTGCGAAGGCGACAGTTCGTCATAGGTGGGTGCCTTGCGGTGGATGGAAGCGGTGAGATCCTGGCTCACGTCGCCGCGCTCGTCGATCGGGCGACCGAGCACGTCCATGATGCGGCCCAGCGTGGCCTTGCCGACGGGCACCGTGATGGGCGCGCGGGTATTGGTCACCATCAGGCCGCGGCGCAGGCCGTCCGACGAGCCGAGCGCAATGGTGCGCACCACGCCGTCGCCCAGCTGCTGCTGCACTTCGAGGGTCAGGCCACCGCCTTCGTACTTCAAGGCGTCGTACACCTTGGGCATCTGGTCACGCGGGAATTCCACGTCGACCACGGCGCCAATACATTGAACGATCTTGCCTTGAACTGCGTTTTCTTGAGCCATCATCTGCTCCGATAAAAATTTAAATCTGTTGAGGTCGAGCGGCAGGCCGACTTAGACGCCAGCGGCCGCTGCGGCGCCCGAAACGATCTCCGACAGCTCTTTGGTGATGCCTGCCTGGCGGGTCTTGTTGTAGACCAGCTTGAGTTCGTTGATCACATTGCCCGCGTTGTCCGTGGCCGACTTCATTGCCACCATGCGCGCCGACTGCTCCGAAGCCATGTTCTCGGCCACGGCCTGATACACCAGCGATTCGACGTAGCGCACCAGCAGTTCGTCGATCACGCTCTGTGCATCGGGCTCGTAGATGTAGTCCCACGAGTGCTGGCCCTTCTCGACTTTCAGCGAGTCGGCCGCCAGCGGCAGCAGTTGCTCGACCACCGACTCCTGGCGCATCGTGTTGATGAACTTGGTGTAGCAGAGGTAGACCGCGCTGAGCTTGCCTTCGGCGTACGCATCGAGCAGCACCTTGACGGGCCCGATCAGCTTGTCGAGATGCGGCGTGTCACCCAGCTGGGTGACATGCGACACCACGCGAGCGCCGACGCGGTTCAGGAAACCCAGGCCCTTGTTGCCGATCGCGACCGCTTCGATGGCCACGCCAGCCGCCTGCTGTTCGCGCATCTTGGTGGTCAAGGCGCGCAGCACATTGGTGTTCATGCCGCCGCACAGACCCTTGTCGGTCGTGACGAGGATGAAGCCCGACGCCTTGGCGTCGTTCGTCTTCATGAACGCGTGCGTGTACTCCGGGTTCGCCTGGCCGAGATTGGCCGCGATGTTGCGGATCTTCTCGCTGTAGGGGCGGGCGGCACGCATGCGTTCCTGCGCCTTGCGCATCTTCGACGCGGCCACCATTTCCATGGCCTTGGTGATCTTCTTGGTGCTCTCCACCGATTTGATCTTGCCGCGGATTTCCTTACCAGCTGCCATTGGGGCTCCTTGCGTGGTCGATCAGGCGAACGACTTCTTGAACGACGTGACGGCTGCGGTCAGCTCGGCCTCGGCGTCCTTGTCGATGGCCTTGGCCTGCTCGATCTTGTCGAGCAATGGGCCATGGCTGGACTTGAGGAACTGGTGCAGGCCGTGTTCGAAGGGCAGAACCTTCTTCACGTCCAGATCGTCCATGAAGCCCTTGTTCACCGCGAACAGCGAGGCACCCATCAGCGAGATGGGCAGCGGGGTGTACTGCGTCTGCTTCAGCAGTTCGGTCACACGGGCACCACGGTCGAGCTGCTTGCGGGTGGCTTCGTCGAGATCGGAAGCGAACTGCGCGAAGGCAGCCAGTTCACGGTACTGCGCCAGGTCGGTACGGATACCGCCGGACAGGCCCTTGATGACCTTGGTCTGCGCCGACGAACCCACGCGCGACACCGAGATACCGGCGTTGATGGCGGGGCGGATACCGGCGTTGAACAGGTTGGTTTCCAGGAAGATCTGGCC
>Ga0247825_10001287_pt1 | contig 16429 bp, 17 predicted proteins | sample 13C_Vanillin_Day_FD_194413 | JGI IMG/M metagenome (GOLD analysis project Ga0247825, IMG submission 194413) | Soil microbial communities from agricultural site in Penn Yan, New York, United States - 13C_Vanillin_Day48 | ecosystem: Environmental > Terrestrial > Soil > Agricultural land | place... | reverse complement strand
CACCCAGGCTACTTCGCCGTGGAATCGCGCCTCACGGCGAAGTTCGACGCGCGCCGCCCCAGCGAGTCGATCGACCCACCAGAAGCCGGCGTTGTGCCTCGTCGCCTCGTACTTTCTGCCAGGGTTGCCGAGCCCGACGACGAGCTTCACCCGCGCTATCCTGCGACCAGTTCCTCGGGCGGGCGCTCGTGGGTGCGGCTCGTGCCCACGCGCCATGAAGCCGCAGTGAGACGGTAGAGGGCGCGTTGCGCGCCGGCGTGGGCGGTACTGCCGTCCGAGCGCAGGCCGGTCTTTTCCATGATCCGCCGTGCGCGCGAATTTGACGGCAGCGTGAAACCCACGACCTGCTCGAGGTGGAGGCGCACGAATCCCTGCGCGACGCTCACCTTGGCGAGCTCGGTCGCGAGACCGCGGTTCCAGTACTCGGGTAGCAGCGCACAGCCGAGCTCCGCTTCGGCCGAGATCTCGGGCGTTAGCGGACGAAGCCCGCCGCGACCGATGAAGCGGCCGGACGCGGGATCGCGCACTGCCCACCACCCAAACCGATGCTGCTCCCATTGGCCGGCGAGATGCTCGAGCTGCGTGACGATCTCCTCGTCTGCTGGCGCGCACCCAAGCCCCGCCGCCACCTGCGCCTGGCGGTGCAGGCACACCAGGTCCTTAAGGTCGTCCGGCCCGATCCGCGTCAACAAGAGCCGGGGGGTCCTGAATCTTTCCGGTAGCTGCATCATCGCTTTCTCACGTCGTTCCTGGGTATGCGGCGTTCTGCCGCGAATATGACCAGCTAGCTCGCCCCGCCCGGGACACGGGCAGGGCAGGCTGCGTGCACGGTACCGGCTTACTCCTTGCCGGCTTCCTTCTTCTCGGGTTCTTTCTTGTCCTTGTCTTTTTCCGCTGCGGCAGGCTCTGCGGCAGCGGCCTCGGCTTCGACCGGCACTTGTCCGGTGATCTCGGTCACGGGCGCGGCGGCTTCTTCCTCGATCACGATCTCCTTCGGCACCTGCACCGTCACCACGGCGGGATTGTCGTGCTTCAATTTCGCCGTCGTCTCCACACCGTTCGGCAACGTCAGCTCTCCCACGTGTATCGAGTGGCCGAGCTGGAGATCCTTCAAGTCCACCTCGATGAATTCGGGAAGATCGTCAGGCAGACACTGGATCTCGATGTCGTTCATCACGTGCTGCACCACCCCACCACCCGCCTTCACCCCGGGCGCAATGTCGGAGTTCAGAAAGTGCAGCGGCACCCGCATGTGGATCTTGCGGCTCTTGTCCACCCGCTGGAAGTCGACATGGAGCACCATCGGCTTCCACGGATGCATCTGGAAATCCCGCAAGAGCACCTGCTGCCTGGCGCCATCCACGGTCATGTCGAGTATCGAGGCATGGAACGCTTCCATCTTGAGATGCCTCAGCAGCGCCTGCTGGTCGAGCTCCACCGTTTGTGCCGCCACATCGGTGCCATAGATGACGCCGGGGACGCGCCCGCCGGCGCGGAGCCGCCGGCTCGCACCGGTTCCCTGTTGCGCGCGCGGAAATGCCGTGACTTCGATCTTCATGCCCAACCTCCATTACGGCGTCCGCCACCGGAGCGCCTGGAAAAACGTTTCACCATGCCCGCTATTCCACGAACAGCGAGCTCACCGAGTCCTCCGCGCTGATGCGGCGCATGGTTTCCGCCATCAAGCTAGCGACGCTCAGCACACGCACACGCGGGCACGCCCGCGCGTCCTCGCGCAACGGTATCGAATCCGTCACCACCACCTCGTCGAGCGCCGAGGCAGCGATGCGCTCGATCGCCTTGCCCGACAGCACCGCATGCGTGCAATACGCGAACACCCGCTCGGCGCCATGCTCCTTGAGAGCGGCGGCGGCCTCGCACAGAGTGTTCGCGGTGTCGACCATGTCATCGACGATGACGCAGGTGCGATCCTCGACCTCGCCGATGATATGCATCACCGTCGCGACGTTGGGCCGCGGCCGCCGCTTGTCGATAATCGCGAGCTCCGCTTCCATGCGCTTGGCGAGCGCCCGCGCCCGCACCACGCCGCCGACGTCCGGCGAGACTACCACCAGGTTCTTGTAGTCATGCTTCCACACGTCGCCCAGCATGATCGGCCCGGAATAAATGTTGTCCACCGGGATGTCGAAAAAGCCCTGGATCTGCTCCGAATGCAGGTCCATCGTCAGCACCCGGTCCACCCCCACGCTGGTCATCATGTTCGCCACCACCTTGGCGGTGATCGGCACCCGCGCCGAGCTCGGACGCCGATCCTGGCGCGCGTAACCCATATACGGGATCGCGGCGGTGACGCGGGTGGCGGAGGCGCGCTTCAGCGCGTCCACGATGACCAGCAACTCCATCAGATTGTCGTTGGTCGGAGCGCACAGCGACTGCAGCACGAAAACGTCCTTGCCGCGCACATTCTCGAGAACCTCGACCATTACTTCGCCATCGCTGAAGCGGCCGATCTTCGCCCGCCCGAGATGCACGTTGAGGTGGCTCGCGACACTCCGCGCAAGATCGGGAATGGCGCTGCCCGTAAACACCATCAATCTGTCCAAGGCCACGTCATGTCCCCCGCGACAAACCAGGCGACCGATCAGCCGCCCCTCCCAAAATATGGCTGGGGAGGTAGGATTCGAACCCACGAATGCCGGAATCAAAATCCGGTGCCTTAACCAGCTTGGCGACTCCCCAACGGCGTCAAACACGCCACGACCGATCGCGCGGATCGATCGCTACCTCAAACCATATGCGCTCAGCGTGCGAGATCGCGCAGCGGATGCCGCTCCAGGCCGCGTGCCACAAACCCCGTCATGGAACGGGGTAGCCTGGCGAAAACCGCCTGCGCCGCGCCCAGGCTCTCGAAACCGGCGAATACGCTCGCCCCGGATCCCGTCATCATCGCTCGTCCGAACTGGCGTAACCAGTCGAGGTGACGCGCGACTTCGGGATGCTCCCGGCAAACAACCGGCTCAAGGTCGTTTTCGTTCGGACCAGCCGCCGAAAAGCTTTGTATTCTAACCGTTTTTGAGTCACGTTTCAATTCCGGATGGGCGAAAATCCGGGCGGTTGAGACTACCACCGGCGGCGTCAGCACCACATACCAGGCCGGCGGCAGCTCCAGCGGCCGCAGCCGTTCGCCGACACCCTCGGCCCAGGCGTTTTCGCCGCGCACGAAGACCGGCACATCAGCGCCGAGTTCGAGCGCCAGCTCTAGGAGCCGGCTGCGCGGAAGGTCGAGGCCCCACAGGTGGTTGAGCGCGAGCAGTGTGGTAGCCGCGTCCGAGCTGCCTCCGCCGAGCCCTCCGCCCAGCGGGAGTCGCTTATCGACCGCTATCTCGGCGCCCAACCGGCCACCGGCGGCGGCCTGCAGGAGACGAGCAGCATGCAGCGTCAGGTCCTGCTCTGCGGGGACACCGTCCACGGGCTTCACGCGCACGATCTCCCGGTCCGGGCGCGGCCGCAACGTCACGGTGTCTCCGACGTCGATGAAGCGGAACACCGTCTGCAGCAAGTGGTAGCCATCGGCGCGCCGCCCCACCACACGCAGCAGCAGGTTCAGTTTTCCCGGAGCCGGAAAGCTTCGGGTCTCGAGGGTCATGGCGCTGCTTCGTCGCGCCAGGCGTCGATCACCAGACGAATCTCGTGGGCGCCGCGTGAGAGATCGAGCCTGCGCGGCAATTCCTTGCTGTCCTGCGGCGGCTCGTGACCGAGGACGATGCGCCACCCAGCCTGTTCTAGGCGGACGATGCGCTGCGCCGCGTCGCGTTCCAGCGCCTCGGTGGCCATGCCGGGGACCGGCGCGCCGCGTAACCAGTGCTTGAGGTGCGCGACCGGCAATTCCCAGCCCAGCGCCTGACGGGTCAACGCTTCCACGCTCGCCGCGCGATGCTGACGCTTATCGGCGCTCGTGAGTAGCGCGCCGTCACCGTCGTCGATGATGTGAACGAGGGCCTGGCCGACCGGGCTCACCAGCCAGATTTCGTCCCGGCCCGCTGCATGCCGCCAGCGCAAGCCGGACGAGAATGCCTGGCCGTCGTAGCGCACCGCCACGCGGGCGCTCAGGTCGAAGGGGGCGGCTGGCGTTGCCGGGGCACGGCTGTCAAACGGCGACGTCGCGCAGGCTGCCGCGAACAGGGTGCAGGCGAGCGCGAGCGCTCTGATCCCGGTCATCGCGCCGCAGGCTGGCTGTCCTTGAGAAAGCGCCGCATTGTCTCCTGCAGGACTTCGTTGCTGGGAGTCTGCTTGAGCGCGTTGTTCCAGACCGCGCGAGCCTCGTCGCGCTCCCCCGCAACCCACAGTACCTCGCCTAGGTGCGCCGCAATTTCGGCGTCGGAGCGTTGCGCGTGCGCGCGCCGCAGATACCCGAGCGCTTCCTCGTTCTGGCCCAGGCGGTAGAGCACCCATCCCATGCTGTCCATGATGAACGGATCATCGGGCGAAAGCTTCAATCCGGTCTCGATCAGGCTGCGCGCCTCGTCGAGCCGGTCACTGCGGTCCGCGAGGGTGTAGCCCAGCGCGTTGTAGGCGTGGGCATGATCGGGCTTCAGCTTGATCAACCGGCGCAAGTTGCTTTCGAGCACGTCGATGCGCTTCACCTTCTCGGCGATCATCGCGTGATCGTAAAGCAGGTCGGGATGATCGGGACGCGCCTCCAGCGATTGGCTGAGCAGCTCGAAAGCCTCCTTATAGGCCGATGCCTCCCGCAGGAGATTGCCCTCCGCCAGGATCAACTGGACGCGTTGCTGGTCGTTCTGCGGGCCGGCGTCCTGCAAGTGCTTGCGGGCGTCCGCCAGCCGGCCCTGCTTCGCCAGCACCCCGGCGTAGCGCGCCTGGGCACTGATGTACTGCTCGCCGTGGGTCACGGAGCCATACCACTTGAGCGCCTCATCGAAGCGCTTGCGTTCCTCGTTGACCTGGCCGAGATAGAGCCGCACCGCGTCCGGATCCTTGTAGTTGGCCTCCAGCGCGCGCTTCAACTGCACCTCGGCGGCATCGTGATCGCTCGCCTGCATCGCGAGCAGCGCAACCGCCATTGCGACGTCCGCGTTCTGCGGATACTCGCTCACCAGCGCCTCGAATTGCTTGCGGGCCTCGGCGTACTGCTTTTGGGTCACGAGCAGCCGCGCGTAGTTGAGCCGGGCGTCCTTCGCCTTGGGATAGCGGCTGAGGTATTCAGCCAGAAATGCGAGCGCCTCGGCATTCGAGCGCCGTTGCAAAGCCTGGGCCTGGAACAGCGCCGCGACTTCCCACTCGGGCCGCAACTCAAGCGCCGCGCGTGACTCGGCGAGCGAGGCATCGATTTCCTCCGCACTCCATGCAGCCTGCGCAACCGCCAGGTGCGCTTCAGGCAGATCGGGATACGGCTCGGCGAGGGTCTGCATCAACCGCCATGCCGCCTTCCGATCCTGGTGCCGCGAAACGAGGGTCGCGATCTGGAGGAACGTCGGGCCCACGTTCGCCGGGTCCGCGGCCAGCCAGTTCTGGAGATGTGGCAACGCCTCGCTCAACATCGCCTGGTTCACGAGCAGCGCCGCGATCACCTGCCGGGCGCGCTGCGACTCAGGGTCCGCCCGCAGCCAGATGCCCGCGGCTTCGAGCGCGGCGGGAAACAATCGTGCGTTCCATGCGATTTCGGTCGCGCGCTGCGCCACGCGCGGGTCACGCGTCTCGCGGGCGAGCTCGAGATAGGCCTGCACCGCGATCTGTGGCTGCCCACGCTGATGCGCGATCTCCGCGAGCATTATCCTGAACATGAGCGACTCGGTCAGGTCGCTCGGCGGCAGCGCAGCGACCCGATCTGTTCCGGTTCGCGGCTCAGATTGCGCCGCTGCGGCCGGCCAGGAGCCGGCCATGACGGCGCTCAGCGCGCAACGCAGCAGCACGCTCGAGGCGGAAATACGCGACACTGCGCGTATCGCACGCGTCGTTGCAGCGCCAATGCGGCATACTCGCTGCTTCATTAACGGCCACATATTGGGTATATTTTCTCACACCGCAAGCAGCCGTGCCGGATAGATGACTCCCGATGCCTTCTGAAGTACCCGTAGCTACCATCCAGGCGCGCGGGCTCACGCGAAGGTTTGGCGCTCACACTGCGGTTAGCGGCCTCGATCTCGATCTGAACCGCGGGGAAGTCCTGGGTTTTCTCGGTCCTAATGGCGCCGGCAAGACCACCACCATGCAGATGCTCACCGGCAACCTCGCGCCCACCGCCGGCAGCATCGCGATCTGCGGCATCGATCTCCTCGCCGCCCCGGTTGCAGCCAAGGCCAGAATCGGCTATCTGCCCGAGACGCCGCCGCTTTACCGCGAGCTCACGGTCGACGAATATCTGCTGCTCGCGGCAAAGCTGCATCGGATACCGCCCGCGCGCCGCGCGGCGGCCATCGGCATTGCCAAGCAGCGCTGTGGCCTGGCTGACGCCGGCGGAAAACTGCTGGGCACGTTGTCCCGCGGTTTCCAGCAACGCGCCGGCATCGCGCAGGCGATCATCCACAACCCGGATGTCGTCATCCTCGACGAGCCCACCGTTGGCCTCGACCCAAACCAGATACGGGAGATTCGCGGTCTGATTCGAGAACTGGGCGGGGCCTATAGCGTGATTCTTTCCACTCACATTCTCCCTGAAGTGGAGACCGTGTGCGATCGGGTGCAGATCCTGCACCTCGGCAATATCGTTTACAGCGACACCATCGCAGCCCTCAAGCAATCCCACGACGGCCGCACCGTGATGCTGGGCCTGCACCGGCCGCCGGGCGTGGATGCGCTCGCCCGGATCCCCGGCGTTGTCGACGTGCGGCAGATGTCGCCCACGCTGTTCCAGGTATGCTTCGAAGCGGAAGCCGACGCCACGGCACGGCTGGCCGCGCATGTCGCCCGCCACGATTGGGGCCTCTACCAGATCGCTCCGGCGCGCGCCAGCATCGAAGAGGTGTTCGTCCATCTCACGCGGCGCGAGGAAGACAATTGAGGCCGCTGAACCGACGCGGTTCGGGCTCCTGACATGATATTCACGATCGCGGCCAAGGAACTCAAAGGGTTGTTCGCCTCACCTCTCGCGTGGGTTGTGCTCACCTGCGCGCAGGTCGTCCTCGGCTACAGCTTCCTGCGGCGCCTGGACGATTTCCTGCAGGTCGAGCCGCGCCTGATCCGCATGGCGAGTCCTCCGGGGATCACCGAGCTGGTGGCGATACCCACCTTTGCCACCGCTGCGGCGATGCTGCTGTTCGCCGTGCCGTTGCTCGCGATGCGGCTCATCGCGGAGGAACGGCGCAACCAGACCATGGTATTTCTGATGTCGGCCCCGGTGTCGGTCACGGACATCGTGCTCGGCAAATTCGTGGGGCTGGTCGCGTTTCTCGCGCTCATGGTCGCGATGGTCGCGTTCATGCCGCTTACCCTGGCGCACGGCGCTGCGCTCGATTACGGATTGCTCGCGAGCGTCACTTTGGGACTGACGCTGCTCGCCGCAGCGTTTGCCGCGGTCGGCCTCTACGTATCTTCGCTCACGGCGCATCCCCTGGTCGCGGCCATCGGGGCGTTCGCCACCCTGCTCGGCATGTTGCTTGTGGGGGACACCGCCAGCGACAGTCTCCGCGCCCGGAATTGGCACGTTCCCGCGGCACTCGCCCAGGTGCTCTCCCCGCTCAGGAATTTCGAGCCTCTCGGCAAGGGTATCGTCGACACTCACGCGGTCGCGTGCCTCCTGCTCCTTACCGCGGCGTTCCTCGCGCTCGCGATCCGGCAGCTCGACGCGCGGCGTCTGACGGGCTGATGCAGATCACCCGCAGCGTGCGCCTGCAGCTTGCCGCGCATCACGTCGCGTTCGTCACGTTGGTCGTGATGCTCGTCACGCTGCTGGCCTACCTCGCCGGGGAGTATCGCCGGGAGTGGGATGTCACGCGCGGCGGGCGCAACACGCTTTCTGCCGCGACGTTGGAGGTGATTAAGCAACTCGATGGCCCGCTCGCCATCACCGCCTACGCGATGAGCCGCGATGCCGCCGGCAACAACCTCCAGAAGGCCGTCGCCGAGCGCCTGCGGCCGTACTTGCGTGCCAAAGCCAACGCGACTCTCACCATCATCGATCCGCGGGAAGAGCCGGGCAAGGTCGCCGCCGCCGGCATACGCACTCCCAATGCCCTGGTCGTGGAGTACCGCCAGCGCTCCGAGCATCTCGCGGTCGAGGACCTGAACGAGCAGAACTTCGCGAACCTTCTGATGCGGCTCGCGCGCGGGGCCGACAGCATGGTGATGTGGGTCGATGGGCATGGCGAGCGACGGCTGAATGGCATCGCCAATCACGATCTTGGCGATTTCGGACGCCTGTTGCAGCAAAAGGGTTTTCGCGTTGCGGGCCTCAACCTCGCGGTCGCTCAGGAAGTGCCGCGCAACACGACGGTATTGCTGATCGCCACGCCACAGGTCGATGTGCTCGCCGCAGAAGCCGCCAAGATCGTGCGCTACCTCGAGACCGGGGGCAACCTGCTGTGGCTGATCGACACGGAGCCGCTGCGCGGCTTGGAGCCGGTCGCGGAAAAGCTGGGACTCGTTCTCACGCCCGGTACCGTGGTCGACCTCGCGCTCAAGCCGCGCAGCGGCGCGCCGGTGTTCGCCATCGGCACTGCGGGGAATTATGGGCGGCACCCGGTCACGCAGGGATTGGGACTCAACACGGTATTCCCGCATGCGCGGCAGGTCATGACGCAGGAGCGCGCGGAATGGCGCGCCATCCCCCTGGTGGAGGTTGCTCAACGCGGCTGGCTCGAAGTCGGCAAGCTCGAGGCGGAGGTGAGCTTCGACCAGGCGCGCGACACGCCCGGGCCGATCACCGTGGCGCAGGCGTTCGAGCGCGACCTCACGGACCGGCAGCAGCGCGTGGTGGTGGTCGGCAGCGGACACTTCCTGTCCAACACCTATCTCGGCAATGGCGGCAATCTGGACCTCGGGCTCAGCATGATGAACTGGCTCGCCGGAACCGATCATCTCGTCGCCGTTCAACCACGGCCCGCGACGGACACCACGCTCGAGCTGGAGCGCGGCACGTTGCATGCGATAGCCATCGCGCTTCTGCTGGTGTTGCCGGCAATGCTCATCGTCGCCGGCACGGTGGTCTGGTGGCGCCGCCGCAGGGCGAGATGACGCAGCACCGCTGAGGCATGCTCCGATGAGCCGGTTAGCGTTTGCGAATATCGCGCTGCTGCTTGCGGTGAGCGGCGCGGGCCTGTGGACATACGTCAAGCCGCCGCGCGAACCCATCATTGCGCACATCCTGTCGACGCGACCCCCGGCACAGGCCGCGAAAATCCGCATCGAGCGGAAAGGTCATTCGGCCATCGTGCTCGACCGGCAGCACGAGCAGTGGCGCGTTGCCCTCCCGGTGAGTGCCGAAGCCGACGCGCATGAAGTCGAGCGGGTGCTCGCCATCCTCACGGCGCGCGCCGTGGAACGATATCCGGCGGTAGGCCTCGAGCGCTACGAGCTCGCGCACCCGCGACTGCGGCTTAGCATCGACGACGAGAGCTTCGCATTCGGCATGACAAATCCGGTTACCGGCGAACAGTACGTGCTCACCGGTGAGGGCGTCTATCCGGTCGCGCCGCGCTATGGCGCCGCTCTGCCGCTTGACGCCATGCAGCTTGCGCGCCGGCGACTGCTCTCCGCCGCCGAGATTCCTTCACGCATCGCAACGGGCGAGTTCGCAGTCGCGCGCCAGGACGGAAAATGGACGCTGGCGCCCGGCGGCGCGGCCATCAGCGAAGACCATCTCGCGCGCTGGGTTGAAAGCTGGCGGCTCACCGCGGCGATACGCGTGGCGCCAGCCGCAGGTACGCGGCCAGCCCTCGCGGAGATCAAAGTAGCGCTCGAAGGTGGCGCATCGATCGCATTCGCGGTGGTGCAGCGCGAACCGGAACTCGTGATCGCACGCGAAGACGAGAAATTTCACTACTACTTTCCAGCGGCGAGCGCACAGCGCCTGCTCCTGCCGCCGGCGCGCGACCAGCCGTTGGCATCGAAATGAGCGATACGCATGCCGGAACTGCCTGAGGTCGAAACCACGCGGCGCGGCCTGGAGCGGCATCTCGAAGGCCAAAGAATTGCCCGCATCACGGTGCGCGACCGGAGGCTGCGGCTGCCGGTGCCGCGGCGGCTACCCTCGCTGCTGGGAGGGGCCACGATCAAGGCGCTCACGCGCCGCGGCAAGTATCTGCTGATCGATTGCGGCGCCGGCACGCTCATCATCCACCTCGGGATGTCCGGCCGCTTATGGCTTCCCGATCCGGCGACCCCTCCCGAAAAGCACGACCACTTCGATCTCCTGCTCGCGAACGGAACGGTGGTGAGGCTGCGCGATCCGCGGCGCTTCGGGCTCGTTGTCTGGCAGCGCGGCGACCCGTTGCGCCACCGCCTGCTCGCGCACATCGGTCCCGAGCCGTTGTCAGCGCAGTTCGACGGCACCGTGCTCCATCGCGCCACCCGCAACCGCAGCGCCGCCATCAAGCAGGTGTTGATGGACAGCCGCGTCGTGGCCGGAGTCGGCAACATCTACGCGAACGAAGCACTGCACCGCGCCGGCATCCATCCGGGACTGGAGGCGCGCCGGCTCACGCTTGCGCGGTGCGGAATTCTCGTCGAGAAAATCCGCGAAACCCTGAATGCCGCGATCACCGCCGGCGGCAGCAGCCTGCGCGACTACGTGGGCAGCGACGGAATGGCGGGGAATTTCCAGAGCGAGTTTCTGGTTTACGACCGGGCCGGAAAGCCGTGCGTCACCTGTGGCGCGCCGCTGCGCGGCATACGGCAGGGTCAGCGCTCGACGTTCTACTGCCCGAAGTGCCAGAAGCGGTGAAACGTGAAATGCTAAAGACGTCTCCTTGCGTTTTGCAACGCTTCACTTTCACATTTCACCTTTCACTCCCGGCCTTCTGGCCGGTGAGTCGCAGGTATTTCGCGTAGAGCGTCTCGCGGGTCTCGATGTGCCGTGGGTCGTTGGGAATGCAATCGACCGGGCACACCTTGCGGCACTGCGGCTCGTCGAAATGGCCGACGCACTCGGTGCACTTGGCCGGGGCGATGACGTAGATCTCGGCGCCCGCGGAGATGGCCTCGTTGGGGCATTCCGGTTCGCACACGTCGCAGTTGATGCACTCGTCGGTGATCACGAGCGCCATCACCGGCCTCCGAGATCCTTGATCTTCGCCTTCAGATGCCGCGCCACCCCGGGCGAGACGAACTTGCGCACATCGCCGCCCAGGATCGAGATCTCGCGCACGAGCGTTCCCGAGATGAACATGAACTGCTCGCCGGGCGTCATGAAAACGGTTTCCACCTCCGGGTACATGCCGCGGTTCATGCCCGCAAGCTGAAACTCGTACTCGAAATCCGAGATCGCCCGCACGCCGCGCACGACGATGCGTGCCTTCTCCTGCTGCGCGAACTTCATCAGCAGACCGGAAAACCCGACGACGCTCACATTGCGGAGGTCGCGCAGCGCCTCGCGCGCGATCTCGACGCGTTCGCTCAGCGTGAAAAGCGGCTTCTTGGCACGGCTGTCGGCGACCGCGAGTATCACGTGGTCGAAGAGCCGCGCCGCACGCCGCGCCAGGTCCTCGTGCCCCCGCGTGATCGGATCGAACGTTCCGGGATAAACCGCCTTGCACTTCATGCCAGTTCCCGTTTCAAAAGTTGATAGGTCACTTGCCCGGCGCGGGCTTGCTTCCACGCCGCCCAGCCTGGGGCGAGCAACGCGCCGTCGCGACTTTCGCAGTAGACGAGCGCCTCGCCCTTCAGGCGGGGCAGGAGCAGCGTCCATAGCCTGCTCCAATAGTCGGTCGCAAAAGGCGGATCCAGAAAAACGACGTCATATTGCCGGTCATCGGCCGCGAGGAATTCTAGCGCACCCTCTCGTGCGAGTTCCACCTGGTCAGCGCCGAGCGCGGCGCGATTCGCCTGCAACGCCTGGAACGAAGCGACATCACGCTCGACCATCACCACCCGCCGGGCGCCGCGCGAGGCGGCCTCGAAACCGAGTGCGCCGCTGCCTGCGAAGAGATCGAGACACTCCCTCCCGGCGAGATCCTGGCCCAGCCAGTTGAACAAGGTCTCGCGCACGCGGTCCGGGGTGGGCCGCAGCCCCGCGCGCGGCGTGAAGCGCACGCGCCGGCTGCGCCAGGCACCGCCGACGATCCGCACCTGGTTGTGCTTCGCGCGGGCGGCCATGCAGGCTCACTGGGCGGCCGCTGTCGCCGCCGGCTCCTCCGCCCCTACCACCACCGTCACCATGCGCTCCGGGTCGAGCCGCGCAAAGGCGCGGCGGATGTCCGCTATCGTCACGCGCTCGACGTTGCCCACGAACTCATCCAGGTAAGTGAGCGGCAGGCGATGCGACCCGATCATGTTGAGATACCCGTGGATTTTGCGGTTGCTGTCGATCCGCAAGGGAAATCCGCCGATGATGTTCTTCTTCACCGTCGCCAGCTCGACCTCGGTCGGACCGTTCGCCAGAAACTCGCGCAAAGTTTCCCGCACCAGCTTGAGCGCCTCCTGAGCCTGCTCGCGCTGCGTCTGCATGCCGATCAGGAATGGCCCGGCAGCTTTCAACGGCGAGAAATAGCTGTAGGCCGAGTACGCGAGGCCGCGCTTTTGCCGCACTTCCTCGTTGATGCGCGAGACGAATCCCCCTCCGCCCAGGATCTGGTTGCCGACGAACAGCGCAAAATAATCGGGATCGTCACGCTGGATGCCGGGCGCCCCGACCATGATGTGGCTCTGCATCGCAGGATGGGCGATGAAACGCGTGACTGGACTGCTCAAGGCGGTGACCGGCGGCAACTCGGGTACGCTAGAACTACTCTCCGGCAGACCAGCGGTCAATTGCTCGGCAATCGCGGCCGCCTCCTCTCGGCCCACGTCGCCGATCATGGCCACCACCGCGTGGCGCGCACCGTAGTAGCGCCGGTGGAATTCGACGAGATCCTGGCGCGTGAGACGCTGCACGGTGGTCGCGTCGCCCGAGGCACGCTGCGAATACGGATGCTCGCGGTAGAGCAACTGATAAAACGTCACGGATGCGATGGTGTCGGGCCGTGTGTCCGCCTCCTTGATGCGGGCGATGAGCCGGGCTTTTTCGCGCTCGAGCACCGCGTCGGGAAACACCGGCTGCGCGATGAGGCGGGCGAGGACGTCCAGCGCCTGGTTGCGCTCCGTCCCGCTCGAAAGCGTGCGCAAGGTGAGCCCGGCGAAGTCGGTGTCGAACTGGCTTCCGAGCTGAGCGCCGACGTCGGCGACCCGGCTCGCGATGAGATGCTCGTCCATGCCAGTCGCGCCGAGCCGCAGCAGCGCATTGGTCAGGCTCGCGAGCCCGGCCTTGTCCCGTTCATCGAAACTGGCACCCGCCGGAAATCCGACGCTCACGTCCAGCATCGGAAGGCTGCGGTTTTCGACGAAGTACACGCGCGCCCCGTTCTTTGTTTCCCAGTGCTGGATCGGCAGGATTGCGTGCGCCGTGGCGGTGCAACCGAGGAGAGCCGCGGCGACCCAGGCCAGGGCAGATTGTTTATTGAGCATGGCGCAGTCCGGTTGGCGGGGGGGCACGGCGACCACTTAAAGGTTGCGGATCAAGGTAGGCCACGGTGAGATCGTCATCGCCGAAGAATTTGCGCGCGACTTCCTGCACCTGCGCGGAGGTGATCTGCTTCAGTTTCTCGAGCTGCAGATCGAGCGTCGTATGCGGGAGGTCGGCCATCTCCAGCGAGCCGATCAGGCGTGCCTGGAAAAACATCGAGTCCCGCTGGAAGACGTGGCCGGCCACCGCCTGCGCCTTCACCCGCCGCAGCTCCTCCTCACTCACGCCCTCGTCCGCAACGCGCCGTACTTCACGGCGCAACGCCTGTTCCAGTTCCTCGGGCGTGCGTCCGGCCGACGGAACGCCGTCGAGGTAAAACATTCCGGGCCCCCGCCCGATCCCGTCGTAACTCGCGCTGGCGGAACTGGCAAGGCGCTCTGTGCGCACCAACGCTCGCGGTAGCCGCGCCGCGGCGTTTCCGTCGAGCACGTTCGCCAGCATCTCCAGCGCATACGGCTCCCAGTCGCGCTCCGGATCCGTCAGCTTCGGCGCGTGGAATGCCAGCACCACGTAGGGCAGCTCGGCCGCCGCCTTGACCGTGATGCGGCGCACCCCGAGCTGCGCAGGCTCGTCCTGGGGCTTGCGCCGTGCCAGGCTCTTGGACGGGAGCCGGCCGAAATGCCGCTCTGCGAGCGCAAACACATCGCGCGGTACGACATCGCCCACGATCACCAGCAGTGCGTTGTTGGGCGAGTACCACCGGTCGTAAAACGCCTGCGCGTCCTCGGTACGCATGTTCTCCAGATCGCTCATCCAACCCACGATCGGGTTGCGGTACGGGTGGGCGACATACGCCGTCGCCATCAAGCGCTCGTAGAGCATCGCGCGCGGCCGGTCATCGGTGCGCCAGCGCCGCTCTTCCATCACCACTTTGATCTCTTTGGCGAACTCCTCGGGCGTCAGCTTGAGGTTGGCCATGCGGTCGGCTTCGAGCCGGAAAGCGAGTTCGAGCTGCGACTTGTGCAGCGTCTGGAAATATCCAGTGTAATCCTTGCTGGTAAACGCGTTGTCGCGCCCGCCTGCGGCGGAGATCAGCTTGGAAAACTCGCCCGCCGGCACATCGCGCGTACCCTTGAACATCATGTGCTCGAGCACGTGCGCGACACCGGTGGTGCCGTTCACCTCGTCGACGCTGCCGATGCGGTACCACAGCACGGACACCACGACCGGCGCGCGGTGGTCGGGTTTGACGACTATGCGCAGGCCATTCGCCAGCGTGTGTTCCACCGTCTCCGCCGCCCCTGCCGCACGCGCGCAGAGCATGACGATCAGAGCAGCTTTCAGCAGCGGGGACATCTTCAACCACGGACCTTTCATGTGAGGGAACCTGCTCAGGCGTTGCATTTCGGGTAGAATTGTTGCTGTCTTACGGTCGCAGTTGCTTATGCAGCTTCTTCGGGCGGCCGCAGTGGTGACGCCATTCTACGCCTCAGACCCGCTGCCTCATGTTAAGTTTCCTCAAGCCTCGTCCCGAAGCGGAGTCTCCCGGATGGTTTGCCCGTCTCAAGCAGGGACTGGCAAAGACTCGCGCACGATTTGAAACGCGCCTCGCCGGGTTGTTCGGCGCGGGCCGCAAGCTCGATCCCGCGTTCTACGACGAACTGGAAACCGTGCTGCTGGGCGCTGACGTCGGCGTCGCGGCTACTGCGCAACTGCTCGAGCGCATGCGCGCCTGTGCGCGCCGCGAGGGCTACACCGAGGCCGCCCAGTTAAAGGACGCGCTGCGTGAGGCGTTGCTCGAATTGTTGCGACCACTTGCGGCGCCGCTCGACGTCTCGCGCCACAAGCCATTCGTGATCCTGCTCGCCGGCGTCAACGGCGCAGGCAAGACCACTTCAATCGGCAAGCTTGCCCACTATTACCAGGGACAGGGCAAGCGCGTGCTGCTCGCCGCAGGGGACACGTTTCGCGCCGCGGCGCGCGAACAGCTTGCGGCGTGGGCCGAGCGTAACGGCATCGCCGTGGTCACGCAGCAGGCGGGTGACGCGGCCGCTGTGATTTTCGACGCGGTGAGCGCGGCCCAGGCTCGCGGCATCGACGTGTTGCTGGCGGACACCGCAGGGCGGCTGCCGACGCAGTTGCACTTGATGGAAGAGTTGAAGAAGGTGAAGCGTGTCGTCGCCAAGGCTCTCCCCGGTGCGCCGCACGAGGTGCTGCTCGTGCTCGATGCCAATACCGGCCAGAACGCGCTCGCCCAGGTCCAGGCGTTCGATGCGGCGCTGGGGGTGACCGGCCTGGTGCTGACCAAGCTCGACGGCACCGCAAAAGGAGGCGTGATCGCGGCGATCGCGCACGCGCGGGCCGGCTCCGCGCCGCAGGCACCGATTCCGCTGCGTTTCGTCGGAGTGGGCGAGGACCTGAATGACTTGCGCCCGTTCAACGCCGAGGAGTTCGTGGCCGCACTGCTCGAGGCATGATCAGCTTCAGCGCGGTGCATAAGCGTTTCCCGGGAGGGTTCGAGGCGCTGAAGGACGTTTCCTTCACCATCGCCGACCGCGAAATGGCGCTGATCACTGGTCACTCGGGTGCGGGCAAGACGACGTTGCTCAAGCTCATCGCGGCGATCGAGCGGCCCACGAGCGGCAGCGTGCTCGTCAATGGCCAGAACGTGGACGCGTTGAGCCGGCGCGCCATACCTTTCTTGCGTCGCAATCTCGGCCTCATTTTCGAGGATCACAAGTTGTTGTTCGACCGCAACGCGTTCGACAACGTGCTCCTGCCGCTCAGCATCGTAGGCTACGATCCGCGCGAGGCGGCCCGCAGGGTGCGCGCCGCTCTCGACAAGGTCGGTCTGCT
>Ga0247825_10001285_pt1 | contig 16432 bp, 17 predicted proteins | sample 13C_Vanillin_Day_FD_194413 | JGI IMG/M metagenome (GOLD analysis project Ga0247825, IMG submission 194413) | Soil microbial communities from agricultural site in Penn Yan, New York, United States - 13C_Vanillin_Day48 | ecosystem: Environmental > Terrestrial > Soil > Agricultural land | place... | reverse complement strand
GGCGGGCGGGTTGTGACTCCTGAATCGCCTGACCCCCAGGTGTCATATCGTACCCGGGATCTGCCCAGCTGGCGCGAGGTGCCGGCGCCGACCCGGCCCACGCCGATCGCATGATCCGAAGCATGTCCACCCGATCATTGAGGAGGACATGGCATGTCCAGTCTGCCCGCCGACCGATTGCCTCGATGCTGTGTTAGCCGCTCACTCGACGGTCCGCTCTTGATGCCGTGTGGCCGCCGCGCAGGCGAGCACACGCCGCGCTGCAATTCCTTACCGGCGCACGCGAACACCTCAATGTTGAGCGACTCGATGCACCAATGGCCTCACTGCGCTCGTTCGCGGCCACGATCTGGGCATCGACGCACGACGAGCGGTTGACCACCGACCAGATCGGAGACATCGCGTGCTGGGCGTCGTCGCGGCGAGAATCTGGGAGTCGCTACTGCTTGAGTTGCTCGGCGTCGGTGCGATTACCGCCGGGGTGATCCAGACCGTCAGGTCCTACCCAGGCCGAATCCGCAGTGAGGCTGCGTTCGCACAGACTGCTGGCGCCTGTCCCATCCCAGCCTCGTCGGGCAGTATCGGGTTGCGTCCATGATGATGGTGTACGGACCGGATTCGGATCTGACCGGCGTGTCGTAGCCCGATGAAGGCGGTCATCGCGTGATTCTTCGAGAGAGCTACCAACTCGACTCGAGGAAAAGCACGCGATGACCACTGCCACGGTATCGACCTGCACCAGTTCCTGGCCGACCGCCTCACCGGCGCCAGCCCCGACCTGTTGCGAAAGCCTGCTGTCCACATTCATCGACGCGCTGATGGGTGCCGAGGCCGACAGCCTGTGCGGCGCCGGTTTCGGTGAGCGCTCCTCAGGACCGCACCAACAGTCGAAACGGCTACCGCCATCGGGACTTCGACACCCGCGCCGACACCCTGGACGTCGCCATCCCGAAGTTGCGGCGCGTATTTCCTGGACTGGCCGCTGCAGCGCCGCAACCGCGCCGAGAAGGCGCTGACCTCGGTGGTTGCACCTGCTACCTGCTCGGAGTCTCGACCCGGCGGATGGAGAAACTCGTCGACTCCCTCGGCATCACCTCACTGTCGAAGTCGCAGGTGTCCGTCATGCCCAAGGACCTCGACGCGCAGGTCGAGGCGTTCCGCAGCCGACCACTTGATGCCGGGCCGCACACGTTCGTCGCCGCCGACGCACTATGCTCAAAGGTGCGCGAGAACGGGCGGGTGGTGAACGTGCATACCCTGGTCGCGGTCGGGGTGAGCGCCGAGGGCTACTGGGAGATTCTGGGAATCGAAGTGACCTCATCCGAGGACGGGGCCGGCTGGCTGGCGTTTCTTCCGCTCCCTGATCGGCCGCGGACTGACCGGCGTCAAGCTGGTAACCCCCGACGCCCACGCCGGCCTCGTGTCGGCGACCGGTGCCACCCTGCCCGGGCCGCCGGGGCGGCCTGGCAACGCTGCCGGACGCACACTCGACCAACCTCATATCCCAGACCCCGAAGAATTGATGGCCGTGGGTTCAAGACGCTGCCGCACTCGGTCTACGACCAACCCGACGCCGATCGGTTCGCGCCCATCATGATCGAGTGATCGACGCCTTGTCGGAGACGCTACCGAAGGTCGCCGACCACCTCGACGCCGCACGGTTGGAACCGTTGGCGTTCACCGCATTCCCAAACAGATCTGGAGCAACGATCTGCAGGAGCGCCTCAATTAAGGAAATCCGTAGGAGAACCGATGTGGTCGGCATCTTCCCGGATCGTACCGCCCTGATCCGGCTCGTCGGAGCCGTCCTCGCCGAGCAACACGACGTGTGGATCGAAGGTCGCCGCTACCTCGTCTCGACGTGCTCGCTCGTTTCCGTGGCAACCACACCCTCACCACCGAACCCGAGCAGGAGGTGACACCCGCGGCACTGACCGCATAACCCCCACGAGCAGTCACACGACGACGTCGTACACCACGCCCCGGGACTTAACCCCAATAACGTTCAGTTAGTGAACGAGGATGGTGCATTTCGGCGGTTGGGTGGGTTGTGGATGGTGTTGGTGGTGTGCGCGTTTGGCGGCCCATTTGAGGACTTTGCGTTTGACGACGCGGGGGTTTGATCGGGGTCGGCGTGCTGGGTTGATGCGCCGCAGGATTCTGGCGATGCCCTGATTCCACAATCTGGTGGCGGCGTGGTGGTTATGAGGGGGAAAAAGAGCTGTGGGACAGGGATCGTCGGGTGATCCGCAGGGCGGCGACGAAGGACATCCGATCTTCGGTCGTGACCGCCGGCGGTCGCGGCGTCGCGCATCAGCGTGCGGATGGCGTAGTGGCAGCACAGGTGCCCCCAGATTTCCTGCTGAACCAGCGGTGGGGATTTCGACCGCAGCACGGCGCGTGGTCCGCGTTGGTGGGTCTTGAGTTCGTCGAAGGTGTTCTCGATTTCCCAGCGTTGGGCGTAGGCGAGGGCGAGATCTTCCGCGGGTGCGTCGGAGGGGTCGAGGATGGTGGTCAGCAGTCGGTACTGTTCGGGGGTTTCCCGCCCGTCGTCGAGGGTGTAGTCGATCACGCGCACCGTCAGTGGTGTGCGCTGCTGCCGATTCTTCCCGGAGGTGGGGATGATCTGTGCCAGCCAGGATCCGTCGTCGAGGGTCTCGAGGTGGCGGGGTGAGAGCGTCGATTTGACCCTCCACAGCAGATCGGCGCCGGTGGCGGTGGCCCGGGTCCACATGTCGAATCCGTACAGGCCGCGGTCGGCGAGCAGCAGCATTCCCGGTTCGAGGGTGTCGAACAGATCGTGCGTCAACTCCCGCTCGGAGGTGCGGCACGGTCCGATCGCGGCGTCGAAGACCGCGTGGGTGCCGCATTCGGCGAGGGCCACCAATCGTGCCTGCGGGAACGCGGACTTCTCGCCGCGACTCGATCCGGGCCGGCCGAAATGCTCGGCGTTGGCCGGGGTGTCGGGCAGGTCGAGGCAGGTCCCGTCGAGGGCCACCAACCGGCGCCCCGCGAGCCAGGATCCGGGTGTATCCGCGTCGGCGAGCGGTCGTGCGACACGGCGGAACAGCTCCCGCACCGGTTCGTGCCCCAGCCGGGACCGGGCCTGGAAGATCGCCGATTTCGTCGGCGACGACCAGGACTGCGACCATCCCGACGACCACGACAAACCGTCGGTGAGCTGCTCGAAGACCTCCTCATAGGAGCCTTGCGAATTCAATGCCATCCCGATCGAGAAATACGCCGTCACGCGAGCGGTCAACGACCTACTGCGCTGCTCGGTCCGCCCGCATTCCGCGATCACCTCATCAACCAAGGACGCGGGAAACACCCTGGTCAACAACCCCACCGACACCACATCCGACAACCGCCGATCCGAGACCGGCTTCACCCATCCACTCCGAGGCACACCTCATCGTAACGCAAACACCACTAACTGAACGGTATTTCTCCTAGACCGGGTCCAACATGCCGCACCGGCCTGCATCGTGACGCTCCGACCGAGTACGCGGTGTCAGCCGGGACGGTGTCCCGATCCTCACTGGGGCTGTCACCGTCGCCCCCGGTGAGGCGCGCCCATCCGGCGCGCTAGCGGTGCCTGCCGAGATGTACACCCCCAGCCACATCTCGGCAGGCACCCCGGACCTACCGAAAGCCTGACTGGCGCAAGTATGGACACGCACTGCCACTGAGACCCGACCGAGTCTCTACCGCACAATGTGGGCCGCCGCGGAGGTGACTTACGCACCGCCCACAAAAGACGGGGATGAAGACCTTGACTGGGGAGTCTCCATCCCGGCCCTGCCAGTGTCCTACTGGCAGGGCCACCCCATCTTCCCCACAGCAGCCGGGCTGGATCACCATCTCAGAGGCGCAATCGGCGGGGATCGACCGACAATGACGGCCGTGGAAGGCGCGTCACGACCCGGCGCCGAAGACGAGGTGGGCCAGGTGCAGCCGGTTGAAGGTGCCCACTAGTTGGAAGGCGTCGAAGCTGCCGAGCAGATAGGCCAGCGCGAGGAGGAAGGGGCGCACCGTGGTCTCGGTAGCCAGTTCCCTGGCCGCGACGAAGGCCTCGGCGCTCGAACCGCGCAGCTGTGCCCAGTCCTCGGTCGTTCACGCCCAGTAGGACCGGCCGGTGTCCGCGCAGTTCTGCAAGAAGATCGCGGCCGCGTGCGCGCCGGCCCGCCGAAACCGGGCGTCATCGCCATGATGCAACCCGGCCCGCGCGGTATCGAGCGCTCGACGAGCCGCACCAGCGCCGTCCAGTGGGTCGCGGCCCGGCGGGGGATTCCCCGCGCTCTATTGCGACGCAACGCCTTCGAACTCAAGTCACGCAGTGCGCGGCGCTCCGCGTCGGCCAGCTCCTCGCGCCGATCGTAGTGTTCGAGGGACACCGGAAACGTCGATGCCGGCCACGTGGCATCCGCCTCGCCGACGGCACGAACCGCGGCGGTCGCGCCGACCCCGTCCCGTCGGCTGTGGTGAGCATGCTGATGCGCTGTGCATGCAGGTGCGTCATCGCACGATTCAACTTCTCCGCAAGATCCCGGCCCTGACAGGTGAATATAGGTCAGCGTCGACTCGGTTGAACGGTGCCCAACAAAGGTTGCGATTGCATGCAGCTCCCAGCCCATGCGTGCCAGGTCGGTCAGGCACAGGTGGTGTCGGGTGGTATGCGTGGAGAACTGCGGAACATCAGCAGCCAACGCGACCCGTCACACCACCTTCGACCAGCTCCACAAGCTTAACGGTTCACCGTAATTGCCGTGACCCGGACAAGAACAGCGGCCCCCGGGCGCGGCTGATCCCGGCCCGGTGGGCGAGGTAACCCGACAGCAGCACCCCGGTCGCCGCCGAGTACGGCACCACCCGCCCTCGACGGGTCTTGGTCGTCTCCGGCCGCACCGGGAGCGAGATCGTCGGTGCGTAGCGAGCACAGCTCTTCACGGCGTAGCGCCGAGTCGTAGGCCAGCGCCAGCATCAGCCGGCTACGGATCGGCTCGAACCGGAACGCGTCAAGCAGCTGCAACCAATCGGCCTCGCCGGGGATCCACGGCAACTTGACCATCCGCGGGACGAGCGGCCGGGGCTGCCCACCGAAGTGGCGGCCCGGCGTGTAACGCCCGCGACCGACCGGGTTGGACTCGCGGACCCCTCCTCGACCAGGAAGTCGTAGAACAACCGCACCCGAACCAGCCGCTGCTGCAGCGTCGCGTTCGCCAGGCACGAACCCGAATCCATCGCGACTACGTTGGTACCACGCCGGCTCGGGCGAGTCCGCAACTCCCTTACAAACAAGGCTATTTGGGCCCGGGTCGCGGCAATCGGATCGACGCCCTCGCGCTCGCAGGCCAGCAGATACTCGGCCAGGCCGCGCGCGTATACGCGTCGATCGTGCGAGGCGCACGCCCCAGATCGGTCCAGATCCGCAACCACTCGGCCGCCCGCTCGTGCCGGCACAGGACCGGCCACTTCTCCTCCAAGATCATCGACACAGTCAATAGGGCCCCTCAGCTCGTGGTGACACCGCGGGACGAACAACCGACCCCTGGCTCTGTCAGTCTGAAGTGGCCCCGGTGTGATTTCACGTAACTAATACGGTGATCGATATCTGTTCACGCCGGGTGATGGGCTGGTCCATCGCCGACCATATGCGCACGGAGCTCGTCACGGACGCGATCGAGATGGCGGTACGCACCCGTGGTGGTGACGTACACGGCGCGGTCTTCCACAGCGACCGCGGATCCCAATACGCCGCAGCCTCTTTCGTCGAGGTTTGCAGTCGTCATGGTATCCGGCCGAGTCGAGGTCGGGGTGGGCTCGAGTTACGACATCGCCCTCGCCGAGTCGTTCTTCCAAGGATTCAAGAGGGAATAGCTGTATGGCCGGAGTTGGCCGTCGAAGATCCATGCCCGGACGGAGCTGTTCGAATGGCTCGCCTACTACAGCCGGCGTCGCCGTCACTCCGCCTTCGACTACCTCGCCCCAGTCGAGTTCGAACAACAACTGATCGCGTCGTCTACGCTGTCAGTCGCCGCATGAAATCTGGTGTCCACTATTGAGAGGCAACCTCACCTATTCGATGTGGTCGTCCCGGTTCTGCCTGCTGATCCAGGCAGCAATCTGTGTTCGCGAGGTGAAGCCGAGCTTGGCGAGGATGTGATCCACGTGTCCGTGAACAGTCCGTTGCGAGATCGAAAGTTTGACGGCGATCTCTTTGTTGGTCAACCCTCTGACGACCAGATTAGCGACCTGCCACTCGCGTTTGGTCAGCTCCGTTGCCGAAGTGCCGGCTGAGGGCGCGGCCCCGGATTGCTCACCGAGCGCGTAGGCAATGGATCCCGTGAACCCGAGCGAAGAGCCCCTTCTTCGGGCTGCATCGAAGGACCGTTGGCCGAGCGCTGCACGCGCGCGCTGCTCACAGCCCTCGTGGAAAACGAGCAGCTTGGGGAAGAGGACAGTGGAACTGCCCACGGCTCGTCCCAGCGCCTCCGCCGCGCCCAGCAACACGGAAGCGCGCGCACTGTCACGCTCGCACGCGATCCAGGCAAGTGCCTCGAGGCACGGTGTAGCCATCAACGGGTCATTCCTCAAACGCGCCAACCGAAGACACTGCTCAAGAAGTCGTACCGAGCTTTCGGAATCGCCTAGTCGCCACCGGGCAACCCCGGCGCCCCAGAGTGCATACGACCGATACACCGACTCCCCATGCGATTCGGTCAGCGTGAGAGCCTGTTCGTTGCAGGCAAGGGCCTCTGCGGTATCTCCGTGCAATGCGTGAGCCCAGCCGAGCTGTAGCAGCCCCTCAACCTGTTGGCGAAGACCACCGCACGCGCTGAAGACCTCGAGAGCATCTTCCAAGTCTGAGCGGGCACGCGAGAAATCGCCGCTGAAGAGAGCCAAGATTCCGTCTGCCTGAGTGATGTTGGCCTGAGTTACGGACCCAGCAGTCCACTCGGCCCCAACGCGCGCCTCCTCGACCAGGGATCGCCCCGCCACCACGTCGCCCTGCAGCTCCGCCAGCAAACTATCGGCGCAGAGGGCCGTCACTCGCTCGGCCCTGCCCAGCCCGGTATCGCGGGCTAGGGCGCGGTCGAGCCAGTACCTTCCCTCCCCGAGCAGGCCGCAAGCTAGCCAGAACGGAAACAGGGCGGCGGCCATCTGCAACCCGGCGTTGACTTCGAACCCATCACTCGGTTCGGTCACGCTGAACTTCAGTGCATCACGCAGATTCGGCTGCTCACGTTCGAGACGGCCGATCCACTCGAGCTGACGATCACTGATCCAACCGGCCTCGGCCTCAAGCACCAGCCTCTGATACCAGTCTCGATGCGCCCGCTGCAATTGCGCGTATTCACCGGTCTGCTCCACCCGCTCCCGGCCGTAGTCTCGTATCGTCTCGAGCAATCGGAAACGGACTATGGCGTTCACTTCGTCGCGAATGAGAATCGACTTGTCCACCAGTGAGGACAGCGAGTCGAGCAAACCTCCGGTGCTCAGGTCCCCACCACAGATTCCCTCCACTGCGTCTAACTCGAATCCGCCGGCGAATACCGACAGCCTGCCCCACAGCTGCTGCTCGGCAGTAGTGCACAACTGGTAACTCCAGTCGATACTCCACCGCAGCGTCTGCTGGCGGGTCGGTGCGCCCCGGTTGCCCCGGGTCAGCAGTGTGAAACGGTCGGTCAGCCGCTGCAGGATCTGTTCGGGTGACATCGCCCGAAGACGGGCTGCCGCCAACTCGATGGCCAGTGGCAGGCCGTCCACTCGCGAGCAAATCTGTACAACAGTGGCCTTGTTCTCCTCGGTGAGCTCGAAGCCCGGCACCGCGAAGGACGCTCGTTCGGTGAACAACGCTACCGAGTCGTAGCGTGGCAGCCCGCGCAGTGATGACTCTCGATCAGGATCGGGCACTGTCAGCGGCGCTACCCTGAGAATCGACTCCCCGTCGATACACAGAGCCTCGCGGCTGGTCGCGAGAATCCGCAGTGTCGGGCACGTCCGCAGCAGCGACTCGGCGAACTCCGCGACTGTCTCCACCACATGCTCACAGTTATCTAGTACCAGAAGCGCTTTCCGCGAGGCAAGGAAGTCCATGAGCACATCGCGGAGCGTCCGAGCCGACTGGCTCCGCAACCCCAGGGTCTCGGCCACCAGTTCTACGAGTAATGACCCATCGTGAATCTTCCCGAGCTCGACCAGCCACACACCATCGGGATAATTTTGCCGTGAATTCGTCGCGACCCGGAGCGCGAGCCGAGTCTTTCCGACACCACCGATCCCGGTCAACGTGACCAGGCGGGAGGTCGACAACAGGTTCTTCGACTCGATGAGCTCGCTTCGACGGCCGACGAAACTAGTGAGCTCCAGCGATAGGTTCCCCAGTGCTCCGGAACGGGAAGGCCGTGCGTGCGGAGGTTGTCCGACGGATGAATGCCTGTCCGGGGAACCTAGGGGTACAGGCACTCGCCCTTGAGGCTGATCCCCAATTGGACCGGCGAGCGCCATCTCGTCGACCGAAAACCCGTGCCGGAGCTGCAACTGCCGGAGTTGATCGCCGAGCGCGGCGGCCGATGGGCGATCCTGTGCGTTTCTCGACATCGCTTTCTCGACGATCGCGCACATCCCGTCGTCTACGCCGGAATCGCGCAGATCCGGTACCGATTGCGTTGTAATCCGCAGGAACTGGGCCACCACTTGCTCACCGCTACGGCGTTCGAACGCCGCGTGCCCGGTCAGTGCGCAGAACAGGGTGGCGCCAAGCCCGTAGACATCCGAGGCAGGGCCCGGTGAGCTACCACTGAGGACCTCCGGAGCGGTGAAAGCAGGGGAGCCGGTAACGGTGCCGGAAGCGGTCTGGAAGCCGCCGGCGATGTGCGCGATTCCGAAATCCGCGAGGACCGGTTCGCCAAAGTCGGTGAGTAAGATATTCGCGGGTTTGACGTCCCGGTGCACGATATCGAGACTGTGCGCACTCTCGATTGCACCGGCCATCTTTACTCCGAGTCGAAGTACCTGATCCAACGGAAGTGGACCGTGCTGACGGATCCACATGTCCAGGGAATCCCGGGGGTAGTACTGCATCGCGAGGTAGGGGTGCCCAGACTCGGTGGCGCCGACCTGAAGCACATTCACGATGTTCGGGTGACCCGTCAGACGTCCCATCGCCCGTTGCTCCCGGAGGAAACGTGCCTTGTTTTCCTCGTCCAACTCGACGGTCAATACCTTTACCGCGACCGTTCGATCGAGTGCAACCTGGCTGCAACGGTATATAACGCCGAAGCCGCCGCGACCGATTACGACAGCGTTCGCGAATCCGACAGCTTCCAACTCTGCGATGAAGGCGGAGTCCGAGCCGTCGAATATGTCACGCTGCGTCGGGAGCGGGTCATTCTCAGTCATTGTTCTTTGCAGTTCGCCCGCGCGCTAACATGGGTCTCTTCTTCCTCTACGACTACTTGTCCACAATATCCTGTGCCGAACATCGTCGTTGTGCTGAGGACGGCTCGATCCCGGTAGTCGACGACGGAGCGCAGGGTACGCAGCACCTGCTTCGCAGCGTCGGTTCAATGCACACCGGTAGCGTGGCCGAGCTGATCCTCCACGCTTCGATGGCGCGTTCAGTGCCGGACACCCTTGCCCCGGGTACTACGCGAGCGCGGTGGGGGTGTCCCTAATGACATCCAAACGGTCGCGTTGGAGCAACACCAGCCTGATGTGTTCGTTCGACGCTCGCGCTCTCGTGCCGCGTGCAATGGGTGGGGCGTGGGTTGAGGGCTGATCGTTGTACCACCCCGCCGACCGCGCCGGTCTGGATCGGTGATCCTCGCCCGAAGCCTAACAACGTACCGTTGAGAATCTGTATACCAAAGCGGGCCGGGCGGTCGGTATACCTCACGCCTCACTGGTCGCGTCAGTCATGTTTCGCGCCGGTGAGGCCCTCGCGGGCTCGGATGGCGCAGTCGATGTGGTGGGCGTGGTGGTCGGCATTTTTACCGGGGTCCCTCGCTGACGGTCGCCGCCTCCAGGTCTGGTCGTTAAACCGTGCTGCCCGGGCATTCTCATGGACGACGATGGCTTCCTGCCATTCCTGGTCGGTCACGGCCGCATGATCGGGGCCGGTGGGGGGTGGGACGCCGAGTGCGCGGCGATCTGAGCCCCCGACATGCCCGCCACAAGAGCCTCGGCCACAGCCCGGGTGAGGAGATCGTCGGCCTAATCACCACCGGAGACGGTGTCAGGGCTGTCGGAGTCCACCACAGGTCTGCCCGACCTGGCCCGTCCGCTGGGCGCGGATTGATGTCACCATCCAACCGACTGTATCGGCCGCACCGAAAATGGATCACACGCCGCCGTCCCCAGCTGCGCATCGACACTACCTTCCTCGTGGACTGTGAACCCGCTGGAAGTGCACCAGGGTGTGCGAGCTGGGTGATGCGTGAAACAACACCGTTGTTGCGCTCTCTACGGCTCTCTAGTGACCACGGGTGGGACTCCAGAATCCGCCGCGGTGGGCTTGGCGCTGGGATCTCTATGGGCCACGTGGCTAGGGTGGGGCAGGTAAGCGGCCGCGAGCGGATGGTGATGTTCGACATCGACGGCTACCTGGCGGACCTGTCGGCATTCACCCCCCTCCTGACCGGCGACTCGGAAGGGAGCCGTCGACAGGCGTGGCAGCGGTTCTTCGACCATGTCGGGCAGGCGGCGGTCATCGAACCTGGCCGAGATCTGGTGGAGGCGGTGGCCGGTCTGGGATTGGTGGTGGTGTATTCGACGACTCGGCCCGTCTCCTACTCGGAGCCGACCCGGATGTAGCTCGGGCATAACGGATTTCCATCCGGGCGCGCGCTGTTGTGCCGCTCCCGCAATGATGTCCGACCGGCGGTCGAGGTCAAGACCGGCCACTGTCGGGCGGTGGGGAAGTGGTTGTCGGCGTTCGTCGACGACGACCCGGAAGCCGTGGACGCCCTGCGCTCCGGCAGGGTGCGGGCGCATTCGTTCGACGAGTTGTCGGGCCTGCGGGTGCGCGAGCTCAAGACGGTGCTGGCCGCGGGGACGCCCGCCGCGCGGACCGGCAGCGGGACGAACCGGCGACGGCGCAACCGCACTGCACCGCACCACAGCCAGGGCCAGGGCGCACAGAGATCGCCGTGAGCCGGGACTTCGGTGAACGGTGTCGCGCGACTCCCTAGACTTTAGGCTCATGCTGACTGCCTGGGGCGATGAGAGCGGATCGCAGCCCGACCGCGATCCTGACACGTACCTGATCGCGGCGGCGTTGTGCGACGAGGACGATGTCCCGGAAGTCCGCAAAACAATGGAATCACTTTGTCTCACAACGGAGAAAAAGGTCCATTGGCACGGGAGCAGCGCCGACCGCCGGTACGACCTCGTCGAGGCCGTCGCAGCCCTCCCACTGGCAGGCCTCGTCGTCATTCACACCGAAGCCGCCGTCTCCGACCGGCGCCACCGCAGAAAATGCCTGGAGTATCTACTCCCCAACCTGGCCGAGATGCCGTGCAGCCACATCACACTCGAATCCCGCAGTCACCTCGACGCCAGCGATGTCGAAATCCTGCAGAAGTTCCGAGCCCAGAAAGTGATCACCTCGTCACTGCGGGTGAACCACGCTGTCGGAATGGTCGAGCCGGCGCTCTGGGTCGCGGACATCGTGTGTGGCGCAGTGGTCCAATCCCGGGTCGGCAATCCCACCTACCTGGCGAAACTCGCAGGTGCGGTCGACCTTCGACAGATTTGACCCAAACGACGCGAGCCACAGGCCTCGTCGTCCGGCGAGTAATCCTGTGGCTCACTTCCAGCCCCACCTCGATGGGGTGGCTTCACACGGAATATACCACTCACCGAGGTGTCAGTACCCGCGCCGTTGCGCCGGGTAGCTCACGCGGTCGTGGGAATAGTGATCTGCTCTCCGCCGTCGACGGCGCAGAGCAGATAGTACGGGCGGGTGAGCACCTGTCGTGGCACGGGAATCGCCTGACGGGCGGCGTCGAGGTAGAGGCGGTATGCGAGCAGCCCGTCTCGGTGGCCGCCGGTGTCCGGGTCGACGGCGCCGAGGAAGTATCACGTGCGCGGCGTTCGCGGTCGAGAAGATCGCGCGCGCCCACTCTGCGGGCGGCAGATACCGTGGCCGACAAGTCTCGGCGTCGAGGGTGTGCACGAGGATCGTGACCGCGAACCCGGCCACGGCGGGAACCACTGTTCTGCCCCGACGTCGAACGTCGTGATGGATGTGTGGATCCGCAGCGATGTCCGTTCCTGTGCGCGCCGCCACTGTGATGAGATGCCGGATCCGCTGCTGTACCTCATGCGCAATCGAGGGAACTCAGTTCCGGCTGCCCGTACCGGGCTGTACACCTCGTAACTGCCCGTACCGGGCTGTACACCTCGTACATGGAAACCTTCCTCGACCGGGAAGCTGAACTGGTGGGCGAGGTTGAAGCTCGCGCAGGCGTAGGTCGACACACGATGCCCTGCTGTCTGTCGCACCACACCTACTCGACTAGGTGAGTTGCTTGCTCTGGGGACGCACGCAACTCGAGGCCACCACCGTGCCGCTCGCTGTGAGGGGACTTCGGTCGCGTCAGAATTGGCCTCAGCTACACGCCGGCGCGGTATCGCTGGAGAGAAGCGTCCGGGTGCGCCGAACATCGTCCTCAAGCGCGGCAATGAGGTCTTCCTTCGAGGTGAAGGTCGATTGACCGCGAATCCAGTGGTCGAGGTGCACGGTGACGTTGAGGTCGTACAGATCTTCGTCGAAGTCGAGCAGATGGGCTTCCAGTAATCGCGTTCCTACCCGGCCGTAGAAGGTCGACCGGCGACCGACCGAGACCGCGGCAGCGATAGACCTGCCGTCGGGGAGCACACAGCGACCTGCCCACACCCCATCGACGAGGCGCGCGTCGAACGGGGAACCACTGACTGAAGTGTCGAGTTCGAGATTCGCAGTCGGAAACCCAAGCTCACGACCCCGCTGGTCACCGTGTCGTACCAGCCCGGCAACGATGTGATGGGTGCTAGTTGAGCTGTCGGCTGCCTGGATCACGGCCGAACTCGAATCGGATTGGGGCAGTGCCGATGCCTCGATTCCCATGATTTCCAGGGTCCGTAGCAGATCAGCAGGCGGGTCCAGCAGCCGAGGTGCCGAAATCCCGAGTTCACGGATCACCTGTGCGACGTCTGCATTCCGATCAACGCGTTTACGGTTCTGCTGCTCCGCGGTGAGAATGTACGAATCGAGGTCGTTAGCGTTGCGCTCGATCAGTACGACGCCGGCGCCGTGTGCGGCTATACGCGAGAACATCGCCTGCAGGTCAGGATTACCCGAGTCCGCATGTGGTGCAAAGTCTGCTTCTCGGTGGACGTGGATCCATGGACCGTCCGCGGCATGGGGCCGACCGATTCGGTAGACGAGGTAATCGGTGCCGGTCGTGTCACTTCGGAATCCGGAGGTGAGCAGGTCGCCGAAGGGGCTCGTGCGGGTGACGGTGAACGTGCATCGGATGTGCAGTTCGACTGCCCGGCGGTAGATGACGACGTCGTCCGCCGATATCCATGTCAATTGTTGTGCCCGGGCGAATTCGCGGGATTCGTCCTCGTTCGCGATGCGGGTGGGGTCTTTCTCCGAGACGAGCGCAGCGAAGGCACCGACCGGGGACAGACCGGCTGCGCGAGCGAGGTCTGTGACGACTTCCGCGGGACCGCGGGTGTCGAGCACTCCGTTCTCGCGGGCTCGGGCCGGCACGACGTGGCCGGGGCGGGTGAAGTCGCTGGCCGCGCTGTCGGGACTGGCGAGCATCGTGAGGGTGCGTGCCCTGTCTGCAGCCGAAATTCCTGTGCCCACATCGGTGATCGCATCCACCGACACCGTGTACCAGTCATGAGCTGAGTCCGGAATCGTTCCCACCATCGGTGGCAACCCGAGCCGATCGCAGATACGGCGGGTCACCGCCGCACAAACAAAACCTGAACTGTGGCGGACCATCGATGCGAGGGCGGCAGGGGATGCCTTCTCCGCCGCCAGAAGGAGGTAGCTGTCGGGATCGCCGTCTGCACTGCCGGTGAGCACGATGGCACGGCCAGCGGCGAGGTCGGACAGAGCGTGCTGGACTCGGGTTATCGAATTACGCATGCGTGCATCTCCAAGTCAATTGCAGGCGCGGTGCGGCCTGTGGTCTGTGATGCCGTTCCAGCTGGCAAGGCATCGCTCTCTCGATCTGGAGTCTACCGGCTGGTCGGTCGGCGTCAAGGTCCAAAACGCCGCCCGTCCTCGCCCGCTGCTGGATCCAAGCCCCAAACCGGTAGCCCTCTGCGGCGCCCGGGGCGGCGCGGCGGCCCGCGGCGGTCCGTGGTGGGCAATGGGTTGCCGCGGGGCGCACAGGACGTGCTTCCGGCCGCGGACGGCCAACGCGCTAAGAGGTTCTCCGGCGTTGCACCACTCCAGAGTGCGAGCTCCGGCGGCTCGTCGTGCACGTCCGCCGTACGCCGACGATGATCAGAATCATTACCGTCCGGACCGTAGGTGGACGCTGACAAGGTGGCTGGAACTATCGACTGTTTCGCAGCGCCAACCTTACCGCGCTGTCACGAACCGCCGCCCGGTACGGGCAAACCGTCCGTCCGGCGGGTACACTCCGACCATGAAAGAGAAGGAGAATTCCCCTACCGCCGGGCGCCGTCTTGATTCGTACTTCGCCATCCTGGATGCGGCGGCTCAGGTCTTTAATCAGAAGGGCTACAACCGGGCGACCGTGCAAGACATCGCGACCGCTGCCAACCTCACAAAGGGCGGACTTTACCACCATCTGTCAAGTAAGGAACAAGCGCTTTACGGCATCAATGAGCGGATTCTCAGTTCTCTGCTGACGGACGTCGGGGCCGTGGCTTCGGATCAGCAGCTATCCGTATCGCTTCGTATTCAGTCCGTAATTGAGGTGATGGTGCGGCAACATGACAAGTTGGTTCCGTACTTGCGCGTGGCTTTGCTTGACTTCGGCAGCCTTGAAGGCGAGCACAGAAAAAAGATCTTCTCACTTCGACATCAACTAGAGAACATCATCAAGACTCTCCTCGCAGAGGGAATCAAGGAGGGAGTCATCGTAGACGAAGACCCGGATCTTCTCTCCAAGTTCCTCTTTGGTGCAGTCAACTGGATGTGCATGTGGTACCAACCTTCTGGGAAGGTCACGGCAACTGCCATCGGTGAGCTCTTTGCGCAGATCACGCTGCATGGGCTTGCACCTGCCCCGGAGTTCCCGAGGTCGCCAAATGGCATCGGCGGTGGAGTAGGGCAGGCCGTCAAACCCCTCTTTCGAGCGCCATCACGACTAGTACCTCGAAGTTGAAGTGGTTGGACGGTTAGCCTTCTCGAGGATCTCTTCGCCGGTCGTGTTCGGGCGAAGGGATAGGAACTGTCGCTCCAGCCTTCGACGCCGAATTAGACCTCGACCCCGTGCGCCGCACTCGACATCGCCACCGGGGCAGGCCACTGCGGCGCTCGAACAGCGTCACCCGCAGATGTCGGTGACCTTCCCGACCAGCTCGGGGTCGGTGGAGAACCGGAACGACTCCGCCTTCCGTGGCTTGACCCCGTAGGTGCACCGGGCCCCCTGCATCGCCGAGGGACTGATCTCGAGCCGAGCCGCCGACAATCGACTGGACCAGTGCGTGACCCCCAGCCTCATCGGCGGCTTCAGCGTCTCGGCGACGAATCTGACGGTGGTCGAACGTCCACGGCCGACCTGCACGGGGTGCGTCGCGCAGCCCGGCGATCCCCCGATCCGGCCACCGGCCGCGCGCCAGTTCGACGCGTCGTGACCTTCGCGTCGATCAACTCCGCGATCCGCGTATTGGACAGCCCGTCCGCAGCCAGCGACACGATCCGCGCCGGCTTCGCGGCCGAGGCCCGGCGCTCAGCTCGTCGGCGCGAACCGTCGTGCCTCTCTACGCGCAAGAGCCATCATGTGGACCTCATCAGGTCCGTCGGCGATCCGTAGTATCCGGGCCAGACCGTACATCGCAGCGAGTGGCGTGTCCTGGCTAACGCCGAGTCCCCCGTGCGCCTGGATCGCGCGGTCGATGACCCAGGTCGCCATCTGGGGAGCTGCAATCTTGATCGCGCTGATCTCGACGCTAGCCGCCTTGTTGCCAACGGTGTCGAGAAGCCATGCGGTTTTCAGCACCAAGAGGCGGACCTGTTCGATCCAGATGCGTGCCCGCGCGATCCAATCCTGGACGACTCCGTGTTCGACGAGGTCACGTCCGAATGTGCTTCGCCGATGGACGCGCTCGCACATCAAGTCGAAGGCTCTCTCCGCCATGCCGATCGTCCGCATTGCGTGGTGCACCCGCCCGGGTCCAAGACGCGCCTGAGCGATTGCGAAACCCTCCCCGGGACCGCCCAGGACGTAGG
>Ga0247825_10001284_pt1 | contig 16451 bp, 11 predicted proteins | sample 13C_Vanillin_Day_FD_194413 | JGI IMG/M metagenome (GOLD analysis project Ga0247825, IMG submission 194413) | Soil microbial communities from agricultural site in Penn Yan, New York, United States - 13C_Vanillin_Day48 | ecosystem: Environmental > Terrestrial > Soil > Agricultural land | place... | reverse complement strand
GCCAACGGGTGGACCGGCAGCGTCGTGTCGCTCAACGGCGACACCGCCAACAGCGGCAACACCTTCGCACACGAACTCGGCCACTACCTCGGCCTGGACCACATCGCAGACTCCGACAACTTCATCGGAAACAACGGCGGCTCGAATAGCAACACGCACATCCACGCCTGGCAAGGCGATGCGATGAAAAAACATTGCTATGTGATGTTCGTCTAACCCCGGAGACAATCATGTTCAACGAGATAAGTCCTGAGGTCGCCGAGGTGCTGAGCGCCAAGCACGTCCCCGGTCAGCCCACCGCGGCCGCAATCGGGGCACGAGGGGCGAATGAACTCCGAGACATCGCCATCGGAAACGCGCACCCCGCCTACCGAGTCAAAGCGATGACCGCGCTGGGTCCGGAGTCGGCCGACGTTTTCAGGCGCGCGCTCAACGACCGCAGCGCGGACGACACCGTCCGCGCCGCCGGCGCAACAATGTTGTCACGCATCGGTGTCGAGGGCGCCGAAGACGCTCTCGCCGCAGCCCTCGACTCCGAACCCAGCGACGCCGTCCGCCACAAGATCGTCTCCGGGCTCGCCCGAATCGGCGGCGCCACATCCGCGAGAGCCCTCGACGAGGCCCGCTACGCAAGCGGCGACCTCGCCCGGCACGCCAGCTTCGCCCGCACGCTCATCGCCTACCGATCCGGCGACGACGTTGACCCACTCGAAGCTCCCGACGAGTCGTTGGCACCCGCCGAAACCATCACCTACGCCGAACTGTTCCCCTCGAACCCGTACGTCGCGGCAACTGTCGTCGCCCAACTCGCTCCCGACAGTTACGGCGTACAACTCGGCGAACACACCGTGGCGACGTTCGACTGCGACGGACAACGATGGGCGCTCGCCACCGACGTCCGGCTCACGGATCCGGCCACGCTGACACGCCCGGTCATCGTCGGCATCGTCGCCGTGCAGGCACCGGCCGACGAATCGTTCCACGCCGCCATGGTCGTGCTCAGCCACCCCGACCCCGAGAGGGGAGTGCGACTGTCCGTCAACCGACTCGACGGTCGCTCGACCTACTTCGGATACGGCCAACCCTCACGCAACGGGATCGAATTCACTGTCGATGCGCTCCGCGTTCCTGGGGCGCTCGAGAAGACGATCGACGGTCGACTCGTCGACGGCCTGTTAACCGAGGTGCGGGTTCGCGCGGGGCTACGGTTCCCACCCCGCGAACCCATCCCGATGCAACGCTGACAGAATCAGCACTCCGATCCCTCGTTGTGGCCGCCCAGACTGCATGACCAACCGCGGGGGGCCCGTGCACGCGTCCGGTCGGTGCACCGGAGGTGCGTGGGTCGGTGCGCTCACCACCGACGGCGGCGACCAGCCCGGCCGGCACACCTCGATTGTGCGCGCGATGTCGCCGTCAAGCGGGAGTTCGATACCCGGTATATAACTCTCGGGCCGCAGCACATTTCACGATGTGCCCTATCTCGCGGCGGAAAAGCGGAAATCATGGCTGCCGAGGCAATCTCAGTGATTGCTGCTGATGACGCTCAGTGAAAGTTTGTCCAGGGTTCGTAGCAGGCTGAGTGCGGATCTTTCAATGATCTCTTCGATGGCCGCTGGATCGGCGGGGACGTGGGGCGGACCACCTCGCTTGTACTTCCCCCACCTCCCCTCCGGGGGTGCTGGGACCGCGAAGATCCGGCGGGAGCGAACCTGAGGTTTCACAAATGCGACCGCATCGACCCTCCCCAAGTGGACGATCTGGTGTCGGAAGTCGATCGAGACCCGAAGGCGATCTTCTGGGGATGAAAGCCACCTACTCCCAGAACAATCGGAGATTTCTCCGCCGTATCTGCGAGGGATTCGGCGAACAAGTCGGCCGCATGCCCGTCCGAGGTAGTTGCCCGGCCGATCGTTGACGTCGTCGGCGCCGCGTTGCAGCTCGAGTTTCGGTGACATCGGTCAGGTCGGCGTCTCGTGGAAAGTAGTTGCACAAGAGCCCGTTCATGTTCTCGGTGCTCCGGCGATCACAAGCCCCGTGCACTGGTCCAGGTACTGCTCGAGGTTTATCCGAGTCGGAGCGGTACCGGTTTACGGCGTCGGGGCTTGACGATTGTCGGCTACGGCTGCGCGATACCGTCGAGTGCGGTGATGATCGCGCCGACGTCGGTGCTTTCCGCGTCGCGGATGTGCCGCACGACGGTGGCCACCGGCTCGGGCTGGTCGGCGACCAGCCGGCCGATGAGTTTCGCCTTGCCGTCGAGCACCTCGGTGGCCGGACCCACGAAGCCGGGTGGGGTCACCGAGATCAGCCGGGCGGCGCGCCAGGCGTCGTCCCGGGCCGCCTCCACGCTGAACCGGAGCACCAGTTCCGGGTCCGTGCCGCCGAGCTGGGTCAGCTCGCCCTGGTGCGGGGAGAGGCTCTCGATGACCGTGCGGACCTGTGGGATCAGCGCGGCCAGGATGTCGTTCTGCCGGTCGTAGTCGGCGTGGAATCCGGACAGCGCGGAACCCTGGAACGTTGTGCCCGTTACCACCGGGAGATCGAAGTTGATGTGGGCGTTGATCCCGAGCAGCAGGTTCTGCAGAATGATCAACTTCCCGGACCGGGCGCGTTCGAACGCGAACCGCCACGCGCGGCTCGGCCGCCCGCCCGTGCGGTAGGTGTCGTAGGCGGTGAAGTAGGCGTTGGCGAACAATGCGTCGAAGCGCGACATGCGGGGTCCGTCGTCGAAGAACCCGCGCTCGATCCCCTTCTTCACCTCGATGGTGACCTGGCGATACAGTGCGGCGAAGTACCCGAGCGGGTCCCGCCGCGACTTCGTGTCGGCGACGATCCCGGTCAGGATCGATAGGACGTCGTCGATCGTTGTGGCCTGCATGGTGCACCCCCGGGGCGTCCGACACCGACCCGGACAGGCTACGCCCGCCACTCCCATGCCACACTCGAAACCGATGCGAGTGCGCGCACATGCAGGGGGTCAGCGGTCTGACGGCCGACACATGGTCGCCGGCTCCGCCACCGTCGTCGTCATCCTCAGCGTCCACTGAACGCTTCCCGTGGCTCCGAGCCGCCTGCACGCGCAACGGAAGGTCGCCGCTGGTATCGACTGGGAACACCAAAACGCCCCGATCGGCGCTGTTCACGGAAATCCCCCGGGTCAACGTTGTACCGATGTACCGCCCGTGTACGGGATCACCGATCGGCGTTCCCGATTCGACACGATCCCGCACGGGCAGGGAGTGGCGCAGGTTCAGGCGAACGCGGCCCTCGCAGCCGATCAGCCTGATGCCGCGGCGCCCACATCCCTCATCCAGCTGTGTGATTCACGAGTGCAACGGAATCCGCCATTTTCGAACTCAGGTAAGGACGATGGCGAGGAACCCCGAGATGTACGCGAGACCGAACAGGATGGGGATCCACTGCTCGATGTGGGACAGCGGCCAGTACCGGGTCCGGTCGGTTCCCTCGCCGAGGGCCCACCATTCGGCGCGCCAGAACGGTGAAGCGGGCAGTCGTTCCTCGAGGGCGCCGACGACCTGGAATTTGGCGCTGTTGAGGAGTCGGTAGCTGCGTACGAGATAGAACCAGGCGAAGCACTGGCCGAGGATTGCGGCCAGGGGGATCGCCAGCCACCCCACCTTGTCCGGTGGTGGGGTTTTTCCCGAAGGTCGCGACGAGGGTGAAGATTCCGGTGTTGAGGGTCAGGAAGAACGAGTTCGTAAGCCCTCGTCGGGCGCTGACCCGGTCCGCCATTTCCACGTAGAGCCGGTACTGGTCGAGCACCGCGCTCTCGTAGGTGGTGGCGCGGCCCTCGGACCCGGTCTTGTCCGGTGCGTCGTTCCAGAGTCGGGCGCGAAGCTCGGACCGGCGATCGTTGTGGTGCACCGTCCACCTCCTGACGTGTCGCCGTGTCGTGTTTGTGTTGGGGTTCGGGGATCTAGCTACCTAGCACGGCGGGTCGTATTCGATCTTGTCCGAAACCCATTTGGACCACTGCTCGCGGCTCATGTCCTCGGTGAGTTTCGAGCACAGCTCGTCCTCCCAGGATGCCGGACCGGGCCACACATGCATGCCGCCCGAGTTGTTCAGGTCGAGCCAGACCGCTCGCACGGTGCGGCTATCTGGCGCGACATGGATCTCGATGATCCAACCGTCGGGACCCTTCAGTGGCTCCCCGACCGGTTCGCCCGTCGTGGCATCCCAGAATCGCAGCGTTTGATCCGCGCCGCCGGAGACGATGAATCGTCCGTCGTTGGTGACGGTGATGCTACTGACCATCACACTGGTGTGGGCCCGCATCGGGCTACCGATCGGCTCGCCGGTCAGCGCGTCGAATCGCCGCAGATCGAGCCCCTCCGCGACGACGAAGAACTTCCCGTTCGGGCTGATCGCGAATCGGTCGAACGACGGCGCCGCGCGAGGCTGCGCGACCTGGCGTGCCGTGTCGGCGTCCCACACGGCCACCGAGTCCCCGCTGTAGGAAATGACCCGGTGTCCGTCGGCACCGAACACGACGGACGTGATGTCCCAATCGTGGCCCTGCAGCGGCCCGCCGATCGGCCGCGCCGATTCGACATCCCAGATCCACACCGACTTGCCCTCACCCGCGGCGAGCCGCCGTCCGTCTGGACCGAAGGCGAGATGTGACACGGTGCCCGCTGGACCGGTCAGCGGCACGCCGAGTGTCCGCCAGGACACGACGTCCCATACCCGGACTGACTTGTCCTCGCTGCCCGCGGCGATCAGACGCGCATCGGCACTGAACGTGAGACTCGAAATTGCGCCTTCGAAACCCGTTGCTACGACGCGGACCACTCCGCCTGAGTCTGCGTCAAAGACCACGATCGACCTGTCCTCGAGAGCGAACGCGATGCGGCTTCCGTCCCGGCTGATTTCGGCGACGACAAGGGGGCTTCGGTGTTCGGCGGACTGCCGCTGAAGGGATACCGCACTGCCCTCGTCGAGGTCGAGCGCCCACAGGGTCTCGCGGCTCGCGTCGGCTCGCACCATGCGTCGCCCGTCCGGCGCCATCGCCAGCATGGGTCCGTCGACGGGCGCACCGGACGGGGTAGTGGGCTCCGTCCACGAGTGGCCGACGCCCACTTGCCGGTCGTCTCGCCACACCCGCATTGTTCCGTCGAAGCTGGTCGAGGCAATGCGACCGTGCCCGTAGGCGACGCTCATGACATATCCGGTGTGCCCGAGCAGTGTGGGACCGATCTGCCTGCCGGTCTCGACCTCCCAGAGGCGCAGGCCGCCATCGGATCCCCCCGAGACGATGCGGTGGCTGTCCGGGCTGAAGGCCACGCTGGTGACGATACCCTCGTGGCCTGCCAGCGGCTCCCCGACCGGGTTGCGGGTTTCCGCATCCCACAGGATGATCGACGCGGTCAGGCCGCTCGGCGCGCCCGCGCCGGGCACAACCCCCTCACTGCCCGACACAATGTGGCGGCCGTCGCCGCTGAACGCCACGCTCCACACGTGGTTCCCATGCTGTCGCATGGGTTCGCCGACGAGTTCCCCCTTGTCTGCGTCCCAGACCCGCACCGCCTTGTCGTCGCTGCCGGAGACGAGTCGATGACCGTCCGGGCTGAAGGCCACATCGAGCACCGCGCCGTCGTGGGTCAGCGGAGCACCGGACAGGCGGGTCTCGAGGTCCCACACCCGAATCGTCGTATCCGTACTCGCAGACGCTAGGCGACGTCCATCGGGACTGAAGACGACGCTGCGGACATCATTCGTGTGACCGGTGAGGGGATCACCGATCGGCGTCCCTGTGTCGGCATCCCACAGCTGGATGCTGTTGTCGACGTCGCTGGTTGCGATGCGGTGCCCGTCCGGGCTGTACGCCACTGCCAACGCGCCACGATCCGTCCGGAACGGCAGATCGACCTGCTCGCCCGAGTCGGCGTCCCATACTCGCAGTTCGATTCCACCGGTGGCGATGCGGTGACCGTCCGGGCTCAGCGCCATGCTGAAGACCGGCCGTGAGGTTTCGGCTGCACGCTTCAGGTCATCGAGGTTTCCGGTCGTCGGGATGAAGTAAGGGGATCCGGTCCTGATGATCTTCTCGGTCGATGCCAGGGCGTCGAGCGTTCGCAGCACAGCGCCGGGATTAGGCGTCAGCGAGATCTGTTGGGCGGCCATCGTTTCCTGGATTGCGCGGACGTCGTCACGGGCACGTGCGCCGGCGAGCATGGACTCGGCATCGGATACCAGCCGCAGGGCTATCGCTTCGTTCCGTTGGCGGACCGCCTCGTTGCGTTGGCTCTCCGCCTCCTGTTGTCGATCGAATGCGATCGCGGCCGCGGCGAGCGCGAGGACGGTCAGCAAAACCAGACCGGCAACGGCGGCGCGGCGCAGGCGGCGGAAGCGGCATTGCTCCCGCACGTCGTCGCTGGCGAGTTCGTATTTGGGTTTGCCGTGGATGGGGGCAGCCAGGTCGGTGACCTTCTCCCGGAACAGTGGTGCGCGAGGATCCCATGGCGCGTCGTCGGTGACGTCGACGTAGAACGGCTCGGTGGTCAGGGCCCCGGGCTCGGTCAGCACCGGTAGTGCCACGTCGGAGCGGTCAGGGTCGAACCGTCCGGTGGTTTCGTCCCATTTCAGGTGTCCGTCGGTGACGACGAACAGCAGCTGGTCCGGGCCGCGTTCCTGTAGCCAGTGGGTGACCTCCTTGTTGACCCAGTGGGAGGCGACCGATCGGGGGGAGAGGACCACGATCAGGTACCGGGCGCGGTCCATCGCGTCGGTGACCTTGCCCCACAGGTCGGGGCTGGCGGTCAGGTCGGTGGCGTCGCGGAACACCCGGAGCGCGTGCAGCCGGCCGACCCGCCGGCCGATCCGGTGCAGGCCCTTCTGGATCCCGGCGGCGACCGGGCGATCGCCGTGGGCGTAGGAGATGAAGGCATCGAAGTCGACGGAGGATTCCTGCTCCCGAGCCTGCAGCTCCGGAGCTTGCGCGCACATGGGTCAGTTCCCCGCTCTCTCCCGGTCGGAGGTCGAGTCGAGTGGTCGGGACTCTTCGAGTCTGACGCCGGGGAGCACGGAAAGTGCGGGTAGTCCACTACTCGGCTTTTGACAGCAGACGTGCGCACCCGGCCGCGACCACGATGCTCCGGCGCCCGCCGAATCGTTGGGAGGGGCATGCGGTCGTCGCTGCCCCGGCTGATGGTGATCGCAACGTTCCCCGACAGAGCCAGCTCCGGGCACAGTCGCCGGTGTCGCTGACAGCTGACATCCGCCTCATCCCGCAAAGGGGGAACGAACGGTGCGCCGGGGTGGGGCATGGTGACCGCCGAGAAGTCGATTACAGCCCCCGGGCGAGCGGCAGTACGGACCCAGCGATATCGGCGGGCGTTGCACACCGAATCCGTACGCGTTACTCATGGCATATGGCGGAGAATCCACGAACCCGCGCGCCTTTGAAGGTCGGAGACACGGTGTTGTTGCATCCCGAGGGTTATCTGTAGCTGAATCGGCGCCGGCTTCCTGCTGCTCACCGACGCGACCCGGGCCGCACGCGACGGTTGATGCAGGCCAGCAGACTGACCTCGGCACCCCTCGAGATGGGACCGCTCGCCGGACTGGTGGTGTGCCGGTATTCGACACGTGCGGTATTCGTGCCCCGCCGCGCCGGCGCCACGCGGCGCCGAATAGACGATGCGGGACAACAGATTTCGTTCGATTCGGTTGCACGGGGAAGCCCGGGATTCACGTTCCTGGCTCTACCAGTGGCCCGGCCTGCGCTCCGAGATCGAACGGCTGCGCGACAGGAGGAATCCATCACCTCTCCGCCGGCGGGTCCCAGATCGGCAACGCGCATCCGACGCATCCCTTCGTCGACGCCTCGAAGCCGCAACCCAGCGAAACCGCGAACTGGATGCCGAAGACCGGCAGCTACGCGATGCTCTCGGTGAACAACGGGTCGCAGCCCTCCTCTGGAGCAGCCCCGACACGCCGAGAAAATCTCGAACCCTCTTATCGGGCCATGCTGACGGCCGCGTCGTCAACACTGGTCACCACGCATCCACGCAGGTCAGCGACACGGGCACAGGCTGAGCTGAAGATAGCGAAGGGGTCTCGAAATTCAGCATCTTCAGCATCGAGGACGAGCATGCTTTGATCGAGTCACTCATCGATTCGCCGGGCGCTACGCGTTCAGCGTCCGGTTGAAGTACCTCGTATCTGCGTCCGGAGCCGTCGTGCGCGATGTCCGGCCGCCGCTGTAGGCCGGACCTGCCCTGACGATGCAGAACGGCCCCTGGGACTCTCGTCCCGGGGCCGTTCTGGTGCATGTGGCTTACCTCAGGGCGTGTCTGTCGCGTTCCCGGATGATCCGGTCTGCGAGGGTGGTACACCGCCAGCTCGTCGGGGATATCGACCTTCGTGGCGGCATCGCGGGCCGCGATGAATGCTCGGACCTCCGCGTTCCCTTGCCTGCGGTCTCGGTACAGGAACCGGTGGCGTGCCTCTGCGAGTTCCTCGAGCACCGCCCATTGGAAACGGTCGAGGTTGCCGGCGATCTCGTCGCTGCGCGATCGCTCCGATCGGCGGGTGCGCCACCGGTCGGCCAGCTCCGATCCCCCGAGCAGTACACCGAAGACCATGGCGCAGACCGCAGTGATCATTTCGCACCTCTTCGTACGACTGCGGGTTTCTTCGGTTCATTGGTGACCGCGACCAGGGCGACGGTCGCCACGATCGCGACAGCGACGGCCAGCAGCAGGGGCAGCGTCATCCGGATCGACCATGCAGAAGATGTGATCGAGTTCCAACACGTCAAAGCCCGGTCGTCCCTGGAGCCGTTCATGGTTGTTCCCTCGGTTCGGTGTCGGGGTGGGTGGTGCGGAGTGCGGCAGTGAGTTTCGCGTCGGCGAGCTCGAGGAGCGGCGGGAGCGCGTGGGCGTCGATGTCGAGGTAGGTACACACCTGGTCGTCGTCGACGCCGGCGTCGCGCAGCCGTAGCGCCAGGGAGTAGGGCTGAGGCAGTCGCCGTAGCGCCTGTTCGCGGGGTGTGAGTGGTGTGGTCATGGTTTCAGGGTGCGTTCGCCGTGCATGGTGGGGTGGAGTGGTGGGCTACTCCAGTTGCTGCCCACGCGCAGAGGTTTGTTCGCCGGTGATGGTGGCGCCGAGGTCGTTGCGGCCGGCGAGGCCGGTTTTGAGGGAGGCGCGGTAGAGGTGTCCTTCGACGGTGCGGACGGACACGGTCAATCGGTCGGCGATTTGTTTGTTCGACAGGCCTTGGGCGGCGAGGGTGATGATTTCGCGTTGCCGGCCGGTCAGAGGCGACGGTTGAAGGGCCTCGGCCAGTGCGGGTGTCCGGGCACCGTCGCAGGCATCGGCGAGGCGCTGCGCGCGGGCGGCGGCGGTGAGCGCGGATCCGTTGTGGCCGTGGTGGCGGTGGGTGGTGGCGGCGTGCGCGGCGGCGTCCATGGCGGACAGCGGGTCGCCCATGTCCTCGAATTGGCCGGAGGCGTCGAGGATGCCGTCCGGGTCGCCGGCGGCCAGAGCGGTGGCGTGTTGGGCGGCTGCGGGGGCGCGGGGCCCGTCGACCTGGTCGGCGAGTTCGCGGAGTCGGTGGGCGGTGGCGGTGTCACCGAAACGGGTGGCGGTGTGCAGGCACACCACCTCCTGGGCGTACTGATGATGCTCGGCGGCATGCTCGGCGCCCTGGTGCGCAAGTTCGATGGCGTGGGTGAGGGCACCGCCGGACGCGGCAACCCAGGCTCGGGTGGCGTGGTACTCGGGCGTCAGGTAGGCGAACCCGGTGCTGCACGCTGAGTCGAGGTATCCGAGGTTTCTCGCGGCCGCGGCGGGATCTCCTGACATTGCCCGTGCTTGTATTAACGCACAGGACCAGGCCACTCCGGCCCATACCAGGGCCTTTGGGGCAGGGGAAAGCTCGAGTCGGTTCCGCGCCTGCTTCAGGCGTCCGGAGGCCAGCGCCGCCTGTCCCATCAGAAGTTCGGATGTTACGTGCAGCCACCCGGGGGCATCGGCGACCGCGTGGAGCATCTGTGTGGCCACGGCGTCGGCTTCGCTGACGTATCCGGCGAGGCGCAAGGCCCGAGTGTGGTAGTCGCACAATGAAACACGATGAGATGAAACCAGCGAAGAGTGGGCGGCGAGGTCGTACGCGCGGGCGGCTATCGGAGCGATTTGATCGGCTTTGCCGAGGTCGCCGAGCGCCACGATCAGGGAAGTCAGTGCACATTGTTCGCCTACATTCGTGAGGTGCGGTGATTGCAGCGCGCGTTGTGCGGCGTCCAACGCCGCGAGGAGCACCGACTCGGCCTCCTCCACACGATTGAGCATCACGAGATTTGCACCACGAAGGGCGGCGACGTCGAGGACCTGGTCGTCAGTCAGGTCTTCGATGGTGAGCTGTGCGAGCAGATCTTCGGTCTCGTCACCTCGGCCGAGGGCACCGAGAGTGAGTGCGCGAAGAACTTTTGCCTCATGGCCGGCTCCCCCCGCGATCGCGGCGTGTGCGAGCCGTTCGGCGAGGTCGGGGTCGAGCGACGACGAGGCTGCAAGGGCGGCGTTGGTGAGGAGGGTGGGGTCGGGGGTCAGGTTGGATTCGAGGGTGAGGACGGCGCGGCGTATGAGGTCGCGGGGGCCGGCATCGGGTGCGGAGGCGAGGGCTGTTGCGATGTGCCCGCGTAGTCGGCGTAGGCGCATCGGTGTGGTCTTAGCGCGGCGGGCTTCGCCGTACATGGGGTGCGCCAGACGAACCGGGTGCTCATTGTCGGCCTCGATGGTGATCAGTCCGGCCGAGTGGGCGGCTTGGACCGCGTCCGGGGTGGTGAGTTCGACCAACATTTGTTCGGTGAGTGGTTCGGCGGCGGCGAGGGCGTCGACGACCGTCCCCACGTCGTCCGGCAGTGCCCCGATCTGGGTACTGATCAGGTCGGCCAGGCCGCCCGAAATGGTTGGTTGCCCGGTCCATTCCCAGATGCCGTGGTTCCGGCTGAGTCGCTCGCTGGCGAGTTCCTGCTCGAGCAGATGCCGCAGGTAGAGGGTGTTGCCGCGGGTGAGTGACCACAGTCTGCGTGCGGCGGAGGTCGCCAGCCGGCCGCCCAGCACCGCGGTCACGAGTTCGGTGGTTTCATCCTCGGAGAGGGGTTGGAGTTCGATGCGCTGGAGGTGTTCGTCCTTCCAGAGGGCGGTGATCGCGTCGGGGGCGGGTTCCCCGGTGCGGACGGTCACCACGATCGGGGCAAGCCGCCGTTGGGCGAGTTGGAGGACGACGAACGCGGATTTGTCGTCGAGCAGGTGGGCGTCGTCGACCCCGACCACTACCTTCGCGCCGTTGGACGCGGTGGTGAGGTGGTCGATGACGCCGCGGACCACGAGCAGCGGGTCGCGGGGGGTGTCGGTGGCCCATTCGGCGAACGCCCCCAAAGGGAGCATGCGTGCCGATGCGGTGGCGCGTGCCCACCGCGGTATCCATCGGCCGGGTCGGACGCCGGTGATCGCTTCCCGAGCGAGTCGGCTCTTGCCCACCCCGGCGGCGCCGGCGATGACGATCCCACCGTAACCGCCGGTGCCGGTGATCGTGGCATTGAGCAGGTGCAGTTCCTCCTCGCGCCCGACCAGTGGCCACGGATCCGCTGTCGAGACCATGCGCTTCACCCTTCGACAGGCAAGTCGGAGAAGGGCCCGAACAGAGGTCGCGAATCATCTGATACAGCCATTGCGATTCAGTCTCCGGTGATGGTGGCGCCGAGGTCGTTGCGGTCGGTGGTGCCGGTTTTGAGGGAGGCGCGGTAGAGGTGTCCTTCGATGGTGCGGACGGATACGGTCAGTTTGTCGGCGATTTGTTTGTTGGTGAGTCCGTGGGCGGCGAGGGTGACGATTTCGCGTTGCCGGGAGGTCAGCGGCGACGGCTGTTGGGCTTCGCGCAGGGCTGGGGTGATCGCGCCGCCGCAGGTGTTAGCGAGACGCTGCGCGCGGGCAGCCGCTGCGAGCGCGGAGCCGTTGCGGCCGTGGTGTCGGTGGGCGGTGGCGGAGTGCGCGGCGGCATCGACCGCGGACAGCAGGTCACCCAGTTCCTCGAATTGCTTCGAGGCGTCGAGGAGGCCGTCGGCGTCGTCGGCGGCCAGAGAGGCTGCGTGCTTGGCTGCGGCGGGTGCCCGGGGTCCGTCGACTTGGCTTGCCAGTTCTTGCAGTCGGTCGCTGGCGGTGTGGTCGCCGAAGCGGGTGGCGGTGTGCAGGCACACCACCTCCTGGGCGTATTGGTGATGTGCGGCCGCGTAGGTTGCCCCTTGGCGTGCGAGGGTGATGCTTTCGGTGATGGTACCCGCGGCTGCGGCGACCCAGGCTCGTGTGAGGAGGCGCTCCGAAGTTTGTCGCGCGAACCCTGTGTTCTCCAACGATGCGCGTCGACGCATGATCCGTTCGGCGGCGGCCTGGTCGCCCAAGATCGCGTGCGCTTGGGCGAGGGCGCAGAACCAGGCCTCTGGGACGCACCCGGAGGTTCCCTCCGGCACGGTGAAGGGCTGTGTTAGCCAGTACTGCGCCTCACCGAGTCGGCCGGCAGCGAGCGCAGACCGTCCCAACAGCATGCTGCGCATCGTCTGTGCCCAACCAGGAACATCCTCGACCTCACGGCAGATCCTAGCGACGCCCTCGTCCGCCTCGCGCACATACCCACCCAGCTGCAGCCCGCGGGTGTGGAAGTCGCACAGGGTAAACCGTGCGGTAGAGACCAGAGAAGAGGTAGCGATGAGTTCATCCGCGCGGGAGGCAATAGGCGCGATCTGATCGGCCTTGCCGAGATCACTCAACGCGACAAGGAGCGCCCACATCGCCGCCACTGCGCCGAAATCGTTCAGGTACTGATACCGGAGCGCACGGTTGGCTGTGTCCACCGCGTCGAGTGGATGGCCTTGGTACGCGCAAACGAAACCTCGGCAAGCGATCAGCGAGCCATGCAATTCGGGTCGCGTCTTCTCCATCACTTCCCGAATCAGCGGCTCGGCTTGCTCGGGGCGATCGAGCGTGAACAGCAGGTTGGCTATCCGAAGATTCGTCACGTCCACGATCTCTTTGTCGGTGAGGTCTCCGGTGAGCAGTCGCGCGAAGATCTCCTCGGTCTCCCGGCCGCGACCGACTGACATCGTTGCCATTGCACGGATGAACTGAGCAGTGAAGCCGCCTCCAGCCGCGAGCGCGGAGGCGGTCAATCGTTCCGCGAGTTCAGGATCGAGTAGAGATAGTGCTCCTTGGGCGGCCTTCGTGAAGAGGTCGGGATCGGGCGGAAGATCGGATTCGAGGGTGAGGACGGCGCGGCGCACGAGGCCGCGGATGTCGGCATCGGGTTCCGCGCCGAATGCTTCGGCGACCTGGGCGCTCAGGCGCCGCAGATGGAGGGGAGTGGTCTGGGCGCGGCGGACTTCCCCGTAGAGCGGGTGCGCTAAGCGGGTGTGGTGGTGACCGTGGTCGTCGATGGTGATCAGCCCGGCGGTGTGGGCGGCCTCAACGGCATCCGAACTGATGAGGTCGGCCAGCATCTGTTCGGTCAGGGGTTCGCCGACAGCGAGGAAATCGAGCACCATACCCACCGCTGATGGTAGGGCGCCGATCTGGGTGCCGATCAGGTCGGCCAAGCCCGGTGATACGACGGGCCGTCCGGTCCACTCCCATACTCCTTGGTGTTCGGTGAGGCGGTGGCTCGCGAGTTCCTGTTCGAGCAGGTGGCGCAGGTAGAGAATGTTGCCGCGGGTCCACGCCCACAGCTGTTGCGCCGAGGTGCGTTCGAGGCGGCCCTCGAGTACTGCGGCGACAAGATCCGCCGTTTCGCTCTCGGAGAGTGGTTGCAGCTCGATGCGTTGCAGCAGTCCGTCTTTCCAGAGCGCGGTGACCGCGTCGGGGGCGATCTCACCTGTTCGCAGTGTCACGACGACCTTGGCCAGTCGGCGCTGAACGAGTTGGTGGACGACGAAAGCGGATTGGTCGTCGAGCAGGTGCGCGTCGTCGACACCGACGATGACCCGGGTACCGGGAGGGGCGGTGGTGAGGTGGTCGATGACGTCGCGGATGACGAGCATGGGATCCTTCGCGGGGTCGCCAGTCCATTCGGCGAAGGCGCCGAGTGGGAGTGTCCGGGCGGAGGCAGTGGCGCGTACCCACCGTGGCACCCACCGTCCGGGACGGATGTTGGTAATTGCCTCGTGGGCGAGTCGGCTCTTGCCCACACCGGGCGGTCCGGCGATCACGACCCCGTCGTAATCGTCGGCTCCGGTCACGGCGGCATCGATCAGTCGTAGCTCCTCCGCACGCCCGACCAATGGCCAGACACTCGCCATGACCTGATCGTATGCAGGTTGCAGGCTAGAAATCGACCACCCGGTCCGATTACGATCGGAATACACCACAGGCGTCACACTTTCTCCTGGTCTCGGCGCGGCTCTGACAGCCCCCCGTGCACTCGGGAACTGTGCGGGTCGATGGGGGGACTCGATTGCGCCCTGCGGGGCATCCTGATTTGCTGGCGAGCCGTGACGGATCGCCCGGATTGTACTCGGCGATATCCCCCGTCCTGTGAGCCAGCTTCGCTGCAGCCGTCATCGAATTGCGGTGGTGGCGGTCGTCCAGCGTTGCCGCGGCGACGAGGGGTCGTCGGTACCGCCGTCGTCACGGCGCCCTGTCAATGGCACACGGCTTCTTGTGAATTCGGCGCACTGGCATTGCGTGTCGGCGGGGTGACGGCGAACAGTGGTTGCATGTCGTTCTCGCGATGGCTCAATCATCACTACCTTCCCCCCGTCGGTTGTGTCGAAGCTGTGGGTGTCGGCAGGGAGGGCAGTGTTTCGATGAGGTCGGCGGCCCGGGTGGCACCGTTGTGCGCGCGGATCTGTGCGCCGAGGTTGGCGGCGGCGGCCCGGTGGGGGCCGTCATTGAGCAGGGTGTCGACGGCCGCGTGAATCCGGTCGGGGCCGGCGGTGGGGTGCAGACACTGTGCGGCTCCGTGGGTTTCGAGGGCGCGGCCGATCATGCGGTGATCCGCGAGCGGGTGCAGCGGTATCACGATCATCGGGACGTCGTGGGCGAGGGTGCGCAGCGTGGTGTCGTGCCCGCCGTGCCCGATGACGAGGGTGGCACGCGGCAGCAGGGTGTCGTGCGGAAGGTAGCCGTGGGCGTCGGTGTTCGGGCCGGTGGTAAGGGCGGCCGGGAGGATGGACGGCCCGGTGGTCACCACGGTGTGGGCATTGATCCCTTTGAGGGCGTCGAGGATGGATTGGAGTGCGCGGTGTTGCCCGGGCAGATTGTTAAGGCTCAGACTGACCAGCACCCGGGGTGCGCGGTACGACACTGGTGTCAGGGTGGTCGGCATGGGGTGGTGCACGGCCCCGACGTGGTGGATCGAGGGGTGCAGGCGGCGTGTGCCAGCCGGGTCGAGGTGCTTGTCGGTCGCGACGAGGACGAGCCCGGAGGCCTTCCACAGGTCGAGGGGGTGGTGTCCGTGCAGTCGGGCCAGCACGTGCGCGGGACCGCTGCGCATGGCACGTTCGACGTACTCGTAGAAGGTGTGGACGAGCACCACCCGCGGCAGGTGCGCCTTCTGCGCGGCGTGCAGCGCGCCGAGGAGCAGGCAGTCGATCACTATCAGGTCGGCCGGTTCGCGGTCGAGTGAGTCGAGCAGATCGCGGCCGGGGCCGGTGTCGGTGAACACGGACAGCGAGGTGAATAGTCCGGTGGCGCCGCGGTGTTCGGTGGTGGACTGCCAGGGTCGGGCGTGCCGGTAGGGCTCGAAGCCGAACCCGGCAGGGGCGATCTGGCAGCGTTGCAGCGGGTGTCCGAGGAAGCGAACCCGATGTCCGCGTTTCTGGAGTTCGCGGGCGATACCCAGGGCGGGTGGGAGGTTGCCGCCGCCGTCCCAGGTGACGAACAGGATCCGTGCCATGGCGTGCCTTCCAGGGGAAATGTATTGGGGTGATCAGGTTCGGCGCCGCGTGTCCGAATGAGCGAGTGGTCCGAGATGAGCGGGTTGCAGGTGATGCCCTTTCGTCTGTCTCGGGTCGGCGCTCGGTGGTGCCGCTGTCGCGGTGGTCGAAGTGGTCTGGGTCAAGCATCCGACCTGTCGATCGCGCCTCGGCGAGTAGTCGACTACTCCACCTGCCGGTGGTTCTCTCGGGCACCACTCGCCAGGGCCTTGCCCGGCGGAGACTGCGTGGGATGGGGTGCTCTGGTTCTGCTCCCCGCCGATCGGGCCCGGTCCCTGGCCGTGCTGCGACTGGGACTCGAAATATGGACGGCACCGCGCTGAAACCGCCGCGAGCCCGAGAAGTGGTTGACCGACCGGCTGCCGGGTCACCTCGCGTGATCGCTCACCGGGTGTCCGGCGAATCGGCCGCGACCGTGATCGGTGCGCTTCTAGGATTCAGTCATGAGCGCGGCGTGGCCGCTGGTCGGGCGGGGAGAGGAACTGCGGTTCATCGAGC
>Ga0247825_10001282_pt1 | contig 16452 bp, 17 predicted proteins | sample 13C_Vanillin_Day_FD_194413 | JGI IMG/M metagenome (GOLD analysis project Ga0247825, IMG submission 194413) | Soil microbial communities from agricultural site in Penn Yan, New York, United States - 13C_Vanillin_Day48 | ecosystem: Environmental > Terrestrial > Soil > Agricultural land | place... | reverse complement strand
CTATCGATCTGCAGTGTAGGGCGGGTCCAAAGAACAGGACCCGCCCTACACTGCAGATCGATAGCGTAGTGCGGGTCTTGCTTTTCAGACGCGCCGGGGAGCTAGGCAGGTTGCCTGGCTGACATCGCCGCCGTCACGGCGCGCGTCATGTCCGTCGTCGTCGCGCGCCCGCCAAGGTCCGGCGTCTTCACGCGTTCATCGGCCAGCACCCCTTCGATCGCGGACAGGATGCGATCGTGCGACGCACGCTCACCGAGGTGATCGAGCATCATCGCTCCCGCCCAGATCGCTGCAATCGGATTGGCGATGCCCTTGCCCGCGATGTCGGGCGCCGAGCCGTGGATCGGTTCGAACATCGACGGCGTGGTCCGATCGGGGTTGATATTCCCGCCCGGCGCGACCCCGAGGCTGCCCGAGATCGCCGAGCCGATGTCCGTGAGGATGTCGCCGAACAGATTCGACGCGACGATCACGTCGAGCGTGTGCGGATGTGTCACCATCCGCGCGCACAATGCATCCACGTGGTACTTCTTCAGCTCGACCTCTGGGAACTCTTTGGCGACTCCGGCGACGACCTCATCCCACATCACCATCGCGTGCTGAAGCGCGTTCGACTTCGTTGCGCTTGCCAGCATCTTGCGTGGCCGCGTCGCAGCCAGCTTGAACGCATAGCGCGCAATGCGCTCGATGCCGTGCCGCGTGAAGACGCCCGTCTGTTCAGCGACCTCCTGCGGCGTGCCGCGATGAAGACGTCCGCCGATTCCGCAATACTCGCCCTCCGAGTTTTCGCGGACGCAGATCATGTCGATGTCTTTCGCGCTGCGGCCACCGAGTGGCGATGAGATGCCGGGTAGCAGCCGCATCGGACGCAGGTTGACCCACTGTCCGAGCCGCTGGCGCAACGGCAGGATCAACTCACGGGCGGAGATGTGGTCGGCCACCCTCGGATCGCCGATGGCTCCGAGGTAGATTGCGTCGAACTTCATCAGGCGATCGACGCCGTCCTCGTCCATCATGCGACCGTGTTCGAGGTAGTAGTCGCATCCCCACGGAACCTGCGTGAACTCGCACCGGAAACCGCCCTGCTCGGCGGCAAGATTCAGGACATCGATGCCGGCGGGCACCACTTCCTTGCCGATGCCGTCGCCAGCGATGACTGCGATTCGATAGTTCTTCATGCTGATTGACCCGCCCTACGATTAAGCATCGTCGCTACCAGAAACGCCAACGCCGCGGCGCTGAGCCCGCTCAGTGTCGGGTCCAGCCACGGGTAGCGTCCTGCAACCCCAAAGCGTACCACGAGCAGCACGGTGACGCCCGCGACGATGGCTGCCAGCGCCTCGGCTTGTCCAGCGCGCCGCGAGTACAGGCCGCCAAGCACCGGGACGAACAGGCTGACGCCCAGCAGCGAGTAGAAGACAGTCATCGCCTGGACGATCGTGCTCAGGTAGATGGACAGCAGCACGCCGAGTGCGCCGCCCGCGACGGCCGACATGCGGGCGACGAGCAGCAGTTCCCGGTCGGACGCGTCGGGCTTGATGTAGCGCTGAAATAGATCCTTCGAGACTGAAGTCGAGATCATGAACAGGATGGCGTCGCAGGTATCGACTTCGGTGGAGAAGACCGCGGCAAGTGCAAGCGCTCCGAGCCAGGGTGGCAGCAGTTCCGTTAGCACCGTCGGCAGCACGAGATCCGGAGCACTCGTCTGAGGAAGAGCCACGCGACCGACCATCCCGATCAACACCGGCAGTAACGCGAACAGCATCAACCCGACGCCGTTGAGCGCGACTCCCAGTCGAAGTGCGCGCGCGCTTTCCGCGCCGTACGATTTCTGGATCAGGCCGGGCGAGATCACGAACGCGGGTCCGGTGAGCGCGAGAAGCGTCCACCCTGATCCCGGACCGGACGAGTAGGTGAGATCCACGAAGGTCGACGGCAGCGACGCAGACAGAAACGCGGACGGACCGCCCACGCCTGCGACCGCAAATGGCACCGCCACGGCGAAGCCCACCAGCATGACGATGAGCTGAAGCGTGTTGACCCACGCCGTGCCGAGCAGTCCGCCGGCCGTGAAGTAGATCGTCATGATGCCGCCGCCGATCGCCGCGCCGACCCAGCGCGGTGCGCCGGTGAGAACGCTGATGATCGCAGCGCCTGCGATGAGCTGCGCGGCAAGAATCCAGAGACTGCCGAAGCACACGAGACCAGTGATCACCGCGCGGACAGTGGCACCGTAGCGGAACTCCAGGAAGTCACCAGTCGTGTAGAAGCCATGCTCCTTCGCGAGCGCCCAGAGTCGAGGTCCGACCCAGAACGCGAGCGCGAACGACGCGATTCCCGCCGAGCCGCTCCACCACCACGCATTCAACCCTTCGCGATAGGCAAGTCCAGCAACGTTGACCGTAGCGCCGGCACCGATGTTTGCGGCCAGCATCGATGCGAACACGAGGCCCGGTCCGAGGCTACGTCCCGCGACGAAGAACGCGCTGCTCGTTCGCACGAATCGAGCGGTCCACAGGCCCATCGTGACAACGGCCAGGGAGTACACGACGAGGAGAATGAGATGAAGGCTCATCTCTGTAATTCAGAATTCAAAATGCAGAATGCAGACAATGTCCACAGCCTTCTGCCTTCTGAATCCTGCATTCTGAATTACAAGGATCACTTAAACCGCGAGGGCACGGTGCCGAGATCGCGCGCAGCAGGGAGGCCGCCAGACGATGTGGCCTGGACAGCGGCGCGTACGATGGCTTCGGAGAGCGCGTCGGCCGCGAGCGCGCCGATCGTTGTGACGTCTGCCTGCCCCTGCCACGTCGCGGTTGCGAGTGAGAACACCGTGTCCCCATCGCCTGTCGTATGGGAGGGCAACACCGCTCTCGACAGGCCATCGTCGGCCATCAGCGCAACTCGGTTGATCTCTGACTTGGTCAGACGCGCGTTCGTCGCGACGATCGCAAGTGTCGTGTTGCCACCGGGTCGAGGTGTATCTCGAGCAGGCAGCGGCGATCGAAGCAGCGCGCGAGCATCAGCAAGTTGCTTCCCGTCGACGGTTCGCACTCCGGCGACGACCTTGCCGGTGGACGGATCGATCACGTCACCAACGGCGTTGACCGCCGCAATCGCTCCGACGACGAGTCCGCTCGGGAGAGAGATGGAAGCCGATCCGATGCCGGCCTTCATGGCGCGATCGCGACTCCCGAGCAACTTGCCGACGGTGGCGCCGGCGCCAGCGCCGATGTTGCCTTCGGCGACAGGGCCATCTGTGGCGGATGTGGCTGCGCGGTAGCCGCAATCGGCGGTTGGTCTGATCGACGAGTTGCCGCCGAATCCAAGATCCATGAGCACAGCGGCGGGAACGATTGGCACGACTGTGCCGGCGATTGGATAGCCGGTCTTGTGTTCTTCGAGATAGCGAACGACGCCCTGCGCCGCGTCGAGACCATAGGCACTGCCGCCGGTGAGCACAATCGCGTTGACGCGCTCCACCATGTTCAGTGGATCGAGCAGGTCGGTTTCGCGCGTGCCGGGTGCGGCGCCACGTTGAGAGACGCCGCCCACTGCACCGGCGCCATCGACGAGGACGACCGTGCATCCGGTCGGCCGTTCGCTGAGCGTGACGTGACCGACCTTGAGCCCGGCGACCTGCGTCAGGCCCTTCTCACCCGGGGTCGCTTTCGGCGTTGAGAGAACCTGTGTTGAAACCGTGGCGGCGGTCGCGAGCGTGGCGACGATCACCACCAGTTTCCAGGTCATATGCACTCCTGTGAAGGGGTCTGACCCCAATCATATGCCCGGGACGCAGCGTATGTTGTCGACCAGTCTCGTCGTTCCCACCCAGAGAGCGCCTGCCGCAACGATCGGACCGGTGACGTGCTCGACCGGCTGGAAGTTGATCGGCTCGACAATCTCGAAGTACTCCAGCCTGAGGCGCGCGTCGGACGGAATCTGCTCGGACGCAAGGCGCTTCAGATCGCTCGCGCTGGTCACACCAGACTCGATCGCGTGCTGCACGCGCTGAAGCGCATGGTAGAGGGCAGGCGCAAGCTGCCGCTCGCTCGCATCGAGACGCCGATTGCGCGAGCTCATCGCCAGGCCGTCGGGCTCGCGCACAGTAGGCACCCCGACGATCGTCGTCGGAACGTTGAAGTCGGCGACCAGTCGCCGAATGACTGCCAGTTGCTGCGCGTCCTTTTCGCCGAAGTACGACCTGTCTGCCTGGACGATCTCGAACAACTTCAGGACCACGGTCGCCACGCCGCTGAAGTGTCCGAGACGAAACCGGCCACACAAATGATCAGCGAGGCGTCCGACTTCCACTTTGCATTCGAGCGGGACCGGATACATCTCCGCGACGGCTGGCGCGAAGATGAAATCAACGCCGAGCGACTCACACGACCGGGCGTCAACAGCGAGCGATCGTGGATACCGTTCCAGGTCTTCTGGTCGATCGAACTGAATGGGGTTCACGAAGATCGTGACGACGACCGTCGCGCACTCGGCGCGCGCCTGTCGAATGAGACTGGCGTGACCATCATGCAGCGCGCCCATCGTGGGCACGAGCCCGAGCGGGCCTGCCGATCGTCTCGCCGCGACCCGCGTCCGGAGGTCGGCGATCGTTTCGACGATCGATGCCATGCGGCGTTACCGGTTGGGGACTCCAGAAATCTTCGAGAGCGAGAGCGGGTAGCGCCCCTCGTGGACGTCGTCCACATAAGCGCTGGTTGCCGCTCTGACCGTTTCCCCCATGGTGGCGTACTGCTTCACGAAGGAAGGAACGAAGCGGTCGAACAGGCCAAGCATGTCGTGGCTCACGAGCACCTGGCCATCGCAATACGGACCGGCGCCGATGCCGATCGTCGGGATATCGAGCGCGGCGGTCGTTGCCTTCGCGACCTCTTCGGGAATCGATTCCAGCACGATCGCAAACGCGCCGGCATCCTGTAATGCGAGCGCGTCGGCGACGAGCGCGTCCGCGTCCTGCGGTCGAGTAGCCTGTTTGAGGTAGCCACCAACCTGATTCACCGACTGCGGCTGCAATCCCAGATGTCCCATCACCGGAATGCCGACATCCACCATCCGGCGCACCGCATCGAGGACAGGACGCCCTCCCTCGAGCTTGACGGCGGATGCTCCTCCCTCCTGGAGCAACCGGCCTGCGTTGCGCACCGCCTCTTCGACGCTGACCTGATACGAGAGGAACGGCATGTCGGTCACGACGAGCGCGCGCGAGGCGCCCCGCATAACGGCGCGCGTGTGATGGAGCATGTCGTCGAGCGTCACCGCGAGCGTGTTCTCGTAGCCGAGTACGACCATGCCCACAGAGTCACCGACCAGGATCGCGTCCACGCCTGCCTGATCCATCAGGCGCGCCATCGTCGCGTCGTAGGCCGTCAGCATGGCGATCTTCTCGCCGCGCGACTTCTTCTCTTTGAGATCGGGGACGCGGATTTTTGAGGGGCTCATGACTGCGCCGGTTTCATCGAATCGCTGCGAACGTCTTCTTCAGCCAATCGGTCATCGCCATTGTGACGTCCTTACTGACGTTGCGATCCGGAAGCGTGCCGTACTCGCTGGTCTCGCCAGTGATAGCCGCAACGAGCAGGTGATTGACGCCGCGAACGACGACGACCTCGACTGATTTCGACTTGCTTTCCTTGCGGGCGGTATCCGACAAGCGCTCGACGTGCTCGACCGGAACCTGACGGTCCAGCGCGCCGTGCACGAACAACAGCGGTTGTCGCACATCGTCCAGGACCTTCGTGGGATCGAATGTGAGCAGGCTCTGGAACCAGGGCGTGTCGGCCTCTTTGCGAACCTGCGGGGGCACATTGTCCCAGCCCTTGCCTGTAAGCACTGCTGTGTTGACCTGCTGCTGGAGAGCAATTCTTTCTTCGCGCTCCTCGGGCGGCAACTTCAGTCCCTCGAGCTCGAGACGCTGTTGCTCGAGCACGGTCTCGACACCGGTTGTCGAGGGGCCGGCGATGGAGACCACCGCTGCGATGCGCCTCTCTCTCGCCGCTGCGAGCAGACTGACCCAGGCCCCTTCGCCATGACCGGCGACCGCGATGCGCTTGGGATCGACGTCCGGTCGTTTCTCGAGCCACCTGACGATCGCGCGCACGTCTTCAGCGAAGTCGCTGACCGTCGCGGATTCCGAGCGACCGCCGCTCTGTCCGTTTCCACGCTTGTCGAAGCGAACCGCCAGCATGCCGGACTCGGAGACTGCTCCTGCCAGATTCGCCAGCGTCGGCACACCCTGGATGACGCCGTCGCGATCACCGACGCCCGACGCGGCGAGCAGAATGACGGCGGGGAGTTTGGTGTTGGCCGCGGCGTTTGCCGGACGCGTAAGCGTCGCGCCAATGTTGAAACCGGCGGCAGGGATGGTGACCGCTTCGTCACCCTTGTTCGAATAGATCTGGGTACGCGACGTGGATGACGCGACATCGTCGCGAACGATGTCCAGTGAATCGGCAGGGATGTTGACGCTGACGAGTTCGCCGTTGCTGGCGACCGTGACGTTGGTTGTGACCTCGCCTGACGGGTTGACGTAGATCAGCTCGTAGCGACGCACGTCGAGCACCGTCGTCCCGACCTGGATCTGCTCGGAGCGGATCGTCTTCACGCGCACGGTGACTTCCGTCTGCGGCACGACGTAGACCTTGAATTCCGCACCCTGCTCGGAGTTTTCGGCGAGGCGCATCGCGAGCGCGACGTACGAGGCGAAGACGCCGTTGGCGTGAATGAGGGTCTTCCTCGCAACGTCGTGTGCTGCCGACACTAATTGCCCGGGGCCGACGCCTTCCGTGGATGCCTTGCCGTCAGCGAAGGTCGTGCGGAGCTGCAGCAGCCCGCCGTTCACTGTCGCGTCGAGGTTGAAACTGATCGGCGTCCAGTCGGGCTGGTACTTGAATTCGCCGGCGCGAATCGTGACGTTGAGCGGCGCCAGCATCCGCCCCTGTGTCGTGAAAGTGATTCCGGATTGATCGCGGCGGGGCGTGACGAGTTCGCGCCCGATCGCCGTGCCACGCAGGAAGACAGCGTAGCCGGTGGCCCTGTTCGTGGCCGCCTGCGGCTGGGCTGCGGCCAGGACTGGAAGACCCAGCAGAAAGACGCAAGTACAATGTACGAGGTACGTGAAGCGACGCACTTCGGCGATCGTATCAGGTCTTTACACTGCAGCTCGCTTGTGTTGAGGGCCCCGGCCAAAGTCGGGCTGACAAAACCGCCGGTAGTGTTCATCACGAGTATTGGTGAAATCACCGACACAAGCGAGTTCCTGGAGTAAGCCGATGACTCTCGCGGACGGCTACCGGGCGATTCAGGAGCAAGCGGCCATTGGCGCCGTGGCCCCGCGATTACAGATCGCGGTTGCCGGGCAGGACCGCGCAGCCTATCTGCAAGGCCTCCTTACCAACGACATTCAGGCACTGACTCCAGGGACGGGCTGCTACTCCGCGTGGCTGTCGCCGCAGGGGCGCATGCACACGGATATGCACGTGCTGGAATCGGGCGGCATGATCCTGCTCGACGTTCCCGCCGAGACCATCGACGCGACGATCCAGCGGCTCGAGCAGTTCATCTTCACCGAGGACGTTCGCGTGGGCTCGCTTGCCGAGAGTCTCACCGGAGTGTGGCTGCACGGTCCGCGGGCTGCTTCCGTCCTCGAGCAGGTGATCGACGGCGCGCGAGGCTTGAGCGAGTGGGCCGAGTACCGTCACACGCAGTTCGAGTTTGGCGAGACGCCCGTGTCGGTCGTGCGCATCAGTCAACTTGGTGTGCCTGGCTTCTGCGTGTACGTGGAACGCGCGCGCGAACAGGCGCTCGTCGCGGCACTCCATGCTGTCGGTGCTGCGTTAGTCAGCGACGAGGTGATCGCCGCGGCGCGGATCGAAGCGGGGTATCCCATCTTCGGGATCGACATGACCGACGACACGATCCCGCTCGAGGCCGGCATCGAGTCGCGCGCGGTCTCTTTCACGAAGGGCTGCTACGTCGGGCAGGAAGTCATCATCCGCGTGCTGCATCGCGGTCACGGCCGCGTGGTCAGAAAGCTGGTCTCGCTGCGCATCGGCGGTCAGCGACCCCAGCAGGGCGCGAAGCTCTACGCGGGTGATCGCGAGGTCGGGTTCGTGACGAGTGCTGGCGAGTCGCCGCGTTCAGGCACGATCGCGCTGGGCTACGCGCATCGCGACTTCATCTCCGCCGGTACTGAGCTCGAAGTCGAGACTCCCTCGGGACGTGCACCTGCCATCGTCACCGAGGTTCCGGTTCCGTCAGCCGTTTGATCCTTCCTGGAAAGACTAGCTGCGGCTACGTCTCTTGCGGGTGAACCCGATCGCAAGAAAAGCCGCGCCCAGTCCAATGTAGGCGCCATTCGAGTTCGAAACTCCAAGCACGAGGAACACGATGCCGAGCGTGATCCAGACCGTGCCGCGTGAGCTCGCTTCGGCGCAGTGCTGAAGAAACCCCTTCTGGTGACTCTGTTCCGTCATAGCGCGCGGATCGTAACACGGTGATCGCTCAGGCCTCCGGAGCTGTGAGTCGATCAATCAACTCTGCATCGGCTGGCGGAACGTCGAGTGCTCTGAGTTCGGCGCGCGGCACCCACTTCATCTGCTGGCCGAGAAGCGGCCGTGGAGTGCCAAGCAGCGAGCAGCGGTAGAAATGGAGCGAGATTCTGTGCTCCGTGTAGTCGAACTGCGTCTCGAACAGCAGTTCGCCGACCTCGACGTCCGCATCGAGCTCTTCGCGAATTTCGCGCTCGAGCGCCTGGACGTGTGTCTCGCCGCTCGCGATCTTGCCGCCCGGAAACTCCCACATCCCGGCCAGGTGCGTGCCTTCGAGCCTGCGCGTGACGAGGAACGATCCGTCCCGTTCAATCACGGCCGCGACGACGACGATCACGATTCGGCTCGAAGCTTGGGGAACGAACGGCACATCCGCGTCATCGGACACGCGGCGCACTTTGGCTTGCGCGCCACGCAGACGGTTGCGCCGAAGTCCATCAACCCCTGGTTGAAGTCGAAGACGTGCTTGTGAGGCACGAGCGCTTCGGATAACGCCCAGAGCTGCTTGCGCATCGCGTGCGTCTTGGGGTCGCCGCGTCCGATGAAGATGCGGAAGAGCACGCGCGCGACATTCGTGTCGAGGATCGCGGCGCGCTGCCCGAACGCAAAACTTCTGATCGCGCCCGCGGTGTAGGCGCCGATGCCCTTGAACGAGAGTAGCGTCGCTTCGTCTGAAGGAAGTTCGCCGCCGTAGCGCTCCACTGACTCTCGCGCGATCGATTGAAGCCGGCGTGGCCGGATGTTGTATCCGAGCGGCCGCCACGTCTGGGTGACGTCGCCCTCGTCCGCCGTCGCAAGAGCCGTGAGCGAAGGATAGCGATCAAGCCACTCGTGATACTTCGGCAGCACGCGGTCGACCTGTGTCTGCTGCAGCATCACCTCAGACACGAGGATGTGATACGGATCGCTCGTCCGTCGCCACGGTAGATCGCGTCCGTGAGCGCGGTACCACGCAAGGAGTCGCCGGCGAAAACGCTGTCGGGCGGGAGGTTTCGGCAGGGAAGGCGAAGGCATCGACCCCATATAATTTCACGCGCGACCCTTCGATGCACTCAGGGTCGCGTTGACCGAAGTCGAAACGCGAGCGGAGTCGAGGAGTGAAGATCTACACAAAGACCGGGGACGCCGGCGAGACGTCGCTCTTCGACAAGACGCGCGTGTCGAAGGCGGACCCCAGGGTTGACGCGTACGGCGAGGTGGACGAGTTGAATGCAACGCTCGGCGCCGCGCGCGCGGCCGGACTCGACGCAGACCTGGCCGGGGCGCTCGAGACCATTCAGAAGGAACTCTTCGCGGTCGGCGCGCGGCTCGCCGATCCGTCGAAGCGGATCGCTGGGCGCGTGACCAAAGCCGCGGTCGCCGAATCAGACGTTCAGCGACTCGAACAGCTCATCGATCGGCTCGAAAACGAACTGGAGCCGCTGCGGAGATTCATCCTCCCCGGCGGCGCGCTGCCGGGTGCGCTGCTCCACATGGGTCGAACGATCTGCCGGCGCGCCGAGCGACGTGTCGTTGGTCTGGGTCCCGACGCTGTCGAGCCCATCGTCATCATGTATCTCAACCGCCTCTCCGATCTGCTGTTCGTGATGGCGCGAGCCGCGAATCGCCGCGCAGGTGTTGCCGAGACCGAATGGTAAATCTCCAGGCCGCCTACGCTGCGTGCGAGCGTGACTGCCGCGCCCACTACGAGAACTTTCCGGTTGCGTCGCTGCTGTTGCCGCGCCAGATGCGTCCTCACGTGGCAGCGCTCTACGCGTTCGCGAGAGCGGCGGACGATTTCGCCGACGAGGGAGATCGAACCGTTGATGAGCGTCACCGCCTGATCGACGGCTGGCGTACGCGTCTCCTCGAAGCGGTCGCAGGCGCGACATCCACGATTCAGCGAAGGCCGGAGCCCGGGGAGCCCGCGCACTCGCGCGAGATCTTCATGGCGCTCGGTGTCACGGTACGCCGGCTGCAGCTTCCGTCGGTTCTTCTCGAGGATCTGCTGAGCGCATTTCGACAGGACGTCACCGTCTCGCGCTACGCGACGTGGCCTGCGCTGTTCGATTACTGCCGGCGATCCGCGAACCCAATCGGCCGGCTCGTTCTTCGCATCGGCGGCTACACCGACAACGATCTCGACCGGTGCTCCGACGCGATCTGTACGGCGCTGCAGTTCACCAACTTCTGGCAGGACGTGAAGGGCGACTGGGGGCGCGGTCGAATCTATCTTCCGGGCGAAGAGATGCAGGCGCATGGCGTTGACGAGACCGCGCTCGTGGGAGAAAACCTCACACCCGGCTGGCGCGAGGCGATTGCGTCCGCCGTGAGCAGAACCCGCGTGTTGTTCGACGACGGCCGGCCGCTCTGCGATCGACTACACGGTCGCTTGCGCTACGAGATTCGGATGACGTGGCTCGGCGGCACACGCATCCTCGATCGCATCGAAGCGGCCAACTACGACGTGCTGAACCACCGGCCAACCATCGGCGCGACAGACATTCCCTGGCTGGTGGCTGCCGCGCTCGGGTGGCCCAGGTCCATTCCGTCTCACGCGGCCACGACATGAGCCGCGACACAAACTTCTACTACTCGTTTCTCGTCCTGCCGCCGCGCAAACGCAACGCGATCATCGCCGTCTGGGATTTCTGCCGGGCCGTGGACGATGCGGTCGATGAGGTGGTGCCTGAGAGCGAGTGGGCCGGGGGACTGAGCGACGAGGCGCGCGCCAAGGCGACCGCGCGTGTGGCGAGCTGGCGTGAAGAGCTCGCGGCGATCTACAGCGGAACGCCGACGACTCCGCAGGGCATCGGGCTGCAGCCGTTCGTCCACGAGTTCAATCTGCCGCGTGCGAGGTTCGAGGAGCTGGTTGAAGGTGTGGAGATGGATCTCCGGCACGTCCGCTACGAGACGTTCGCCGCGCTGGTCGAGTACTGCCGTCGAGTTGCCTCGGCTGTTGGACTCATCTGTATCGAGATCTTTGGCTATCGCAATCAGGGCGTAAAGACCTACGCTGAGAACCTGGGGCTGGCGCTTCAATTGACCAACATCATCCGGGATGTCCGCGCGGACCTCGTCCGCGGACGCATCTACCTTCCAACCGAAGACCTCGAACGATTCGGCGTCAGCGAGGACGATCTGCGAGCGGGTCGGCTCACATCTCAGGTCATCGAGCTGCTTCGGTTCGAGTGCGATCGCACACACAGCTACTATCGCCGCGCCGCTGAACATCTGCCGCCTGAAGACGCTCGCAGCCTCGTGGCTGCCGAGATCATGGGAGGCATCTATTTCGAGATCCTGAGGCGCATCGAGCGCAACGGATACGACGTCTTCAGCTCGCGCATTCGCGTTCCGCGCCCGCAGCGCGCCGTCATCGCGCTTGGGCTGTGGATCAAAGCCCTTCTCCATTGACGCACGATGTCATTGTCATCGGCGGCGGTTTCGCCGGGCTGAGTGCGGCAACTGCGCTCGCGGAGAAGGGTTTTCGCGTGCTCGTGCTGGAGGCGCGTCCCTCCCTGGGAGGGCGTGCGTCGGCGTTCATCGATCCATCGACCGGTGAGCGCGTGGACAACGGCCAGCACATCCTCACAGGCGCTTATCGCGAGACGTTTCGCTTTCTACGCCGCATCGGCACCGAGTCGCACATCTATCTGCAGCCGGGTCTGGCCGTTGACATCATCGACAAGGAAGGGCGCGCGTCGCGTCTGGCGTGCCCGGCAATCCCGGCGCCGTTGCACATGCTCGTCGGCGCGATGCGTTGGGACGCGATCGATTGGAAGGACCGTAAGGCGCTCATGCGCATGCGGAACGGCGGCCGACCTGGAGCCGACCCGCACGCGACGGTTCGTCAGTGGCTGGAGTGGCACGAGCAGACTCCGCGTTTGATCGAGCTGTTGTGGGAGCCGCTCGCCGTCGCCGCGTTGAACCAGTCGATCGATGAGGCGGCCGGCGAGATGTTCCGCACGGTGCTCAAGCGCACCTTCACGAGAAGACGCAGGGACTCTTCGCTCGGGTTGGTCCGCTGCGCGCTCGACGAGCTCTACACGATTCCCTCGAAGGCCTTCGTTGAAGCGCATAACGGCGAGGTCAAGACGAACTCGCTCGCGCGCGTCAAAGTGGCGCTGCCATGGCCGTCGGTTCACGTCAGGAGCGACGTGTTCCGCGCGCGGTCGATCGTCTGCGCAACGGCCTGGTATGCGTTGCCACATCTGTTTGAAGAAGGGGCGGGCATGCTGACCGAGGTCATCGAGGCCGCGGCGATGACGGCTTCGTCGCCGATCGTGACCGTCAACCTGTGGTTCGATCGCCCGGTAACGTCGAGCACCTTCGTCGGTCTGCCCGGTCGCGCGATGCAGTGGGTGTTCGACAAGCGCGCGCTCTTTGGCGAGGCCACATCGCACCTCTCGCTCGTGTCGAGCGGCGCATCGGCGATCGTCAGCCGGAGCAACGAGGAGCTGGTCGACCTCGCGCTTCACGAATTGAAGGCAGCGTTGCCGATCGTGCGTGAGGCCGAGCTGCGCCGTGCAGTCGTCGTGCGCGAGAAGCGATCGACTTTCTCTGTCGCACCGGGTCAACCGCCCAGGCCAGGCACCCGGACGGCCGTTCCCGGGTTGTTTCTCGCAGGCGACTGGATCGAGACCCGCCTGCCCGCTACGATTGAAAGCGCCGTGGTCAGCGGCCACGCTGCCGCCGATGCTGTCGTCAATTTCCTTCGGTCGGGAGCCGGGAATCAGGGAGTGAGCCGTTGACCACGATCGTCCTATGAACTCCATCGTCGTCCACTACCAGGAGCTCGCGCTCAAAGGGAAGAACCGCCCGTGGTTCCTTGCGCGCCTCGTGCGGAACCTCAGAGAGGCGGTCTCCGATCTCGACGTGCGCCGCGTGCGGGCGTTGATGGGCCGGATTGAGGTCGTGGTCGGCCCTGGCGCGTCGCGTGAGGACGTCGGCGAACGCATCCGCCGTACGTTCGGCGTCGCGAACTTCTCCTACGCCGGCCGGACTGCGCTCGATCTTGATGTCGTGTCGGAGGCGATCCTCCGCGACCTTGGGGATCGCACGTGCGAGGGCTTCCGGGTCTCGGCGCGCCGGGCGGACAAACGCTTTCCGATGACGTCGCCGCAGATCGAGCGCGAGGTTGGCGGCCGGATCAAGGAAGCGCGCGGGTGGCGGGTCAATCTGGACGAGCCCGAGCTCACGATTCATCTCGAGCTGCTGACCGACCAGGCGTTCTACTTCTTCGGCAAGGAACGCGGGCCCGGGGGGTTGCCGACAGGCACCGCAGGTCGCGTGGTTTGTTTGCTCTCGGGCGGCATCGACTCGCCAGTGGCCGCGCACCGCATGATGAAGCGCGGCTGCGCGGTGACCTTCGTGCATTTCCACAGCTACCCGATTCTGTCGCGCGCGTCGCAGGAAAAGGCGCGCGAACTGGTGCAGCTCCTCACGAAGTGGCAACACCGCTCGCAGCTCAATCTCGTCGCGTTTGGCGAGATCCAGCAGCAGGTCGTGCTCTCAGTGCCTGGCCCGATGCGCGTGGTGATCTACCGCCGGCTCATGATGCGCATCGCAGAGGCGATCGCTCGGGAGCGGCGCGCGCAAGCCCTCGTCACCGGCGACGTCGTCGGCCAGGTCGCGTCGCAGACGCTCGAAAATCTTGCCGTGATCGGAAGCGTCGTCACGCTCCCCGTGTTTCGTCCGTTGATTGGCATGGACAAAGAAGAGATCACTGCCGAAGCGGCGAAGATCGGGACCTATCCCATCTCCATCATTCCCGACCAGGACTGTTGCACGCTGTTCACACCCCGCAATCCGTTGACGCGAGCGCGTCTCGGTGAGATCGAGGCAGCGGAGCGCGCCCTGCCGATCGACGAACTTGTCGCCCGCGCCGTGAAGGATGCAATCGTGGAGTACTCGGAATTCCCCACCTCCACGAGAGGCTCCGGCGATGTAGGATCGAACGTTAGAGCCGAAAGCCCAGAGGCCAGAGCCAAAGAAGAGGTATGACCGTGGCTTCAACTGCAGCCGTCGAACTGACCGTGCCCGGCATCAAAGGGATCACCTCCATCCTCGGAGATGACGCGCGCCTGCTCGAACATCAGTGCAAGACGATTCCGAAGGACAGCCTCCTGCTTCCCGGTCCCGACTACGTGGACCGCGCCTACGGCTTGTCCGATCGATCGCCGCGAGTCCTTGGTGCGCTGCAGTCGGTGCTGGACACAGGGCGACTGGGTGGCACCGGCTACGTGTCGATCCTGCCGGTCGATCAGGGGATCGAGCACTCGGCAGGCGCCTCGTTCGCGCCGAATCCCCTCTACTTCGACTCAGAGAACATCGTGAAGCTCGCGATCGAAGGCGGGTGCAACGCAGTTGCCTCGACGCTCGGCGTGCTCGGCTCGGTGAGCCGCAAGTACGCGCACAGGATTCCCTTCATCCTGAAGTTCAATCACAACGAGTTCATCTCCTACCCGAACACGTACGACCAGATTCGATTCGCCAGCGTCAAGCAGGCGTTCGACATGGGCGCCATGGCGGTTGGCGCCACCATCTATTTCGGGTCAGAGGAGTCGAAGCGGCAGATTCAGGAAGTGGCCGCGGTGTTTCAGCAGGCGCACGAGTATGGGATGTTCACCGTGCTCTGGTGCTACCTGCGGAATCCGGCGTTCAAGACCAAGGAAACGGACTACCACGTCTCCGCCGATCTCACCGGGCAGGCCAATCACCTCGGCGTGACGATCGAGGCCGATATCATCAAGCAGAAGATGCCGGAGAACAACGGCGGCTACAACGCGGTCAACTTCGGCAAGACGCACAAGGCCGTCTACTCGCAGCTGACGAGCGACAATCCAATCGATCTCACGAGATACCAGCTCGCCAACTGCTACATGGGGCGTGCAGGTCTCATCAACTCAGGTGGCGCGGCATCGGGTGAAGGCGATCTGAAGGAAGCAGTGAAGACCGCCGTGATCAACAAGCGCGCCGGCGGCATGGGCCTCATTTCCGGACGCAAGGCGTTTCAGCGTCCGATGAAGGAAGGCGCCGCCCTCCTCAACGCCATTCAGGACGTCTACCTGACGAAGGAAGTCACAATCGCCTGAGGCTACTGGACGCTGACGAGCCTGACGACCGGGTTCATCAGGTAGCCACTGCCGGTCTTCTCGATCGACGACTCGCCATCGAAGTCGAGCAGGAGCGTCGTTGCCGCACCGGCTGTCAGCGTAAACGTTCCGTTCAGCTTCACTTCGCCCGACGGAATCGTGAACACTGACGCAGCGCCCGGCGGCTCTGCCATCGATGCGGCGCACGGCGTGGGCGACGTGGACGGTGCATCCAGATAGATCTTCGCGCTCTGGATCTGTAGGCGTATCCAGTTGTACTGCCCTGGGGTCAGCGGTCCCGTCCCCAGCACGTCCTGCGCGGAGTTCTGCAGTTTCTTCAGGTCGCACGTCCGCGTGGTGGACCCATCGGCGAACGGAAGTCTCGTCCAGCCACCGTCGGCGCGCTGTGCCGACACCTCGGAGAAGGTGACGAATACGGCTCTCGCGCTCCCGTACGGACTATCTGTGAGGCGCACGTTCATCGTGCCCATCGATCCCGATGGTCCAGACGCCGAAGAGTCCGAGGGACCTGATGGCGACCCGCTGCAAGCGAAGGTCGCAAGGACGGCGCCGGCCGCGAGAACGGACGTGAGTCGCATGATCTTTCCCCTCCGGCGTCCGCGGGGCAAGAGGCGATCCATCCCGGCCGGCACGTCTAAGGCATTTCAATTGAAGGTGTTGTCGGCCGTCGTGCTGCACTGCGCGCGTCGCGGCAAAACAAAACCGTCACTGCGCGTGCAAGTTCGGTCACGGTCAGGAGACGCGGGGCGTGCTGCCCCCGCCCTGTCGTCAGTCGACCCGCGTGATAC
>Ga0247825_10001281_pt1 | contig 16454 bp, 16 predicted proteins | sample 13C_Vanillin_Day_FD_194413 | JGI IMG/M metagenome (GOLD analysis project Ga0247825, IMG submission 194413) | Soil microbial communities from agricultural site in Penn Yan, New York, United States - 13C_Vanillin_Day48 | ecosystem: Environmental > Terrestrial > Soil > Agricultural land | place... | reverse complement strand
TATCCCAGCCGGCCGATCAAGTTCGTCGCGCCCTTCCCGCCGGGCGGATCGAGCGACGTGCTGTGCCGGCTGCTGGGGGCGAAGCTCGCCGAAGGCCTCGGCCAGCCGGTTACGGTGGAAAACCGCCCGGGCGCGGCCGCCAGCATCGGCCACGAGTACGCGGCGAAGCAGCCGCCCGACGGCTACACCATCGTGATCACGAGCTCGAGCACGCTGGTGAACAACCTCTACCTGTACAAGCACCACGCCTTCGACGCGTTCACGGACTTCGCGCCGATCTCGATGATCGCGAGCGCGGGGCAGGTGCTGGTCGTGCATCCGTCGGTTCCGGCGAAGAACGTGAAGGAGCTGATCGCGCTCGCCAAGTCGCAGCCGGGGAAGCTCAACTTCGGCTCGGGCGGCAAGGGCATCCAGTCGCACATCTCGGGCGAGATGTTCAAGGCCGCGACCGGCGTCGACATCGTGCACGTCCCCTACAAAGGCACGGTGCAGTCGGTGGCCGATCTCGTCGCCGGGCAGGTGCAGATGGTGTTCTCCGACATGGTCCCCGCGCTGCCCCATATCCGCGCGGGCCGCCTGCGGCCGCTCGCTGTCACGACGCGCGAGCGCGCCGCGGTGCTGCCCGACGTGCCGACCATGATCGAGGCCGGCGTGCCGGGGTACGACTCGGGCGTGTGGTGGGCGGTGCTGGCGCCGAAGGGAACGCCTGCGGCGATCGTCGGGCGCCTGAACGCCGAGCTCGGACGCATCGTGAAGCTCCCTGACGTGCAGGAGAAGTACGCGAGCCTCGGCGTCTCCCCCGAGCACAGCACGCCCGCCTATGTGCTCGAGCGGGCGAAGGCGGAAGGGCCGCGCATCGCGGCCGCGCTCAAGGCGGCGGGCATGGAGCCCGAGTAGCGTGCGCAAGGCGCTCGAGGTCTACGCCGGGAAGAAGAACCGGTAAAAGCAGCCGGCCCGGCGCGAGCGCCCCGATGCGGGCCAACCGCCGCCGGTACGGGGGCGTTGTGGAAACCCCTGCCCCGGCCCGCCGCCTTGCGTAGCGGAGGAGACGCAAGGCCTTGTTCCTCCATAACTTGCCTCGCTGCCTGGAACAGATCCACGCGCAGATCGCCGTGATGGCAGCTGATGTGGACATTGTCTACAGCCAAATCTGCTGGCTATGTTGTCCCTGACAACCTATCACACGGTCATGGCGTTCTTCTCGGTCCATAATCGGCTCCCGGCCGCCGGGTCGTGGGGGAATCTGACCGCACAATCCAAGGAACGCAATGGCCGAAGTCGCTGGGCAGACAGGTCTCAAAGGAGATGTCGCGCAGTTGACCGTCGACGCGCTTCAGCGCGCATATCGCGCGCCAGCGCAAGCAGTAGAAGGGCGGCGATGCCGCGCGCCAAGCGTTTCCTGACAGCAGCCGCCTTCCTCGCCTTCCCGCTGCTTTGCCACTTCGCAGTCGCCCGCGGTGATGCGCCGGCCGCGGCGCTCGGCATCGCGCTGCCCCTCGCCGTAAACCTCGCGCTGTGCGGGCTGTTCGGCCGCACGCTCGCCGCCGGCCGCGAGCCTATGATCGCGCGCTTCGCCCGCCTCGAGCGCGGCGCCGAGCTGCCGGCCGACCTGGCGCGCTACGCACGGGCGCTGACCTTCGCCTGGACGGGGTTCTTCGCCGCGATGGCGGCGGTGTCGCTCGGCCTCGCGCTGTGGGGCAGCGTGCTGGCGTGGTCGCTGTTCACCAACGTGGTTAACTACGCGTTGGTGGCGCTGCTCTTCGTTGGCGAGTACGTGTACCGCAGGGTCCGCTTCCGGCACTATCGCCATCTCAGCCCGATCGAAGTGCTGCGCCGCCTGCATACCTATCGCCCGCTATGAGCACCGACCTCCCCCTGATCGCGGGGTTCGCAGCGCGCTCCGTCGCGCGCGCCCGGCGCAGCGCATGATCCGCGTCAGCGACCAGGTCGGCGCGGAGCATGCCGCGTTCGCCGGGCATTTTCCCGGCAACCCGATGGTCCCCGGCGTGCTGCTGCTGGCGCGCGTCGCGCGCGCGGCCGCCGCGGCGTTCGGCGCCGGCATCGGCGGCGTGCCCGCGGTCAAATTCCTCGCCCCGTTGCGGCCGGGCGAGCGCTTCGAGGTGGAGCTCGAGGCGCCGGCGCATGCCGCGGTGCGCTTCCGCGTCCGGCGCGGCGGCACGCTGATCGCTTCGGGCACGCTGAGGCTGGCGGCTTGAGCACCGCCTGGCGCGAAGCGCCGGAGCGCGGCACGGCGCGCAGCCTGGCGCTGATGGCGAGGCTGACGCTGCGCCTGGGGCGCGGCGTGACCCGCTGCCTGCTGCCGCCGCTCTGCCTCTACTACTATGCGACCGCGCCCGCGGCGCGCCGCGCGTCGCGCCAGTTCCTCGGCAGAGCGCTCGGCCGCGAGCCGGGAACGGGCGACGTGCTGCGCCACTACCATGCATTTGCCTCGACCCTGCACGACCGGCTGCTGCTCGCCGCCGGGCGCGTCGGCGCGCTCGACATCGAACTGTCGGGCACGGCGCAGGTCGAGAGCCTGCTCGCCGCCGGCCGCGGCTGCCTGCTGGTCGGCTCGCACCTGGGCAGCTTCGAGGCCCTGCGCGCCCTCGGTAGGGTGCAGGGCCGCCCGATCAGCGTGGTGATGCACGAGGAGAACGCGCGCAAGATGCAGGCGGTGTTCTCGCGGCTGGCGCCGGACCTGCAGCAGCGTGTAATCGCCTCCGGCCAGCCCGATACCATGCTGCGCATCAAGGAGTGCCTCGAGCGCGGCGAGATGGTCGGCATGCTCGGCGATAGGCCGCTCGGCGGCGAGCGCAGCGCGAGCCTTCCCTTCCTCGGCGCGCCCGCGCGCTTCCCGCTCGGGCCCTGGCTGCTCGCCGCCGTGCTCGGCTGCCCGACCGCATTGTTCTTCGGCCTGTACCACGGCGGCGCGCGCTACGAGGTCGCGCTCGAGGCGCTCGGCCTTGGCGAGCGCGTGCCGCGCGAGCAAAGGGACGCGGCAGTGCAACAGGCGCTGGCGCACTACGTCGCGCGCCTCGAGCACCATGCGCGCCGCGCGCCGTACAACTGGTTCAACTTCTATGATTTCTGGCAGGCTGGCCGCGCTTAGCTTGGCGCTCGGCGTAGCGGCGCAGCCGGCCGCCGCGCAGGAGCTCGCTCCCGGCGAGCTGATGCGGCGGCTCGCCGCCGTCGAAAGCTCGCGCGCCACATTCGTCGAAACCCGGCACAGCGCGCTGCTGAAGGAGCCGCTGGTGCTGCGCGGCACCCTCACCTACCGCCGCCCCGCCTCCCTTGAGAAGCGCGTCGAGCAGCCGTACGAGGAGCGCGTGGCCATAGACGGCGACGTGCTCGTCATCGAGAGCCGGCGCGGGCGCAAGCTGAAGACCTCGGTCTCCGGCTCGCCCGGCATCGCCGCGCTGGTCGAGGGCATCCGCGCGACGCGCGCCGGCGACTTGGCCGCGCTCGAGCGCCATTTCGACGTCGGCGTCGCGGGCCGCGCCGAGCGCTGGTCGATGACGCTGAAGCCGGCCGACGCCGAGGTGGCGCGCCACGTTGCGACGATCGTGGTTTCCGGGGTCGCGGGACGCATCGCGCGCGTCGAGGTGCAGGAAGCCGGCGGCGACCGCTCGGTGATGGACATCCGCGAAGAGGTGAAGTGAACCGGCGGCGCGCGGCGGTGCTCGGCCTGTGGCTGCTCGCGCTGGCGGGGAGCGCGCTTTGGCTGCAGCGCCACCTCGAGGTGCGGACCGAGATGACCGTGTTCCTGCCGCCTTCCGCGACGCCCGCGCAGCGCCTGCTCCTCGGCCAGCTGCGCGAGGGCGCGGCCTCGCGCCTGATGCTGATCGAGGTGCGCGGCAGCGCGGCGCCCGACGACCTGGCGCACGCCAGCCGCGACCTGGCGCGTCGCCTGCGCGAGAGCGGCCTGTTCCTGTCCGTTTCCAACGGCGACCTCGCCGCGCTCGCGGCCGAGCGCGAACTGATCCTCGCCCACCGCTACCTGCTCAGTCCCGCGGTCGAGGCCGGCCGCTTCTCCCAGAAGGGCCTCGAGACCGCCCTGCAGGAAAGCCTCGAGGCGCTCGCCTCGCCCGCCGGCGCCCTGCTGCGGGCCGCCATTCCGGTGGACCCGACCGGCGAGCTGCGGGAGCTGGCGCGGCTGCTGGTACCGGGCGAAGGGCCGCAAGTGCGCCACGGCGTCTGGTTCAGCCGGGACGGCACCGCGGTGCTGTTGATCGCGGAGACGCGTGCCGCGAGCCTCGACGTCGAAGCCCAGGCGCAAGCGGCGGCCACGGTGCGCCGGGCCTTCGATGCGGGCGCGCTCGCCTGCTGCGGCGCGCTCGCGCTCGCCGGCCCGGGCGTATTCGCCGCGCAGGCGCGCGAGACGATCGAGACGGAGTCCTGGCGCCTGTCGCTCGCCGCCACCGCGCTGGTGCTCCTCATCCTCGCCGCCGCCTATCGCTCGGCCGCCGCGGTCGCGATCTGCGCGCTGCCGGCGGCCACCGGCCTCCTCGTCGGCATCGGCGCGGTGGCGCTCGGCTTCGGCGCGGTGCACGGCATCACGCTCGCCTTCGGCGCCACGCTGATCGGCGAGAGCGTCGACTACCCGAGCTACCTCTTCAACAACGCCGCGCCGGGCGAGCCGCTCGAGCGCACCATCGCCCGTGTCGGCCCGACGCTGCGCATCGCGGTGTTGACCACGGTATGCGGCGCGCTGGCGATGGCGCTCTCCAGCTTCGCCGGCCTGGCCCAGCTTGGCGTCCTGACCATCGCCGGCGCGGTGGCGGCCGGCTTCGCCACCGCCTGGCTGCTGCCGGCGGTGGTGCCGCCGAGCGCGATCCGGCTGAAGAGCCCCGGGCTGCCGCGGCTCCTGCCGCCCTTGCCGCGCGCCGCCGCCTGGATCGCCGCCGCGCTGGTGGCCGCGGCGCTCGCCTTCGTCGCCGCGCGCCACGACCGGCTGTGGGACGAGGACCTCGCCAACCTGAGCCCGATCCCCGAGGACGCCAAGAAGCTCGACCAGCAGCTGCGCGCAGAGCTCGGCGCGCCGGACCTGCGCTACCTGCTGGTGGCGCGCGGCGCCGAACGCGAGACCGCGCTGCAGAGGAGCGAGGCCGCCGAGGCCTGGCTGCAGAAGCAGGCCGCGTCCGGCGCCCTCGCCGGATTCGACCTGCCGTCGCGCTACCTGCCGAGCCGCAAGATGCAGGAGGCGAGGCGCGCCGCGCTGCCCGACGCTGCCACCCTCGAGCGCAACCTGCGCGCCGCGGCGGCGCGCTCGCCGTTCCGCGAGGGAACCTTCGCGCCGTTCCTGCGCGACGTGGCGCGCGCGCGCGCCGGGGGCCTGCTCGAGCCCGAGGCGCTGCGCGGCACCGCGCTCGGCCTGAAGGTTTCGGCGCTACTCGTCGAGGAAGGGGAAGGATGGGCCGCGCTCGCTCCGCTGCGCGGCGTGCGCGACGCTGCGCGCCTCGGCGGCGACGCCGCGGCCGCAGGCTTCGAGCTGCTCGACCTCAAGCAGGAATCCAACCGCCTGGTCGGCGGCTACCGCAACGAGTCGCTGCGCCTCTTCGCACTCGGGCTCGCCTGCATCGCGGCGCTCCTCGCGCTCGGTCTGCGCAGCGCCGGCCGCGCCGCGCGCGTGTTCCTGCCGGTCGCAGGCGCCGCGATCCTGACCGTCGCCCTGCTGCTGCTCGCCGGGCGCGCCCTCTCGCTGTTCAACCTGGTCGCCCTGCTGCTGGTGGTCGGCATCGGCCTCAACTACGCGCTGTTCTTCGAGCGGCCGCAGGACGAAGGCGACGAGCGCTCGCGCACGCGCCTGGCAGTCGTGGTGTGCGCCGCGACCACGCTCGCCGTGTTCGGCTGCCTGATGCTGTCGCAGACGCCGGTGCTGCGCGCCATCGGCGAGACCGTGTTCGTCGGCTGCCTGCTGGCGGCGGCGCTCTCGGCGGCGTTTGCCGCTCGCTATACTCGGAGCGCATGACACCGCTCGCCATCACCGCCTTCTCCCTCGCCAGCCCGCTGGGCAACGGCAGCGCAGCGGCGCTCGAAGCGCTGCGCGGCCGTCGCGGCGGCCTGCGGCCGAACGACCTGGAAGGCGTGCCGCTGGAAACCTGGATCGGACGCGTCGCCGGCGTCGAGGAAACGCCGATCGGCGGCGAGCTGGCCGCCTTCGACTGCCGCAACAACCGCCTCGCCGAGCTCGGCCTGCGCGCCGACGGCTTCGCGGATGCGATCGCGCGCGCGCGCGCCCGCTACGGCGCGCAGCGCATCGCGCTGTTCCTCGGCACCACCACCGCGGGCATCGCCGAGACCGAGAAGGCCTTCGCGCAACGCGGCGCCGACGGCGCGCTGCCAGCCTGGTTTCACTATAGGGAAACGCACAATCTTTTCTCCCTGTGCGACTACGTGCAGCGGCGCCTGGGCCTGGCCGGACCCGCTGCGACCGTCTCCACCGCCTGCTCCTCGAGCGCCAAGGTGTTCGCGAGCGCGCATCGCCTGATCGAGGCGGGCTTCGCCGACGCGGCGGTGGTCGGCGGCGTCGACAGCCTGTGCCTGATGACGCTTTACGGCTTCCGCTCGCTCGAGCTGCTCTCCAGCACGCCGTGCCGGCCCTGCGATGCGGCGCGCGATGGCCTGTCGATCGGCGAGGCGGCGGGCTTTGCCCTGCTCGAGCGGCCGCAGCCGGGCGAGCGCTCGCTGGCGCTGCTCGGCTACGGCGAAAGTTCCGACGCCTATCACATGTCCTCGCCGCATCCGGAGGGCGCGGGCGCGGCAGTCGCGATGCGCGAGGCGCTCGAGCGCGCCGGCGCCGAGCCGGCGCAGGTCGGCTACGTCAACCTGCATGGCACCGGCACGCCGGCGAACGACCGCACCGAGGACGCCGCCGTCTTTGGCCTGTTCGGCGACGCGGTGACCTGCAGCTCGACCAAGGGCTGGACCGGGCACACTCTGGGCGCGGCCGGCATCGTCGAGGCGGTGATCTCCCTGCTCTGCGTGCGCGAGGGCTTCATTCCCGGCAGCCTCAACGTCGCCAGCCTGGACCCCGCGCTGAAGAGCCGCGTTGCCATTGCGGCGCAGGTACGCCCGCTCGCTCGCGTGCTGTCCAACTCGTTCGGCTTCGGCGGCAACAACTGCAGCCTGCTGTTCGGGACGCTCGCTTGATCGGACTCTCCGTATGCGGTGTCGGCCTGCTCGCCCCCGGCCTGGCGGGATGGGCCGCGGCGCGGCGCGTGCTGGCCGGCGAGCAGCCCTACCGTTACGAGGCGCTGCCGGAGCCCAAGCCCGACGCGCTGCCGCCGAACGAGCGCCGCCGCGGCGCGCGCACCGTGCGTTGGGCGATCGCCGCGGCGCAGGAGGCGCTGCAGGGAAGCGGCGTCGCTGCCGCCGACGCCGCCCCGGTATGCGCCTCGAGCTCGGGCGACGGCGAGATCGTGGTGCAGATCATGAGCGCGCTGGCGCAGCCGACGCGCGAGGTGTCGCCCACCCGCTTCCACAACTCGGTGCACAACGCGGCCGCCAGCTACTGGAGTATCGCCTGCGGCTCGCGGCGCGGCGCCGTAACGCTGTGCGCGTACGACGCGTCCTTCGGCGCCGCGCTGCTCGAAGCGGCCGCGCTGATCCACTCCGGGGAAAGCGCGGTGCTGCTGCTCGTCTACGACCTGCCGTATCCGGAGCCGCTGCTCGCGGTGCGGCCGGTGCGCGAGCCGCTCGCGCTCGCGCTGGTGCTGCGCGGGGAAGCGCAAGGCCCGGCGCTCGCCCGCTGGCGTATCGCGCCCGCGCCCGGGCCTGCGACAATCTCCCCGGTGCCCATAAGCGAGCTGGCCTCGAATCCGACTGCGCAGGCGCTGCCGCTGCTCGCCGCGTTCGCCCGCAACGAGTCCGCCTCGCTGCACGTCGGCCTGGCGAGCGGCTGCGCGGTAGCGGTCGAGGCGCGGCCATGACGCTCGACCACGCCGCGATCCGGGGCCTGGTGCCGCACGCCGGCGCCATGTGCTTGCTGCACGAGGTGCTGCAGGCCGACACCGACAGCATCCGCGTGCGGGCCGTCAGCCATCGCGACCCGGCCAATCCGCTGCGCGAATGCGGCGTGCTGCCGGCGCTGTGCGGCGTCGAGTACGCCGCGCAGGCGATGGCGGTGCACGGCGCGCTGCAGGGCGGGCCGCGCGGCGGCAGGCCGCGCCCCGGCGTGCTGGCCGCGGTGCGCGACGTCGAGCTGGCGGTCGAACGCCTCGACGACATTGCGGAAGACCTGCTGATCGAGGTGCACTGCCTGCTGAACGAGAGCGGCCGCCTGCTCTACCGGTTCGAGGTCAGGGCGAACGGCCGCGAGCTGCTCCAAGGCCGCGCCACCGTGGTGACGGAATGAATCATCATCACCGGGTGGTTCAACGCCGCCTAGCGGCGCCGGCAGACGAGCAGTGACGAGCAGATGCCGAGCGTGCCGCTCACGCTCTCGATCTGCAATCCGGCGGCTTCGATCATCACCGCGAGGTCGGAGAACTTGTACATGCGGCTGTTGCCGTTGGCCAAGCAGGTGAAATACAGCGAGCTGGTCTGCAGGCAGAAGGCGGCGACTTCGTGCTCCTGCCGATCCCAGAAGGTGTCGAGGATGTAGAGGGCGCTGTCCGGATGCATCGCCGCGGCGGCCCGCCGCAGGAGCTGCAGCGCGTCGGCTTCGGAGAAGCACACCAGGAATTGGCTCATCCAGATGGCGTCGAATCCCTCCGGAAACGGCCGGGTGTGGTCGAGCAGGTCGATGGCCTGGGCGCTGATGCGAGCCTGAAGCCCGAGGCCTTCGACGTTGCGCATGGCGGCGGCTGCCTGTCCGGGCAGATCGAGGATCGTGATCGAGACCGCCGGCGAGTGCTGCGCACAGCGGATCGCCCACTTCCCGGTATTGCCCCCGACGTCCAGCAGCGTTCGCGGCGAGCGCTCGAAAACGATCGGCAGGGCCTGCGCGAACGACGCGTCGGAATAGTAGTGGTCCCACCGCAGCCAGCTGGCACGAACCGGCTCGGGAAGCGCCGACAACGCTTCGTAGATGGTGTCCCACTCGCCGAAGACTTTCTTCAGCCCGGCGGGCTCGCCCTTCCGCAGCGACTCTTCCAGGTGGTAGATGGCCTGGAAGCAGTTGTGCTGCACGAAATCCATGTTGATGCGCGTCAGGTCGTCTTTCAGGATGCAGGCGCCGATGGTGGTCAAGCGGTAGTGCCCGCCTTCCAGACGCACCAGGTTGGCGGCGAGCCCGGCCTCGAGAAGCACCAGCACGCCGTAGCGCGACGCATCGACCCGGGCGACGATCTGCTCGAGCTCGAGGCCCGCGCGAGCCGAGCGCAACGTCTCGAGGATGCCCAGCTCGCGCAGCAGCCTGGCGGCCTGGAAGATGAGCGGGCCGAACGCGATCTTCTGTGCTTCGAATCGCGCCTCGAGGAGGGAAATCGGCTCGGCGGATTCGATCTTCATGGCGGGATTGTAGCCCCGCCCCGCGCCCCGACCCGCTTGCTGCCCGCGTTCTCCGCCGCGGGCCGCGCGCCGGCTGCGCTCGTCGCTTGAAGATCGCATGCCCGACGAAGCTACTTCAGCTCGCGGCTGCTGAAGGTGACGGCGCCGAGAAGAAGCGGTAAAGCAGCCGCCGGGCGCGAGCGCTCCCTTTCACTGGTGCTGCTGTTCGAGCAGCTGGTTGATCAGCATCGACACCTGGGCATTGCGGAGCACGCCGGTGTGCGTGTCGTCAAAGCCGTAGATCTTGGTCGCATCGCGCTGCGCCTGGGGGAGAAGCTGGCTCGAGACAGTCACGCTGTGGTCGTCCGATTCGCCGAAGGAAGCGCTCTTGCGGTTGAAGGTGAACACCAGGTGATGTTGCAGTGCAGGGGGCAGGGGCACGACATAGAGGCTCTTCTGGTATTCGCTGCCGGGCGCCATGTCTCGCCAGACATGTACGACTACCGGCGCGGTCTTGACGCCGAGCTCGGCGGATTTGTGACCGCCCCACGGCGTCGAAAGACTCACGAAAAGGAGAATATCGTTATCCGTACCGTTCGCGTGCCGCTGGATAAAGCCGCGCGATACCAGCCCGCCCATGCTGTGTGCCACGACTGCAAAGTGCTGGAAACCATAGCGATGCTTGAGCTTCGTCATCGTCTGGTCAAGGTGGCCGGCAACGGTGCCAAGGTGGAGGCCGGAGGGGTAGTAGTAGACCCAGGCTTGGAACCGCGAGCGGTCCAGCCGTTCGATGAGGTAGTGGAAGTTGGCCGGCGTGCCGTTGATGCCATGCACAAAGAGCACCGGGATGCGGCGCGGATCGTAAGGCTCCAGGAAATACACGCCCGCACGCGAGGTGAGCAGGAAGTCGAACGGACGCCACAGCCCGTCCTCCGCGTTCTCCTCCCCGAAGCGCGCATCGGCTAGAGAAGCGATCTCCCCGATTGCGGTTAGCTGCCCCATCGTCGCATGCAGCTGCCCCTCCAGGTTGCGCGCTTGCAGCTTGGCGATGTCGACAGTGTTGGGGAAGGGGTCCTTAACCTTCTCCGGAATCGCGACCGAGAGGTCCTGGAATCTCGAGCCTGGGGCGCAGGCGAGCGGCTTGTCGAAGGCCACGGCGCCGTAGGTTTCGCCCGGCTGGTAGACCAGGTCCCGGCTGCGGTCCTCGAAGGCAGCGACGGCGTAGCGGCCTGGACCCGTGCCGAATCCCCAGCGGCCGGGGCGCTCCAGCACGAAATGATCAACTACGCTCCAGTGAGCCGGCGCAGTCCCCTCGCCTTCTACCTGTACCTGCCGGAAGAGAACCACGACGATAGGGTGGGGCTGCTTGCGCGTGCTGCTGACGGTGCCGGAAAGGAGGCATACGGCGTCCAGCCTCGCCTGCTGCTCGCGCACATCGAGAAGCATGCATCCGCCCGCGACCATGCTGGACGCGGCGAGAACAAAGGCGGAGATGAACCGGGGCGGCAGCATGAGTCTCGACGACAGTCTTTGCAATAGAGCCACACCGCGCAATGGGTCCTTAGTCCAATGCATGGGCGTTGTCAGCGAGGCGAATGGCAAGCGGATGATACCTCGGCCGCGTACAGCGCCCACCAGACGCCGTTGAGCGCGTTATGGATGTTGGCCGGGAACACGGCGACAAAGCAGATGGCAAGCATCAAGATACGGCGGGGGGGTCCGCGTCTTGCGAACCCTCAACTACGTCCTAGATTAACTCAACGCTCCGTATCTTGTATCCTATCTGTGGATTGGAACGTTCCGAAGTAAAGGGTACCCACTGCACTCCGGCCATCGTTCGCAGTGCCATCCCGCGCAGCGCCGCAAGCCGTTCGTCGCGCGGCAAGTGCGCCAGTTCCTTCTCGACGCGTCTACGGCCCGGGCGGGCCACGCGATCATCGCGTTCCTCGTCGGTGAGGCGCTGGTTGTGGCGGCTTTGCAGGATCGCTGAGCTGAATTTCCTGCCCAGATACGCCAGGGGGATGCGGGTTGTCCTCCTGGCCGTCGCGCTGCTCTGCTCGGCTGCGGCGCGCGCCGACCTGCGCCCTGAATGGGAATTCGGGCTGGGCGCGAGCGCGCTCACGCTGCCGGACTACCGCGGCTCCGACGAGAGCCGCGGCTACCTGCTGCCCTTTCCCTACCTGATCTATCGCGGCGAGCGCCTGCGCGTCGACCGTCAGGGCGTGCGCGGCATCTTCTTCGAGTCCGACCGGGTCGAGTTCAACCTAAGCTTGAACGCGACGCCGCCGGTGGACAGCGCGGACAACCGCGCGCGCGAGGGCATGCCGAGCCTCGACCCGACGATCGAGATCGGCCCGCGCCTCGACCTCACGGTGGCGCGCGACCGCGCGCGCGAGTGGTCCTTCGAGCTGCGCCTGCCGTTGCGCGCTGCTATCGCCACTGACTTCTCACACACCAAGCACGTCGGATGGGTGGCGTATCCGCACCTGCATTTCTTCACGCGGCCGGAACTCGGCGGCGTCAAGTGGAATCTGGGCGTGCAGGCCGGGCCGCTCTTTGCCACGGACGACTATCACGAGTACTTCTATGGCGTGGAAGAGGCCTTTGCCAGGCCTGATCGGCCTGCGTTCACTGCGGCTGGCGGCTACTCGGGCGCGCTGGCGCTGGTCTCGCTCACGCGGCGCTTTCCGCGCTTCTGGGTCGGCGGCTTCGCGCGCTACGACACATTGAAGGGCGCCGCATTTGAGGCGAGTCCCCTGATACGGCGCAATTACTCGGTGATGGCGGGCTTCGCCATCGCCTGGGTGTTCCTCGAGTCGGGCCGCATGGTCGTGGTCGACGTGGACGAGTAGCGCATCTGGGTCGGCATGCGCCGGCTCCTGACAAGTCCAGGAAGGTCCATCCCGCGGGAAATAAGCTTCCACGCCACCATTCGCACGATGCGCGCGATATCGACGACGGCCCGGAAGTGGCTGCGCCGTCCTCGAAGCCCGTAAATCGCTGCCACAGGGACGCCGACCAGCCGCACACCTCGGCGTCCGGCCTCGATTAGAAACTCGCTCTCGAAAACAAAGCTCGCCGCGCGGTCGCAGCGCGGGCGCACGAATTGGAACACAGGCGCAGGGTAAATGCGGAAGCCAGATTGGGTGTCCTCGATGGGTTGCCCTGCAGCCCAGGCGATCCAGAAATCGGCGAAACGGTTTGCGAAGTACCGATCGGCGGGAGTTTCGGCTCGATTTTTTTGACGCGCACCGATCACGATCGCGTCTGGGCTCTCCTCGTACGCCGCAAGGAGCGCCGGAATGTCTTCTGGACGGTGCTGTCCGTCGCCGTCCAGCGTGATCACTGCCTCGCAGTGCGTCTTGAGTGCTGCATCCATGCCGCGCACGAGGGTCGCGGCTTTCCCAGAATTGAATTCGTTGCGCAGGACACTCACCGGCAGGCCCGCGAGTAAGTCTGCGGTCCCGTCCGTCGAGCCATCGTCCACCACGATCACACGCCTCACGTACTGCAACGTGCGCGTGACCACGTCGCGAATGGTAGCGGCTTCGTTGTAAGCCGGGATAACCACGACGTAATGCCTCAAGCCATGGCTCCACTCACCGCAACGATCTGGCCGGATACGTAGGACGCCTGTTCCGAGCACAGGAATCCGACGACGCTCGCTACTTCCTCAGGAGTTCCAGCCCGTTTCATGGGAACCAGGCGTGTGATGTCCTCGTTGCTGAACACAGACTTCGTCATCGGTGATTCGATAATGCCCGGCGCGATGGCGTTAACGGTGACACCGCGGCTCGCCACCTCGATGGCAAGCGCCTTCACGGCGCCGTGCAATCCGGCTTTCGCCGCGGCGTAGTTTGCCTGGCCGCGGTTACCGATGATCGCGGCGACGGAAGACATCGCGATGATCCTGCCCCAACGGGTTCGTAGCATGGGCAGCAGCGCAGGTTTCGTCACGTTGAAGAAGCCGTTCAGAGAAACGTCGATCACGGTCGACCACTGTTCGGCGCTCATACCCGCCATGGGTGCGTCGGCGGTAATTCCGGCGTTGTGCACCACCACCTGCAGCGGACCCTCCTTGAGTAACAAGCCCAGTTGGTGGGCACAATCCTCGCTGTCAGAGACGTCGAAGATAGCGACCTCAGCCGATCCACCGGAGGCGCGGATCCGTTCGCTGACTGCCTGGGCCTGCGCCGCGTTGCGGTGTGCATGCACGATCACGTGTACGCCTGCGCGCGCGAGCTCGGTGGTGATGGCTGCGCCGAGGGTGCCGCTGCCGCCGGTGATCAAGGCGCGTCTCATCTAGCAATCCCAATCAGGACGACAGTTGCGCGCCCGCGCAAGAGTTGCTGCGCTGACTTCATCCGTGATGCGGATCATGCGCTCCGGCGGCCGCGCGTCTTGGCCGCCTTGGCGAGCGCAAGCAACGCAGCCCGCGGTAGCTTGCCTGTCGCGTTTCGCGGCAGGGCATCGACAATAAGCAGCGGCCGTGGCAGGAACGCCGAATCGACGCGTTCGCGCAACGCGCGAAGGATGTCCGTTGCATTCAGCCCAGGCGCGACGACCACCGCGGCAAGCCGCTCCTTGAGTGCCGGCGAAGGTTCTGGAACAAAGAATGCTCCGTCACATACGCCGCGCACACCAAGCAGCTCTTGGTTAAGCGCCTCGAGGGAAGCACGTTTGCCGGCTATTTTCACCATGTCTTCGGGTCGGCCTAGCAGCGTGAATTCAGTATCGCTGCTCAAGGCGATTCGATCCGGCAGCTTGGTGGCGCGGCCGAGCTGTCCGCCTTGCACCCACGTTTCATCGCCCTTCTGCGATAACCTTATGCCCTCGTTGACTCGCCAAGAGGCGCTGCGCGTCGGATTCCGAAGTGCAACCACACCGGTCTCCGTACAACCGTAGATTTCATGGATCGTTGCGGACCATGCGCGCTCTGCCGCTGCAGCAAGCTCAGGCGAAAGCGGCATGGTGGCGCTGAGAATTCCTGCGAGTCGAGGCAGCGGCGTTTTCGTCGCCAAGAGAGTGCGAAGATGCGCAGGTGTGGTTGCTAGCCATCTCTCGCCTGGAATCTCGTTGAGCGCTGCGGCGACGTCGGCGGGAAGCAGAGGACGACCCGCATGAACCGGCACACCACTCTGAAGTGGGAACATGACGGTGGTTTCAAAACCGTACACGTGCTGCGGTGGGACTGTTCCGAGGATCGAGCACTCGCCCCGGGGGGCGAGGTTGAGACGCCGATTCAGCAATTCCGCTGCGATAACGAGCGAACCCCAAGTACGACTGTGGGCTTGCGCGCGACCGGTGCTTCCGGATGTAAATGCAATCATCGCCATCTGATCGCTAGCGATCGCCGGTACCTCGGCTCTTGACTGAATTGAACGCCACGGAGGAATCATGATGGCCGGCAGTCCTACCGGCAGGCCGCCGTCGTCGGCGACGCAATAGCAGTCAGGGTGGCTGGCATGGAGGTCGCGCAACGTGGCGACGGCCCGAGATTGCGGCAATAGGCTAACTTGACGGGCAATCAGAGCCGCGCCGAAGGCCAATATGAAATTAAAACGGTTGTCGCATAGGTTTATGACAAACCGCCGCTTTGGCAGGGTCCGCGCGAGTTCCAATGCGGCTGCGCAGAACTGAGCTGCGCTTACGGCAGACCCGCGCGTCCATCCCATCGTGTCGAGCGGACCAAATCCTGAGATCAGAGGATGGGTAGCTTTCATGTTAGGCATTGCGTTCTTCGGTTTTGGTATGGAAGACCCGATAAGCGTCAGGCGCTGGATAAACCGGCCGGCGGTGAAGCGACGACCACGGCGGGAGCGAGGGTCGCAAGTGCAATTGTGGAACCGAACAAGATCACGGCGGTTGCAGCAGAAGTAGCTAGGCTCCGCCCAAATGAAAGAATCGCCCACCCCACGAGGGCGATGCCCGCCGCGGCCCAGCGAACGTCAGCGAGGACAACTGCTACGTGGCAGAGAACCGGATCAGCACTGGCGTCGCAGCGCAATGTGTTCGCTCAACGCTCGCAAGGACGCAAAAATGCGCTGGTTGTCCGGATCGTCTGACCGCAACTGGAAGCCGTACTTGCCCGTAACGGCAAGTGCGATTTCGAGCATATCGATCGAATCCAGCGCCAGGCCGTCGCCGAACAGCCGCATATTGGGGTCGATGCTGTGCGCTGGCATATCCAGCCCGACCGCGTCGACAATCAGCTGCGCGACTTCGCTTTCCAGATTCGTCAACTCTGCCACTTGAGTTGCTTGACCACGCATCACAGCAGGCTCAGTTGCGTGCGAATGCCCTTGTCCAGGTTTTGGATCCAGCCGTTATAGTTGTTGTGGATATTCGTGCCGTCGTACATTAGATTCGTACTATCTTTGTACTTGATGCTATAGGACGTTTGGCTGTAATCGACGTCTACGATCGCCACGTGAGTGCGCAGATTTAGCGTTCCCAGGATGTGCCCTGGTTTCGTCTCCTGCATGCTCCAGCCCAGACCTGCACCTGCGCGCTGTATGGCCTTGCTGATATCAGCCAGATTCGGATTGGGTTTTGAACTGGCTACAGGAGCGCCCGAAACGTTGTAGATCGGTTTCGTGGTGCAGCCGACCGTGAAAAGCGTGAGAGCAAATACGACAAGAATGGAAACTCTGTTGAAGCTGCGCATGCTATCTCCCTTAGTGTAGTAGTTGCGCGCAGATACTACCCCCGCCGACTTATGAACCGCGTCGGTGTCAAATGATTATAGAGTTCCTCGGATTCGAAAACCAGTATCGCGGCCAATCCTGTCCAACGTGCTGATCGACCGCTCCGGCGACAATCTTTCGTTCCTGGCCGCCGACATCGAGATGCACGCCCGACCTGGCGAGCAGGCTTTGAAAAGTTTACCGGTTCCCTAGTTACCGCTAGGTTCGGGCCGAGCACGGTGCGCTTCAGCGCTCCGCGTAAGCCCTGAACTCGCCCTCGCACGTAACCGCGTCGGCGTGGCAGCGAAGCAGGCGAAACGCGGGCGCCGCTGGCGCGCG
>Ga0247825_10001280_pt1 | contig 16457 bp, 16 predicted proteins | sample 13C_Vanillin_Day_FD_194413 | JGI IMG/M metagenome (GOLD analysis project Ga0247825, IMG submission 194413) | Soil microbial communities from agricultural site in Penn Yan, New York, United States - 13C_Vanillin_Day48 | ecosystem: Environmental > Terrestrial > Soil > Agricultural land | place... | reverse complement strand
GATGATTCCGGGAGGCGGTATCAGCCGGCTGTATGACGTCGTTCCGTCATCGCCTTTCTCGGTCGTGAACGCGTAGACAGCAAATCCTGTCAAGCCGCCTGCGGTGCGCACCGCACGCATCCTCGACGGGTCGACGACAGCGGTATCCACCGCTTTGCGGCTGGCGAGCGGCACGATGATGTAGGTCGAACCTGTGCTGACGTCCTGTGCTCGGTATCACCAGGCGAGTAGTGAGCGTTAGCGTGCAAGAATGAGCGGCGTGGAGTGTCCGCGGTGCGGGGCCGCCATGCAGGAGCAGAAGCTCGACGGCCACCACGGGCGATCGATCGTCATCGATCTCTGCCACCCCTGCCAGTCCATCTGGTTCGACACGCGCGAGAGCCCGAGCCTGACGCCGGGTTCCACCCTGTCTCTCTTCCGGGTCATCGGAGAACACATCGCCCGGCCGGCCGGCTCGCGCGCCGACCTGGCGAAATGTCCGCGCTGCCGCGCGCGGCTGCACCGGACCCAGGACATGCAGCGCGCCACGCGATTTCAGTATCTGAGCTGCCCGCACGGCCACGGCCGGCTGACGACGTTCTTCGACTTCCTCCGCGAGAAGAACTTCATCCGCCCGTTAACGTCAGAACAGATCACGGAGCTGCGACGTAACATACAAATCGTCAACTGCTCCAACTGCGGCGCGCCGATCGATCTCGCCCGTGACGCTGCGTGTGGACACTGTCGATCGCCGGTGTCGATGCTGGACATGCGGCAGGCGGAACGCCTGGTCGCGCAACTGCGGGAAGCCGCAGAGCGCCCGACACAGCCGATCGACCCGGCGCTGCCGCTGGAGATGGCGCGCGCGCGCCGCGAAGTCGAAGAGGCCTTCCGAGCGGTGGAGGGCGACGAGACGTGGTGGCGGGAGGCGTCGCGTTCCGGCCTCGTCGCCGCGGGCTTGAACGCGATTGCGCGATGGCTGAAGACGTGACGTGCCGGTATGGTCCGCCTGAAGACACGACGTAAGGGCGGACACTACGTGAGGAGTGCCGAATGGGTCTGATGGATTTCATCAAGGGCGAGCTGCTCGAGATCATCGAGTGGACTGACGACTCGCGCGACACGCTCGCCTGGCGTTTCCCGGACGAGGACAAGGCCATCAAGCGGGGCGCCCAGCTGATCGTCCGCGAATCGCAGGTCGTGCAGTTCGTGTACCTCGGCGAGTTCGGGGACACGTTCGCTCCAGGGAAGCACAGGCTGATCACCGACAACATCCCCGTCCTGACGCGGATCAAATCGTGGCCCTACGGGTTCGAGTCGCCCTTCAAGGCCGACGTCTACTTCGTCGTCACGCGTCTCTTCACCGGCAACAAGTGGGGCACGTCCAATCCGGTGATGCTCCGCGACAACGACTTCGGTGTGGTCCGCGTGCGCGCCTTCGGTACCTACGATTTCAAAATCGTGGACGCGAAGATCTTTCTTCGGGAGGTCGCCGGATCCGACCACAATTTCCGGCTGGACGAGTTCAGCGACACGATGCGCTCGCGCATCGTCAGCATCTTCACCGACGCGCTGGCGTCGGCGAAGGTGCCGGTACTCGACGTGGCGTCGCGCTATACGGAGCTGGGTGATGCGCTCCTCCCGCTCATCAACCCGGCGGTGCAGTCGAAGTACGGCCTCGAGATCACCAGCTTCATCGTCGAGAACGTGTCGGTGCCACCGGAGGTCGAAGAGGCGGTCGACAAGCGATCGAGCATGTCGGCAATCGGCAATCTCAATGAGTTCGTGAAGTACCAGATGGGCAGGGGGCTCGAGGCCGGCAGCGGCGGCGCCGGACCGGCCGGCACGGCCGCGGAGCTGGCGGTGGGGTTCGGCCTGGCGCAGCAGATGATGCGCGACGGCTTTGCCGGCGGAACGGCGACGCCGACCGCAAGTCCCGCGCTCCCCGAGCTCATGAGCCCTGGAGAGGCGGCGCAGGCGCTCGGAGTATCAGAGGCCGACGTGATGGCGGTGCTCGAGTCCGGTGAGCTCAAAGGGAAGAAGATTGGCGCCACGTGGCGCATTCCGCGCGCCGCGCTGATGGCCTACATGGGCCCATAGCGATTGAATCAGTCCACTCCTTTGGAGGTCGCGGCCCTCGAGAAGCACGAGTGCCCCGCCTGCGGCGCTCAGGCCGAGTGGAACGCGACCACTCAGAAGCTCTCGTGTCCTTTCTGCGGCACCGAGTCGCCGTACAGGATAGACCGCGAGACCGGCAAGGTCGTTGAGGTCGATCTCGTGGCGACTCTGCGCGCGCTTCCAGAGGACGCGCGCGGATGGCACGAGGAGCGCCGCAGCGTCCAGTGCCAGTCGTGCCGCGCGGTGATGGTGTTCGAGGCGGCACGGGTCGGCCAGAACTGCGAGTTCTGCGGGTCGCCGGCGCTGGTTGACTACACGGAGATCAAGGCGCCAATCAGGCCGCAGGGCATCCTGCCGTTCCGCATCGACACGGGCCGCGTTCGCGACGCGATTCGCGGCTGGTGGCGCAGCAAATGGTTCGCGCCTGGACGCCTGGCGAAGACCGCGCTGGTCGACACGGTCCGCAGCATCTACATCCCTTACTGGACCTTTGACGCGCAGGTCCACTGCCCCTGGGAAGCCGAGGCCGGGTATCACTATTACGTTCCCGTGCCGACGAAGAAGGGCGTGCGGATGGAACGGCGGACGCGCTGGGAGCCCGCCTCCGGTGTGGTTGATACCTTCTTCGACGACGAGGCTGTGCCGGGAACGCAGGGGTTGCCGGTAACGCTTCTTCGACAGATCGAGCCGTTTCCAACGGGAGATGCCGTCGCGTACGACACGGCGTTTCTGTCGGGCCATGTGGTGGAGCACTACAAGGTCGTGCTGCTGGAAGCGGCGCAACACGGGCAAGACCAGATGAATGCGCGACTCGAACAGTTATGCGCGCAGCAAGTGCCCGGCGACACGTACCGCAACCTTCGCATCCACCCCGACTATTCGAACCGCACGTTCAAGCACGTGCTCGTTCCCGTGTGGGTGCTGTCGTACGATTACGGCAGGCGGGCGTTTCAGGTGATCGTGAACGGCTACACGGGCACGATTGCCGGTGAGTACCCGAAGAGCGTCTGGAAAATCCTGCTGCTCGTGGCTGCTGTGGTCCTGGCGGCTCTCCTGTTTGGGCTGATCAGCGAGAGTTGAGGTCAGCCGGATCGCGCTATTTAACAAAAACCTAACGATTTACGCCGCCGCCGACCTTGCGGCCCGGGTGCCCTAATTGCTAACATCCCGGCCGCTATCAGGCATAGGAGCAATAATGCGCACAGGAATCGGTCTGGTCCTTCTGCTCGGATTCGTGCTGGCCGGCGTCTCGCTGAAGGCCCACCACGCCGTGGCGGGCATTTACGACCTGAATAAAGAGGTCGTCCTCGAAGGCAAGCTGAAGAAGCTGAACTTCGTCAATCCACACGCGAGCATCGTGCTCACGGTCGCGGATAAGAAGGCGAAGGGCAAGCTTGTGGACTGGACGCTGACCACCGCCTCCGTCACGACTCTGACGACCCAGGGGTTCAGCAAGGGCACGATCAAGCCTGGTGACCCGCTCAAGGTGACCATCCTTCCCGCCATCAACGGCAACCCGGCGGGATACATTCGGCGTCTCGCGCTCGGTGATAAAGATTTCAAGTTCGACGTCGAGTAGTTGTATCCCTGGAGTTAGCCATGTGTGATCGACGAGCTCTCGCGACAGGTGTGCTCGCACTCGCTGTCGCAGTGAGTCAGCTGGAGTACGGCAGTGCGCAGGCGGCGGGGGCCGCTCCTCAGGGTCAGGGTGCCGCGCCGCAGGCGCCAAGAGGTGGCGGAGCGCCGCCAGCACCGCAGACACCTCCAGCCGGCGGAGCGCAGGGACGAGCCGGTGGTGGGGGTGGTGGTGGCGGCGCCGGCCGTGGCGCTGCCGGCGCCTTTACGCCGACGGACGGCGCCAAGGACCTGAAGACCGTCCTCTTCAACTGGACGTGGCGCATGGGGATGCTGCGCAGCGGTGCCGAGTCCGAGCTGGTCAAGACGCTCGACTACCACGCCGCGGGCGGCACCATTCAGGTCAACGGGCAGCCCTGCACGCTTACCAAGTACCGCGTCCAGGCCAACTACCAGGTGCCCGGCTGGCGGACGCAGATCGAGTGCACGTTCAAAAACAAACAGACGTACAAGAACGTGGAGACGCTGAGCGGCGATTACGCGTGGGATGAAGACATTCCCGGCGCCGAGCTCGTTGCCGGCCAGGGAAAGGCGACGCCCAATCCCGCCTCGCTCGTCGAGCGGCGGATCCGCCTCTGGGCCAGTCCTCACGGCGCGGTGAAGGCCGCCATCGCCGGCGCGGCTGGCATGTCGACGCTCGAATCGTTCGGCGAGAATCCGGCGGTGCTGCTCGATGCCCAGGCAAAGGCTGGAGCGAAGTCGACGACAACGCTGGAATGGCAGGGGGAAAAGGCCGTCCTGACGTTCCCGGTTCCAGGCGTGCCTGGCGCGACGGCCGTGGCGACGCTGACCAACTACCTGCCCGACAGCGTGGTCGTGACCAACGGGGCAGACAAGACGGAATTCATCTACGGCAAGTGGGCGGATTGGAACAACCCGCTGTTCAAGATTGATGCGCTGTACGCCGGGACGATGGTCGAGCGCAAGAACGGCATGGTCGTGCGCAGCGTGAATGCGAAGGTCACCGAAATCGGCCAGATCTACGTCGTCATGCCCGTGCCGGCGAGTGTGCAGAAGGCTGGAAAGTGAGGATTGCGATGAAACGAATTTCCGGAGCGCGGCTCCTCGCATGCACGGCGGCAATCCTCGCCGTGATCGGTTCGTCCTTGGTGGCGCAGGGCGGGTTTGGTGGCGGCCGTGGTGGCGGCGCACCGCAGGTCGATCCGACGACGTTACCGACGCCCAGGCTCGCAAATGGAAAGCCTGACCTGACTGGATCCTGGGGAGGCGGAGGCTGGAACTTCACTGGCTCCGGCGCCCCGGGTGCGACCGTGGGCGGCATGTTCCGGCGATGCACGCCCTTCCAGGCGAAGACCTGTATGGAGTGGACGAATCAGAGCCAGGACTGGCCGTTCATGTCGACCGCGCGGCTCGACATGCGGCTACCGCTCTACAAGCCCGAGCACTGGGACAAGATGATCGAGATGGATCAGTGGTCGAACCGGGACGATCCGGTCATGACCTGCCTGCCGCTCGGCATTCCGCGGCAGGGAGCGCCGGCGCGAATCTTCCACACCGACACCGACATCACGATGATCTACAGGGGTGGCAGTGACGGCGCTGGCGGGTACGCTGAGCACCGCATGATTGCGCTCGACGGGAAGCCGCACGATCCACGGCGAGCCGCAAACTACACCTACATGGGCTACACCGTGGGCAAGTGGGAAGGCGACACGCTCGTCCTCGACTCGATCGGGTTCTCCGACGAGACGTGGCTCGCGCGCGGCGGCTACTTCCACTCCGACCAGATGCGCGTCGTCGAAAAGTTCACGCGGACCGGGAACCAGATTCTTTACCAGGTGACGGTCGAGGACCCGGTAGTGCTCGTCGAGCCGTGGGTCATGCCTGACAGGAGGATGAACCTGGCTCCCAACAACACGATCATCGGCGAGCGGGGCAGCTGCACGGAGAGCGAGCACAAGGAAGTCAGCACCCAGATGCGTCACTGAGTCCCCGGAAGGCCTTAACGGCCTTCCTTGGGTCTGCTGGAACGGACAACGTTTGCTGGAATCTATCGAAACGAGCCAGCTCGGACTCTGGCTGCGTGAGTCGCCGTCGGTGTGGGCCTTTCCGATGGTGCTCACGCTTCACACAATCGGACTAGCGGTCCTGATCGGTGCGAGCTGGGTGCTCGATCTCCGCCTGCTTGGTATCGGCCGTCATGTTCCTCTGTCGGCCTTCCGCTGGGTTTTTCCCACCGTCGCTGTCGGCCTGGTCATCAATCTCGTGACCGGCGTGCTGCTCTTCATCAAGAACGCGACGGTTTGGGGGGTGGCGCTGCCGTTCTTCGTCAAGATGGCGCTGGTTGTCGCCAGCGTCGCCACGTTGCTGCCGATACGCGCAATCGTGTTGCGCGGCGGGGACGAAGCGCGCGATGTCGGCAGTAACGCGCGACTTCTCGCCGTGGCCTCGATTCTCACATGGAGCGCGGCGGTCACGGCGGGCCGTCTGCTCGCCTATCTCGTGGTGTAGGACCCTGTGACTCTCGCACACCTGCACCTGATCATGAACCACGTGCCCACCGTCGGATCGGTGGTCGCACTGGCACTGCTGATTCTCGGCTATGCGCGGCGCAACGAACACCTGAAGCATGTCGGCCTGGAACTGCTCTTTGTCATTGCCGTCCTCACTCTCCCCGTCTATGTGAGCGGCGTCGCCGCGCACCGGGAGCTGCGCGAAATCAAGGAAGTCTCCGACGACGCGATCCGGATCCACCAGGATGTGGCGCTCTTTGGGTTTGCCTGGATGGAGTTCGCCGGATTCATTGCCTGGGTTGCCTTGTGGCAGTGGCGACGCCGCGGTGCGGCGGCGCGCGGGCTTGTTCCGGTCGCCACGGCGCTCCTGATCGTGTCGCTCGCGGTGATGGGGCGTGCGGCAAATCTTGGCGGCGAGATTCGCCATCCTGAGATTCGCGCCGCTGACGCCGCCGCAGCCACGGCGGGCGATCCGAAACGCTTCGTCCAGTATTCGATTAATCAGGTAGCCGTGTACAGCCGTTGGATATGGCCCGCTGCGGAGGCGGTGCACTTCCTCGGCCTGTCGCTGTCGTTCGGTGTGCTGCTGGCCGTGAATCTGCGGATCCTCGGCGTGATGAAGCAGATCCCGTTTGCGGACGTGCATCGTCTGCTGCCGTGGGGCATGCTCGGTTTTGGCGCCAATCTCATCACCGGCATGTTCTTCTTCGTCGGGCAGCCTGGTCAGTACGTCGAAAGCAACCCGTTCTACTGGAAGGTCATCTTCCTGGTGATCGCCGGCGCGAATTTTCTCTATCTGACCGTATTCGGTAAGGCGTGGCGCGATGGCGACCACGACAGATTCACCCCGAACGTGGGCGACAAGGCGATGGCGCTGCTGTCGCTGACTGCGTGGCTCGGCGTGCTCTACGCGGGCCGTATGCTTCCTTTCCTGGGCAGGTCATTCTGAGATGATCGTCACGATTCCCACCGCGCTGACGGTTCTGGCGTGCCTGGTGATCGTTGGCGTCATCGGCTATCTGCTCGATCGCACGGCCTGAGCCGAACGACTTAAGCTAGCGCGCTGTTTTTGCGAGTTCTGCCCGGACGAACGTGGCCCGGTTGGCGACGTAGGGCACGATCCCCGTCCGTCCGTCGACGACCTGCTCGAAGGCCGGCAGCCATTCCTTCCCTTCGAGCTCGATGGACGAACGGATGGCCGGCCCAAGCTCGGTCACCTGCTGCGTGAACCGGTCCGGGAGGAAGAGGCGCTCAGAGAACTCGGCCATGCGGGCGAGGTACTTCGAGCGGAACGCTTCGACGGCGAAGACGCGCGACAGAAACCGGTTGTTCCCGTTCCAGGGGGCATGAATGGACAAGCTGCTGTTGATACGCCCGTTGCCGAACGAGAAGTCCTGGTCCCAGGCGATGAAGTGCATCCTGTTCGTATCAGGGTGGAGGTAGGTGTAGAAGTTCTGGCCGTTCTGGAGCAGGCTGTCGTGGTTGGCGATCCAGGCGAGAACAGCGAAGTACCGGGCGAAGTCGTCGAGGTCCAGATAGTCGCCGATCTGCGCGGCGAACTCTTCGTCCGTCGCTTTCGAGACGAGCCGGCCGAACGCCATGACCCGCTGCTTTTGCGCCTCGGTCAAATCCGTCTTGGGATCGTACGACTGGTTGTAAGCCGACCAGTCCGCGCCCCAATCGGTGAACAGCTCCTGAGTGGACGGCTTGAAGATCGCGCCCTTGCTGGTGTTGAACCGGTCTTCGGCGAAGTTCTCGTCGACGTTTTCAGATATTGAGTACAGGCCCAGATACCGCTTCTCGCCCTGCCCCTCGACGGTCAAATAGACCTGCGCGTAGGTCGTTCGCGGCGCGAGCGCGCCCGCGTCGCGATAGAGCCGGTAGGCGAGCACCTCGTTCATCCAGCCGGCGTCGGTGATGTTGTTCTGGAAGTTGATCGTGGTGAGGCCAGCCAGCTTCTGGCCCTTCACATGTTTGTTGAGGTCGACTTTGAGCGAGATCTTGTCGCTGCCGGCCCCTGTTGCCCGCAGGTACGAGCCATTCCCCTTGTAGCGGACCGCCACGTCGCGGAAGGTCCAGTCATCGATCTCGAGCGTGCCACGCACGTAGTCGAACTCGATGCCGCGGCGTCCCGCGACGCCATTGCGCCCTCCCGGCGGGCCGAGGAAGCGGCCGGCGCCGAATCCGAACCCACCCCCGGCGCCCTGCCGTGGCTGCAGCGCGCGCCACGCCTCGGCGGACAGCGTCAGATGCGCCTTCCAGACTTTCGCCGGCGAGAAGAATGCGGCCGCGTCGATTGACGTGACGTTCGTGGGAGTCACGTCCTGCCGGGCGGCGGACGGCGTCCCCAGCATGGCGAGGCCGATGCCGGCGACGGCGAACAAGCGGAGAAGAAGGCGGCGCATCACGACCGAGGCAGGATACGACGGCATGCAGCCGCGACACAATGACGCCGGCTTGAGATCGGCCATAACATCAGCGGGGAGGGTCCAGGTGTGAGCGACCTCTTTGTCGAAAGGTGGGGAACCGGAACTCCGGTGGTGCTGGTGCACGGCTCGCTGGCTACCGGAACGGACGAATGGCAGGCTCAGCGGCCGCTTGCCGACCAGGGCTTTCAACTGGTCGTATTCGATCGGCGCGGTTATGGGCAAAGCCCGGCGGCGCCTGGCGAAGATTTCGTACGGGATGGCGGTGACATCGCCGAACTGATGGGCGATGGTGCCCACCTGGTCGGTCATTCGTATGGCGGGCTTGGAGTCATGTTCGCCGCAGCGCGAAAGCCGGAGGCGACCCTGTCGCTGACGCTGTTGGAGCCAGGCGCGTTCGCGCTCGGCCAGCACCATCCGGCGGCGCGGGCACTCGTCGCCAAGGTTCGCGATCTGTGGGATCAGGATCTGCCGGACAAGGAGTGGGTGGTCCGCTTCCTGGAGATCGTTGGGAGCGAGCCTGACTCTCTGTCGGCGGAATTGCTCGCGTCGGCCGTCGCGCTGGGGCCAGTGCTCAGGCATGGGCGGCCGCCCTGGGAACCAGCGCTGCCGTTGACCGAGTTGTCATCCGCCAGGTTCCCGAAGCTCGTGGTTTCGGGCGGCCACAGCGCAGGATTCGACGCCATTTGTGACGACGTGGCCGAGCGGATCGGCGGCTCACGGCTGGTTGTCCCGGGTGCCGGCCACGAGATTCAGTTCGCAGGGGCACCGATCAATGAGGCGCTGCTCGCTCTGTGGCGCGGTGGGTCATCGCCTGCGATGTCGTGACTCGCGAGAGTTACAACGTGCTTCGGCGCAGCAGTGGAAACACCTTCGACACCTTGGCCAGAATGTAATCGCCGTACGTGCCTTCGAACTCGTGAACGCTTGCGCGATCCCATCGTTCATCTCGATCAGCGGCCACGAGTGTCGCGTCAGCTTCCACGATCGGACGGATGGCGGCGTCGAAATCCGGATCGAAAAAGAAGGGGAATGAAAGCCGATCGCGAGATGTGAGGTTACGAACGCGATGAGCTGTTGAGCGGTACTGGCCCGCCGTCATGCGGTCAAGCATGTCGCCGATGTTGCACACAAACGAGTTCCGAACAGGTGGAGCGGGAATCCAGCCGTCGGGGGACTTGACTTCGAGTCCGCCAGCATCGTCCTGCTTGAGGATGGTCAGAAGCCCGTAATCCGTGTGTTCCCCGACACCCCAACGAGGTTCGTCAGCCACTGCCGCGGGTTCGTGAGGATAGTTGAAGATGCGGAACAAGGTGAGCGGCTGCCGCGTGTAGCGGTCGGCAAAATACGAGGCGTCCAACCCCAGGCTCACCGCGATGCCTTCCATCAGGACGTGCCCGAGCTGTGTCATCGCATCCATGTACGCGAGCACGGCATCTCGCAGCGCCGGAGGGTTGCGGGGGAACAGGTTTGCCCCGTGCAGCGGCAATCCATTCTTGACACGCGGGTGATCGGGCGCGAGCTCCGCGCCGAAATAGATCCCCTCCTTGAGATCTGCCTGTCCGGACGTCAGCTCTGCTCCCACGGGGAAGTATCCCCGCCACGCGCGTCCGCCCCGCTCCATCGCGATTTCCATCTTGGAGGCGAGGCCCTGGGCAAAGAACTGGCGGCTGCATTCCTCGAGCCGCCGCTGCAACTGCTCGTCGACACCATGCCCGACGACGTAGAAGAAGCCTGAAGCGCGACAGGCCCGCCCAATCTCGTCCGCCACGCGCGAACGATCGCCCGCGCGTGCGACAAGCGGTGACACGTCGATGACGGGCACGTGGCGCAGTGATGAGCGCTGGTCAGTCAAGCAAATAACTATCCTTCAGCGATAACGCTTCAGGCGCATCGCCATCGCGAAGAAAACACCTCCGCCGACGATCATCTGCAGACAGGCGACCGCGAAGCGGATTGGGTGATCCTTGATCAGCCCGTATTTCCATTCCAACGGCTGGCCGTGACTGCAGAATACGGCCGGCCAGGACGGCTCGATCGCTCCTGGGCATTCCCGCACGGCCTCGCTGACTGGCATCACAGAGGACATCCAGGGAACTGCGACGGCGAAACCGTGAAAACCGAACATCAAGAAGATCGCGCCGACGAGCACTGTCAGCGCGCCGGTGTCCTGTCTGCTGAGTGCCACTCACGGAAACCTGTGCGCTTCAACCATCTGCCCGACGGCGACGGTCTTACCACGGAACGCGTGCGGCGCAAAGGAGGCTTCGCCATGCCCCCGACGGCGGCCGTCAGTCGTGGGCCGCGATGGGGCCTTCGATGACCTCCGGTTTCTGCGTGAGCAGCTTCGAGAGACGACCTTCTCCGTCGCCGGTATCGAGCCAGAAGTAGTGCTGCTATCGGGGGCCGGCCCGTACCCCCAGTTCCTTGAAGCGCCGCTCGAACGGTACCAGCAGTTCCCGCTCTCCTTCTTCGACCGGCCGCCACACGTCGTCGCGGTGAACGATTGTGACGGCCCGGCGCACCTCCGGTCGGAAGCCGATCTCCTCAGGCTCCTTGGACAACTGGACGAGCGCGCGCGACGGCGCGAGGTCCGAGCGCGCCAGCTTGCCTTCGGCGGGAAGAACCAGTCTCGCCAGGTCGCCCAGCGTGGTCATGACGCTCCGAATGGCTGGTTCCCGCGGTTCACCAGGCGTCGTCCGAGCAGGCAGGCTCGCGGTGAGCTCGACCTCGAAGCCAATCTGCACTCGCTGGTCGCGCTGCATGGCCACCAGGGGCCGGACCTCGTACCGGGCGCGATGCTCGCGCGTCCACTCACGCCACTCGTCGTCTGTCATGCGTGCTGACCATGGTCCAAGCCCTGGCACCGCATCGGTCTACACCATCCAGCGGCGCTCAGAATATGAGCGCCGCGCCTCGCCGTGACTATGCACTTTCGGCCAGACGAAGTCGCAGGAATGAGACAATGTCCGCCGCGTGGTCCGACCGTTCGGGAACACCGGGGGACACAGATGACAAGAGTGACACTCGCGATACTCGTCGCCACCCTGCTCACGGTACCGGTGTTCGTCGAACGCGCCCATGCACACCACGGTGCCGGCCGCTACGATCCAAGGCAGAAGGTGGAGTTCCAGGGCAAGCTGACACGGGTCGATTTCGTCAACCCGCACACCTATGTCTATTTCGATGTCGTCGGTCCCGACGGTAAGGTCATCGCGATGAAATGCGAGACACGGGGAGCCACGGTGCTCCGGCGCTCGGGCTGGTCGCCGGAGATGTTCGTGCGGGGCGCATCCATCAAGGTGACGGGCAGCCCGCATCGCGACGATCCGACTGCGTGCACAGTGGACACGATGACGATTGGCGATAAGCCGACGCTCGAGCGCTATCAGCAGCTGAGCGACGCGAAATCCGCCAATCGCACGAAACGACCTTTCCGGCTGTCGAACGGCAGGCCGAACCTCGCCGGCGACTGGGCGCAGGAGCAACAGGTCCTGGCCACCCCGCCCCCCGGGCGCGGGCGCACCGGACTCGTGCCGATCAGCCAGGCCGACGCGATCAGGGCGGGCAAACTACCGATGCCGGACGGACCCGCCGGCTGGTTCCCGCCGCCCGTGACCTTGACCGCAGCGGGTCAAGCGGCAGCGGAGGCGCTGCGCAAGCGGCCGACATCGGAGAACCCGCGACTCTCCTGCCAGATCACGAGCATCCTGTTCGACTGGGTGTTCGACGGCACGATCAATCGCATCACGCAGAGCGCGAACGCCATCAGGATGGAGTACGGCGCCTCGCCCGGCCTGACCCGGACGGTGCATATGAACCTGAAAGCGCACCCGGCTAACATCGCGCCGAGCCGCGCTGGTCATTCGATTGGCCGCTGGGATGGCGATACGCTCGTCGTCGACACTGTCGGCTTCGCGCCCGGCAGCCTGGCAGGCTCACTCCCCCACAGCAGCAAACTGCACGTCGTCGAGCGCTTCACGCTGAATCCGACAACGCTCGAGCTGACTCGCGACATCGTCGCCGAAGATCCCGACTACTTCGTGGACAAGTACGTGGATACCGATAGCGTCCTGCCGGCCGATGCGCCGTTCAGGGTCGAGGCGTGCAAGGAGCTCGCGCCGGAGTATCAGCAAACCGGGAAGAAGTGAGGCGGGCGGGTTGTATAAATTCGATATACGTCGGCCCGGAGGCGCAAGGACGTCAGCGCAGGCGTAGAATTCGCAGCACGTGGCACTTCCCCCTGATGTTCGTCAGCGCCTGAAAGAGGTGTTCGCGGGCGCGCGGGCGCTGCCGGTGTCGGACCGTCAGGCCTACCTCTCCGCGGCCTGCGCCGGCAACGAGGCGCTGCGCCAGGAAGTGGAGTCGCTCTTGGCGTCGGACGAGCGCGCGAAGAGTTTTCTCGAGTCCCCCGCGGTGGTCTGGGGCGACGCCATTCCTCGCGCCGCACCGTTGATGATCGAGGGCCGGCGGCTCGCTGCGTATGAAGTGCAGGCGCTGCTCGGCGCGGGCGGCATGGGGGAGGTGTATCGCGCCCGAGACACGAAGCTGCAACGCGACGTCGCAGTCAAGTTCCTGCCGCATGCGTTCACGAGCGACCGCGACCGCCTCGCCCGGTTCGAGGGTGAAGCGCGGATGCTGGCGGCGCTGAATCATCCGAACATCGGTGCTATTTACGGCTTCGAGGAAGCTGACGGCCTTCGGTTCCTGGTGCTCGAGCTCGTCGAGGGGCAGACGCTCGCGGACAGACTCGCGGATGTCGCGCATCAGCGGTCTCGAGGTCAGGGGCTGCCGCTTCGCGACGCCTTGAGCATCGCGCGGCAAATCGCCGACGCGCTCGATGTCGCGCACGAAAAAGGGATCATCCACCGCGATCTGAAGCCAGCGAACATCAAAGTCACACCGGACGGCGTGGTCAAAGTCCTCGACTTTGGCCTGGCGAAAGTCGCGGGCGCTCCGTCGACGCCAGACCTCACGCACTCGCCGACGATGCCCGCGAACTACACCCGAACCGGAGTCGTCATGGGCACCGCCGGATACATGAGCCCGGAGCAGGCACGGGGTCAGGTTGTCGACAAGCGGACCGACATCTGGGCATTCGGATGCGTCCTGTACGAAATGCTGACTGGCCGCGTCGCATTCAAGGGCGCCACGGCGTCCGACACCATCGCCGCCGTCCTGGAGCGCGAGCCCGAGTGGGACGCTCTCCCGGAGGGAACACCGGCCCGCGTCCGTCTGCTGCTTCAGCGATGCCTGGAGAAGGAGCCGAAGCGGCGTTTGCGCGACCTGGGCGACGTACGTTTCGAGATCGACGACGCCAGGGACGACGACGCCATAACCGTGCGACAGCAACCGGCACGTGTGCGCGGGGCCCGTGCGGCCGCGATCCTGGCGTTAGTTCTCGCTGGCGGCGCGGCCATCTTCTATCTGGTCAAACCGGCGCGCGCCGTCACCTCTCCTGCGGAATACATTCAGCTCACGAACTTCAGCGACTCGGCCACGGCGCCCAGCTTCTCTCCGGACGGGTCGATGATCGTCTTCAAACGCGACGAGTCGCCGTTTCTGGGCTCCGGTCAGATCTGGGTCAGGCTCTCGAACGGCGAGTCGGTGCAGCTGACGACGCATGCGGGCCGAAAGTTCGCACCAGTGTTCAACAGGGATGGGACGCGCGTCGCGTATTCGAACGTCATGTCCGGCGCGTGGGATACGTGGACCGTGCCGGTCACTGGCGGTCAGGCAACGCCGCTCCTCCCCAATGCGTCCGGCCTCACCTGGATTGCGGACCATGAGGTGCTGTTCTCGGAAATCAAGTCCGGCCTCCACATGGGGATCGTGACTTCGACCGACAGCCGGGCCGCCTGGCGCGAGATCTACATCCAGCCAGACGAGCACGCGATGGCGCACTACTCGTACCTGTCGCCCGATCGTCAATCGGTGCTGGTGGTCGAAATGACCGGGGCCCACGCGTTCACGCAGCCGTGCCGGCTTGTGCCGTTCGACGGCAGTTCCGCTGGCCGGCAGGTGGGACCGCGTGGTACCTGTCTGTCTGCGGCGTGGTCTCCAGACGGAAAGTGGATGTATTTCGTCGCGGTCGTGGCCGGCAGCTCCCACATCTGGCGCCAGCGGTTTCCTGACGGAGCGCCCGAGCAGATCACATTCGGCCCTCTCGAGGAGGAAGGCGTTGCGGTGGCTCCGGATGGCCGGTCGATCGTGACGTCCATCGGCATGCGTCGGAGCGCCGTCTGGATTCGCGACGCGTCCGGTGAACGAGCGATCGTATCGGAGGGCTATGCATCGGCTCCCCGTATTTCCCGCGACGGTACCCGCGTGTTCTATCTCTTCGTGCGTGACTGGTGGCTGGCGGCGCGGGGCTGGCTGCCGGCCTCCGCGGACCTGCGCTCGGTCGACCTGGCAACTGGAAAGAGCGACATCCTGCTGTCTGGACAGTCCGTAACCGCGTATGCGATTTCGCGCGACGAGAAGGACGTGGCGTTCACGACGACGAACGCTGATGGAGCATCGCAGATCTGGCTGGCGCCTCTCGACCGCAGTACCCCGCCACGCTTGATCGTCGAGTCCGGTGATCAGGTGTCCTTCGGCGCGCCCGGAGAGTTGATCTTCCGGTCGCTGGCGAAGGGCAACGCGCTGGCCAGGGTCAAGACTGACAGCACTGGGTTCGAACGGATACCGACGGTATCATTCCTCGACAAGGGCGAAGTATCCCCAGACCGTGAGTGGGTGATCATCCTCGCACCCGCGACCAGGGGTCGCCCAGTAGTCGAAACGCTCGCCGTCCCGCTCCGCGGTGGCGTTACGAGAAAACTCTGCGACACCTGCAGAGCAGACTGGTCTCCGGATGGGAAGACCTTCTACCTGAGCACGACACTTGACCCGAGGAGCCTGGCGATTCCGGTGCCAGATGGGAAAGTGCTGCCGGATCTCCCCGTTGGAGGGATCAACGCACTTGACGAGGCACTGAAACTACCTGGAGCTCTGACGATCGAGCGGGGTCTGATCTCGCCAGGATCGGACCCCTCGACCTACGTCTTCACCAGGACAGACTCGCAGCGCAACCTCTTTCGCATACCGCTGCACTGATCGTCCGTCGCTTCTGTTCGTCGTCAGCTCGCCGAGCCTGGCATTACGCGGATGGTGCCCTGGAAGCAGCGGCTGTTCACCGGCGCTGCGGGCACGCAGCGAGTCCCCGTCGGCGGATCGATGACGTCGAAGGTCACGTGTGCCTGGGCGCCGACATTCCATCCGGAGATTACCGTGCCGTTGAGCACGGCCTTTCTTGTCTGATTGTTCAGTGTCCCCTCGATGTGCACCACGAATGAATGCGCCGAATCAGCGCCGGCGCCGATGACTTCGTACCGAGCCTCCAGCTGAACGATCGTGCCGTTGTCGAACGGCACGCGACTGAGCACTGTGGCTGCGAACGTGCCCGCGACATCACCGCCCGAGACGCCCGCAAACGCCGGAAAGCCGGTGCTCCACTTCGTGAAGGCGACTTCGACATTTGCGCCGCCCTTGGCCTGCGTCTGCGCACCGCCCGCACCCGCAATCGACGGTGCGGATGGCGACAGCGGCTGGCTGCATGCCGCGGCGAAGAGACAGAAGCCGAGAATTGCGTGTTTCATGATGCGCTCCATTCATCGAGGAACCTGAAACGGTCCTGTAAGCTATGAAGCGCAAACTCCCGGAGTTTTCCCTCACCAGCTGATGACCGAGCGCTCCGCGCACGATGTAACGGGCCTGCTCCTGTCCTGGCGCCAGGGCGACACCGCGGCGCTCGACCGCCTGATCCCGGTCGTCTACGACGAGC
>Ga0247825_10001279_pt1 | contig 16464 bp, 11 predicted proteins | sample 13C_Vanillin_Day_FD_194413 | JGI IMG/M metagenome (GOLD analysis project Ga0247825, IMG submission 194413) | Soil microbial communities from agricultural site in Penn Yan, New York, United States - 13C_Vanillin_Day48 | ecosystem: Environmental > Terrestrial > Soil > Agricultural land | place... | reverse complement strand
TCCTTGACCGGCTTGGGAGCGCCGTCCACCAGGTCCTTGGCTTCCTTCAATCCCAGCCCGGTCACCGCGCGCACCACCTTGATGACGTTGACCTTGTTGGCACCCGAGGTGTTCAGCATCACGGTGAACTCGGTCTTCTCCTCGGCTGCCGCGCCGGCCGCGCCGCCGCCTGCCGGAGCCGCCACCGCGACCGCTGCGGCCGCGGAAACGCCGAACTTGTCTTCCATCTCCTTGATGAGCTGGGACAGTTCCAGCACCGTCATGCTTGCGATCGCGTCGAGAATGTCTGCTTTGGCAATGCTCATTTTGCTAACTCCTGATCTGAAAAGGTTGCGTTATCCGAAATCCGGTTTTCGCAGGCGACTAGGCCGCCTGCTTCTCTTTCTGGTCTCTTACCGCAGCGACAGCGCGCACGAACTTGCCCGGCACTTCGTTCAAGGTGCGGACGAACTTCGCGATTGGCGCCTGCATGGTTCCCACGAGCTTCGTGAGCAGTTCCTGGCGGCTTGGCATCCTCGCCAGCTCCGCCACTTCCCGCGCCGACATCATGACGTTGGGCATGGCGCCGGCCTTGATCACGAACTTCTCGTTTTCCTTGGCAAACTCCTGCAGCACCTTGGCCGCGGCCACCGGATCGCTCGAAATGCCGTAGGCAAGCGGTCCCACCATCTTCTCGGTGAGCCCCTTGAACGGCGTTTCCGCAACCGCGCGACGCGCCAGGGTGTTCTTCAGCACCCGCAAGTACACGCCCGAACCGCGCGCTTTTCTGCGCAATTCAGTCATGTCCTTGACCGGGACGCTGCGGTACTCGGCCAGTATCACGGTCTGGGCCTTGGCGAGCTGCTCGCTCACCTCCGCCACCACCGCCTGCTTCTGTTCCAGATTTAGACTCAAGGTCTATCTCCTTTCACGTATACGGCGTCCAGTGATCCAGGAGTCAGACACGAAACCTGTTTCGGGCGCGCCGCCTGCGTAGGATCTTCGGTACTGAGGCCGCCGGCCGGATTGCTGACTGTATTGGAGGCAGTCCGTAATCCCGTCACCTGCATTCCGGTTCCCAAAAAATTAACCCCTCATCAACTCCACGGGTACCTACGGTCTTTGACAACCCGCCGGCGATGCGCCTCCGGCGACCCAAAGTTCTTCACAACGGGGAAAGCATCCCCCGTCCATTCCAATCAATGCTGCTGCGGTTGCAAGCTCGTCTGGTCGACGCGCACGCCCACGCCCATCGTGCTCGAAACCGAGACCTTCTTCAGGAAGATCCCTTTCACGCCTGCGGGCTTGGTCTTGTTGACCGCATCCACCAGCGCCTTCAGGTTGTCCGAGAGCGCCTCGACGGTAAACGACGCGCGCCCGATCGTGCATTGCACGATGCCGGACTTGTCGGCGCGGAACTGCACCTGCCCCGCCTTCGCGTTCTTGACCGCACCCACCAGGTCCTGCGTGACCGTGCCAACCTTCGGGTTGGGCATCAGCCCGCGCGGGCCGAGGATCTGGCCGAGCTGGCCGACCACCCGCATCGCGTCCGGGCTGGCGATCACGACGTCGAAATCCATCTTGCCGCCCTTGATCTCGTTGGCGAGATCCTCGAATCCGACGATATCGGCGCCCGCATCCTTGGCCTGCTGCGCCCGGTCGCCTTGCGCAAACACCGCGACCCGCATGGTCTTGCCGGTGCCCTGGGGCAGCACCACCGCACCGCGCACCGTCTGGTCCGACTTCGACGCGTCGATGCCGAGATTGAGCGAGACGTCTATTGACTCGTTAAACTTGGCCGTGGCTCCGTCCTTCACGAGCTTCAGCGCCTCCTGCACCGGGTAGTTCTTCACCGGGTCCACCTTGGCTCGCAGCGTGCCGTAGCGTTTGGAGGTCATTTACAGGCCCTCCACGTCGACGCCCATGCTGCGGGCGCTGCCGGCGATGGAGCGCACCGCCGCCTCCAGGTCAGCCGCCGTGAGATCGGGCATCTTCGCCTTCGCGATCTCTTCGGCCTGCGCGCGCGTGATCTTGCCCACCTTATCGGTGTTGGGACGCGAACTGCCCTTCTCGATCTTCGCCGCCTTGCGGATCAGCACGCTGGCAGGCGGCGTCTTCATCACGAACGTGAAGCTCTTGTCATGGAAGGCCGTGATCACCACGGGCACGGGCAGGCCCGGCTCCATCTTCTGCGTCTGGGCGTTGAACGCCTTGCAGAATTCCATGATGTTCAAGCCACGCTGGCCGAGCGCCGGGCCGATGGGTGGGCTGGGATTCGCCTTGCCCGCCGGCACTTGCAGCTTGATGAAACCCACTACTTTCTTCGCCATCGTCTACTCCTTGCGGGTTCAAACGGGCGCTTCGTGCGCCCTCCCCAATCAACTGCCGTGAATCGTGATTCGTGAGTCGTGATTCGACCCACCGAACACCCTAACTACAAACTACGCCTTCTCAACCTGGCTGAAATCGAGTTCCACCGGGGTGGAGCGCCCGAAGATCGTCACCGACACGCGCAGCTTGTTCTTGTCGTAGTTGACGTCCTCGACGTTGCCGTGAAAGTCCGCGAACGGACCTTCCTTCACGCGCACCGCCTCGCCGACCTCGAACAGCACCTTCGGCCTCGGCTTCTCCACGCCTTCCTGGATCTGGTGCAGGATGTTCTGCACTTCCTTCTCCGAGATCGGGGTGGGACGCGTCGCTGTGCCGCCGACAAAGCCCGTTACCTTGGCGGTGTTCTTCACCAGATGCCAGGTGTCGTCGGTCATTTCCATCTCGACCAGCACGTAGCCCGGGAAGAACTTGCGCTCGCTGATGTTCTTCTGGCCGCTCTTCATTTCCACCACTTCCTCGACCGGCACCAGGATTTGGCCGAACTTGTCTTCCATGCCGGCGCGGCGGATGCGGTCAACCAGGGCACGCTGCACGCTCTTCTCGAAGCCCGAGTAGGCGTGCACGACGTACCACTTCTTGCCCGTCATCAACTCTGCCCTAGCAGCTTCTTCACGACCCATAGCAAGCTCGCATCCACTATCCAGAGAAACAACGCCATTACCACCATGAACGCGAACACGATGCCGGTGGTCTGCAGCGTTTCCTTGCGCGTCGGCCATACCACCTTCTTCGTTTCCGTAACCGATTCCTGGGCAAACCCGTAGAACTGCTTGCCCGGCTCCGAAGTCCACAACGTCGCCACCGCGGCCACGAAGCCCACCAGCACCGCGGCAACGCGCAGGATCATCGGGCTCTGCGCGAGGTAGTAAAAACCCGCTACGCCCGCTGCGACCAGCAACGCCGCCACGACAATCTTGATCTTGTCCGCCATCAGCCGGATATCCTGGCAGGCCAGGAGGGTCTCGAACCCCCAACCTTCGGTTTTGGAGACCGACGCTCTGCCAATTGAGCTACTGGCCTTTGTCCTGTCGCCTACTCGATGACCTTGGCCACGACGCCGGCGCCCACGGTCTTGCCGCCCTCGCGGATGGCAAAGCGCAGCCCCTCTTCCATCGCGATGGGCTGGATCAGCGTCACCGTGATCGACACGTTGTCCCCCGGCATCACCATCTCCGCGCCCTTGGCGAGCTCGATCGAGCCCGTCACGTCGGTCGTGCGGAAGTAGAACTGCGGCCGGTAGCCCTGGAAGAACGGCGTGTGCCGCCCGCCCTCGTCCTTCGAGAGCACGTAGATCTCGGCGGTGAACTTCGTGTGCGGGGTGATCGAGCCCGGCTTCGCCAGCACCTGCCCGCGCTCCACTTCCTCGCGCTTGGTCCCGCGCAGGAGAATCCCCACGTTGTCCCCGGCCTGCCCCTCGTCCAGCAGCTTCCGGAACATCTCCACCCCGGTGCAGACCGTCTTGATCGTGGGCTTCAGCCCCACGATCTCGATTTCCTCACCTACCTTGATGATCCCGCGCTCCACGCGCCCGGTCACCACCGTGCCCCGGCCCGAGATGGAGAACACGTCCTCCACCGGCATCAGGTAGGGCTTGTCGATCACCCGCTTGGGCTGCGGGATATAGGCATCCAGCGCCTCGGCGAGCTTGAGGATCGCCCCCTCGCCCAGGTCGCTGGTGTCCCCTTCCATCGCCTTGAGCGCCGAGCCAATCACGATCGGGGTCTTGTCCCCGGGGAATTCATACTTGGAGAGCAGCTCGCGCACTTCCACTTCCACGAGCTCGAGCAGCTCCTTGTCGTCCACCATGTCCGCCTTGTTCATGAACACGATGATGTAGGGCACCCCCACCTGGCGCGCGAGCAGAATGTGCTCGCGCGTCTGCGGCATCGGCCCATCGGCCGCCGAGACCACCAGGATCGCGCCATCCATCTGCGCCGCCCCCGTGATCATGTTCTTCACGTAGTCCGCGTGCCCCGGACAGTCCACGTGCGCGTAGTGACGGTTCTTCGTCTCATACTCCACGTGCGCCGTGTTGATCGTGATCCCGCGCGCCTTCTCCTCCGGCGCCGAGTCGATCTGCGCGTAGCTCTTCGCCTCGCCACCGAACTTCTTCGCCAGAATCATCGTCATCGCCGCCGTCAGCGTCGTCTTCCCATGGTCCACGTGACCAATCGTCCCAACGTTCACGTGCGGCTTCGTCCGCTCAAATTTACCCTTGGCCATGATCCACCTTTATTTCTTCTCTTCTTTGCCCATGTACTTGTTGATAACCGCCTCGGCGATATTCTTCGGCGCCTCGGCGTAGTGCTTGAATTCCATCGTGTAGGTCGCGCGGCCCTGCGACAACGAGCGCATCGTGGTCGAGTAGCCGAACATCTCGGCAAGCGGGACCTCGGCCCGGACTGCCTTGCCGCCACCGGGCATGTCCTCCATGCCCTGGATCACGCCGCGTCGGGAGCTCAAGTCGCCCACGACGTTGCCCATGAAATCCTCCGGCGTCTCCACTTCCACCGCCATGATCGGCTCGAGCAGCACCGGGTTGGCGCGGCGCAGGCCTTCCTTGAACGCCATCGAGCCGGCCATCTTGAACGCGTTTTCGTTCGAATCCACGTCGTGGGACGAGCCGTCGAACAGGGTCGCCTTCACGTCCACTATCGGAAAGCCCGCGAGCACGCCGTTTGGCAGTGTCTCCACGATGCCTTTTTTCACGGCGGGGATGAACTCGCGCGGCACGTTACCCCCCTTTACCGCGTCCACGAACTCGAATCCCGTGCCCGGCGGCTGGGGATCGACCCGCAGCCAGACGTGGCCGTACTGGCCGCGCCCGCCGGACTGCTTGATGAACTTGCCCTCGACCTTGTCCACCGACTTGCGGATGGTCTCGCGGTAAGCGACCTGCGGCGCGCCGACGTTGGCTTCCACGCTGAACTCGCGCTTCATGCGATCGACGATGATTTCCAGGTGCAGCTCGCCCATGCCCGAGATGATGGTCTGGCCGGACTCCTCGTCCGTGCGCACGCGGAACGAAGGATCTTCCTGCGCAAGACGGCCCAGCGCCATGCCCATCTTTTCCTGGTCGGCCTTGGTCTTGGGCTCGACCGCTACGTGAATGACGGGGTCGGGAAACTCCATCTTCTCCAGCGTGATGATCTTCTGCGGGTCGGTCAGCGTGTCGCCGGTGGTGTAGTCCCTCAGGCCCACTGCCGCCGCGATATCGCCGGCGCGCACTTCCTTGATCTCCTCGCGGTCGTTCGCGTGCATCTGCAGGATGCGGCCGATGCGCTCCTTGCGCCCTTTGATCGGGTTGTAGATGGTGTCGCCGGAGTTGACCACGCCGGAATAGACCCGGAAGAAGGTGAGCTGGCCGACGTAGGGGTCGGTCATGATCTTGAACGCCAGAGCCGAGAACGGCTCGTCGTCGTCCCTCCGGCGCTCGCCGTCCTTGCCATTCTCGAGGATGCCCTTGACCGGCGCGATGTCGATTGGCGCCGGCAGGTAGTCGACGACAGCGTCGAGCATCGCCTGCACGCCCTTGTTCTTGAACGCCGAGCCGCACAGCATCGGCACGATCTCGCCGGCAATGGTGCGCTTGCGCAGCCCGCGCTTGATGTCTTCCTCGGTCAGCTTGCCGCCGTCGAGGTACTTGTTCATCAGTTCTTCGTCGGCCTCCGCGGCGGCCTCGAGCATCTTCTCGTGCCATTCCTCGGCTTTCGCCTTGAGCTCGGCCGGCACGTCCTGGTATTCGAACATGGTGCCCTGGTTGGCATCGTCCCAGACGATGGCTTTCATTTTCACGAGATCCACCACGCCGGCGAACTTGTCCTCGGAGCCGACCGGGATCTGGATCAGCACCGGGTTTGCCTTCAGGCGGTCCACCATCATCTGGCGCACGCGGAAGTAATCCGAGCCGACGCGGTCCATCTTGTTCACGAAGGCAAGGCGCGGGACCTTGTACTTGTTGGCCTGGCGCCACACCGTCTCGGACTGGGGCTGCACGCCGCCGACCGAGTCGTACACCATTACCGCGCCGTCGAGCACGCGCATGCTGCGCTCGACCTCGATCGTGAAGTCGACGTGCCCCGGGGTGTCGATGATGTTGATGCGGTGCTCGGGATAGGTGCCGCCCATCCCCTTCCAGAAGCAGGTCGTCGCCGCGGAAGTGATGGTGATGCCGCGCTCCTGCTCCTGCTCCATCCAGTCCATGGTCGCGGCGCCGTCGTGCACCTCGCCCATCTTGTGATTGACGCCGGTGTAGAACAGGATGCGCTCGGTCGTCGTCGTCTTCCCGGCGTCGATGTGCGCCGAGATGCCGATGTTCCGGTAGCGTTCGATAGGGGTCTTGCGGGGCACGGCCTCGGTTTCCTTTCGTGCCTTAAAAGCGGTAGTGCGAGAAGGCCTTGTTGGCCTCCGCCATGCGGTGAACTTCCTCGCGCTTCTTCATCGCGCCGCCCTTGCCCTCGGCCGCCTCGGCGAGCTCGTTGGCCAGGCGAATGTCCATGGACTTTTCGCCGCGGTCGCGCGCTGCGTCGCGTAGCCAGCGCATGGCGAGCGCCACGCGCCGCACCGGCCGCACTTCGACCGGCACCTGGTAGTTCGCGCCGCCGACGCGGCGGCTCTTCACCTCGACCATCGGCTTCACGTTGTTGATGGCCTGGTTGAACACTTCCAGCGGCTCCTTGCTGGTCTTCTTCTTGATCTGCTCGAGCGCGCCGTAGACGATCTGCTCGGCGATCGACTTCTTGCCGCCGGTCATGATGACGTTCATGAACTTGGCGACGTCCTGGCTGTTGTATTTCGGATCCGGCAGGATCTCGCGCTTCGGAATTTCTCTGCGGCGGGGCATCGTTCGATCCTCTTAGGCCGGTTTGGCGCGCTTCGCGCCATACTTCGACCGGCTCTGCTTGCGGTCTTTCACGCCTGCGGTGTCGAGCGAGCCGCGCACGACGTGGTAGCGCACGCCCGGCAGGTCCTTCACGCGCCCGCCACGGATCAGCACCACCGAGTGCTCCTGCAGGTTGTGTCCTTCGCCGCCGATGTAGCCGATCACCTCGAATCCGTTGGTGAGTCGCACCTTGGCGACCTTGCGCAACGCCGAGTTCGGCTTCTTGGGGGTGGTGGTGTAAACGCGGGTGCAAACCCCGCGGCGCTGCGGGCTGCCGGCGAGCGCCGGCACCTTGCTCTTCCAACGCACCGGGCTGCGCCCTTTGCGTACCAATTGATTAATCGTCGGCATTTGTCCGCTGCCCGCGTTAAGTGTTTGAAAAAATGAAACTAATTTACGAAAATTTACCGTTTACCGCTTTTTCCCGAACCCCAAAAAAGCGGGGACGGCGTCGCCACCGTCCCTGCCTGGTTTGTAGTCTTACCCGCGCACCGGCCCCATCCAGGGACCGGCGGGGAAAAAGACCGCAGATTTTAAGGGCTTAGCTCACCCGAGTCAAGCAACCTGCTCCTGATTTTCGGTGCTGGTGGGCACCGTTTCCGCCACCGGGGGCTCCCCGAACGCTGCCGCCGGATCCTGACGCTGGCGGACGCGATGGTAAGCGAGCCCGGTGCCGGCCGGAATCAGCCGTCCGACGATCACGTTCTCCTTCAGCCCGCGCAATTCGTCGCGCTTGCCCATGATCGCCGCCTCGGTCAGCACACGCGTGGTCTCCTGGAAGGAGGCCGCGGAGATGAACGAGTCAGTGGAGAGCGAGGCCTTGGTGATGCCGAGCAGCATGTACTCGTAGACCGCCGGTTTCTTGCCCTCGGACTGCACTTTTTCATTCTCCTCCAGCACCTCGGCGCGCTCGAGCTGCTCGCCGGTGATGAAACGGCTGTCGCCCTGGTCGGTGATGGACACGCGACGCAGCATCTGGCGAACGATCACCTCGATGTGCTTGTCGTTGATCTTCACGCCCTGCAGGCGATACACGTCCTGCACCTCGTTGCAGATGTAGCGCGCCAGTTCCTCGACGCCCTTCAGGCGCAGGATGTCGTGCGGATCGGCCGGGCCGTCGACGATGATCTCGCCCTTGTTCACCACCTGGCCGTCGTGCGCCATCACGTGCTTGTCCTTGGCGATCAGGAACTCGTGCGCGGCGCCCTCGAGATCGGTGATCACCAGGCGCTGCTTGCCCTTGGTGTCCTTGCCGAACGAGACCGTGCCGGTGATCTCCGCCAGCACGCCTGCGTCCTTGGGCGAACGCGCCTCGAACAGCTCTGCCACGCGCGGCAGGCCGCCCGTGATGTCACGCGTCTTCGAGGTTTCCTGCGGAATACGCGCGAGCACCTCGCCCACGCCCACGTCCTGCCCGTCGCGCACGGTGATGATGCAGCCGATCTGGAACGTGATGTTGACCGACTGGTCGGAACCCGCCATCTTGATCTCGTTGCCGGATTCGTCGAGCAACTTCACCTGCGGGCGCAAGCCCTTCGACTGGATGCTGCCGCGGCGCTTCGGATCTACGACGACCAGCGTCGAGAGGCCGGTGACCTCGTCGATCTGCCGGGCGACGGTGGAACCTTCCTCGACGTTCTCGAACTTGATGCGACCGGCGTACTCCGTGATGATCGGCCGGGTGTGCGGGTCCCAGGTCGCGAGCACGTGGCCAGCCTTGACCATCTCGCCGTCGCGGGCGAGCAGCGTCGCGCCGTACGGCACCTTGTGGCGCTCGCGCTCGCGTCCGTTCTCGTCGTGGATCATGATCTCGCCGTTGCGCGAGATCGCGACGAGCTCGTTGCGCGAGTTGGTGACGTAGCGCATGCCAGCGCTGTAGCGCACCACGCCGTTCGACTTGCTCTCGACCTGGCTCACCACGGCGGTCCGCGACGCGGCGCCGCCGATGTGGAAGGTACGCATCGTCAGCTGCGTGCCCGGCTCGCCGATCGACTGGGCAGCGATCACGCCGACCGCCTCGCCGACGTTGACCGGGACGCCGCGGCCGAGGTCGCGTCCGTAGCACTTGGCGCAGAGGCCATAGCGCGTGTCGCAGGAAAGCGGCGTGCGCACCTTCACCTCATCGATGCCCGCGGCCTCGATCGCATCCACCGCGTCTTCGTCGAGCAGCGTGTTGACCGGGTGCATCACCTTGCTGCTCTCGGGGTTGATGACATCGGCCGCGCACACGCGTCCGAGAATCCGCTCGCGCAGACTTTCAACAACCTCGCCGCCTTCGACCAGCGCCTTCATCGAGACGCCCGCCGTCGTGCCGCAATCGTCCTCGGTGACCACCAGATCCTGGGTTACGTCGACCAGGCGCCGCGTTAGGTAGCCTGAGTTCGCGGTCTTCAGCGCGGTGTCGGCAAGACCCTTGCGCGCGCCGTGCGTGGAAATGAAATACTGCAGCACGTTCAGGCCTTCGCGGAAGTTCGCGGTGATCGGCGTCTCGATGATCGAGCCATCGGGCTTCGCCATCAGGCCGCGCATGCCGGCGAGCTGCCGGATCTGCGCCGCCGAGCCCCGCGCGCCGGAGTCCGCCATCATGTAGATGGAGTTGAGCGACTCCTGCATCATCGGCTGGCCCTTCTTGTCCTTGCGCTGGACCATCTCGTGCTTCTTGGCGTCCCATTCCATCACCGGCTCGACGCCGAGCTGCTCCATCATCGCTTTCGCGACGAGATCGCCGGCGCGGCCCCAGATGTCCACGACCTTGTTGTAGCGCTCGCCTTGCGTCACGAGACCCGAGGTGTACTGCTTCTCGATCTCCTGCACTTCCTTCTCGGCGTCCGCGATGATGTCGTGCTTCTGCGACGGGATCAGCATGTCGTCCACCGCGATCGAGATGCCCGCGCGGGTCGCCATCGCGAATCCGCTGTACATCAGCTTGTCGGCGAAGATCACCGTTTCGCGCAGCCCGCAGCGGCGGAAGCTGTGATTGATCAGGCGAGAAATTTCCTTCTTTTTCAAAGACTTGTTAATGAGTTCGAACGGCAGCCCGGCCGGCAGAATATCGGAGAGCAGGGCACGACCGACGGTGGTTTCGTGGCGCCCGATCTTCTCGCGCTTATCGCCGTGCTGGTCGATCTCGATTTCCTTGATCCGCACCGTGACCTTGGCGTTGACTTCGACCTGGCCGGTGTCGTACGCGCGCGAGACTTCCGCGACGTTGGTGAACACCGAGCCTTCGCCGCGCGCGCCGACTTTCTCGCGCGTGGTGTAGTAGAGGCCCAGCACGATGTCCTGCGAGGGCACGATGATCGGATCGCCGTTGGCGGGCGAGAGGATGTTGTTGGAGGACAGCATCAGCGTGCGCGCCTCCATCTGCGCTTCCAGCGACAGCGGCACGTGCACCGCCATCTGGTCGCCGTCGAAGTCGGCGTTGAATGCCGCGCAAACCAGCGGGTGCAGCTGGATCGCCTTGCCCTCGATCAGAACCGGCTCGAACGCCTGGATGCCGAGGCGGTGCAGCGTGGGCGCGCGGTTCAGCATCACCGGGTGCTCGCGGATCACCTCCTCGAGAATGTCCCACACGATCGGTTCCTGGTCCTCCACCATGCGCTTGGCGGCCTTGATGGTGGTGGCGAGCCCCATCACTTCCAGCTTGTGGAAGATGTAGGGCTTGAACAACTCCAGCGCCATCAGCTTGGGCAGCCCGCACTGGTGCAGGCGCAGCTGCGGCCCGACCACGATCACGGAACGGCCGGAATAGTCGACGCGCTTGCCGAGCAGGTTCTGGCGGAACCGCCCGCCCTTGCCCTTGATCATGTCGGCGAGCGACTTCAGCGGGCGCTTGTTGGCCCCGGTCATCGCCTTGCCGCGGCGACCGTTGTCGAGCAGCGAGTCCACCGCTTCCTGCAGCATGCGCTTCTCGTTGCGCACGATGATTTCCGGCGCCTTCAGCTCGAGCAGGCGCTTGAGCCGGTTGTTGCGGTTGATCACGCGCCGGTAGAGGTCGTTCAAGTCCGAGGTCGCGAAGCGTCCGCCGTCGAGCGGCACCAGCGGCCGCAGTTCCGGCGGCAGCACCGGCAGCACCTCGAGAATCATCCATTCCGGCTTGATGCCGGACTTGTGGAACGCCTCCAGCACCTTCAGGCGCTTGGCGATCTTCTTGATCTTGGTGTCCGAACTGGTGGCGGCAAGCTCTTCGCGAAGCTTCTCGATCTCGCCCTTCAGTTCCAGGCTGCGCAGCAGCGAACGAATGCCCTCCGCGCCCATCATCGCAGTGAAATCGTCGCCGAATTCCTCGACTTTGGCGAGGTAGTCGTCTTCGGTCATCAGCTGGGCGCGCTTCAGCGGCGTCATGCCCGGATCGATCACGACGTATGCCTCGAAGTAGAGCGCGCGCTCGATATCGCGCAGCGTCATGTCGAGCACCATGCCCATGCGCGAGGGCAGCGACTTGAGGAACCAGATGTGCGCCACCGGGCTCGCGAGCTCGATGTGGCCCATGCGCTCGCGCCGGACCTTGGACAGCGTCACCTCGACGCCGCACTTCTCGCAGATCACGCCGCGGTGCTTCAGGCGCTTGTACTTGCCGCACAGGCACTCGTAGTCCTTGACCGGCCCGAAGATCTTGGCGCAGAACAGGCCGTCGCGCTCGGGCTTGAAGGTCCGGTAGTTGATGGTCTCCGGCTTCTTCACTTCGCCGTACGACCACGAACGGATCTTCTCGGGCGAGGCCAGCCCGATCTTGATCGCATCGAACTCTTCTTCCTGCGTAACCTGCTTGAACAAATCGAGCAGAGCTTTCATCTAGTGACTCCCGTGTGGGCTCAGTCAGTCTTCAGAATGTGTGTGTCGTAATTCCGTGTGCGCCTGCATCAATACCGGTTGTGGTCCAGGTCGATGTCGATCGCGAGCGAGCGAATTTCCTTGACCAGCACGTTGAACGATTCCGGCATGCCGGCCTCGATGCGGTGGTCGCCCTTCACGATCGATTCGTAGACCTTGCGCCGTCCTTCCGTGTCGTCGGACTTGACGGTCAGCATCTCCTGCAGCGTGTAGGCCGCGCCGTAGGCTTCCAGCGCCCAGACCTCCATCTCGCCGAAGCGCTGCCCGCCGAACTGCGCCTTGCCGCCAAGCGGCTGCTGCGTGACCAGCGAGTACGGGCCGGTCGAGCGCGCGTGCATCTTGTCGTCGACCAGGTGGTGCAGCTTCAGCACGTGCATGTAGCCCACCGTGACCGGCCGCTCGAAGGGATCACCCGTGCGCCCGTCGTGCAGCGTCACCTGTCCGCCTTTGGGCAGGCCGGCGAGCTCGAGCATTTCCTTGATCTCCTTCTCGGTGGCGCCGTCGAACACCGGGGTGGCAAACGGCACGCCCTCGCTCAGGTTGTGCGCGAGCTGGCCGATTTCCTCGTCGTTCAGTCCGCCGATCTCTTCGTGGCGCGTGCCGCTCTCGTAGATCTGTTTGAGCAGCTTGCGCAGCTCCGCCGCCTTGGCTTGCGCCTTGATCATCGCGCCGATCTTCAGCCCCAGGCCTTTGGCCGCCCACCCGAGGTGGGTCTCGAGGATCTGCCCGACGTTCATGCGCGAAGGCACGCCCAGCGGGTTCAACACGATGTCGACCGGGGTGCCGTCGGCCATGTACGGAATGTCCTCGACCGGCACGATCTTGGAGATCACTCCCTTGTTGCCGTGGCGTCCCGCCATCTTGTCGCCCGGCTGCAGGCGACGCTTGACCGCGAGGTACACCTTGACCATCTTCTGCACGCCCGGCGGCAGCTCGTCGCCCTGCGTGAGCTTCTTCTTCTTCTCGTCGTAGGCCTTGTCGAACAGCGACTTGGTCTGCGCGAGGCTCTCCTTGATGCTCTCCAGCTGCGCGGCGATCTTGTCGTTGGCGACGCGGATGTCGAACCAACCGTGGCGCTCGACTTCGATCAGGTAGGCCTTGGTGATCTTCGCGCCGCGGGCGAGCTTCTTCGGGCCGCCATTGGCGGTCTTGCCGACCAGGATCCGCTCGAGACGCTCAAACGCGTCGTTCTCGACGATGCGCAGCTGGTCGCCCAGGTCCTTCTTGTAGCCTTTCAGCTCGTCGTCGATGATCTGCTCGGCCCGCTTGTCGCGCTCGATGCCCTCGCGGGTGAACACCTGGACGTCGATCACGGTGCCGGACATGCCCGAGGGCACGCGCAGCGAGGTGTCCTTCACATCGGACGCCTTCTCGCCGAAGATCGCGCGCAGCAGCTTCTCTTCCGGCGTCAGCTGGGTCTCGCCCTTGGGCGTGACCTTGCCGACCAGCACATCGCCCGCCTCGACTTCGGCGCCAATGTAGATGATGCCCGACTCGTCGAGCGCGGCGAGCTGGTTCTCCGAGAGGTTGGAGATATCGCGCGTGATTTCCTCAGGCCCGAGCTTGGTGTCGCGCGCCACCACCGAGAGCTCCTCGATGTGGATTGAGGTGAAGCGCTGGTCAGCGACGACACGCTCGGAGATGAGGATCGAGTCCTCGAAGTTGTAGCCGTTCCAGGGCATGAACGCGACCAGCATGTTCTGGCCGAGCGCGAGCTCGCCCATGTCGGTCGAGGCGCCGTCGGCCACCACGTCGCCCTTGGCGATGCGGTCGCCCACCTTTACCAGCGGACGCTGGTTAATGTTGGTGTTCTGGTTGGAGCGCTGGTACTTGACCAGGTTGTAGATGTCCACACCCACTTCGCCCGGCGCGGTCTCCTCGTCGTTCACGCGCACCACGATGCGCGAGGCGTCGACGTAGTCCACCAGCCCGCCGCGATGCGCTTGCACCGCGGTGCCCGAGTCCACCGCCACCGTGCGCTCGAGCCCGGTGCCCACCAGGGGCTTTTCCGGACGCAGGCACGGCACCGCCTGGCGCTGCATGTTGGAACCCATCAGCGCGCGGTTGGCGTCGTCGTGCTCGAGGAACGGGATGAGCGACGCGGCCACCGACACCGCCTGTGCGGGAGCGACGTCCATGTACTCGATGCGGTCCGGCGCGGACATCGTGAATTCGTTGTGGTTGCGGCAGGACACCAGCTCGTCGGTAAACTTGCTGTGCTTGTCGAGCGAGGCATTGGCCTGCGCGATCATGTACTGGCCTTCCTCGATCGCCGACAGGTAATGGATATCGTCGGTGACGCGGCCGTCCTTCACCTTGCGGTACGGCGTCTCGAGGAAGCCGTACTCGTTGGTGCGCGCATAGATCGCGAGCGAGTTGATGAGGCCGATGTTCGGGCCTTCCGGCGTCTCGATCGGGCACACGCGGCCGTAGTGCGTCGGGTGCACGTCGCGCACTTCGAAGCCCGCGCGTTCGCGCGTGAGGCCGCCGGGCCCCAGCGCGGACACGCGCCGCTTGTGGGTAATCTCGGACAGCGGGTTGGTCTGATCCATGAACTGCGAGAGCTGGGACGAGCCGAAGAACTCGCGGATCGCGGCCGATACCGGCTTGGCGTTGATGAGGTCGTGCGGCATCAGGTTCTCGGATTCCGCCTGTGACAGCCGCTCGCGCACGGCGCGCTCGACGCGCACCAGGCCGGCGCGGAACTGGTTCTCCGCGAGCTCGCCCACCGAGCGCACGCGGCGGTTGCCGAGATGGTCGATATCGTCGATCTCGCCCTTGCCGTTTCTCAGGTCCACCAGAATCTTGATCACGGCGACGATGTCTTCCGCCGACAGCTTCGCCGCGCCCGTCAGCTCGGTGCGGCTGACGCGACGGTTGAACTTCATGCGACCGACCTTGGACAAGTCGTAGGTTTCGTCCGCGAAGAACAGGCGATGGAACAGGGTCTTCACCGCTTCTTCCGTGGGCGGCTCGCCGGGCCGCATCATGCGGTAGATGGCGACCTGCGCCGCCAACTGGTCCGTGGTCTCGTCGATGCGCAGCGTCTGCGAGATGTACGCGCCCTGGTCGAGGTCGTTGGTGTAGATGGTCTGGATCTTGGCGACCCCGTTCTCCCGGAACTTCTTGAGCAGTTCCTCGGTGATCTCGTCGTTGGCGCCGGCAAGGACCTCGCCGGTGCCCTTGTCCACCACGTTGTGCGCGAGCACGCGGCCGATCACGAACTCGTCGGGCACACCCATGCGGTGCAGGCCGGCCTGCTCCATCTCGCGCACGTGCTTCACGGTAATGCGCTTGTCCTTGGCAACGATGAGCTTGCCGCCCTTGGTGGTAATGTCGAAACGCGCGATTTCCCCGCGCATGCGCTCGGCCACCAGCTCGAACTCAATGCCGTCCTTGGCAAAATGGAACGCGTCGAATGCGAAGAACTCGGCGAGAATCTTCTCCGGCGTGTAGCCGAGGGCCTTCAGCAGGATCGTCACCGGCATCTTGCGGCGGCGGTCCACCCGGAAATAGAGGTAGTCCTTCGGGTCGTACTCGAAATCGAGCCACGAGCCGCGGTAGGGAATGATGCGCGCGGAGAACAGCAGCTTGCCCGAGGAGTGCGTCTTGCCGCGATCGTGCTCGAAGAACACGCCCGGCGAGCGGTGCAGCTGCGACACGATCACGCGCTCGGTGCCGTTGATCACGAACGAGCCGGTGGTGGTCATGAGCGGAATCTCGCCCATGTACACTTCCTGCTCCTTCACTTCCTTCGCCGTGGGCTTGGGCGCCTCTTTGTCCATGATCACCAGGCGCACCTTGGCGCGCAGCGGGGCAGCATAGGTCAGGCCGCGCTGCTGGCATTCCTTCACGTCGAACGGCGGCTCGCCGAGCGCGTAGCTCACGAATTCCAGGCGCGCGTTCTTGGAGTGGCTCTCGATCGGGTAAATGCTCCGGAACGCAGCCTGCAGGCCCTCGGTCTTGCGACCCTCGGGCGCCGCGCCCTCCTGCAGGAAACCCGCATAGGAGTCGAGTTGGGTCGCCAGCAGGAACGGCACCGGAAGCACGACGTCGCGCTTCGCGAAGCTCTTGCGGATGCGTTTTTTCTCGGTGAAGGAGTACGCCATATCAGCTCCAGAATGACCGCGGGCTGCGAACGGGTTCGCAACCGGTAAAGACAGCAACGCGTCCCCGGCGGGCAGGCCGCCCGGGACACGAAAAATGTTGCGTCAGGCTCAAAAAAGGATCCGGGCCGGCGGCACGCCGCCGGCCCAATCTCCGCACCGCGCTTACTTCAGCTCGCCGGTAGCGCCGGCTTCGACCAGCTGCTTGAGGATGCCTTCCGCGTCGGCCTTGGCAATGCCTTCCTTGACCGGCTTGGGAGCGCCGTCCACCAG
>Ga0247825_10001278_pt1 | contig 16467 bp, 18 predicted proteins | sample 13C_Vanillin_Day_FD_194413 | JGI IMG/M metagenome (GOLD analysis project Ga0247825, IMG submission 194413) | Soil microbial communities from agricultural site in Penn Yan, New York, United States - 13C_Vanillin_Day48 | ecosystem: Environmental > Terrestrial > Soil > Agricultural land | place... | reverse complement strand
CATCCCGATGTGATGATCGGCAGCTATCCGTTCCAGGACGAGGGCCGTCCCAACACCAATCTCGTGGTGCGTTCGCGCGATCCGGAGAAGCTCGCGGCGGCCAAGGCCGCGGTCGAGCAGATGCTGGCGCGCGTGCACGCCGGCCTGAAGCAGACGGCGTAGGGCGGATGACGGTCAAGGATCGCTACGACGCGACGCGGCGCCGCTTTCTCCTGACAGCGGGCTCGCTTGCCGCGGCATTGGGTTTTGCACGCGACGGTGCGGCGCAGGAGCTCGCGCCGACACCGGCGTGCGGCGACAGCGCGGAGGCGACGCTGAAGCAGGGCGAGGGGCCGTTCTTCAAGCCGCGCTCGCCGCAGCGAACCGACCTGCGCCAACCGGGCGCGACCGGCCGGCCGGTCGAGCTTTCAGGGTTGGTGCTGACGCGGCGCTGCCTTCCGCTGGCCGGCGCGGTGGTCGATCTCTGGCACGCCGACGACAAGGGCGATTACGACAACTCGGGCTTCCGCTACCGCGGTCATGTCGTGACCGGCAATGACGGCGTGTTCCGTTTCCGCACCGTCCTGCCGGCGCTCTACACCGGCCGGACCCGGCATTATCACTTCAAGGTGCAGGCGCCGGGCAGCCGGCTGCTCAACACGCAGCTTTATTTTCCGAACGAGGCGGAGAACCGCCGCGACTCCATGTTCCGCCGCGAGCTGCTGATGCGCGTTGCGGATGCGGGCGACGGTCTCGCCGCGCGGTTCGATTTCGTTCTGGATGTTCGCTAGCGCATGTCCCGGAAAAGTGGGTACCGGTTTTCCGAAAAGGACATGCGCAAACGTAAGAATCTAGAGCGCATCCCGGTTCATCTGAACCGGGACGCGCTCTAGCGGGGCAGGGGAGCATGATGGCGCAACCGCAGGCCTTCCCGGAGAAGGCGTTTCCGGTGTCGTGGGACCAGTTCCATCGCGACGCGCGGGCGCTTGCGTGGCGGCTTGCCGCGGCGGGACCGTTCGCCGTCATCGTCGCGATCACGCGCGGAGGGCTGGTGCCGGCGGCCATCGTCGCGCGCGAATTGAACGTGCGGCTGATCGAGACCGTCTGCATCGAGAGCTATCACGACTACACCAAGCAGGGTGACCTGAACCTGATCAAGACCGTCGCGCCGGACATCATCAAGATGGGCGGCAAGGGCGTGCTGATCGTCGATGACCTGGTCGACACCGGCAAGACCGCGAAGGTCGCGCGCGAGCTTCTGCCCGGCGCGCACTTCGCGACCGTCTACGCCAAGCCGATGGGCCGGCCGATGGTCGACACCTTCATCACCGAAGTGTCGCAGGACACCTGGATCTATTTTCCCTGGGACACGGGGCTCGCATTCCTGCCGCCGATCCGCGAGGGCGGGGCGTAAAAATCAAACACACGGGAGGAAACGATGCTGACACGACGTGCGATGCTGTCCGGCGCAATGATGGCAGGCGCGGGAGTTGTGCTGCCCGCGGGCAACGCCCCGGCGCAAGGCGACCGCACCGTCCGCATCGTTGCGGGTTTTCCGGCGGGCGGCGGCATCGACATCTCGGCGCGGCTCCTGGTCGATCCGTTCAAGGATGCGCTCGGCGCTCCGGTGATAGTCGAGAACCGCACCGGGGCCGCGGGCATGATCGCGGCCAGCACCGTGGCCAAGGCCGCGCCGGACGGGCGCACGCTTTTGATGGCGACGTCGGGTGAGATCGCGATCAGCCATCATCTCTACAAAGAGAAGATGACCTACGATCCGCTGAAGGAACTCGCGCCGATTGCCCTGGTCGGCATCGTGCCCTGCCTCGTGGTGGTGGCCGACGCCACGCCGGTGCGCACGCCGCAGGAGCTGATCGCCTATGCCAAGGCCAATGCCGGCAAGCTTTCGTTCTCGTCGTCGGGCATCGGCAATCCGCAGCAACTCGCCGGCGAACTGATGAACATGATGGCCGGCACCAACGTGCTGCATGTACCTTATCGCGGCGCTGCGCCGGCGGTGACCGACGTTGCGACCGGCGCGGTGACCATGAGCTTCACCAGCCTTGCCGCGGCGCAGGGCCTGATGCAGGCCGGAAAAATCCGCGCGGTCGCCGTCACCTCGCTCGAGCGGATGCCGCAGTTGCCCGATGTCGCGCCGCTTCAGGAGGGCGCGCCGGGGCTGAAGGGTTACGAGTTGCTCAACTGGTTCGGGCTGTTCTCCACCGGCGGCACGCCGCCCGACATGGTGGAGCGGCTCAACGCGCTCACCGTCAAGGCGCTGGCCGAGCCCAAGACGGCCGAGACGCTCGACAAGCAGGGCATCGTGGCGCGCCGGACAACCGCGGCGCAGTTCAAGGACTTCGTCGGGTCGGAGAGCCGGAAATTCGCCGGCATCATCGAAAAGGCCAAAATCAAGCTCGAGACCTGACCCCGGCCTGACGCTCAAGGTTTTTGCGGTTTGCGGCCCGCCGCGGCACTGTCGGCCGGCCGGCCGATGGCTCGCATGACGCGCGGCAACAGCGCGGCCGCGATCATGGCATGGCCTTCACCCGTCAGGTGGATGAAATCCAGGGCGTAGTAACGCAGCGGGATGTCGTCATCGTAGACGATCACCTTGATCGAGCGATTCCGCAGATGACGTTCCATCGCCGCGATGTTTGCGGCGCGTTGCTCCTTGCTCATAAGGAAACGCTTGTCGTTGCCGCCGGGCTGCAGGATCACGATGTCGGTTCCCTTGGGCACATCGCTGTCGATCCGCTTGAGCATCCCCGCGGTGGTGTCGACCGGTACGCCGGCGTTGGTGACCTGTGCGTCGATTCCCTTGGCCTTCAGCAGGGCCTCCAGCTTGGCCGGATAGGCGCCCCGGTTTCCCACATACCAGCCGTGGGTGTTGCTGGCGCCGATGGCGACGATGCGAAGCGGTGCGGCGTCGGCCACGGTTGCTGCGCTCAACAGAACCGAAACGCCGAGAAGAAGCATGACCGCTGCGTCGCGAAGCGCGAGCGGCACGGCCTGCCTGTCTGCGCGCCGGTTCGTCATTCGATCATCTCGCGGGCGGCGCGGCTTCGGCCGGCTGCGGAGCCTCGCGCTGAGGAGTCTCTTTTGGAGCGGCGCTCGCTCGCGATTTTGGAATGGCGAGAACCGCCCGCGCAATTTCCGCCTGAACCTTTGCGCTCTTGTCGATGGTGATGTGGGTGACGGTCAGGTCCGAGTTGAGTTCGATGTTGGACAGCTTGCCGTGGAAGCCAGGCTCGGCCGCAATCGGCGCACCCCAGCCGGGGCTTTGGTAGAAGTTCATCGCCCGCACCACGTTGCCTGGAACCGGATGTTGTCCGAGAGGGGCGAGCGTCACCAGGAGATCAACCGCAATCTTGTGTGCCTTGAGCGCCTGGGCCATCTCGATCACGTTGTTCGCGCCTTGTGAGTGGCCGACCAGCACGAGTGCGCCGATCTTGCCGGCGGCCCGGTCTTGAACGATCTTGGCCACTGTCGATTTCCAGGCGAGGTGTCCGATCGCCTCGGCTTTGACGCCCTTGCTTCTCAACTCGGCGGCAAGCTCGTCCATGCCGGTCGAGAACACGCCGAACCAGCCGCGCAGGAGATACGCTCGCGTCTCGGCGGCCTGCGCGCTGCCGCAGCAGAGCAACGTGACCACCACAGCTCCCGCGGCCCATCGGGCGTACGCATTGAGCCCGCAACGTTGACGAACGCGACGCATGGATACCGCCCATCCTGCGATCTGGTCTGCTGCCGCCGATCCGCGGCAATTATGTCACCCATTGCAGCATTGTCTATTGCGGTCTGGACGTGCGGGGGCGCTCTTTGCCAAACCCGCCCATTGGCGCTGCGGAACGCCGCCGTTAGTGTTGTTCCGCCCTGCATCGGCTGCCGCGGCAAGCAAGCCGGCAAACCCTGCGAATTGTCATGTCGTTTTTTGCTGTCGTTTTCGTCGCGCTGTCGGTCGCGGTCTGTCTCGTCCCGGCGTGGCTGTTGCGGCGTCAGTTTCGTGCGCCGGCGCAAGACTTCTGTGTGGCCTCGCAATTCACACCGCTCGACGTGACGCGGAATTCCTCCATAGCCTATAGTCTGCGGGTCGCAACCTTCGGGCCGCTGTTCGCCTGGGGCGCAAGCGGCGACATCTGGCCGGTCATCGTCGGCTCGACATGCATCGGACTGGGACTGTTTCTGGTTTCGAAGCTGCGCGGTCCCATTCTCGAATTTGTCGGCGGCGCGCTCGGCGCCGGTCGGTCCATCACCGTGCATGCGTTCATCGCGAGCCGGCACGGCAACGATCCGAACGTCGGCCTGGTTGCGGCAAGCCTTACGCTGGTCACCCTTTTCGGTCTGATCGTTGGCGAGGCGGTTGTCATTGCGGAATTGCTGAAGCCGGTGCTGATGGGAGGCGGATGGCTGGTCTGGCCGGTCGTGACCGGCATGCTGACTTTGACGATGCTGTGCGCCGTGTTCTCGGGCACGTCGGGCGCGATGTCCTGCGCGCAACTTCAACTCGGCATGACCTATCTCGGCCTGTTCGGATCGGCCGCGCTCCTGTTCTATCTGCTGGCATCCACGCTCGGTCCCATGCCTGCGCATGGAATGCTCGCCATCGTGCTGGTTCCGGCGTGCTGCGCGCTCGTCCTTGTGCACAGGCGTGGGAAATACGTCGACACCAGCCTGATTCTGACTGCGGACGCCGCTCGTCCATCGCTCGGCGCCACGCTGCTCAGGATGTTTCAGCGGGTGCTTAAGCGCTGCATTACGTTTTTCGTTGTCCTCGTCGTCGTCATTGCGGGAATGCTTTTTTACGCCACCGGGCTTCCCGCGGTCGGGCGCGAAAGCATGGCCGCTCTGACGTCGGGGACGCACGTGCCGGCCGCGGGGTTGATCGCGCTGGTCCTGTTTCCGCTGCTTCATCCGATGGTCGACGTGGGGAACTGGCAGCGGATGGCGGCCGTTCAGAAGCACATCGACGCCGCCGGTTTTGAGCCGGGCCTGCGAGCCCGGGTGCTGAACAGCTTCTTTCGGACCTACGGCACAGAGAGCCCCTTGCTGTGGCTCTTCATGTGCATGTTCGGCGCGGTCGCGGTCGTCGCCACCGAGACACCCGCCGGCGCCCATGTCATGGCTGCCTTCATGGCGCAGCTCGTCGCGGATCCGAACGAAGCGACCGTCCTCATCCTGCCGCTGCTGCTGGCCGGCGTGTGCGCGATGGCACTGGCGGCCATGATCTCGATGTTTTCCGCAAGCCTCTGCACCATCCGCTACGACATCGTGCCGTGGTTTTGGCCGGAGCCTGCGCCGGGCGCGGCGCAAGCGGCCCCAGACGCCACTGCGATGCGCCGAACCGTGATCGCGGGCGCAGGATTTCTGCTTGCGGTTGCGGCGGCGTTTCTCGCAGCCCAAGCATTGTTGCCGATCGACGTCTCGAGCGGCACATTTCTCGCCCTGCTGTTCGCGCTCGGCTGCGCTCAACTCTCATTCCAGTCGCTGGTGCTGGGGCCGCTGGTCGCGCGGATGCGGGGCGGCGTGGGCGCCGTATCCCCGAACCGGGCGCTCGCGATCATGGGGTGCGGCGTACTGGGCGGCGCGGCCGCCGCGGCGATCTATGCCGCCACGGGACAAGAGGCATGGCTTTGGGCCGTTGTTCCCGCCTGCCTCGGTTCCAGCTGGCTGTGCTTTGCGATGGCCCGGCGCCCGCATCACCAAAAAGGGCGGAATCAAGCTTGAGACCTGAGGCCCACGACCGAGAACCGGGCATGCCCGGCAGCCATTGGCCCAACTAGCCGGAACCGTCGCCATCCGCTATCATGGCCCCAAGGCATCGAGTCCGGATCAGCACACGGAGGATCGCGATGGACGCCATCACGCCGAAACACATCGCCGCGGACGAGCACTCGCATCTGGTGAAGCCGGCCGAGATGGAATGGAAGCCGACGCGGTTTGCCGGCTGCGAAGTGAAGACGCTGTTGATGGATCCCAAGACCGGGCTGATGACGGCGCTGATGCGCTTTGCGCCGGGCGCGGTGCTGCCCGACCACGAGCACGTCAACATCGAGCAGACCTACGTGCTCGAAGGCCGCTTAGTGGACAAGGACGGCCCGGCGGAAGGCATCGCCGCCAGCAAAGGCGAGTTCATCTGGCGCGAGGCGGGCAGCCGGCATTCGGCCTGGTGCCCGGAGGGCGGGCTGATGCTCGCGATCTTCCAGATCCCGAACAAGTTCTACGAAAAGGACGGTCGCGTCACCGATCCGACCGGACAGATCTGGGACGAGGTCTGGGGCCACACCGGTAAGGGCTGATCCGCCTTTTTCTGCGGAAAACCCGGCATGTGAAGCGGCGGTGCATCGACGGGGTGCCGCCGCTTTGGATTTGCGTTGTTGCTTCTTGCTCCAACGGATTGGCGGCCTGGCTATGCCAGGGTTATAGATCGGCGTTCGCGGGCGTGGCGAAATTGGTAGACGCAAGGGACTTGAAATCTTTGAGTGCTCCCGGGGAAACCCGGGATGCAGAACTGCCCAAACTCGGGGAAACCGGTGACAGGCAATCCCGAGCCAAGCGCATCAGTCGAAGGACTGCGGCGAAGGTGTAGAGACTAGACGGGCAGCACCTAAAGCGGGCGAACGCGCGCAATGGTGAAGGTATAGTCCAGACCCCAAACCGAGCCTCACGCGGCATTGCGCGAGGCGAGGGCGGCGAAAGCCGTAGCAGGTACGAAAATCCCTAGGCGCGAAAGCGCTGTGCCGGTTCAAGTCCGGCCGCCCGCACCACCCTTTTCCTGTGACAAAACAGGCGCGCCGAACTTTCGTGCGCGTCAGATTTTCACGCATGAAGCCAGGCCGCGCTTGTCCTTCTTCCATCTCGACGACTGCGTGCATTCGGGCGCCAGGATGGCTCCCCGCAGCGCGGCGGTCTCAGCCGTGCCGGCGCACAAGGCGTTGGTCACGACGAAGCCGCTCGTCAACTCCGGCAGCAAGCCCCGCATCGCACGCGTGCAGGGCGCAGTTGCGCTCAAGGACGATCCGGACTGGAGGGAATTCTGAAAGCCGCGGCTCGCGCCGCACGGGACTGACAAAGAAGCCCTCCCGCACCCTCGCGCTGCGAGCCGTCAGCGCGTTTACGCGCGTCTCCGACGCGCCACCAGCGCGTTTACGCGCGTCTTCGGCGCGCTATGGGCGAGTGGCCAGCGCGAGCACATAGGTTCGCCGCTCTGGCCACTCGTGGCGCTTCCACTCGGCAGCGCGCCCGCGCCGGGAGGGCTTTTTGTTGTGCGATGCAGTCCCGGAAGCCGGGCGCCCCCATCGGTCCGCACCGCAACTTCGGATCGACACCGGCACATAAGGTTGCGGCGGGTCCGATGGACCGTCGTCGGGATGCCACCTGCCGCGATTGACAAAAACACCAGCAAAATCACATAGTTTAACGACATCAGTACCGATGCTGCGTTCGGTGCATCATCGCCGGAGCAAGGGGATGCGTCCGGTGGCGAGCCGCGGGAGCAAGCCATGAGCATGAAGTCCGTTCTGGTTCCGATGGAACCGCACGAGGGCATGACGTCCGTTCTGGAAACCGCACTGCTGCTCGCGCGCAAATGCGGAAGCTACATCGAAGGCTTTCCGTTGCGCTTCGGTATCAGCGAATTCGTCGCGGTCGATCCGGCGGGCTCGATTCCGCTGGAGTCGTATCGCCAGGAAAGCCTCGAGGAGGCCGCTCAGGCGCGCCGCCTGTTCGAGGCGTTCATGCAGGAGCGCGGCGTGCCGAAGTCCAGCGGATCGAGCGGCCTGTCCTGCGGCTGGCTCGACGAGGCGCCCGAGGGTGAGAGCTTCGTCGGCAGCTATGGGCGCGTGTTCGACCTCACCGTGCTGGGGCGGCCCGATGCCAACACCATCGGCCTGCACAACCGCGCGATCGAGTCAGGCCTGTTCGAAAGCGGCAAGCCGATCCTGCTCGCGCCGCCGGTCGCGCCGAAAGACATCGCCACCAACGTCATGGTGCACTGGAATTGCAGCACCGAGCAGTCGCGCGTTTCGGGCTTCGCGATGCCGCTGCTGCACCAGGCGTCGCAGGTCACGGTGCTCAACGTCGTCGGCGGCCAGGCGGTGCCGGGTCCGTCGGCCGAGCAGTTCCTCAGGCATCTTCAGCTCAACGGCATTCCGGCCAGGTTGAAGTCGGTCGGGCTCGAGGGCAAGAGCACCGGCGAGGCGATCCTCGCCGCCGCCAAGGCCGAAGGCTGCGATCTACTGGTCAAGGGCGCATTCACCCAGAGCCGGCTGCGGCAGATGATCTTCGGCGGCGCGACGAGCCACATCCTCGCCCACGCCGAACTGCCGGTGCTGATGGCGCACTGACGCCCGCGTTGGCGAGCGAAGCGAGCGGCCAGCGCGGGCACTTCATGGAGGCCGCGCCGGATCCCCGCGGCGCGGCGCTCACGCCACCTTCGGCTCGCCGATCTTCTGCCGCATCTGCGCAACCCAGACCTCCATCGGCTGGCAGGTCGGGTCCTGCCTGACCATCGCTTCGGTGTTGGCGCGGATCGTCTCGGCGGACTCGGTGAGATCGAGCGGCTCGCCGAACGGCTGGCTCACATGCCAGGGCGAGGGGCAATAGAGCTCGACGCGGTTGCCTTCGGGATCGGCGAAATAGATGCTCCAGGCGTTGCCGTGGTTGCGCGGTTCGAGCTTCTTGATCTTCTCTTTCACCAGCCACGGGTAGTACAGCCGCAGGTCTTCGAGCCCCGGCACCCGGAACGAAATCTGATTGACGGTCGACTGGACGGCGTTCTTCGGCCGCCCGGAGGTGATGATGATCTGGTGATGCTCGGTCGGGTCGCGGCTCAGAAAGGCGATGTCGACGCCCCGCTTGGAATGCCCGCGGTCGGTCACGATCAGGCCGAAGACGCGGGAGTAGAAGTTCACCATCTTTTCCAGGTCGAAGGCGTAGATGCCGATATGGCAGAGCTGGGCGTCGGGCATCCTGGTCGGCGTGGTCATCGGCGCACCCTGATTCTTGCTGCCGGCTTGGCGACGGTCCGTATTTTTTTGCTTCGGAGCAAGCCCGGAATTCGAGCCAACGTCCGAGCCGCGACACCAGCGATATTGGGAAACCGATCGCCCCGCCGCGTCAATGCCGGATTTGCGCCCGGATTGTTTACGATCTTGAGGTATTGGCCGGTATTTCCCGGCGGGGATAGGGGTTCCAGCCTGCGCGGACGATTCGACCAGGTGACCGACGGAATGACCGGCGCGAGCGGGATGCCGCCGCGTGTGCGATGGCTGCCGCCATGCGCGCCGTCCTGCGCCGCGCTGATGCTTGCGCTTCTGCTTGCCGGCTGCGGCAGCATCAGCGACGAAGCGGCGGGCCGGGCGATGATGGCGCCGGGCCGCTTCGACGCGTTCCCGTGCCCGAACATCGACGAGCGCATCCAGGCGGTACGCACCCGACGGATCGAGCTCGAGCAATTGATGGCGCGGTCGTCACAAAGCCCCGGAGGCGAATTCGTCAACGCGCTGGCCTATCGTTCGGAATACGTCCAGCTCGGCGGCGAGAGTCAGGAACTCGCCAAGGCGTCGGCCGACAAGAAATGCGCGGCCGAAAGCCGTTACTCGAGCGGACGTCAGGTCTATTGACCCACGTCTATTGACGCGGCCTTGGCTTAGCCGAGCCGCTTGCGCGCGAGCGCCGCGCCCTGACCGAGCGCGTTGAGCTTGGCCGCCGCGATGTCGCGGCGCATCGGCGCCATGCCGCAATTGGTGCCGCAGACGATGCGCTCCTTCGGAACATGCTTGAGCGCGGACTCGATCGCGGCTGCGACCTCTTCCGGCGACTCGACGGTATCGTTCGCCACGTCGATGACGCCGATCTGCACATCCTTGCCCTTGAGCAGCGCCAGCAATTCGATCGGAACCTTGGAGTGGATGCACTCCAGCGACACTTCGGACATGCGGCTTGCCGCAAGCGCCGGGAACGTCTCCTCGTATTGCCGCCACTCGCCGCCGAGCGTGGCCTTCCAGTCGACATTGGCCTTGATGCCGTAGCCGTAGCAGATGTGCACGGCGGTCTTGCACTTGAGGCCATCGATCGCGCGATGCAACGCCTCGATGCCCCAGGTCGAAACCTCCTTCATGTAGACGTTGAACGCCGGCTCATCGAACTGGATCACGTCGACGCCGTCGGCCTCGAGCGCCCGCGACTCCTGATTGAGCAGATCGGCGAAGGCGAACGCCATCTTCACCCGGTCGCCGTAGTGCTTGTCGGCGATGGTGTCGATAATGGTCATCGGCCCGGGCATCGTGATCTTGAGCTTTCGCGCGGTATGCGCGCGGGAGAACCTCGCCTCGGTGCCGTGCACGCGGCCCCTGAGCTTGAGCGGCCCGGTCACCGTCGGCACCATCGCCTTGTAGCGGTCGTTGCGGATTCCCATCTCGACCTTGTTGGCGAAGTCGATGCCGTCGACGAATTCGAGAAAGCCGTGCACGAAATGCTGCCGCGACTGTTCGCCGTCGGTGACGATGTCGATGCCGGCGTCCTCCTGAAGCTTCAGCGACAGCAGCGTCGCGTCGAGCTTTCCGGCGGCGAGGTCGCCGCCGCAGAGCCGCCACTGCGGCCACAGCTTGTCGGGCTCGGCGAGCCATGACGGTTTCGGCAGGCTGCCGGCGATGGTGGTCGGAAACATGCGGACGTTTCTTCCCTATTCGTCGTCGTCGCGTGTTTGAGGCAGCACGTTCGGACGCGTGGCGCTTCCAGGCGGCGCGGTGCGCCAATCATAGAGCCAATTGTAGCGCCGCCGCAGCGACTTTCCGCCGGCAAGCCGCAGGAAGGTGTTGCGCAACATCGCTTCGGCCGCGCCCATGTGGTAGGTCCGCCCATTGCTGCGGGCAGCCCTCTGCACCTTCGCGGTGCGGCCCTTCCGCGCCCGCTCGTAGCGGCGCATCGCCGATGGGATGTCGTCGGGATGGCGGCCCATGCAGTCGGCAAGAACCGCCGCATCCTCGATCGCCATCGCCGCGCCCTGGGCGAGGAACGGCAGCATCGGGTGGGCAGCGTCCCCCAGAAGAGTCACCGGTCCCTCGCTCCAGTGGCCGAGCGGCGGCACGTCATAGAGCGCCCACTTCAGCCAGCGGTCCGGCAGCGCGAGGAAGTCGCGGGCCGGCGCGCACCAGCGCCACGGCGAGTAATGCGCGAGCAGTTCGTCGCGGTCGCCGCTCGCGGTCCAGCCGGGCTCCGACCAGGCATCGTCGACGATGGCGACGATGTTGATCAGCGCGCCGGTCTTCACCGGGTAATGCACCAGGTGCGCGTCGCGGCCGAGCCAGAGCTGGACGTCCGGCGCGCGGAATTCCGCGTCCACCGTGGAGGCCGGAACCAGTGCCCGCCACGCGGTGCGCCGGGCAAACTGCGGCTTGGTGCGCTGCCCAAGCCGCGGCCGCAACACCGACCACAGGCCGTCGGCGCCGATCAGCGCGATGCCCTGCTCGTCGGCGGTGCGGGCGCGGCTGCGGCACGCGGCGCTGACGCCGTGCGAATGCACGACGAAGTCCTCGACCTTGGTGCCGAGACGAAGCGAAATATCGGGATGGCCGTCCACTGCCTCGAGCAGCGCCGCCTGAAGGTCGGCGCGGTGGATCGACCAGTAGGGCGCGCCGTAGCGTCGTTCCGCATCCTCGCCGAGCGGGATGCGGGCGAGCGTGCTGCCCGTCGCGGTCTTGATCGCGACGCCGTCGGGCACGAACACGTCGGAGCGAAGCCGCGGGCCGAGCCCCATTGCGATCAGGATGCGGGTCGCGTTTGGCGAGAGCTGGATGCCTGCGCCGGTTTCCTCCAGCCGCTCGGCCTGTTCCAGGATCGTGACGCGGAAACCGCTTCGCGCGAGCATCAGCGCCGCGCTCAAGCCGCCGATACCGGCTCCCGCGATCAGGACGTTGCGGGAGGACGCCACGACCCGCGCGCCGCCGCGCTCAGGCGTTTTCGGTCAGCGCGCAGGCTTCCGGCCGCGCCGCGTGGGCGTCGAGCGCGGGCGCGTGCCGGTAGAGCGTCGAGCAGTAGGGACAGATGATTTCCCGGTCGTCGCCCATGTCGAGGAAGACGTGCGGATGGTCGAACGGGGGCCTCGCGCCGACGCACATGAACTCGCGCGCGCCGATTTCGATGACGGCGACGCCCGGATCGTTGTGGAAATGGGGAACGATGTGGTCGGCCATGATGATTTCTTGGGCTCGATTTCTTGGGCTCTTGATCGGCGAACCGGCTTCGGCGCCGCACCATAGCCGCCCACTTGGCACTTTCCTAGCGACACCTATCTGCAAATCCTCAAATTCACCGCATTTGGAACGCGGTTGATCGCAAGGACGTTGTTCCTTCGGGGGAAGGTTGCGCAGCGGTGCGCCGGAGCAGGGAAGGAATGATTCGCGTCGAACCGCGCACGGTGCGGGAAATTCGGCCGCCGGTCTCGCCGCAAAGTTCCTGGCCTGCCTGGACGGTGGCATGCGGCTTTGCGCTCGCTGCGCTGTTCTGCGTGCCGCTGGCGATCGAGGCGGGCAAGCTGCTCGCGGCCGACGACGACCCCGTGGCGATCACCGACCGCGCCTTGCCGCGGGCGTTCGATCGGTCGGTCGCGCTGAACGAGATCGAGGCGGCGTTGAAGGCCGGCGATCCGGATCTTGCCAAAAGCTTCGTCGAGCTTGCCGACGACCAGCGCGTCGAACTGCCGCCAGGCGTCCGGCAGCGTGTCGAGGCTGCGGTGACGGAGGCCAATTCGGCGTCCTCCAATGCCTTGAATTTCGCGCGCGGGCTGATCACCGGCGAGCCGGACGATGTCGTCAGCCTCGCCGGCACCGCGCTTGGCGATCTGTTCGTGTTCGGCGACATCCGCGACGTGGTCCGTGAGGGAAGCCGCTATGCCCACGGCGAGACGTATGACGAACTGGTGCTGGGGCTCGCCTGCGCCGGCATCGCGCTCACCGCCGGCACCTATGCGAGCTTCGGGGCGGCGACGCCTGCCCGGGTCGGGCTGTCGGCGGTGAAGGCCGCGCGCAAGACCGGCAAGCTCGGCGGGCCGATGGCCGCCTGGGTCGGGCGCTCGCTGCGAGAGGTGATCGACTGGAATGCGCTGCGGAAGGCGAGCTTCTCGGTGGCCGAGCCCGCGGTCGCGGTGCGCGCGGTGCGCGAGGCGGTCAAGGTCGAGAAGGCCGGTGGGCTGACCAAATTGATCGGCGACGTCGGCCGGGTGCAGGCCAGGGCCGGCACCAAGGCGGCGATGGACGGGCTCAAGCTTGCCCGCAATCCGGCCGAGGTGGCGAAGGTTGCCAAGCTCGCCGAGAAGAAGGGCGGCCAGACCCGCGCCATCCTCAAGACGCTCGGCCGGGGCGCGATCCTGCTCTCGGTCGCCTCGTTCAATCTGGCGCTGTGGATTCTCGGCGCCATCATGACGCTGTTCGGCTTCGTGTCGTCGGCCAAAGCCGGCGTCGAGCGCATCACCCAGCGCCATCTCGACCGCAAGCGGGCGGAGCGGCAGGCACGCTATGCGGCGATGGTGGCGGCGCGGGCTTGAACCCGCGCCGTTCCTGGTTTCTATCTCTCCGGCATGCCGACGTTCAAAAACGGTCCCGTGGAGATCGCCTATCTCGATGAGGGAGAGGGCGATCCGATCCTGCTCATTCACGGCTTCGCTTCCTCGAAGGAGGTGAACTGGGTCCAGCCCGGCTGGTTCGCCACGCTCAAGGCCGCCGGCCGCCGGGTGATCGCGCTCGACAACCGCGGGCACGGCCGGTCGGCCAAACTCTACGATTCGGCCGACTACCACACGACCGCAATGGCCTCCGACGCGCGCGCCTTGCTCGGCCATCTCGGCATCGGCCGCGCCGACGTGATGGGCTATTCGATGGGCGCGCGCATCACCGCGTTCCTGGCGCTGGAAAGTCCCGGGCTGACGCGCTCGATCGTGCTGGGCGGCCTCGGTATCCACCTGGTGGACGGGGTGGGGCTTCCCGAGAGCATCGCCGACGCGATGGAAGCCGCCACACCGGCCGAGGTCACCGACCCGCAAGGACGTACATTCCGCGCGTTTGCCGACAAGACCGGATCGGACCGCCGGGCACTGGCCGCCTGCATCCGCGGCTCGCGCCAGGAGATGACGCGCGAGCAGGCGGGCTCGATCCGGACGCCCGCGCTGGTCGCCATCGGCACGCGCGATCTCGTCGCCGGCTCCCCCGACAGGCTCGTGGCGCTGATGCCGAACGCGCGCTCGCTGCCGATCCCGGACCGCGATCACATGGTCGCGGTGGGCGACAAGGTGTTCAAGGCGGGCGTGCTGCAGTTCCTTCAGGAGAACGCATGACGCGTGCGTCCGCGCCTGCCGCCGCGATGTTCACCGGCGCGTCGGGCAACACGCTCGCCGGCGACGTTTACGGCGAGGAAGGGCCGCCGGTGCTGCTGCTGCACGGCGGCGGGCAGACGCGGCATGCCTGGCAGAAGACGGGCGAACTGATCGCCCGCATGGGGCGGGTGGCCTACGCGATCGACCAGCGCGGCCACGGCGATTCCGAGTGGGTGAAGGATGCCGCCTACCAGTACGAGGATTTCGCGGCCGACGCCCGGGTGCTGGCCGATACGCTCGCGGAGCGAAGCGGCGTCCGCCCGGTGGCGGTCGGCGCCTCGCTCGGCGGGATGGCATCGCTGCTGGCGAACGGCGGCGGGCAGGGGGAGGTGTTTTCCGCCCTCGTGCTGGTCGACATCACCCCGCGCATCGACAGTGGCGGCGTCGCCAAGATCCAGGGTTTCATGCGGGCGCAGATCCGCGAGGGTTTCGGCTCGATCGCCGAAGCCGCCGACGCGGTCGCCGCCTACCTGCCGCACCGGCCGCGGCCGCGCTCGCACGAGGGGCTGAAGAAGAACCTGCGGCTGCATCCCGACGGCCGCTGGCGCTGGCACTGGGACCCCAAATTCCTCGAAGGCAACCGGCGGATCGGGGCGGGCTCGGAGGAGGTCGAGCGGAAGCTGGTCGAGGCCGCCCGCCGCACCACCATCCCGGCGCTGCTGGTGCGCGGCGCGTCCTCGGAACTGGTGGGCGAGGAGCACGCCAGGGACTTCCTCAAGCTCGTGCCGCATGCACGCTACGCCGATGTCTCCGGCGCCCGCCACATGGTGGCCGGCGACCGCAACGATCAGTTCGCAAACGCCATTGAGGAGTTCCTGCTTGAGTTGAAATGACCGTCCTAAATAATTGAACAAAAACGATCTTATCTCCGTGACATTGCGCTTGGCGGGGCTATGTCCTAACTGTGCTAAAAGCTGTTCCGGAATTCTTTCGGGGCGAAGCGGAGACGGCGAATGGCGCAGCAGCAATCCCGGCCCGTCACGGCGGTGGGCAAGCTCGACCCGGTCTGGACGCGCATCCGCGACGAGGCCAACGATATCGTCCAGCGCGAGCCGGAAATCGGCACCTTCATCTATTCCTCGATCCTGCACCACGACACGCTCGAGACCGCAGTCGTCCATCGCGTCTCCGAGCGGCTCGACCATGCCGACGTGTCGGCCGGGCTGATCCGGCAGGCCTATACCGACGCGCTGGAGGCGGAGCCGAAGATCGGCGAGGCGTTCCGCGCCGACATCGTCGCCGTGTTCGACCGCGATCCGGCGACCGACCGCTTCATCGAGCCGGTGCTCTACTACAAAGGCTTCCACGCCATTCAGACTCACAGGCTTGCGCACTGGCTCTGGAGCCAGAATCGCAAGGACTTCGCGTACTACCTTCAGAGCCGCTCGTCTGCCGTGTTCCAGTGCGACGTGCATCCGGCGGCGAAAATGGGCCGGGGCATCTTCCTCGACCACGCCACCGGCCTCGTGGTCGGCGAGACGGCGGTGATCGGCGACAACGTCTCCATGCTGCACGATGTGACACTGGGCGGCACCGGCAAGGACCACGGCGACCGCCATCCCAAGATCGCCGACGGCGTGCTGATCGGCGCGGGCGCCAAGATCATCGGCAATATCGAGATCGGCCATTGCTCGCGGGTGGCGGCGGGTTCGGTGGTGCTCAAGGCCGTTCCGCACAACGTGACGGTCGCGGGCATCCCCGCCAAGGTCGTCGGTGACTCGCCCTGCGAGGAACCGTCCCGCACCATGGACCATATGTTCCCCGGCTGACTGCGGCTGGTAGGCAATCCCCGGGCGTCCGTGCTACAGCGGCCCCGCAACGCGATGAGGGGCCCGTGGACCTATTGGAAGTCAAAAAGCTCGACGCCTATTTGCGCAAGCTGTTCGGCAACCCGGAGATCCGGGTGGTGCCGAAGAAGGGCGACACCGCGGAGATTTTTATCGGCGAGGACGATCTCGGCGTGCTCACGGTCGACGACGAGGACGGCGACCGCTCCTACAACTTCCGCATGGTCATCCAGGTCAGCAACGATCCGAGCCTCCAGCCTGTGCCGGTCCTGACCACCTATCTTCGCGGCAAGTTCGACAACGAGAACATCCGCGTGGTGACGCGGCCGAAGA
>Ga0247825_10001277_pt1 | contig 16470 bp, 11 predicted proteins | sample 13C_Vanillin_Day_FD_194413 | JGI IMG/M metagenome (GOLD analysis project Ga0247825, IMG submission 194413) | Soil microbial communities from agricultural site in Penn Yan, New York, United States - 13C_Vanillin_Day48 | ecosystem: Environmental > Terrestrial > Soil > Agricultural land | place... | reverse complement strand
CGCCCGAGCCGCGCCGCAAGCCCTCCGAGGTGACCGAGGAGGAGATGCTGGCCGCTCTGCGCGAGCATGCCTGGGATCTGGCGGCCGCCTCGCACAAGCTCGGCATCACCCGCGCCTCGCTCTACAACCTGATGAAGAAGAGCTCCCAGGCCCGCACCGCCAAGGATCTGAGCGTCGAGCAGATCCGCCAGAGCTACGACGACTGCCACGGCGACCTGGAGCGCATGTCCCAGCAGCTCGAGGTCTCCCTGCGCGCACTCCAGCGCCGCGTGCGCGAGCTGGGCCTGAGCGAGGAAGGCTAACGCGCAACTGACGCGCCATTGACGCGTCAACCGGGCGCAATCCTCCTCACAACCCTGGAAGTCCGCTGGCACGCGGGTTGCTCAAGGAGTAGGGCACAGGCCTCAAGGCAGCGAGGCCTGCCAACCCTCACAAGCGAGCCATGACCATGAACAGCGACGAGTCCCAGCGCAAGTCCTCACCCGTCAAGCCTGACACCACCCGGCCGGACGCATCTACCCCTGCCCAGTCGCCGAAGCATGGAGAAGACGCCCCCCCCCACAAGCGCCTGCCCTTCGACACCAGCGATGAGGAGAAGGCCACGCAGCAACCCGACCCCCAGCCAGGGGGGAACATGTTCGTTTGAGCAGGCTAGCGGAGGTCCTGGAGGCTGGAGCGCAATGCCTGCGCTTCAGCCCAGGCAGGCCGGGCCGCCAGCACGGCCTCCGCCTGCTGCCGCCCCTGCTCCAGGGGGCTGCCAGGATCCAGCCCCGCCTGCTTCCTCCAGAGGGCCCACTTACGGCAGAAATGGCCAAAGGCCAGGCGCGCCTCCAGGAGCTGATCGGAGGACTGGAGCGCCTGCTGGTAGGCCTGGGCCGCCTCCTCGAAGTCCTGCTCGCTCCCCAGCCCCTGCTGTGCCCGCCAGCGGGCCTGCACCGCTCGCGTCTCCGCCAGATACAGCCAGGCATCCCCATGGTTGGGGGCCCGCTCCAGCGCCTGCTGGAGGCGCCGCGTGGCCTCGGCCAGGTGCTGGCGTGGATTCTCCTGGGCATCCAGCGCGAAGGCCGCCAGGAGCTGGGAGGCATGGCCCAGGTTGATCAGAGCGAAGAGATCCTCTGACGCCAGTTGCAGGGCCTGCTCCGCGGCCTTCTGGGCGGCCAGCGCGCTGGGCCGGGGATCCCGCCCGCGGGCATGCAGGTACGCGGCCCGATCGGCGTTCAGGTCCGCGAGGTTGTTGTAGATCCCGGCCCGCCAGGGCGTCAGTTTGCTGGCCTGCTCGAAAGCCTCCTGCGCCCGACGGAGCAAGGGCAGGGGATCCTCGCCGCGATCCCTCGCGCTCCGGGCCTGCTCCCTGAGCACGCGTCCCACCTGAACATGGAGCGAAGTGAAGCGCGAGCTGATGGCCAGCCCGTCCTGGGAGGAGACGAGCGCCGCGGCCAGCTCCGGGCGCTCATCTCCGCCCGTGTCGCGCAGCCGCCGGGCGCGGAGGGAGTGGATCGTACTGGCGCGGAGGAAGCCCATCACGCTGCGAGAATCGAGCGCGCGGCCCCTCTCCAGCGCCAGCCGGGCCTGCTCGAGATCCTCCTCCATCTCGGGCGCCCGCGGGTGCCTGGCTCGGCTGAGATATTCTTCGACCAGGTTCATCCAGACAGCCGGCGAGCGCTCATCCAGCTGGGCCGCCTTGCGTAAGGCCTCAATTGCCTTGCCACGATGAAGCAGTGAGTCGGTGCCCGTCCGCGTCTCATAGTCGGCCCAGGTGCTGAAGACGCTCCCCAGGGCGCTGTAATAGACGAAGTCCCGGTTATCGGGCTCAACGCCTTCCAGGACGAGAAGGGCCTCGCGGAGTTGCTCACGCGGATCCTGCCGGGTGGACCCGCGGTGGGCCGCCAACTGCCCCAGGTCCAGGCCCAGCTCCTTGCGCACTTCGCGGTGAGAGGGGTCCAGTGCGAGCGCTTTTCGAGCTGCCTCGATCGCCTTGCCCAGGGGCTCCTCCACGTCCCCACCCTGATTCATGCGGAACTCGCCAAGGCGGCGCAGGAGCGTGGCGCGAAGCACCCAGGAGGCGGTGTGCGCCGGGTCGGCGGTGAGGGCCCTGGAGAGGTGCTCGAGCGCGCGATCGATGTAGGGACCGATCTCTCCCCCTGAGTAGATCTCCATGTATAGCATGGCCCACTCGACGCGGGCCAAGCCGTAGTGCACCTCGGGCAGGCTCGGGGCAGTGTCAGCGGCCCGGGTATAGGCCTGCTGTGCCGCCTGGAGATCGACCTGGGCCTGCGCCTTCTGGGCGCGCCCGTTCTCACCCCAGCGCTCCACCGCGCGCACCTGGAGGATGTCTCCCCGGAGCTTGGGGGCCTCGTAGAACCACGGGAGCCGCTCACCGAGCCTGTCCAGCAGGGCCAGCGCCTCGTCATAGCGCTCCTCGTGGAAGGCCAAGAGCGCCACCAGGTACTCGGGGGGAATCGTGGGCGTGCGCTGGCTGCGGCGCAGCCAGGAGAGCGCCGGGTCGCGGTACTGGCGCGCCAGCTCGGTGCGGCGGTTCTGGCGCTGCATGGGAGGCAGCGGCCCCAGGGACAAGAGCTGCTCGCTGTAGAGCTGGCCCAGCGCCAGGGCCAGCGCGGAGGCGGCGGGGGCCTCATGGTAGCCGTACTCCCAGGCGGCCTCCAGGTGCTCGCGCGCCTTGGCGGGCTCGCCGAGCTCCAGCCACCCCTGCCCCAGCGCGTAGTGTCCGGGCCCCAGGGCCCGCTCACCCTCGCGCTGCATCTCCTGCTCGATCTCCAAGAGGCTCTGGCACAGCGCCTGGCGCTCGGCGGTGGTGTCATGCAAGCGGCTGAGCGCGGTGAAGCGGGCCTGCGAGCCCACATTGGAGGCCAGCTCGGCGAAGCGGCGTGCCGCGCGCTCACGCAGATCGGCGTCGCGCTGGGTGAGCGCCAACTTGCCCAGGGCCAGACCCAACAGCACCACCGCCACCGAGGCCATGGAGACGAGCGCCCAGTGCTTGCGGGCCCGCTTGCGCAGCCGGTACCAGGTGCCCACGGCGCGCGCCTGCACCGGATCGCCGTTGAGGAAGCGGCCCAGATCCTCGGCCAGTGCCCGCGCCGAGTCGTACCGCGCAGAGGGCTCCTTCTCCAGGCACTTGAGGGTGATGGCCTCCAGATCGGCCGGGACGTTCCTCTCCAGCTCGCGCGGCGGGCGCGGATCCACGGTGGCCAGGTTGTTGAGCACCTCCAGCACGCTGCGCCCGGGGATGGGCTGCTGGCCGGTGAGCAGCACATAGAGCGTGGCGCCCAGGCTGTACACATCCGCGCGCCTGTCCAGGAGGCGCACCTCGCCGCGGGCCTGCTCGGGTGCCATGTAGTTCGGGGTGCCCAGCACCGTGCCGGTGACGGTGGTCTCCTGCTGCCAGTCGCGCGCCAGGCCAAAGTCCATGACGTACGGCCTCAGCCGCCCGTCCTCGCCGCGCTCCACGAGGATGTTGGAGGGCTTGAGATCGCGGTGGATGAGGCCGGCGCGGTGGGCCGCGTGCACGCCCTCGGTGGCCTGCTGCACCACCATGACCTTCTGCTCCACGGAGAGCTCGCCGGCCAGCTCCAGCAGCGAGCGCCCGCTCACATACTGCATGGCGATGAAGGGCAGGCCCTGGACCTCGCCCACCTCATACACCTTGCAGACGCGCTCGTGGTCGACGCGCGCCTGGGCCTGGGCCTCGGAGATGAAGCGGCGCAGCATCTCTGGATCGTCTCCGCGCACGAACTTGAGGGCCACGCTGCGGCGCAGCACCGGATCATACGCCAGATAGACACGGCCCATGCCGCCCTGCCCCAGGAAGCGCACAGGCTGGTAGCGCTCCCAGCCTGGGACAGGGAAGGCCGGCTCCTGGGGAGCTGGCTCCAGCTTGCGAGAGGTGTGCACCACCGTGAGTGTGGGCGATTCAGGGGTGAGGGGCTCGGCCGCTCGAGGGTTTGGAGCCAGCGAGAGGGTAGGGGATCCGTGGGAGAGGGGAACATTCCCGTGAGGCGGGGCCTCCCCACCCTGGGCTGCAATGGCACCGCGCGCCGCGGCTCGAATCGCGGCGAATGTGTCCTCGGAGAGAATCCCTCTGTCCACGAGGATCTCCAACGGCGACCGCTGCGCGCGCAGGCCCTCCGCCAGCAATGCCTCTGCCTCTTCTTTAGAAAGGATTCCCCTGAGCTGCGCCAGCCGCAGTTCCTGCTTGGACAACTCACTCATCAACGCACCTCATGCCCTTCAGCGCTCTCAAGTCCGCGCTGCTTGCGGGCAGAGGATTTGAAAGCTAACACAAAGCGTCTCAGTGCCTTATTGGCCGGAAGGGTAGGCAGGCGAGCACCTGTCACGCCGCTTGTGGAGAGCGGGCTCCATCCGCGGGGGGTCCTTTGACGCGTCAACGCACGTCAATTGACGCGTCAACGCAAGGAGCCGCCAGGGCCCTGCGAGGCAAACCTCGGGCGCGGGGCTGGCAAGGAAATGGCAGTAGCCCTCCTCCATGGACTTCGATCTGCTGCTGACGCATGCCGATGACCGGCGGCCCGTGCTCGACGAGGCGTTCCCCCCTCACGCAGCCTCTCACCAGCCCCGGCCCACGGAACACGCCTCGGAGGAGACCAGCCTGCGGGGAGACCTGATCAAGCCGGGAGTGGACCCCAACTCGCTGCCAGATCAGCGCTGGGGGGTGGTGATCCCCGAGGGGCCTCTGGGCGACAGGTTGCTGGCCCTCATCGAGCCGCTGCGCCGGCTGCGCGAAGAGGAGCAGGGCGCGCCCGCGCGCGTCTACCGCGTCCCCCCTGGCCTGGAGGGAGTAGCAGCCATCCGGTGGAAGGACTCCGTGCTGCGCGACGAGGCCAAGCCCGAGACGGAGCAGCCCGCCTACCTGCTCATGCTCGGGGACTTCGATCAGGTGCCGCTCCATCTGCAGCAAGTGCTGGGCAGCGACCGCTTCGCGGGCAGGCTCGCCTTCGCCTCGGAGGCCGGGTACGAGGCCTACGTGGATAAGGTGCTGCGCTGGAGCCGCGCGCCCACTCCCGTGCGGCGGGCCGACGCCCTGCTCTTCACCGCGCATGATGGGACCGCCGCCACCACCGTGGGCTACCAGGCGCTGATGGCCCCCAGCCTCGAGAGCCTGCGCATGGAGCAGGAGTTGGGCAACCTCTCCGTCGAGTCGATCATGGAGGTAGGCACGCCCGCGGACTGGTCCCTGCAAAGGCTGCTGGCGCAGGCGGCCTCTCCACAGCCCTCGGTGCTCTTCACTATGAGCCACGGGCTGGGAGTACCGCGCGGCGGCTGGCGCTCCGCGGAGGAGCAGCGTGCGCGCCAGGGGGCCATGAGCCTGGGGGCACAAGGGACGCTGGAGGGCTCGGATCTGGCTTCCACCCCTTTCCTACCGGGAGGCCTCTGGTTCTTCTTCGCCTGCTTCAGCGCGGGCACCCCCGCGCGCAGCGCCTATTACCCATGGCTGTCGCGGTTGCGCGAGACCGGACAATACGCCGGACGGCTAGAGAGGCTGCTGGCCGCGCTCCCCCGCCAGGGCGAGCGTCCCTTCACTGCCGCCCTGCCCCAAGCCGCGCTTGCCAACCCCACAGGGCCGTTGGCAGTGGTAGGCCATGCGGATCTCGCCTGGTCCTACTCCTTCCAGGATGTGCGCTCGGCGGGCCGCAACCGCCCCTCGCGCTTTCAAGGCCTGCTGCGCACCCTGGTGGAGGGGCGCCGCGCGGGCGTGGGGCTGGGCGCACTCCTACACTTCTTCAACGAGGCCAACGCGGAGCTCACCACCCTCTACGAGGGCGAGGAAGCGGCGCGCGTGGAAGGCCGCAGCAACCCCGTGGATCCCACCGAGCGCGCCCATCTATGGATGCTGCGACAGGATCTGGCCGGCTACATCCTTCTGGGCGATCCGGCGGTGCGCCTGCCGCTAGCTTCAACTGAGGCCGCGCTGTCCCGGTCCCTGCCCACCCTGCCGGCACAGCCCCTGATGCCCGACGCCAGCGCCCCGCGCTCGGCCGAGGGCATGGCCACCGCCGTGCTCCGCTTGCTCGGCGGCCAGGAGAGCGCGCGCGACATTGCCTCATGGGCCCACGTGCCGGTGGAGGAGTTGCACCACTGGAGGCGGGTCTACATGGAGGCTGGTTTGAAGGCGCTGGCGGAGCTGCGCCCCTCGGGGTGAGGCACGCCCCCGTGATCCCCTACCCTGATTCTAACGGGAGTCCCCTGCATGAAAACGGTGGTGTTGAGCGATCTACACCTGGGCACCGGCCAGGGCTATGACATCTTCGCGGGCGGCGAGGCTCTGCCCGCCTTCCTGGACACTCTCACCCGCGAGCCCACCCGGGTGGTGCTCAACGGCGACACGGTGGACTTCCTCATGAATGAGGATCCGCTGGAGCTGCAGGTGGCGCGCGCGGTGGAGCAGGCCCAGGCGCTGGTGGCCGCGCCATCCACGGCGGCGGTGTTCAAGGCGCTCGGGCGTGTGTTGGCCGCGGGTGGAGAGGGGGTGCTGCGGCTAGGTAACCACGACGTGGAGCTGGCGCTCGCCGAGGTTCAGGCAGTGCTTCGCCAAGCGCTCGGCCAGCCTCCCGAAGTGGCCCAGCGCCTGCTCTTCCAGCGCGGCGATGCGCCCTGGGTCCTCGAGGTGGGCGGGGCGCGCGTGCTGCTGGCTCACGGCGAGCAGGATGACCCCTGGAATAAGGTGGACCATGCCCACCTGCCCGGCCCGGGCGCCCCAAAGGGTGCGGATCCTGCCCGTTACTGCTACAGCGCGGGCTCGCTGCTGGTGAAGAAGCTGCTCAATCCGCTCAAGCGCCAGTACGGACTGCGCTTCGCGGATCTGCTCATGCCTGACTTCCAGGGCGCGCTTCTGGCCGCGCTCGCCATCAACCCTGGCGCCGTCCGGCTCGCCTTTCAGGCGTCCTCGTTGCACATGGGCTGGCAGCTGCTGCGGCGGAGCCTGACGCCCGTGACGTTCAGCCTGGAGGAGGCCGAGCCGGATCTGGGCCTGGCCGAGCGGGTGGAGGCCGCGGGCCTCACCGCGCAGGAGTTGCAGGCGTTTGAGCGGGTGGCGGGAGAGGGCCCGCTCCACTTCAGTGATGATGATCCAGCCATGCTGGGCGCCCGGCAGAAGCTGGGGCGCAGCGCTCTCCTGTCCTATGCGTGGCTGCACCGCATGGCCGCGGGAGACGCTGGCGAGCACTACTACAGGCTGGCACCCACGCGGGGGGAGTGGGCGGAGGCACGCCGACTGGCACAGAAGTTCCAGGCCAACGCCGTGCTCATGGGTCACACGCACGCGGCGCGGTGGCGGCGGGAAGAGGATCTGCTGTATGTCAACTCCGGCACCTGGATCTGGCTCATACGGCTCCCCTCGCCCGAAGCACCCCGTACGGCCTGGGCGGACTTCCTTCAGGAGTTGCAGCGCAACCCGCGGTTGGACCCGGAGCATCAGCGGCTTGCGCGGCTGGAGCAGCGCTTCACGGCGGTGGTATGCAGGCCGCACGCCGAGGGCGGCGCCGAGGTGTCGCTTGTCGCGTGGCAACGCTCGGGGCTGGAGGTGATGGGCTCCACCCGTGTCGCACCCGCGGCACCACGGGCCCAGAACCTGATAGACGAGGACGGGTTCGAAGCCGTCATATGAACACCTCGTGAGCCCCTCTTTTTCCCAGCTCGGCCTCTCGCCTGAAGCCCTCGAGGCCTTGCGCCGCGCGCGCTTCACGCAGCCCACTCCCATCCAGGTCCGGGCCATTCCGCCCGCCCTCGAAGGCAAGGACGTCATCGGCTGCGCCGCTACCGGCACCGGCAAGACGGCCGCCTATGTCCTGCCCCTGGTGGAGCGCTTCGCCGGGCGCGAAGGCACGCACGGACTGGTGCTCGCTCCCACCCGCGAGCTGGTGCAGCAGATCGCGGAGCCCGTGCGCTTCTTCTCCGAGCCCCGCGGCCTCACGCATGCCGTGGTCATCGGCGGCGAGGACATGGCCGCCCAGGTGGAGGCGCTCAAGCAGCAGCCCTCCTTCGTGATCGCCACGCCGGGACGGCTGGTGGATCTCATGGAGACGGGCGCCGCCACGTTCCCCCGCCTGGAGGCTCTCGTGCTGGATGAGGCGGACCGGATGCTCGACATGGGTTTCCTGCCCCAGATCGAGCGCATCCTCGCTGCCCTCCCCCGCCGTCGGCAGACGCTCCTCTTCTCCGCGACGCTGGGCCCGGATGTCACCCGCTTCGCCCGTGAGCGGCTCCGTGCCCCGGTGCGCGTGGAGGTCACCCGCAGTGGCACTCCCGCCGAGCGCGCCGAGCAGCGCCTGTACCGCGTGAAGCCCGAGGAGAAGACCCCGCTGCTGCTCGCGCTCCTGGCGAGCGATGAAGCCACGGCGCTCGTCTTCACTCGGACGAAGGAGCGCGCGGACAAGGTGCACCGGGCCCTGCAGCGCGCGGGGCACCGATGCGCGGTGCTGCACGCGGACCGCACGCAGAACCAGCGCAAGCAGGCCATGGACGGGTTCCGGAAGGGCACCTATCGCTGCCTTGTGGCCACCGATATTGCAGCACGCGGGCTGGACGTGGAGGACGTGGGGCACGTCATCAACTACGACCTGCCCCACGCGCCCGAGGATTATGTGCACCGCATCGGCCGCACCGCGCGAGCCGAGGCCAGCGGAGTGGCATCCACGTTCGCCACGTCGAAGGACGACCCGATGCTCGCGCGCATCGAGCGCATCATGCGCGCGAAGATCCCTCGCGTCCCCGTTCCGCGCGAGGATGCTGTCTTCAAGGCCGAGTGGGAACAGCTCCTCGCCGCGCAGCGTGATCCAGGCCCACCGCAGAAGGATCACGGAGTTCCCAAGCGCGCACTGGGACAAGCACCTGGGCGCCATGCCCGGACCCACAAGCGGCGTCCTCCCAGCGGCTCCGGCCATTCAAGCTGAGACAGGCAGCGACATCACGGAGCCGGTGATCTCCTCCGCATGACTTGCTCGTTGGGGGCGGAGTCACCCCTTCCACTCGCGTCTTGCCGTCCTTGTCGACCTCGAGCCGCATGTGCGGATTGCCCTGGGCGTCGTGGAGGACGACGCTCGCCACGCCGTTCTCCACGCCGATGACGATGCGCTCCTTCCAATCGTGGCGGAAGGTGATGTTGGGCTGCCCCTTGATGAGGCCCATGCACATCGCCTCGTAGCCCTCCTCGCTGTCGAAGCACAGCCCCCGGATACCGATGGAGTCGAGCATGGCAAGCCCGCCGATCTCCTTTCCGGACGGGTCCATGAACTGGATGCCGTACGCCTTCACCGCGCGCTTGAGGCCCTTGGGATCGGGCAGCGGCGCTCCAATGCGAATGCGTGCCTGGCCGTGCTCGTCGACGATGTTCAGCTCGCGCACCGAGATCGACTCGGTGGACTGAGTTGCCGCCTTGACGCTCGAGCATGCTCCGAGAGCACAGACCGCACAGGAGCCGACAACCATCAACACAAGACGGTAGAGGGGATTCGACATGGCGAGCAGGCCTTTCCAAGAGGTGGCGTTGTTGAGGAGGACGTCACCGTAGAGGAGTCCACGTCTCGCTGATTCATGGCTGTGCCTTCGTTGAGTCATGGTTATGTCACGGCCATGCCTCGCCACCCGACCTACGCACCCTCCGTTGCCAGCATGCCGGGCTCGGTCTACAGCGCGCTCGCGGAGCGGCTCGCGCGCATGCAGGGAGAGGTGTACCCGCTGCACGTGGGCGACACCTGGATGGAGCCGCCCGAGGGCTGCCGCATGGAGGATCTGCGCGTGGCCGAGCTTCCGGGCCTGCACCGCTACACTCCGGTGGAAGGCCACCCCGCCCTGCTGAACACGATCGTCGAGTACGTGCGGGCCCGCACGGGTGTCCCCACAGAGCGCTCCCAGGTGCTCGTCACCATGGGAGCCACCGGTGGGCTGGGAGCCATGGTGGGCGCGCTGCTGGCGCCCGGCGAGGAGGTCATCCTGCTGGCGCCCTACTGGCCGCTCATCTCCGGCATCGTGACGGCCTTCCACGGCGTGCCCGTGCCGGTGCCCTTCCTGGATCTGGGCAGCGCCGAGGAGCTCGTGGAGGCCGTCCGCGCCCGGCTCACCGAGCGCACCGCGGCGCTGTACCTCAATACCCCGAACAACCCCAGCGGCCGGGTGCTACCTCGCGCGTGGATCGAGGCCCTGGCCGAGCTCGCCCAGCGCGAGGGGCTGTGGCTCCTCTCGGACGAGGTGTACGAGGACTACGTGTACTCGGGCGAGCACGTGTACGCGCGAGCGCTGGCCCCCGAGCGCACGCTCTCCGCCTGGAGCTTCAGCAAGGCGTACGGCATGGCCGGCAACCGTTGCGGCTGGGTCGTAGGCCCTCCGGACGCGGCGGCGCAGATGCGCAAGGTGAGCACGCACTCCTTCTACAGTGCTCCCACCGCCGCGCAGATCGCCGGCCGCCGCGCGCTGCTGGGGCCCGGGCCCAGGTGGGCTGCCCAGGCCGCCGCGCAGTACTCGGACACAGGCCGCAAGGTGGCCGCGCGGCTCGGAGTCCCCCCACCGGAGGGCAGCACCTTCCTCTTCGTGGATGTGGCCCGGCACATGGTTGAGCAGGGGCTCCCGGGCTTCCTGGAGCGCTGCCTCGAGAACCGCCTCCTGGTAGCCCCTGGCCCGAGCTTCGGCCCCTTCCCCCACCATGTGCGGATCTGCTTCACCTGCTCGCCCCCGGAGGTAGTCCTCCGAGGGGCGGAGGTGCTGGCAAAGCTCATGGGGCGCTGAGCCGCGCGCCCCTGGTGGCCCTGGATGGTTGCCGCCCGCTCACTGCGCGGGAGGCGGGCTGGCGACAGTGCTTATCGCCTGTGAGGTGTCGAGCGCGAGCCAGGAGAACACGTCCCACAGCTGCTCGTCGCCCTGCGGGCCCGGATCCGCGGGGGGATCATCGGAAACGTCCCCAGCGACAGGGATCTCACACGGATCGTAGAGGACGTCTCCAGAGCTGCCATCCGGAGGAGGAGGTGCCCCCTCCACCACCACGCGCGCCGTATAGAGGGTGATAGGGACGCCGGCGCCATACGCCTCCGCGAGGAAGTTGGACGACGCCGTGGCGCTGTACCCCACCCACCGCGCGACGATGGTCCCTCGCGGGGCGTACACCGCCTCGGCCATGAAGCGCCCGTCCTCGCCGCAGCGCCCCATCACCAGGTGGGTATACGAGCCCGTCGGCAGGGGCGAGCCCGTGGGATACGTCTGCAAGGGGGGAAGTGTGATCAGGGCCGAGCCCACTTGGCCCCTGCTCTCCCACCCCGCTCCCGGGCCTGCCACCTGACAGCCGCCCCATAGACAACACATGACCATGCTCAGCCAGATCGGCTTCCTCATGACACCTCTCCTTGTTGGTTCAGATCACTCGAAGGCCAGGACGGCGTTCACCCAGTCCGCGCCGCCCCGCTTCAGCCACTCCACGCGTTCATCCCTCAGCGCCTGCGCCAGGGGCTGTCCGGCCCTCAACCGGTGGCGGACCGCGTCGAAGAAGGGCCCCGCCTGCGCATCCGGGATGTCCACGGTGGCCGCTAGCACCGCCCGCGCGCCCATCTCCAGGAAGGCCACCGGCAGGCTGAAGGGCTCGTGGTAGGAGGGCGCGGTGTGCGCCGCCCGGCAGGCGGCGAGGATCACCAGGGGGGCGCTCTCCAGGCGCTGGGAACGCACGTCCCGGACTGTCAGCGCATAGCTCCCATCTGCCTCGGGCGAGAGCACCACGAGCGACGCCTCCGAGAGATCCAGGTTGACGAGCCCGTGAGCATGGATCTCCACCTCGTCCGCGCGCGCCATGGCCTCCAGCACCCGGGTGGGCGTGGCCTGGGCTCCGGACAGGAGCGTGTCCCCTGGGGTGGTCGAGGTCCACGGCGTGAGCGGCGCGAGCGAGAGCCCCGCGGGCGGCTCCACACCTGCCACCACCAGACGGTGCCCGGTGCCCCCAGTGGAGGCTTTCGCCCGGGCGAGTGGCAGGAAGTAGCTCCAGGCCAGCTCCGGCGGCAGCAGCCCCGCCCGGCCGTGCAGCGGGGGGCGTGCCACGACGGCCACCTGCTCGCAGCCACGCAGCGCCGTGAGCACCTTTGCGGGAATCAACCCCTCGACGCCCTCCAGCGGCACGGCACGGCTCGCGTCATAGTAGCCGTCGAGCTGCCCCTGTGCGTCGCGGGCCACCACGAGCGTGCGCTCATCGTCAACCGCCGCGCCCAGCACGCACCGCGTGGGCAGCGCTGCCTCCTGCTCCTCCGCCAGCAGCCCGTAGGCGCGCTCATACTCCCCCGCGCGCCCCGCCGCCATGAGCAGCGAGGTGTAGCTGTAGGCCCGGGCCTTGCGCGCATGGACATTCCACCGAGGCAGCCGCGCCGCCTCGGAGAGGGACCGCCTCAGCACCGCCTCGCCAGCACCGCGCTCGCGCTCCACCAGGAAGCGCCCCTCGATGTGTGTGAGCAGGGCGAGTTCTGCCTGGCTCACCTTGCCCGAGCCCCGAAGCACTGCCAGTCCCTGGGCGAGCCGCTCCGCGTCCCCAGGAGCCGGCCGTAAGCGGGCCAGATCCGCCAGCGCCAGCAGCCCACTGGGTGTCAGCGTGCCGGAGCAGCGCAGCGCCTCGTCCAGATCGCGCCGCGCCTCGTCCAGCTGGAGCGCGATCATGTGGGCGGCGGCGCTGTTCGAGGAGACGAACTGCCACAGCTCGCAGTTGTCCGGCTCGCGCGCGAGCGCCTCGCTCAGGTAGGCCTGGGCCAGAGCTCCCTGCTTGCGGAAGCGGGCAATCTGCGCCAGCTCGAGCAGGATGTTGCGCTCCAGCCACCACGCCCCGTCTCCACGAATCCACCGCCAGGCGGCCTGGGTATGCTGGGCGGCCTCGGCCGGCCGGTGCAGCCGGAGGTAGAGCATGCCCAGCTCCCGCTCCAGCAGGCCGCAGCGGTAGGCCACCGGCTGCCCCTGACACTGCCCCACCGCCGCGAGCAACCGCTGCTCGGCCTTCGGCGGCTCGCCCTCCGCCACCAGGGCCTTGGCCTGCTCGTGCCCGGCGAGGAGCAGGAACCAGGGATCCCCTGAGGACTCCGCCAAGGCGCGGTACTCCTCTAGGTTCTCCGCCACGAGCCCGCTCAGCAGCAGCACTCCCATCAGCAGCGCGTCCTCCCGGGCGCTCCGCAGCTGCGCGAGGAGCTGCGGCACCTGGCTGGAGGGCAACTCGCGGCGCAGCAGGCGGGCGTACTGCTCCGCCAGCGGCGCACGGAGGCGGAGATCCCTCGCCTCGGCCGCGCGCACGGCGTCGCGCAGCCCCGAGCCCCCCTGCCGCGCATCCAGTGCCTCGGCGAGCGGCCAGAGCGCTCTCACCTGCTCGACGGTGCGCGCCACCCGGAGCGCGTCGTAGAGGTAGAGCCGGAAGGTGCCGGGGTGACGGGAGATCTGCTCCACGGGCGGCAAGGCACCGCCCGCCAGCAGCGCCTCGCCCGCCGCCTGGGCCGCCTGCCCCTGCTCGCGCTCATGTGCCACGCGCGCGCGCAGCGCCTCGGCGCGCCGCCGGGCCTCGTCCGCCCACCCTGGCTCACCCAGGGCCGCCACCTCCTCGAGCGCCCCCGCAGCCGCTGCCGCCAGGCCGAGCCGCTCCAGGGCGATCCCCCGGTTCCACTGCGCCTGCGGGTGGCGGGGCGCGCGCACCAGCACGCCGTCCAGCCGCTCCAGCGCGCCGGCCAGATCGCCCCGCTGCAGCTGCACCACGGCCCGCTCGGACTCGACGTCCACCGAGTCTCCCGCGCGGGCCAGGTAGGCCCATGCCTCATCGGCCCGCCCGCGCAGCAGGTACGCGGCGGCCAGCCCCCGCATATCCCCCGCCTCTTCAAGGCGCGCCATCTCCCCCAGCGGCACGGGCCCGGCCGGGCTCGCGCTGCCGGCGCGCAAGGTGTCATACGGGCGGAAGCCATCCGCCTCCGGGTAGCTCAGCCGCGGCTCCAGCGGACGGGAGGGCATGTCCGTCAGCCACAGCAGCCCGGCGTGAGGAGCGCCCCAGCGCAAAGGCAGGAGGAAGAATGCGGCGGAAGCCACCGCAGCGGCCATGAGCACCAGCAGGCCGCTCTGGCTGGAGCGCAGGCTCCACCGTGGCAGGAAGCGCCGGGAGCGAGCGGAGGAGGAGGAGACACCGTCGGCGGGCGCGGCCCGCTCGGACAGGGGAGGCTGGGCCAGCGCCTTGAGCTGGAGCGCCCTTGCCAGCTCCTCCTGGCACACCGCACAGGTGGCCAGGTGGAGGCGGATACGGTGGGCCTCCTCGGGCGCCAGCTCCCCGTCCACCAGGGCATGGACTCTCTGGCACGCGTCAGTCACGAGACACCTCCGTAGCCCCTCCCAGCACGGAGGAGAGCAGCACGCGCAGGCGCTGACGGGCGCGGACAAGCCGCGTGCCCACCGTGGCCCTGGCAATTCCCATCCGCCGGGCAATGTCCTCGTAGGAGTGCCCCTCCAACTCGTGCAACTCGTACACGCGGCGGAACTCCTCCTTCATCCCTCCCAGCGCGGCGTGCAATTGCTGGTGGGTGATGGACTCCCAGACAGGCTCAGGAGCCTGCTCAGGGGCAGCGCACGTCTCCTCCACCGAGGGCTCCAGCGGCCCCTCATGCAGCGCCTTCACCCGCAGGCTCCGGCACCGGTCCAGGAAGAGGTTCTGAAGGATGGTGTAGAGCCAGGCGCGCACCCGGGGCTCGGTGGGGGGCACCTCCGCGCTGCGCAGCGCACGCTCGAAGGTGTCCTGGACCAGATCCCGGGCGTCGGTGGCATTCCCACACAGCCGGAGCGCCAGCTCGAGCAGCTTGGGCTCGAAGCCGGGGAGCAGCACCGCGAGCTGCTGCCGGGTGCCCTCGCTCCTCGTCTGTACAGAGGTGCTCAAACCGGAGGCACGCTGTCTGAGGCTGTCCTGGGAAGTCAAGGCTCGTCCCTCGAAACGGCGGGCGCGCTAGAGCGCCGCATTCCCCAGCAGAGGCACCCACAGCTCCTCTCCGGCGGCGCGGAAGTCATCTGGATCCGCTGGCTCGGCGGGCACCACCCCCACGAGCAGCCCTGGGGCGTAGGTGTCCTCGGAGACATGGCCGGTGCTCTGGGCCTCTTCATCCCGGCCGCCGCCCTGCTCGAGCAGACGCATGGGGAGGTAGGCGACGGTGGCCTTCACGGCCGCCACCGAGCCGCAAGCGTTGTGCGCGGAGATGTCCGCGATGAGCTGATCGCGCACCTGGGATCGAGAGCGCATCTGGGAGAGGCTGAGCCCAGGAGCCAGCCTGAAGTCCGGCCAGCGCACGTGCAGGCGCGCCACCTGGCCTCGGGCATCCACCGCCACGTGATAGCCGGAGTCCGGCACCAGGGTGCCGCCCACCCGGCGCGGGTAGCGCACGTGGAGTTCGGCACGGTACGAGGAGCGCTCTCCAGAGCTGCCATCGAGGGAGGTCAGCCTCAGCCCACGTACCTGTGCCTCCGTCACGGAGAACTCCGCCGTGGGGATGCCGTAGGAGGCGGCCACCTGCGTGGCGAGCTCCGTTGCGTACGAGTTGGGCAAGGAGATGGGGTCCGCGGCCTCGCTGCGCGTCTTGCTGCGGTAGGCGAGGCGCCCCCGGCCCAGATCCACACGGAGCTTGGAGCCCGTGGAGTTGCTGTAGACGCAGCTGAACGGCTGGCCGGTGGGTGTGATGGGAGCGTAGGCGGGGCAGGAGGGATCTGGCTTGAGCGAATCCCTCACCGCGGAGAGGGCGCGGTCCGGTTGGAAGAGCTGGCTCAGGCGGCCCGTGGCGGGAGGAGAGAGCAGCGTGCGCATGGCCGCGGCATCCCCCACCTGAGCGGGGAGGGCCGCATCCACCAGCGCCTCGAGCGAGGGACAGGGCTGCTGCTGCGCCATGGCCGGGGTGGAGAGCAGGGAGCCGGCCGCGAGCAGGCCGAGCACGAAGGAAGGGAGTATCTTCATGGTGGGGGTCCTCGGGTTCAGTCGTTCGGGTCGTTGAAGGCTTCCAGCCCTGTCGGGTCACAGTCCTCGTAGAAGCTGTAGGCCCAGGCGTTGGCGCCAGCGGGCTCGGAGAGGATGTGGGAGTAGCGTTCGGTCGTCAGGCGGTTGAGCGCGTCCGCCCGGGTAGAGCCGATGGCGAAGGAGATAGGGCACTGCTCATCCCCATCGCCCACGTTCGAGCGGTACATGGTGTCGAGCCACGCGGCATGCAGAGGCACGTCATGAGCCTCCTCCGCGAAGTCCCGGTAGTCATCGATGTAGCTCTTGCCAATGTACATGAGGCCGTGGAAGCCATTCATCTGGTGAAGCCGGTTGCCGGTGGTGGCCGAGCTGGCTTTCTGGAACGAGCGCGCGGTGAAGTTGATGTTGTTGTCGTTCATGCTGTTGCAGGACGACAGGTGCAGGAACTCCAGGTCCACGTCGCCCACGAACAGGGCGTCGGTGGAGGCGCCCTCCGGCGCATGGATGCGGCAGTCGGGCCCCGT
>Ga0247825_10001276_pt1 | contig 16471 bp, 16 predicted proteins | sample 13C_Vanillin_Day_FD_194413 | JGI IMG/M metagenome (GOLD analysis project Ga0247825, IMG submission 194413) | Soil microbial communities from agricultural site in Penn Yan, New York, United States - 13C_Vanillin_Day48 | ecosystem: Environmental > Terrestrial > Soil > Agricultural land | place... | reverse complement strand
CAGCTCGATGACGTTGATGCGGTAGAAGAGGTCCTGGCGGAACTTGCCGGCGATGACCAGCGCGGCGAGCTTCTGGTGCGTGGCGCAGATGATGCGCACGTCGACCGGGTCCTCCTGCGTCGCGCCCACCTTGCGCACCCGCTTCTCCTGGATCGCGCGCAGCAGCTTCACCTGCATCGGCAGCGGCAGCTCGGCGACCTCGTCGAGGAACAGGGTGCCGCCGTTGGCGGCCTGGAAGAAGCCCTCGCGGTCCTCCCCCGCCCCGGTAAAGGCGCCCTTCTTGTAGCCGAAGAACTCGCTCTCCATCAGCGTCTCGGGGATGGCGCCGCAGTTCACGGGGACGAAGGGCTTGTCGCGCCGGGCGCCGTTCTCGTGGATGAGGCGCGCCGCGAGCTCCTTGCCGCTGCCCGACTCCCCGGAGATGTAGACCGGCGCCTGCGTGCGCGCGAGCTTGCCGATCAGCTCGCGCACGTGCGCGAGCGGCGCGCTGTCGCCGAGCAGGCGCTGGCCGCGCGCCGGCGGCTCGCCGCGGTCGGGGAGCGACAGCGCGGCGCGGATGAGCGCGCGCAGCTGCTCCAGCCCGACGGGCTTCGACACGTAGTCGAAGGCGCCGGCCTTGAGCGCGGCGACGGCGTTCTCGGCGCTGCCGTAGGCGGTGATCACCGCCACCGGCAGGTCGACCGCCGCCGCGGCGATGTAGCGCACCAGCTCCAGGCCCTCGCCGTCGGCGAGGCGCATGTCGGTGAGGCAAAGGTCGTAGCGCTCGCTCTTCAGCCGCTCCTTCGCCTCCGCGATGGTGCCGACGCTCGCCACCCCCAGGCCCATCTTCACCAGCGTCAGCTCGAGCAGCTCGCGGATGTCGGGCTCGTCGTCCACGACGAGCACCTGCGCGGCGTGCGTGGCGCCGGGCCGGTCGCTCGCGCGCTCGGCGCGCCTCATGCGGCGCGCGCCTCGCGGCAGAGGATCCTGAAATGGGCGCCCGAAGTGTCGTCCACGTACTCGAGCGTAGCGCGATTGGCCGCGCACAGCTCGCGCGCGAGATAGAGGCCCAGGCCCGTGCCCTTGGCCTCGGTGGTGAAGAAGGGCTCGAACAGCTGCGCCTGGCTCGCGGCCGCCACGCCGGGGCCGTTGTCGACGACGCTCAGCTCCACGCCGTCGGCGTCCGCGCGCAGCGTGAGGCGCACCGCGCCGGGCGCCTCGCGCGCGTAGCGCACGGCGTTGCGCAGCAGGTTCCACAGCACCTGGCGCAGGTGCTCGCGGTCGAAATGCACCCACAGGTCGGCCTGCGTTTCGACGCCGAAGCGGCTGCGCGGCACCGACTCGTTGGCGACGAACTCGTCCAGGAATTCCTCGAGCCAGGTCCGCACGCGGATCGGCTCCGCCGAGATGCGGTCGCGGCGCGAGAGCTGCAGCACGTCGGAGACCAGCCGCTCCAGGCGCAGCGTGTTGTCGTGAATGATGTGCGTCAGGCGCTCGCGGTCCTCGGCGCGCTTTTCCTCCTGCAGCAGCTCCGCGGCGTGGCTGATGGCGGCGAGGGGGTTGCGGATCTCGTGCGCGATGCTGGCGGTAAGCCGGCCGAGCGCCGCGAGCTTGAGCTGCTGCGCCTGCTCGCGCGTGCGCGTCGTGTCCTCGATGAACAGCACGCGAAAGCCTTCCTGGCGCCCGGTATCGAGCAGCCGCAGGCCGATGTCGCGCCCGCGCACCTGGAAGTTCGCCGGCGCCGCGGCGGCCACCTGGCCCGAGCGCCAGCCGCCCCAGCTCTCGGCGAAGCGCGGCACCAGGCTCGCGATGTCGACGCCGAGCACGCGCTCGGCGCGCAGCAGGCGCTGCGCCTGCGGGTTGTGCTGCACCACGCGCCCGTCGTGGTCGAGCACCACTACCCCGTCGTGCATGTCCTGGATGACGAGCTGGTTGACGCGGGTCTGCATCTCCAGCTCGCGGCCGCGCTGGCGGGCCAGGCGCTCGTTGGTGGCGACGCGCTGCGCCAGCCAGGCGGTGATGCCGGCGCCGGCGAAGCAGCCCATGGCGAGCAGGCTCGGCTGCAGGAAGTCGGTGGTCGGCGCGTCGTGCGCGAGCACCCAGTAGCCCTGCTCGAGGAGCAGCGCGATCGAGGCGAGCGCGGCGTACAGGAAGGACAGGCGCCGCGGCGCGATGATCGCCGCGCCGATGAGCGAGATGAGCAGCATCACGCCCAGGCCGCTGCGCAGGCCGCCGCTCGCGTACATGAGCAGCGTGATGGCGACGATGTCGAGGCCGGCGTGCAGCGAGAGCTGCAGGTTGAACTGGCGGCGGCTGCGCAGCACGCCGTGGAAGACGATGGCGAGGAACAGGTAGCCCCCGGCCACGTAGCGGAAGAAGTCGAGCCAGTAGGCGCCGAACTTGAGCTCGTCGTCGTAGACGACGGTGAGCGTGAGGAACAGCGTCGCCACCGCCACGCGGTAGAGGTTGAAGTAGCCGAGCGAGATCCAGAACGACTCCTCGGCCCGCTCGCTCGGGGCGACGAACAGCTCCGGGTAGCGCAGCTGCGCTTCCATCAGCGCGGCCCGGGCCCGAGGCGCGCGTGCGCCTCGGTGCAGTACAGCGCGCCGCCGGCGAGGCGGGCTTCCGCCCGCGGCAGCAGCACGCCGCAATTCGCGCAGCGCACCAGCTCCTCGCTCTTGCTGTTTGAAGAATCAGCATTCCCCGCCGGGGAAGATGCGTCAGGATTGCGCGTAGAGGCGCGCAAGGCCCGGCGGATCAGCCACACCGCCAGGACCACCAGCACGACGAGCACGAGGAGCCTGCCCATCGTGCGATTATCTACGGGAGAACGGGGGAATGGTCGGGGTGACTGGATTTGAACCAGCGACACCTGCGTCCCGAACGCAGTACTCTACCAGGCTGAGCTACACCCCGATCCGCCGGTGGAGAACTGCAGGATTAGCTGCTACGGTCCACCGAAAAGGACGCCAATTCTAGCAAAGATTCCCTGAATTCCGAGGCCGGCAGCGGCGCCAGCGCCGACGCCGCGGCGCTCGACTCGCGCAGCGCCGCGGTGCGCGCGTAGTCGAGCGAGCCGCAGGCGCGGATCGCCGCCAGCACGCCGGCGAAGTCCTCGCGCCCGCCGTCGAGAATGGCGTGGCGCACGACGCCGGCCTGCTGGCCGTTGCCGGTGCGCAGCGCGTGGATGAGGGGCAGGGTCGGCTTGCCTTCGGCGAGGTCGTCGCCCAGGCTCTTGCCGATGGTCGCGGCATCGCCCGAGTAGTCGAGCACGTCGTCGATGAGCTGGAACGCCGTGCCGAGGTGCATGCCGTAGGCGGCGAGCCCCTCCTCCGCTGCCGCCGGGACGCCGGCGAGGATCCCGCCCAGGCGCGCCGCCGCCTCGAACAGCTTCGCGGTCTTGCGGCGGATCACCTCCAGGTAGCGCGCCTCGTCGAGCTCGGGATCGCGGCTCGCCATGAGCTGCATCACCTCGCCCGCGGCGATGGCGTTGGTGGCGTCGGCCAGCACGTGCATGACGCGCATGTTCTCGAGCTCGACCATCATCTGGAAGGCGCGCGAGTACAGGAAGTCGCCCACCAGCACGGAGGCGGCGTTGCCGAACGCGGCGTTCGCGGTGCGCCGCCCGCGGCGCAGCTGCGACTCGTCGACCACGTCGTCGTGCAGCAGGGTCGCCGTATGGATGAACTCGATCACCGCGGCGAGCGGCAGGCGCGACTCCCCGCGGTAGCCGCACGCCCCCGCGGCGAGCAGCAGCAGCGCCGGGCGCAGGCGCTTGCCGCCGGCGGCGACGATGTACTCGGCCACCTGGCGCACCAGCGCCACGTCGGAATCCAGCCGCAGCCGGATCAGCGCGTCGACCCGCCGCATGTCATCCGCCACCGGCGCCAGCATGGACACGAAACTCACGAAGGGCTTATAATTCCAAGTCTTTTCTGGCGCAAGACAATCCTATGTACGCGGTGATCAAGGCAGGTGGCAAGCAATACCGGGTCGAGCCCGGCACGCAGCTTCGCGTCGAGGCGCTGGCCGCCGAGGTCGGCGCGCCGGTGTCCTTCGACGAAGTGCTGCTCGTGGGCGCCGGCGACGCGGTCAAGGTCGGCGCGCCGCTCGTCGCGGGCGCCAAGGTGAAGGCGACGGTCGTCTCGCACGGGCGCGGCGACAAGGTGCGCATCTTCAAGCTGCGCCGGCGCAAGCACTATCAGAAATCGCAGGGCCATCGGCAGTCGTACACCGAGGTCCGCATCGACGACATTCAGAGTTAACTTCAGACAGGTTAAGCGATGGCACACAAGAAAGCAGGCGGCAGCTCGCGCAACGGCCGCGACTCGCAGTCGAAGCGCCTCGGGGTGAAGGTTTACGGCGGCGAGCGCGTCAACGCCGGGCAGATCCTGGTGCGCCAGCGCGGCACGCGCGTGCATCCGGGCACGAACGTCGGCATGGGCCGCGACCACACGCTGTTCGCGCGCGTCAGCGGGCAGGTCAACTACGCGGTCAAGGGCGAGGACAGCAGGAACACGGTCAGCGTCGTGATGGAAAAAGCGCCGGCGTAGCCGGTCCCCACCCAACGAAAGCCCTATCGAAGCCGGTAGGGCTTTTTCATTTGTAGGTTAGGTTCCGTCGCGCTAGATTCCGCGCGACAAAGCGACCATGAAGTTCATCGACGAAGCGAAGATCGAGGTGCACGCCGGAAAGGGCGGCGACGGCGCGGCGACGTTCCGCCGCGAGAAGTACATCCGCTACGGCGGGCCGAACGGCGGCGACGGCGGCCGCGGCGGCAGCATCTGGGCGCTCGCCGACCGCAACGTCAACACCCTCATCGACTACCGCTTCGCGCGCATCCACCGCGCCGAGAACGGCGTGCGCGGCGGCAGCGCCGACTGCAACGGCCGCGCCGGACGCGACATCGAGTTGCGCGTGCCGGCCGGCACGGTGGTGCGCGACGAGGAGACCGGCGACCTGGTCGCCGACCTGGCCAGGGACGGCGAGAAGGCGCTGCTCGCCCGCGGCGGCCAGGGCGGCCTGGGCAACACGCACTTCAAGTCGAGCGTCAACCGCGCGCCGCGCCAGTTCACGCGCGGCGAGCCCGGCGAGAGCCGGCGCCTCGCGCTCGAGCTGCGCGTGCTCGCCGACGTCGGCCTGCTCGGCCTGCCGAACGCCGGCAAGTCGAGCTTCATCCGCGCCGTCTCGAGCGCGCGCCCCAAGGTCGCCGACTACCCCTTCACGACGCTCAATCCGTCGCTCGGCGTGGTGCGCGTGGGCGAGGCGAGCTTCGCGATCGCCGACATCCCCGGCCTCATCGAAGGCGCCGCCGAGGGCGCGGGGCTCGGCCACCAGTTCCTGCGTCACCTGTCGCGCACCCGCATCCTGCTGCACCTCATCGACATCACCGAGCCCGAGGCCGCGAAGGGCGCACGCACCATCGCCGCGGAGCTGAAGAAGTATTCCGCCGCGCTCGCGCGCAAGCCGCGCTGGCTGCTCTTCAACAAGATCGACGCGGTGGACGACGCGCCGGCGCGCGTCGCCAGGCTGCTCTCCCAGCTGCGCTGGAAGCGGCCCTGGTTCAAGATCTCCGCGCTCACCGGCGCCGGCTGCGCCGAGGTGTGCAAGGCCGCGGCGCGGGAGCTCGCGCGCGCATGATCGCCTCGGCGAAGACGCTGGTCGTCAAGGTGGGCTCCTCGCTCGTCACCGACGAGGGCCGCGGCCTCGACGCCGCCGCCATCGCGCGCTGGGCGGCGCAGATCGCGCGGCTGCGCGAGCTCGGGCGCCACACCATCCTCGTGTCGAGCGGCGCCATCGCCGAGGGCATGCAGCGCCTGCGCTGGACGAAGCGCCCCAGCGCGATGCACGAGCTGCAGGCGGCGGCCGCCGTCGGCCAGATGGGCCTGGTGCAGGGCTACGAGAGCTGCTTCCGCAGCCACGGCCTGCACACCGCGCAGGTGCTGCTCACCCACGCCGACATGGCCGACCGCCAGCGCTACCTCAACGCGCGCTCGACGCTGCGCACGCTGCTGCGGCTGGGCGTGATTCCGGTGATCAACGAGAACGACACGGTGGTGACCGACGAGATCAAGTTCGGCGACAACGACACCCTGGCGGCGCTGGTCACCAACCTGGTGGAGGCCGATGCGCTCATCATCCTCACCGACCAGGCCGGCCTCTACGAGGTCGACCCGAGGAAGCACGCCGATGCCAGGCTCGTGCAGGAGGCGGAAGCCGCCGACCCGCGGCTCGAGGCGATGGCCGGGGGCACCGGCACCTCGCTCGCGCGCGGCGGCATGCTGACCAAGGTGCTCGCGGCGCGCCGCGCGGCGCGCAGCGGCGCCCACACGGTGATCGCCTCGGGCCGCGAGCCCGACGTGCTGGTGCGCCTCGCGCAGGGCGAGCGCATCGGCACGCTGCTCACGGCGCAAACCGTGCCGCTCGCCGCGCGCAAGCAATGGCTCGCCGACCACCTCACGGTGAGCGGCCAGCTGCGGCTCGACGCCGGCGCGGTAACGGCGCTGATGCGCGACGGCAAGAGCCTGCTGCCGGTGGGCGTGACCGAGGTGGCCGGGGAATTCCAGCGCGGCGAGGTCGTCGTCTGCGTCGACACCGCCGGCCGCGAGGTGGCGCGCGGCCTGGCGAACTACTCCGCGGAGGAGACGCGGCGCATCATGCGCCGGCCCTCCAGCGAGATCGAGACGATCCTGGGGTACGTGGATGAGCCGGAGCTCATCCACCGGGACAATTTGGTGCTGCTCTAGCAGCACCCAATTGCGGCAAGACTAACGATTCGCGTAGCGCATCGTTAGTCGACGGCACAACCTAGTGCTTTTGTAGATCCGCCATCAGGGCCGCGCGTACCTCGTCGGCGACGACAAGGCTCGCCCGGTACTGCGGATGGTCGATGCCCATCGAGAGGGCGGCGCCGGCATGCAGCCGCTCGCGCATCTTCGCGTCCAGCTCGAAGCGCAGGAAGTGCACCGAGGAGGTCTTCTCCTCGTTCTCGCGCTCGAGGTCCTCGTCGGCGATGGCGAGCACGCGCTCGCAGCCTTCCACCTGCACCCAGGTCGCGCGCTCGACGCCCTTGAGCTTCGCCAGCATGCGGCGGCGCTCGTCGGCGTCGGGGTACTCGATCAGCATCGTCGCCTTCCAGTTCGATCCGTCGGGCACGAGCGGGTTGTAGGCCTCGAGCTCGCCGCGGATGCCCTCCTCCTCGAAGATGCGCTCGATCCGCAGCATCTCCTGCACCTGGTAGCGGATGGTGAGCTCGTCCTCGAACTGCAGCGTGACGTGCCCGCCCAGGTGCACGGTGCGGTTCTTCTTGTGCGCGAGCACCTTCGCCCGGAAAGCGTTGCGCTCCCGGGCGTAGGTCTCGAGCGGAAGCAGGCTCTCGCGCTTAATCACGATGATGCTCCTTCGATTTATTTGGCCAATGCCGCTTCGATCTCGGAAAAGGTGCGGGCCACCTCGCCGCCGGCGGGCAGGGCCACGCCCAGCTGCCGCGCGATCTGCGAAAGCGAGAAGATGCCGCGCACCATCATGCGCTGATCGGAATCGACGACCAGCGCGTGCTGGCGGCCGGCCCGCCGCAACGTTTCCAGCACGTGGCCGACCCGCGCGCCCTCGACGTCCGACAGCGCGATCACTTGGACCCGCTCCGCGGGCGTCATGACGTCGGCGACGGTGAGCTCGTCGCGGCGCAGGCCGCGCCCGGTGGCCACCAGCATCGGCCGCTCGCCGAGGAGGTCGGTGGCGGTGATCACGCCGAGCACCGTCTCGAGCTCGTCGACCACGAGCAGCAGCCGCACGCCGCGCGTGATCATGAACTGGTTGGCGCCGGCGAGCGGCGCCTGCGGGCGGATGGTGGCCGGCGTGGTGCGCGCGAGGTCGGTCATCACCTGCAGCGCCGGCGACCCGGCGCCGACGCGCGCCGCCTGGGGCTGCGTCGGCCGGTGGAAGCCGGCGTTCGCGCCCAGCTCGCGCAGGGGCAGCGGCTCGAAGCTCCTGTCCACCGGCACCTAGCCCTGCAGGGACTCCACGCCGCGCGCCCGGGCGCGGCGATCGGCCTGCAGGAAGCGATGCAGCTCGGTCAGCGCCTGGCGGTAGACGTCGCGCTTGAAGTCGATGACCGAGTCGAGGGGCACCCAGTAGTCGTGCCAGCGCCACGCGTCGAACTCGGGATGGCCGCTCGCGCGCAGCTTGACGTCGCAGTCGCGGCCGACCAAGCGCAGCAGGAACCAGATCTGCTTCTGGCCGCGGTAGGCGCCGCCGCGCGTTTCGTTGCGCGTCCGGTCGTTGCCTCGCATCCACTGCTGCGGCACCTCGTAGCGCAGCCACTCGCGCGTGCGCCCGAGGATGCGCACGTGGGCGTGCTGCAGCCCGATCTCCTCCCCGAGCTCGCGGTACATGGCCTGCAGCGGGGTCTCGCCGTGCTGGATGCCGCCCTGGGGGAACTGCCACGCGTGCTGGTGCACGCGCTTGCCCCAGAACACCTCGTTCCTCTGGTTGGCAAGGACGATGCCGACGTTCGGACGATAGCCTTCCTTGTCCAGCATCCGCGGCGCCCTGGGTTAGGCTAAGTTAAAATTTTTCCACAGCCCACCGGTAATTACAACGCCGGCGCGGACCCCATGAAAACCTCCCGATTCTTCATCGCGACGCTGAAGGAAGTGCCGGCCGAGGCCGAGATCGTCAGCCATCGGCTGATGCTGCGCGCGAGCCTGATCCGCCGCCTCGCCGCCGGCATCTACACCTGGCTGCCCCTCGGCATGCGCGTGCTGCGCAAGGTCGAGCGCGTGCTGCGCGAGGAGATGGACCGCGCCGGGGCGATCGAGATGGTGATGCCGGTGGTCCAGCCCGGGGAGCTCTGGCAGGAGTCCGGGCGCTGGCAGGCCTACGGGCCGGAGCTGCTGCGCTTCAAGGACCGGCACGAGCGCGATTTCGTGATCCAGCCGACCTCCGAGGAGGTGGTGACCGAGCTCGCAAGGAGCGAGCTGAGGAGCTACCGGCGCCTGCCGGTGCACTTCTATCAGATCCAGACCAAGTTCCGCGACGAGCGCCGCCCCCGCTTCGGCATCATGCGCGGCCGAGAGTTCGTCATGAAGGACGGCTACTCTTTCCATGCCGACCACGCGAGCCTCGAGCACGAGTACCGCAACATGCACGCCACCTATACGCGCATCTTCACGCGCCTCGGGCTGCGCTTTCGCGACGTCGCCGCCGACACCGGCGCGATCGGCGGCACCGGCTCGCACGAGTTCCACGTCCTCGCCGACTCCGGCGAGGACGCCATCGCCTTCTGCCCGCAGTCGGACTATGCCGCGAACGTCGAGCTGGCGGAGGCGGTCCAGGTCGAAAAGAGAGGTCCCGCGAAAGAAGAGCTGCGCAAGGTCGCGACCCCGGGTAAGACCACCTGCGAGGACGTCGCGGCGCTGCTCAAGGTGGCCCTGAAGAAGACCGTCAAGGCAATCGCGGTGATGCACGACGACGAGTTCCAGCTGCTGCTCCTGCGCGGGGACCACGAGCTGAACGAGGTGAAAACGCAGAAGGCGATCGGCGCCTTCCGCTTCGCCGGCGAGAAGGAGATCCGCGCCGCGCTCGGCGGCCCGCCGGGCTACCTCGGGCCGGTCGGCGCCAAAACGCCGGTGATCGCCGATCGGGCGGTCGCGGCGATGAGCGACTTCGTCTGCGGCGCGAACCAGGAGGGCTTCCACCTCGCCGGCGTCAACTTCGGGCGCGACCTGCCGGAGCCGGCCCGGGTCGCCGACCTGCGCAAGGTGGTGGCGGGCGACCCCAGCCCCGACGGCAAGGGGCCGCTCGAGATCGTGCGCGGCATCGAGGTCGGCCACATCTTCCAGCTGCGCACCAAGTACTCGGAGGCCATGAAGGCCACCTTCCTGAACGAAACCGGCGAAGCCAAGCCCTTCGAGATGGGCTGCTACGGCATCGGCGTGACGCGCATCGTCGCCGCGGCGATCGAGCAGAACCACGACGAGCGCGGCATCGTCTTCCCGGCGCCGATCGCGCCGTTCGAGGTGGCGCTGGTGCCGATCGGCTACGCCAAGTCGGACAAGGTGCGCGCCGCGGCCGAGCGGCTCCACGACGAGCTCGCCGCCGCCGGGATCGACGTGCTGATGGACGACCGCGACGAGCGGCCCGGAGTGCTGTTCGCCGACATGGACCTGATCGGCATCCCGCACCGCGTGGTGATCGGCGAGCGCGGCCTCGCCGCGGGGAGCGCCGAGTACAAGGGCCGGCGCGACGAGAAGCCGCGCGACCTGCCGCTGGGCGAGGTGGTGCGCTTCCTGAAGGAGCAGCTCGCGTCGCGATGAGGGCGCTCGCCCTCCTCCTGCTCGTCCTGCCGCTGACCGCGCTCCCGGGCGCGCAGCAGTACGAGCCGCTCGCGGCGAGCGTGCGCGCGCGCCTTTCCGCGGCCATCGCCGACAAGGCGGTGCCGGTGCTGAACTTCCGCTCCGCCGCCGACGCCAACCGCTGGCTGCACACCATGGAGGAGCGCCTGGCGCGGCGCATTCCCGACCGCCAGCAGCGCCTGCAACTGCTGCGCACGGTCCACTACGAGGCGACGCGCGCCGGACTCGACCCGCAGCTCGTGCTCGGCGTGCTGGAGATCGAGAGCGGCTTCCGCAAGTACGCGGTCTCGCGCGCCGGGGCGCGCGGCTACATGCAGGTGATGCCCTTCTGGGTGGCCCTGATCGGGCGGCGCACCGACAACCTGTTCCACCTGCGCACCAACCTGCGCTATGGTTGCGTCATCCTGCGCCACTACCTCGACATCGAGAAGGGCGACTACTTCCGGGCGCTCGGCCGCTACAACGGCAGCCTGGGGCGCGCCGAGTACCCGAACCTCGTGTTCGGCGCCTGGCGCGGCCGCTGGAAATACGACGGGCCGACCGCATGAGCGCGGCCGCATGATCGAATCGCTCATCGCGCGCTCGCCGCGCTTCGCCAACTGGGTCTACGGCTTCACCCCGCCGGAGCGCGGCACGGTGGTGCTCGTGCACCGGCGCGTGTACATCGTGCCCACGCGCCTGGGCTGGCTCTTCGCCGCGACGCTCGCCATCCTGCTCATCGGCTCGATCAACTACGCGCTCTCGCTCGGCTTTGTCCTCACCTTCCTGCTGGCCGGCATGGGGCTCGCCGGCATGGTGCACACCGCGCGCAACCTGGCGCGCATCGCGGTCAGCGCCGGGCGCGCCGAGCCGGTGTTCGCCGGCGAGTCGGCGCAGTTCCGCCTCTACCTCGACGGGCGCGCCGGGTTCGAGCGGCCGGCGATCCTCGCGCGCCACCTGAAGTCGCGGGCGCAGCTCGTCGTCGACATCGCGCCGGGGGCGCTCGCCGAGGTGGTGCTCGCGGTGCAGGCGCCCGCGCGCGGCTGGCTGCCGCTCGGGCGCGTCATGCTCGAGACGCGCTTCCCGCTCGGCATCTTCCGCGCCTGGAGCTACGTCGAGCCCGACGCGCGCTGCCTCGTCTATCCGCGCCCCGAGCGCTCGCCCCTGCCGCCCTACAGCGCCGAGGCGTCCTCGGGCGCGCTGCGCTCGCCCACGCCGGGCAACGACGACTTCGCCGGACTGCGCGGCTACCAGCTCTCCGACTCGCCGCGCCACGTGGCGTGGAAGGCCGTGGCGAGGAGCGGCGACATGCTCACCAAGCAGTTCACCGGCGAGGCGGCGGCGCAGCTGTGGCTCGACTGGCAGCTGCTCGGCGTCGGCTTCAATGCCGAGCAGCGCCTGTCGCGGCTCGCCGGCTGGGTGCTCGCCGCCGAGCGCGCCGGCACGAGCTACGGCCTGCGCCTCCCGGGCGTGGAGATCGCCCCCGGCCGCGGCGACCCGCACCGCAACGCCTGCCTGCAGGCGCTGGCGCTGTACCAGGAGCCGGGCCGATGACGCCCTCCGCGCACCCGCTCGCGCCCGAGGTGCGCCTGGTGAGCACGCGCGACGTGGCGTGGCTGATCGGCTCGCTTCTCCTCGTCATCGCGCCGCACGCGATGCGCGCGCCGTGGTGGCTGACGCTGCTCACGCTGTGCCTGTTCGGCTGGCGCGTGTACTTCAGCCTCAACCGCGCGCCGCTTCCCTCCAAGTGGCTGGTGCTCGGCGTCGCCATGGTGGCGATGCTCGGCGTCTGGGTCGAGTTCCGGACGCTCTTCGGCCGGCAGCCGGGGATCCTGCTGCTCATGCTCTTCGCCGGCCTGAAGCTGCTCGAGACGCGCAGCCACCGCGACGCCGCGGCCGCCGCCTTCCTCGGCTACTTCCTCATCATCACCAACTTCCTCTACACGCAGACCATCCCGACGGCGGCGCTGATGTGCGCGGCGGTGTTCGCGATCAGCGCCACGCTGGTGGGCCTCTCCGCGCCGCACCGCGCGCCGCGCGCCAACGTGCGCACCGCGGCGCTGCTCCTCGCGCACGCCGCCCCGGCGGCGCTCGCGCTGTTCCTGCTCTTTCCGCGCGTGCAGGGCCCGCTGTGGGGCCTGCCGCAGGACGCCTACTCCGCCATGACCGGCCTGTCCGAGACGATGAGTCCCGGCACGCTCTCGAGCCTGGCGCAGTCCGACGCCATCGCCTTCCGCGCCGAGTTCGAGGGCGAGCCGCCGGCGCAGCGCCTGCGCTACTGGCGGGGGCCGCTGATGTGGGATTTCGACGGGCGCACCTGGACCATCGGCGCGAGCTACCTCGCGAAGTTCGTGCCGCCGAGCGGCGGGCGCGCCACGCACCGCTACGCCGTGGTGCTGGAGCCGCACAATCGCCACTGGCTGTTCGCGCTCGAGACCGCGGCGAGCCTGCCGGAGCGCGCCCGCATGAGCTTCGACGGCCAGATCATCGCCAACGGCCTGGTGCGCAGCCGCCTGCGCTACGAGCTCTCCTCGGTCATCGCCCCCGACCCGGAGCCCGAGGAGGACGTGGGGGCGCTGCGCCGGGCGCAGCGCGTGCCGCCGGGCTTCAACCCCCGCGCGCTCGCCCTCGCCGCTGAATGGCGCGATGCCTCGCGCTCGGACGAGGAAGTGGTCGAGCGCGCCATCGCCTTCCTGCGCCAGGGGCGCTACCTCTACACGCTCGAGCCGCCGCTGCTCGGCCGGCATTCGGTGGACGAGTTCCTGTTCAAGACCCGCGCCGGGTTCTGCGAGCACTACGCGTCCGCATTCGCCTTCCTCATGCGCGCGGCCGGCGTGCCCGCCCGCATCGTCACCGGCTACCAGGGCGGCGAGCTCAATTCCATCGACCGCATCATCACCGTGCGCCAGTCCGACGCGCACGCCTGGACCGAGGTGTTCCTGCGCAACCGCGGCTGGGTGCGCATCGACCCGACGGCGGCGGCGGTGCCGCGGCGCGTCGAGGCGGGCCTCTCGCGCGCGGTGCCGGAAACGGAGCTGCTCGCGCTGATGCGCCCGGAGCTGGAATGGCTGCGCGGCATGCGCGACCAGTGGGAGGCGCTCGCGCACAAGTGGAACGTCTGGGTGCTCGGCTACAACCCGGAGCGCCAGCGCGACCTGCTCGGGTCGCTGGGCATGCGCGACGCGGACTGGCGCACCCTCACCGCGGCGCTCTTCAGCGTACTCGGCCTGATGACGCTCGCGCTGCTCGCCTGGTCGCTCACGCGGCTGAAGCGCCCGGACCCGGTGCAGAAGGCCTGGCGCGTCTTCTGCCGCAAGCTCGCCACGCGCGGCGTGGAGCGCTCGCCGCATGAAGGGCCGCGCGACTACGCAGCGCGCGCCGCGCGCGCGCTGCCCTCGGCGCGCCGTTCCATCCTGCGCATCGGCTCGCTCTACATCGCGCTGCGCTACGGGGCGGACGCCAGCGCCGCGGGCGCGGCGCGCCTGCGACGCATGGTACGGGAGCTGCGCCTGACATGAGATTCCTCTTTCTTCTCGCCCTCCTAGTGGCCGACCCGGCCTCGGCGCAGCCGGTTTCCTACGAGAAAAGGCCGGAAGTGCGCAGCTTCATCCGCGAGATCGCCGCGCGCCACGGCTTCGTGGAGAAGGAGCTGCGCTCGCTCTTCGCGCGCGTCGAGCGCGCGGAGCCGGTGCTCGAGGCGATCCGCAAGCCGCCCGAGCCGCCGGTGTGGAGCGACTACCGCGCCCTGTTCCTGACCGACAAGCGCATCCAGGGCGGGCTCGAGTTCTGGCAGGCGCACCAGGCCGTCCTCGAGCGCGCCGAGCGGGAATACGGCGTCCCGGCCCAGGTGACGGTGGCGATCATCGGCGTCGAGACCTTCTACGGGCGCAACACCGGGCGCTGGCGCGTCATCGACGCCCTCACCACGCTCGCCTTCGACTACCCGCCGCGCTCGAGATTCTTCCGCAGCGAGCTCGAGCACTACCTGGTGCTCGCGCGCGACAACGGCCAGGACGTGCTCGCGGTGCGCGGGTCCTATGCCGGGGCAATCGGCATCCCGCAGTTCATGCCGAGCAGCACGCGGGCCTACGCCGTGGACTTCGACGGCGACGGCGTCATCGACCTGCGCGCGAGCACCGCGGATGCGATCGGCAGCGTCGCCAGCTTTCTCAGCAAGCACGGCTGGCAGCCCGGCGCGCCGGTGCAGCTCAAGCCGGTGCTGAGCGGCGAGGCCTGGCGCGCGTACGCGGGCGGCAGCGTCGACCCGAAGCACCCGCTCTCGGCGCTGCGCGAGGCCGGCGTGCAGCTGGCGGAGGCGCCTTCGCTTCCCGAGGACACGCGCGCCGCGCTGATCGACCTGGGCAGCGAGCTGCGCGTCGGGCTGCGAAACTTCTACGTCATCACCCGCTACAACCGCAGCGCGCTCTACGCCGCGGCGGTCGCCGACCTCGCCGAGGCCCTGCGCGCGGCGCCTCAGAGCCCCGGCAGGTAGCGCATCGGGTCGACGGGCGCCGAGCCCTTGCGGATCTGGAAGTGCAGCTTCGGCCGGTCGGCGTCGGTGGCGCCGAGCTCGGCGATCTTCTCGCCGCGCGCCACCGCCTGCTGCTCCTTCACCAGGATCTCGCGGTTGTGCGCGTACACCGTGATGAAGCCGTTGTCGTGCTTGATGACGACCAGCTTGCCCAGGCCCGGAATGCCGGTGCCGATATAGGTGACGCGCCCCGCGGCGGCGGCGACGATCGGGTCGCCGGGCTTGCCGTCGATGTCGATGCCCTTGCTGCGCGGCTCGGAGAACCCGGCGATCACCTTGCCCTTCGCCGGCCAGACGAAGCCGCCGGCATCGGCGGCCTTGGCGTCGGCGCCCGCCGCGCCCTCGCGGCCGACCATCGCCGCGTTCTCCTTCGAGTAGGGCAGGCGCACCGCCTTGGGCTCGGTGCGCGTCGCGCCGTCGCCCTGCCCCTGCGGCACGGCTTCGATCGGGCGCGACTCGATGCGCCCCGGAACGCGCGCCGCGCCCACCTGGGTGCGCCGGTCCTGGGGCGGCTGCACGCGCAGCAGCTGGCCGACGTTGATCTTCGTCGCGTCGTCGAGGCCGTTCCACTGCGCCACCTCGCGGTAGTCGGCGCCGTGGTCGAGCGCGATGCTGTAGAGCGTGTCGCCGCGCTTGACGACGTAGAAGCCGTCTGGAGCCGCCTGCGCGGCAGCGCTCGCCGGAGCGGCGGGCACCGGCGGGCGCGCGGGCGCCGCCACGACGCGCGGCGGCTTGCGCTCGAAGACCGGCGCCGCCATGCGCGGGCCGGCGCAGCCGGCAAGCACCACCGCCGCCACGACCAGGCTGACTGCCGCAATTGCTGCTCTCATGCCTTGCCTACCTCCATCGGCACGAAGCGCACCGGGTCGAGCTCCGACTCGCGAAAACCGCGGCCGCTGCGCTCGAACAACACCAGCCGCTGTGCGCCGCCATTCGCTTTCAGCGGCAATATCATTCTGCCACCGGGCGAGAGCTGTTGTAACAGGGCTTCGGGCACGCGCGGCGCCGCCGCGGCGACGACGATCGACTGGAACGGCGCCGCCTTCTCCAGGCCGGCGTAGCCGTCGCCGTGCGCCAGGCGCAGGTTCGCGAGGCGCAGCCCGAGCAGGTTGGCGCGCGCCCGCTCCAGCAGCGCCTTGATGCGCTCGACCGAGTACACCTGCGGGAAAAGGCTCGCCAGCACCGCCGCCTGGTAGCCACACCCGGTGCCGATCTCCAGCACGCTCTTTGCTTCGCGATCTTTCAGAAGAATTTCAATCATTCGGGCAACGACGAAAGGCTGCGAGATCGTCTGGCCGAAGCCGATCGGCAGCGCGGTGTCCTCGTAGGCGCGGCTGGCGAGCGCCTCCTCGACGAAAAGGTGCCGCGGCACCGCGCCGATCGCCGCCAGCACCCGCTCGTCGCGGATGCCCTTCCCGCGCAACCGCTCCACCATGCGCCCCCGCGTGCGCGGGGAAGTCATGCCGACGCCCGCCGTCTGCCTCACTTCGCGAGCCATTCCTTCGCCCGCGCCAGTTGTCCCCCGTGCGTGAGGTCCATGCGCAGCGGCGTCACCGAGACCCGCCGGTGCTCGACCGCATGGAAATCGGTGCCCGGCCCGGCGTCGGCGGCGCCGCCCGCCGGGCCG
>Ga0247825_10001275_pt1 | contig 16476 bp, 13 predicted proteins | sample 13C_Vanillin_Day_FD_194413 | JGI IMG/M metagenome (GOLD analysis project Ga0247825, IMG submission 194413) | Soil microbial communities from agricultural site in Penn Yan, New York, United States - 13C_Vanillin_Day48 | ecosystem: Environmental > Terrestrial > Soil > Agricultural land | place... | reverse complement strand
GCTTGCAGCAAGCGATGTCGTCATACGTCAGTAGTTGCCTGCCGGCTTCAGCGCCACCGGCGTCACTTCCACCGATTCGTCGCGCCCGCCCACCCACACCTGGCCGTCCTGCACGGTGAACTGGAGCTGCATCGAGCGGACGGCCAGTGCGGCCAGCGCGCGGCTCTCCGTCGCCGGAATCTGCCAGACGGCCAGGTTGGCCGCGCGCGCCACGCGCGTCGCCAGGCCCTGCCACCAGATCTGCGTGGACGTGCCGTAGGCGAACACGCTCACCCGGTCGGCCCTTCCGGCCGCGCGCAGCAGCCGCCGCTCGTCCGGCTGGCCGACCTCGATCCACTGCACGAGGCGCCCGGTGAGATCGCGTTGCCACAGGTCCGGCTCGTCGGCGTCGGACAAGCCCTTCGCGAACTCCAGGGCGCCCTGCCGGTCGTCGGCCGGCACGCACAGCGCGAAGGCGAGCAGCCGCGCCATGAGGCGCTCCTCGGTCTCGGACGGATGCAGCGCCAGCGTGAGCGCGTGGTCCGCGTAGAGGCTGCGGTCCATGTCGGCGATCTGCAGCTGCGCCTTGTAGATGGTCGATTTGAGGGCCATCGCCCCATTGTGCCGGCCGCGCAGCGCCCCGATGGCATCATTGCGCTTTCGTCCCGCATCGTCGGGCAACAACAGGATTTGTCGATGAAGTACACCGTTCGCGCGGCCGCGCTCGTCGCGCTGGCCCTGGCGTGGCCATTGGCGCACGCGCAATCGCAGGCTCCTTCCAAGCCACCCGCCCCCGGGGCCACCAAGTCGTTCGGCGGCGGCAAGCCCGGCGGCAAGCTGCTCACGCGCGACGAGTTGCGCACCTGCATGACACTGCAAAAGCAGATGCAGACTCGCGCCTCGGACCTGGAGGGCCAGAAGGCGCCGCTGCAGCAGGAGAAGGTGGCGCTGGCACAGCAAGCCGACACGCTGAAGACCGACCGCGAAGCCCTGGAGCGCAACCGCCAGGCCACGGTGGCGCCGTTCCAGGCCAAGGCCGATGCGCACGGGCAGCGCATCGAGGTGTTCAACAAGCAGATGGCCGAGCTGGCCGAACTGGACAAGCAGGGCAGCCGCGGCAAGTCGGAGAAGCTGCGCACCCAGCTCGAAGCCGACCAGGCCGAACTGAAGAAGAACGAGGAGGCGCTTCGCGTCGAGATGGAGGCGCTGAACAAGGCGAACGCCGATGCCACGAGCGCCATGAACGCGCGCATCGCCGAGCACGAGCAGAAGGTGCGCTCGTGGAACGAGCGCAACGACGCGCTCACCGCTCGCATCGAGGAGCACCGCACTTCCGACGACCGCTGGGCCAGCCAGTGCGCCGACCGTCGCTACGACGAGCTCGACGAGATCGCCATCAAGCAGGGGAGGTGAGGATGTTCCGGACACCCGACACCAATCCCCTGCTCGCCCCGTGGGATGCGCCGCACGGCATGCCGCCGTTCGCCCAGGTGCGCCCCGAGCACTTCGTGCCTGCGCTGGAGCAAGCGATGCAGGAGCATCGCGCCGAGCTCGATGCCATCGCGCGCTCGCCCGAGGCGCCGAGCTTCGACAACACGGCGGCTGCGTTCGACCGCAGCGGCCGCCTGCTGGCCCGCGTCGGCGGGGTCTTCCACAACCTGTGCGCTTCCGAAACGTCGCCCGCGCTGCAGGCCGTGCAGAGCGCGATGGCCCAGCCGCTGGCCGCGCACGAGAACGCCGTCTACATGAATGCGGCGCTCTTCGCGCGCATCGAGGTGCTGCACGAGCGGCGCGCCGAGCTGCCGCTGGACGGCGAGCAGCGGCGCCTGCTCGAGCGCCTGCACCTCGACTTCGTGCGCGCCGGCGCGCGCCTCGCGCCGGCGGCGCAGGCCCGCTATGCGCACGTGATGGAGCGCCTGGCCGAGCTCACCACCCGCTTCGGGCAGAACGTGCTGGCCGACGAGGCGGCGTTCCGGCTCGAGCTGAAGGGCGAGGCCGACCTGGCCGGCCTGCCCGAGTTCGTGCGCGCCGCGACGCGGCAGGCCGCCGTCGAGCGCGGCCTCGACGGCCACGTCGTGACACTGTCGCGCTCGCTGGTGGTGCCGTTCCTGGCCTTCGGCGAGCGGCGCGACCTGCGCGAGCGCGCCTGGCGCGCCTGGACGGGCCGCGGCGAGCGCCCCGGGGACACCGACAACCGCGCGCTAGCGCGCGAGATCCTCACGCTGCGCGCCGAGCAGGCGCGCCTGCACGGCCACGCCTGCTATGCCGACTACGCGCTGCAGGACACCATGGCGCGCGACCAGGCCGCGGTGGGCGGTCTGCTGTCGGACGTGTGGGAGCGCGCCAAGGTGGCGCTGGAGCGCGAGCGCGCGCAACTCGACGCGCTGCGGCGCGCCGAGGGCGTGCAGGGCCCGATCGAGCCCTGGGACTGGCGCTACTGGGCCGAGAAGGTCCGCCAGCGCACGTATGCGATCGACGATGCGCAGGTGAAGCCGTATTTCGCGCTCGACCGCATGGTGGCGGCGGCGTTCGACTGCGCCGAGCGCCTGTTCGGCATCCGATTCGTCGAACGGCCGGACCTGCCCGTCTACCACCCCGACGTGAAAGCGTACGAAGTGCGCTCGGGCGACCGTGTCGTCGGCGTCTTCCTGCACGACAACCACGCCCGGCAGAGCAAGCGCAGCGGAGCCTGGATGAACGCCTACCGGTGGCAGTCCGCCATCGACGAAGGCGGCGTGATCCCGATCATCGTCAACAACAACAACTTCTCGAAGGCGGCGCCCGGGGAACCGACGCTGCTGGGCTTCGACGACGTGCGCACGCTGTTCCACGAGTTCGGCCACGGCCTGCACGGGCTGCTGTCGAACGTGCGCTACGAGCGGTTGTCCGGCACCAACGTGCTGCGCGACTTCGTCGAGCTGCCGTCCCAGCTCTTCGAGCACTGGGCCGAGGAGCCCGATGTTCTGGCGCGCCACGCCCGCCACGTGGCCACCGGCGAGCCGATCCCGCAGGCGCTGGCCGATCGGCTGCGCGCGGCGCGCCGCTTCGGGCAGGGCTACGAGACCGTGCGCTATGCGGCCAGCGCGCTCGTCGACATGGCCGTGCATGCGCTGCCCGAGGCGCCGGCCGACATCGTGGCCTTCGAGGCCGCGGTGCTGGCGCGCGAGGGGCTGCCGCCCGGCGTCGGCCTGAACCATCGCCTTCCGCATTTCCAGCATCTTTTCGCCAGCGCCGGGTATGCGGCGGGCTACTACGTGTACTTGTGGGCCGAGGTGCTCGACTGCGATGCCTACGACGCCTTCCGGGAGGCCGGCAACCCGTTCGACGGCGCCACGGCACGAGCGCTGCTCGAGCACATCTATTCGGCGGGCGACAGCGTCGAGCCCGGCGCCACGTTCGAGGCCTTCCGCGGCCGCGCGCCGCGGGTCGAGCCGATGCTGGCCGAGCGGGGCCTCATCGACCAGCCGGCTTGAGTCCGAACAGCGTCCCCATCGACACCATGAACGCTTTCAGGTCGATCGGCTTCGTCCAGTAGTCTGCAAACCCGGCGGCCAGCGCTCGCTCGATGTCCTCGGGCATCGCGTTGGCCGACAGGGCGATGCAGGGGATGTGCGCCGTCTTCTTGTCGGCGCGCAAGCGACGCAGCACTTCGTGGCCGTCGAAGTCGGGCAGCTGCATGTCGACGAGCACCAGATCCGGCGCGAGCTCGAGCGTGCGCTGCACGCCGCGCGTGCCGTCGATGGCGCTCTCGATGGCCAGTCCGGGGCAGCGGGCGACGAGTTCCTCGACGATCAGCACGTTGACCGGGTTGTCCTCGATGTAGACGATCTTGCCCTGGTACGAGGTCGGCGCCGGCGCGGCGGGCGCCGGGCTCGGCGGCGCTGCGTGCGGCGCCGGGAGGTGCGCGTCTTCGAGCTGCACGATGAACTCGCTGCCCACGCCCGGCTCGCTGCTCGCGTCGACGCGCCCGCCCATCGCCTCGACGAGCGACTTCACGATGGCCAGGCCCACGCCGGTGCCGTCGATGCCCTCGCGCTCGATGCCCAGGCGGTTGAACGGCTCGAACAGGTGGGCGAGCTGCGCGGCCTCCAGGCCGCGTCCGCTGTCGCGCACGACCAGGCGCACCCTATCGCCTTCCTTCGTGGCCTCCAGGTGCACCCGGCCGCCGTCGCGGTTGTACTTGATGCCGTTGGACAGCAGGTTCAGCAGCACCTGGCGCAGGCGCGTCGGGTCGGCGCGGACGACGGCATCCAGCCCGCCGCAGGTCACCGCCACGCCGCGCGCCTGGGCCTCGCGCTCCACCAGCGGCAGCGTCTCGCGCACGGCTGCATCGAGCGCGACCGGCTCCAGCCGCAAGCGGATCTCGCCGCTCTCGAGCCGCGACAGGTCGAGCACGTCGTTGATGAGTGACAGCAGGTGCTCGCCGGCGTCGCTCACGTGGCGCAGGCGCTCGCGCTGCCCGGCCGGCAGGCCGGCTTCGAGCTGCATCAGCTGCGTGAAGCCGAGCATGGCGTTCAGCGGCGTGCGCAGCTCGTGGCTCATGCGCGCGAGAAACTGGTTCTTGGCGCGGTTCTCGCGCTGCGCGGCGATGCGCTCCTGGCGCTCCAGCTCGTTCACCCGCGCCTCGGTCACGTCCCAGTTGACGCCGGTCTGGCGCACGACGCGGCCGGCGGCGTCGCGCACCGGCTGCATGCGCGACGCGAGCCAGCGCCATTGGCCGTCGGGCCGCTGGATGCGGAATTCGTAGGTGGCCGGCTCGCCGGTGACCACGGCGCGCGACAGGATCGACAGCACGCTGTCGCGGTCGTCGGGATGGCAGATGGCGAGCCATTCCTCGTCCGACGGCGGCTGGCCGCTCGGCTCGAGCCCGCGCAGCACGAACATCTGGGCATCCCAGAAGGTCTCGCCGGTGACGAGGTCGCGTTCCCAGGTGCCGATGCCCGCGCCCCGCGCGGCGAGCGCGATGCGCGCGTTCGCCACCTGCAGCGCCGCCTCGGTGCGCTTGCGGTCGGTCACGTCGAGGCCGACGCCGACGAAGGCCAGCGGGGCGCCGTGCGCGTCGCGCTGCAGCGACCGGCGCGTCATGATGTAGCGCCAGCTGCCGTCGGCATGGCGGTAGCGCGCCTCGACGTCGGTCGGCCGCCCATCGGCCAGCGTGCTGCGCGCCGAAGCCACGACCGCGGGCAGGTCGTCCGGATGGATGAGCTTGCGCACTTCCTCGATCGGCCAGCCTGCGGGCCTGGGCAGCATTCCGAGGATGCGCCACGCGTGCTCGTCGTAGTGCATCAGGCCGGTCTTCAGGTCGTGGCGCCAGGCCCCGACCGCGGCGACGTCCGCCACCAAGGCCAGCCGCGCGTGCGCGTCGCCGAGCGAGCGCGCGAGCTCGTGCGTCTCGGTGTCGTCCACCATGATGCCGATCGCGCGCTGCGGCACGCCGTCGGCGTCTGCCACCACGCGCCAGTGCGAGTGCAGCACCCGCACGCTGCCGTCGCGTGCGACCACGCGGTAGCGCCGCTCGTAGCTGCCCGGACGCTCGGTCGTCTCCGCGTAGCCGACGCCGGCGCGGTCCTCGGGATGCACGCGCTCGGCAGCCTCCTCGAAGCTGGGCGTGCCATCGTGCGGGTCCATGTCGAAGAAGCGGAACACATGGTGGTCCCAGCGGCCGGTGCCGGACGCGATGTCGCGCTCCCACACGCCCACGCGGCCGAACTCCTGCGCCATGTGGAGGAGTTCGGCCAGGCGGCGCGCCTCCTGCTCGGCGGGAGCGGGCGCTGGCGCGGGACGAAGGCGGAGAGAGGGGTGTGTGGACGGGTCCGAGGACATGGGCGCTGCGGCCGAGAAGCGGTCAGCACAAGTCTAGCCCGTGCCCTCCGGCGGCCGCACGTCAGCCCTTGTCGGGCGCCACCTCGAGGACGAGCTTGCCGAAATTCTCGCCGCTGAAGAGCTTCAGCAGGGCCTCGGGGAACGTGTCGAGCCCGGCGACGACGTCTTCCTTCGACTTCATGCGGCCGTCGCGCAGGTATTGCGCCATCTCGGCCACCGCCACGCCGTACCGGTCCGCGTAGTCGAACACCACCATGCCCTGCATGCGGGCGCGGTTCACGAGCAGCGACATGTAGTTCTTCGGCCCCTGCATGGGCGTGGTGTTGTTGTACTGGCTGATCGCGCCGCAGATCACGATCCGCGCGCCGCGTGCCAGGCGCGCCAGCACCGCATCGAGGATCTCGCCGCCGACGTTGTCGAAGTACACGTCGACGCCTTTCGGGCAGTGCTGCTTGAGGCCGTCCCGGACGGGGCCTGCCTTGTAGTCGATGCAAGCGTCGAAGCCGAGCTCCTCGATCACGAAGCGGCACTTCGCCGGGCCGCCGGCGATGCCGACCACGCGCAGGCCCTTGATCTTGCCGAGCTGGCCCACCGTCTGGCCCACGGCCCCCGCGGCGCCGCTCACGACCAGCGTCTCGCCCGCCTTCGCCTGGCCGACCTCGAGCAGCCCGAAGTAGCCCGTCATGCCCGGCATGCCGAGCACGTTGAGCCATTGGGTCCAGCTGCCCGCGGCGAGGTCGATCGTCGCGAGGCCGCTGCGCTTGACCTGATCGGGCGCCACGAGCGCGTACTCCTGGACGCCGAAGGTGCCGCTCACCGCGTCGCCGACCTGGAACGCCGGGTGCCTGGACGCCACCACGCGCCCGACCCCGACGGCGCGCATCACCGCGCCGATCTCCACCGGCGGGATGTACGACTTCGCATCGTCCATCCAGCCGCGCATGGCCGGGTCGAGCGAGAGGGACAGCACTTTCACGAGCACGCCGCCTTCGGCCGGTTGCCCGAGGTCTTCGTCGGTCACCTGCCAGTTCTGGCGGGTCGGCAGGCCGACGGGTCGCGAAGCGAGGCGGATCTGGCGGTTGCGGGTCATGGCGGCTCCTGGCGCGTCTGCGAAGGGATGATCGTACGTTCGCCTGCGCGGCGCACAGTCACCTGCGCGTCATGACGCGGCGCTCAGGCGGCCTTGAGGGCGGGCTCGTCGTCGGCCGGCGCCACGACGGTGCGGTCGCGGCCGGCGGCCTTGGCGGCGTAGAGGGCGTCGTCGGCCCGCTGCAGCATGCGGCCCGCGTCGTCGCCGGGCGTCGAGGCGGTGGCGCCCACGCTGATCGTGATCGCCCGGCCCGGCACCCATTGCGCGACGTCCAGCGTGGCCACCGCCTCGCGCAGGCGTTCACCGAACTGGAGCGCCTCGTTGACGTTGGCATCGGGCAGCACGGCGACGAACTCTTCGCCGCCCAGCCGGCCGAGGATCGCCGGGTGCCGCGCGCCGGCGCGCAGGGCGCCCGCCACCGCGCGCAGCACGTCGTCGCCGACGAGATGGCCATGGCGGTCGTTGATCGACTTGAAGTGGTCGAGGTCGGCGATCACCACCGCGCAGCGCGAGCCGGGCGTCGCGAGGAGCGCGGACAGGCGATCGAGCATGTGGCGGCGATTCGGCAGGCCCGTGAGCTCGTCGGTCATCGCGAGGAAGCGCATGCGCCGGCTCGTGCCGCGATGGCGCAGCGCGAGCGCGGCCAGCAGCGCGGCCAGCAGCGCTGCGAGCGCGAGCGCGACGGCCTGCAGCCGGCCGGCCCGGCGCTCCTGCGCGAGGGCGCGTTCGCTGGCGGCGTTCTCGCGCAGCAGCAGCGCGTTCTCGCGCTCCTTGGCCGCGGTGTCGAATTCGATCTTCAGCGTCGCGAAGCGTTCGTCGAGCTGGCGCCGCAGCATGCGGTCGGACACCTGCTTGAAGCGCACCTGCTCGTCGTGGGCGCCGTGCCAGTCTCCGAGGTCGGTGAGCGTCTGCGCCAGCGTGGCGTGCGCGAGGCTCGTTTCCGCAGCCGCCTCGGCGCGCTGGAAGATGGCCAGCGCCTCGCGCAGCGCCGCGGAGGCTTCGCCGGGCCGCTTCAGCTCGCGCAGCGCGATGCCGCGCTGCAGCAGGATCTGCGCGCGCAGGCGCTCGTCGGGCGCGATGCGGCGCTGCGCCTCGCCGAGCAGGCGCAGCGCCTCGTCGGGGCGGTTCCGCGCGTTGGCCACGCTGGCCAGGCCGCGCAGGGCATAGGCCTGCGCGCGGGCGTAGCCGAGCTCCCGGCCGATGACGAGCACTTCGTCGAACGCGCGCTGCGCGTCGTCCCACTGCGCAAGCGCCTCGTGCACGCGGCCGAGGTTGTGCAGCGTGACCGCCTGCTCGCGGCGCAGCCCCTGCGCGCGCTGCATCTTCAGCGACGCCTCGTGGTAGTGCCGCGCCTGCGCATGGTCGCCCATGCGGTTGTAGAGGATCGCGATGGCGTTGGTGGTGGTGTCCAGGTGGGCGGGCATCGCCAGCCGCTCGTAGAGCGTGTAGGCGCGGCGCAGGTCGGTGAGGCCGAGCGCGAACTCGCCCACCACGCCGCGCAGGTAGCCGCGCGCGAAGAGCGCACCGGCGAGCATCTCGTCGTCGCGCGCCGCTTCTGCGGCTGCCACGGCCTGCTCGTGCAGCGGCATGGCCTGCGCGTTGTCTCCGGCCTGCTCGAGCATCTCGCCCTCGCACACGAGCAGTGCGGCCTGCAGGCCCTGGCGCCGGGCGGCCGGCAGCTGCCTGCGGGCCTCCTGGGCATGCCGCTGCGCGGCGTCGCGATCGCGCTCGGAGTGGAAATCGCACAGCAGCACGTGGGCGCGCACCTGCAGATCGGCATCGGGACGCGCCGCGAGCAGCGCCAGTGCCTGCTCGGCCAGCGCCCGGCTCTGCTCGGGGTCTCGTCGCACCGCGGCGACGCTGCGCTCGACCAGCTCCGCGGGCGTCTCGGCGGCCAGGGCCGGGGCGGCGGCGAAGAGGAAGCCCAAGTTCAGGCAGGCCAGGAGGAGGTGGCGAGCATGCATAGGGGCGTTATTGTGCGGCGGGATCGGCCGCGAGCGACACCGGTATGCTGGGCGCCTCGCAGCCAGGAACCGCCATGTTCGACACCACCATCGCCGGCAGCCTGCCCAAGCCTGCGTGGCTTGCCGAAACGCACAAGCTGTGGCCGCGCTGGCGCCTCGGTGGCGACGCGCTGCAGGAGGCCAAGCTCGACGCCACCGCGCTGTGGATCAAGGCGCAGGAAGATCTCGGCCTCACGGTGATCGGCGATGGCGAGCAGTCGCGCCAGCACTTCGTGCATGGCTTCCTGGAGCGTGTGGAAGGCATCGACTTCGATCACAAGGTGGAGATCGGCATCCGCGCCGATCGCTACAAGGCGATGGTGCCGCAGGTGGTGGGCCCGCTGCGCCTGGCCCGGCGGGTGCATGCCACGGAGGCCCGGCACTTGCGCGCGCATACGAAGCGCCGCATCAAGTTCACGCTGCCCGGCCCGATGACGATCGTCGACACGGTGGCCGACCGCCACTACGGCAGCCGCGAGCGCCTCGCGTTCGCCTTCGCCGAGCTGCTGAACAAGGAGGCGCACGCGCTCGTGGCCGACGGCGTGGACATCGTGCAGTTCGACGAGCCGGCGTTCAACGTCTACCCCGCCGAGGTTCATGCCTGGGGCGTGCCCGCGCTGGAGCGCGCCGCGCAGGGGCTCGCCTGCACGACGGCCGTGCACATCTGCTACGGCTACGGGATTCCGGCCAACGTGGAATGGAAGCGCACGCTCGGCGACCAGTGGCGCCAGTACGAGACCATCTTCCCGCTGCTGGCCGCCAGCACCATCCGCCAGGTGTCGCTCGAGTGCCAGCACTCGCGCGTGCCGGCCGAGCTGATGGCGCTGCTCGAAGGCAAGGACGTGATGGTGGGCGCGATCGACGTGGCCAGCGACGCGGTGGAGTCGCCTCAGGAGGTGGCCGACACGATCGTCGCGGCATCGCGGTTCGTGCCGCGCGAGCGGCTCATCGCCTGCACCAACTGCGGCATGGCGCCGATGCACCGCGACATCGCGCTCGCCAAGCTCGAGGCGCTGGTGCGCGGCACGGCGCTCGCCGAGCAGCGCCTGGGGTGACGCCCGTGCTCGCGCCGCCCTTCATCGATTTCCGGCAGGCCGACCAGCGGCTGCGCGAGCGCGGCTTCGCGGTGCTCGACGCCGCCGGCCTGGCCCAACTCGTCGACACCGTGCCGTCCCGGCTCGACGACTGGCGCGCGTTCTGGGACGACCTGCCGCCCGACCGCTATCTGCGCGACGGCGGGCACTATCGGCGGCGGCGCCACTCGTGCTTCGTGGTGCAGGGCGACAAGGTGGCGCGCGTGGCGCAGCGCGCGCACTGGCAGCCGGTGGAATACAACGCACTGCACGGCGGCATCGAGCGCTGGTTCGATCCGATGGACCCGGCATGGGTGGCGCAGCCGCTGTGGCAGACCCTGCTCGCGCGGCTGGGCGAGCGCGCGAGCGGACTGCGCGGCGCGCAGCCGTGGTTCGTGGAGGCGCACCCGTTCCGGATCGACACGGCCGGCGGCATCGGCCGCCCCACGCCCGAGGGTGCGCACCGCGACGGCGTGGATCTCGTGGCCGTGATCCTCGCGGCGCGGCAAGGCGTGAAGGGCGGCGAGACGCGCGTGTTCGAGGCCGCCGGGCCGCACGGCATCCGCTTCACCATGACCCAGCCGTGGACCGCGCTGCTGCTCGACGATGCCCGCGTGATCCACGAAACCACGCCGATCCAGCCGCTGCCCGGCGACGCGGCCGGCCATCGCGACACGCTGGTCCTCACCTTCCGCGCCGGCGCGTTCCAAGGAAGGATGTGAACCCCCCCGAAGCGCCTTCGGCGCCTCCCCCCAGGGGGCGCCTCCGGCGGACCGGCAGAGCCGGATCCGCGGTGGCGCTTGGTGCTGCGGTTCATGCGTCGAGGGTTAGCTTCGGCGGTGGAGAACTGACTTGAATCTTGCGATCACGTTCGACGACATCGCCGCCGCCGCGGCGCGCATCGCCGGCGCGGCCCACCGCACGCCGGTGCTGCGCTCGGCCACCGCCGACCAGCGCACCGGCGCGCACGTGTTCTTCAAGTGCGAGAACCTGCAGCGCATGGGCGCGTTCAAGTTCCGCGGCGCCTGCAACGCGCTGGCCCGGTTCGACGAGGGCCAGCGGCGACGCGGCGTCATCGCTTTCTCGTCAGGCAACCATGCGCAGGCCATCGCGCTGGCGGCGCGGCTTCTGAAAATGCCGAGCATCATCGTCATGCCGCACGACGCGCCGGCGGCCAAGCTGGCGGCCACGCGCGGCTACCAGGAGGGCACGGCCGGCAGCGAGGTGGTGCTCTACGACCGCTACAGGGAAGACCGAGAGGCCATCGGCCGCCGCATCGCGGACGAGCGCGGCATGACGCTGATCCCGCCGTTCGACCACCCCGACGTGATGGCCGGGCAGGGCACGGCGGCGCTGGAGCTGGTGGAGGAGGTCGGCCGGCTCGACGCGCTTCTCGTGCCGCTGGGCGGCGGCGGCCTCCTGTCCGGCTCCGCGGTGGCCGCGTCGCACCTGTCGCCGGGCATCGCGGTGTGGGGCGTCGAGCCGGAGGCCGGCAACGACACGCAGCAGAGCCTGGCACGCGGAGAGATCGTGCGCATCGACACGCCGCGCACGATCGCCGACGGCGCGCAGACGCAGTCCAGCGGCCGCCTCACGTTCCCCGTGATCCAGGCGTTGGCGCGCGGCGTGCTCACCGTGAGCGACGCGCAGCTCGTGGCGACGATGCGGTTCTTCGCCGAGCGGATGAAGCTCGTGGTGGAGCCCACCGGCTGCCTCGGCGCCGCGGCACTGCTCGAAGGCGCGATCGACCTGCGCGGCGCGCGCGTGGGCGTGATCGTGAGCGGCGGGAACGTGGACGCGAAGAGCTACGCGTCGTTCCTGGGGGGCGCCTGAATCACCGGCTCGGCGGCGTCGGGCGGCGCGGCCTTCTTCAGGTACTGTCCCGACGTCACGCCCATCGACACGTACAGGCTGGTCAGCCCTTCGATGCCGATGTCGGCCGGCTCGACCCACTCCACCGGCACGTACAGCAGCACGCCGCCGATCGGCACCGGCGCGGTGGGCAGCATCACGCACAGGCACGCGCGGCCGCCGACCCACACCGCGTCGGTCGTGGAGAGCAGCCCGATCACCGCCGCGCCGCCCGGGCCGCCGAAGTGGCACCACACGGGGCTCATCGACTTCGGGCCGTCGGCGTCGCGCTGGGAGAGGAGATCGACGATGCGGCGGATCATGTCGTAGAGGCCGCGCACGAACGGGATGCGGCCCATGAAGCCGTTGACGAGCGCCGCCAATCCCTTCTGCAGGCGCGTCTCCACGAGCAGGCCGAGCCCGAAGATCGCCGCCGCCGTCATCAGCAGGCCGATCAGGTAGCCGATCACGATCGAGCCGGCGCCGCCGATGCCCACGGCGACGAGCATGCTGCCGAGCAGGCTGGAGGGACCGAGCCAGGCCCACAGCAAGGTGCCGATCCACACCACGATCGTCAGGGTGGCGACGACCGGCAAGGCGGCCAGCAGGCCGGTGATGAACGTGCGCAGCAGCAGGCGCGGGCGCGTTGGCATGGGGCGCATTCTGCTGCATCGTCGATACACTGCGCGGTCCACCCGAAGGAGATGTCCATGAGCGCAGCGCCCGACGAGAAGGCGTCCGCCGAACAGAACGACAAGCGCATGCGCGAGCGCGTGGAGGCGCTGCTCGCGCGCGAGGCGGTGTCGAGCACCGGCAGCGTCACGCTGGCCGGCCGGCCGCACGACTATCGCGTGCGCGCCGAGTTCATGCCGGTCCTCGCGCGCGGCATCGACGGCAAGCGCGGCGAGCCGCAGGCCGCGGTGCTCACCACGTCCTACGTGCTCGACGGCGCCGGCCCCGGCGAGCGCCCCCTGTGCTTCGCGTTCAACGGCGGCCCCGGCTCGGCCTCCATCTGGCTGCACCTGGGCGCCCTGGGTCCCAAGCGGCTCGTCGTGCCCGACGACGGCAGCATGCCCGAGCCGCCGTACGCGGTGGCCGACAACCCGTTGTCGTGGTTCGAGCACTTCGACCTCGTCTTCATCGATCCGCCGCACACGGGCTGGTCCGCCAGCGCGAGCGAGCAGGCGCGCAAGCAGCACCTCTCGGTGGACGGCGACGTCGAGGCGCTGGCCGAAGTGATGCGCACCTGGCTCGGCCGGCACAAGCGCTGGGGCTCGACGCTCTACCTGGCCGGCGAGAGCTACGGCACGACGCGCGGCGCGGCGCTGGCCGACAAGCTGCTCAGCGAAGGCGTGGCGCTGTCCGGCCTCATCCTCGTGAGCTGCGCGATGGACCTGCAGAGCATCGTCTTCTCGCCCCGCAACGACCTGCCGTACGCACTCTTCCTGCCGGCGTTCGCCGGGGTCGCGCAATTCCACGGCCGCCTCGCAGGCGACCTGGCGAAATCTCCCGCCGCTGCGCGCGAAGCCGCCGCCGCCTTCGTCGCCGACGACTACCTCGCCGCGCTGCACGCCGGCGCGCGCCTGTCCGAGAAGCAGGCGAGCCGCATCGCGCGCCGCCTCTCCGAACTCACCGGGCTGCCGCTCGCGCTGGTGGAGGAGCGCAACCTGCGCATCGCCGACGCGACCTTCTTCGTCGAGCTGCTGCGCGACCGGGGCCTCCTCGTGGGCCGGCTCGATGCGCGCGGCACCGGCCCGATGGCGGCCAGCCGCACGCGCGAGTTCGAGTTCGACCCCGGCATCGAGGCCATCGCCGCGCCCTACACGATGGCCGCGCACGCCTACTTCAGCGAGCTCGGCCTGCCGGTGGAAGAGCGCTACGAGGTGCTGTCGATGGACGCGCACAAGCAGTGGAACTGGAACCGCGGCGACGATCACGGCAACGGCTACGCCAGCACGAGCAACGACCTGTCGCGCGCGCTGCGCCGCAACCCGCACCTGCGCGTGCTCGTGGCCAGCGGCCACTACGATCTCGGAACGCCGTCGAGCGCCACCGACTGGTCGCTCGCGCAGCTCGACGTGCCGCCCGACGTGCGCCGGCGCGTCGAGCACCACTATTACGACGCGGGCCACATGATGTACACCCGCGAGGCCGACCTGAAGAAGATGAAGAACGATCTCGCCGCCTGGCTCGCCGCCCGAAAGGCCGACGAATGACCGAAGGGCTCTGGTCGCTGATCCAGGCGCCCTGGACGCTGCGCCCCGACACCCTCGTCGGCGCCACGCTGCTGGCCGTGGCGGCCGCGCTGCTCGGCGAAGCGTTCTGGCGCGTGCTGCGCTGGCCGCGGCTGCTCGGCTACGGCATCGTCGGCACCGTGCTCGCACTGACCGGCGCGGGCGCGCGCGGCAACGAGACCGAGCTGCGCCTGGCGGTCGACGTCGCGCTCGCCCTGCTGCTGTTCGAGGCCGGCGCGCGGCTGAACCTGCGCTGGCTCGGCCGCAACCCGTGGCTGCTGGCCAGCAGCGTCGCAGAGGCGCTGCTCTCCGCGTTCGCGGTCTACGCCGTGGCGCGCGCATTCGAGGTCGACCCCCGCGCCGCCGGCGCGCTGGCCGTGCTCACGATGTGCGTGTCGCCGGCCGTCGTGCAGCGCGTGGTGAGCGAGTGCGGCGCCGCGGGGCAGGTCACAGAGCGCCTGTTCGCGCTGTCGGCGCTCAACACGCTGTACGCCGTCTTCGCCATGCAGCTGCTCATCGCCGGCCTGCGCCTCACCGATCCGGCCACCTGGACCGAAGCGCTCGGCCCCACGCTGTTCTCCTTCTTCGGCTCGATCCTGCTCGGCGCGGCGCTCGGCTCGGTGGTGGCCGCCATCGCGCGCCGCCTCGACCTGCGCAACGAGAACTCGGTGGTGCTGCTGCTCGGCTGCGTGCTGCTGGCGCTCGTCATCGCCAAGACGCTGCAGTTCTCCACCCTGCTCGTGCCGCTGCTGGCGGGGCTGTGGCTGCGCAACCGCAGCGAGCGGCCGTGGGTGTGGCCGCGCCACTTCGGCACCGCCGGCGGCGTGCTCGTGCTCGTGCTCTTCGTGGCCGTCAGCTCGGCCTGGTCGGTGGACGTGCTGCTCGCGGCCGGCGGGGCGGCCATCGCGCTGCTCGCCGCGCGCTTCGCCGCCAAGGGTGCCGCGGTGGTGGTCTTCGCGCGCCCGAGCGGCCTCTCCTGGCGTCAGGCGGGCTGCCTGGCGGGTGCGTTGCTGCCGCTGTCCGCCACGGCCTGGGTGCTCGCGCTCGACTTCACGCAGATGCATCCGTCGCCCGGCTCGGCGCTGCTGCCGATCCTCCTCGCCATGGTGGCGTGGATGGCGCTGCTCGGGCCCCTGGCCGTGCTGTACGGCCTGCACTTTGCCGGCGAGCTCGACGTGGTGACGCCGAGGGCCTCCAAATGACGCTCGAAACCTTCGCTCCTTCGCGCGCCTACACGCTGGGCGTCGAGCTCGAGCTGCAGATCGTCAACTCGCACGACTACGACCTCACGCCCGGCGCGGCCGATTTGCTGCGCCTGATGAAGGGCTACCAGCTCGCGGCCGACGTGAAGCCCGAGATCACGAGCAGCATGATCGAGCTGTCCACCGGCGTGTGCGAGCGCCACGTGCAGGTGGTGGACCAGTTGCGCGAAGTGCGCGATGCGCTCGTGGAGAGCGCGGGCCGCCTCGATCTCCGGCTGGCCGGCGGCGGCACGCATTCCTTCCAGGACTGGAGCCAGCGCCGCATCTTCGACACGCCGCGCTTCCATCACGTCTCGCAGCTGTACGGCTACCTGTCCAAGCAGTTCACCGTGTTCGGCCAGCACGTGCACATCGGCTGCCCCGGCCCTGACCAGGCGCTGTGGCTGCTGCACGCGATGAGCCGCTTCGTGCCGCACGTGATCGCGCTGTCGGCCTCGTCGCCGTTCATCCAGGGCTACGACACGGGCTTCCAGTCGGCGCGCCTGAACTCCGTCAACGCGTTCCCGCTGTCCGGCCGCGCGCCGTTCATCCTCACGTGGGACGAGTTCTCGGTGTACTTCGGCAAGATGGCGCGCACCGGTGTGGTCGAATCGATGAAGGATTTCTACTGGGACATCCGCCCCAAGCCCGAGTTCGGCACGATCGAGGTGCGCGTGATGGACACGCCGCTGTCCGTCGAGCGCGCCGCGGCCATCGCCGTCTACCTGCAGTGCGTCGCACGCTGGCTCGTCACCGAAAAGCCGTTCGAGCCGCAGGAGGACGACTACCTCGCCTACACCTACAACCGCTTCCAGGCCTGCCGCTTCGGCCTCGACGGCGAGGTGGTCGACCCGGCGACGGCCGAGCACCGGGTGCTGCGCGAGCTGATCCGCGAGACGATCAAGAACGTCGAGCTGCAGGCGATCGAGCTGCATGCGGAGCGCGGCCTTCAGCTGCTGCTGCAGGCGCTGGATGCACCGGACGGCAGCGATGCAGCGTGGCTGCGTGCCGTGCAGGCGAGGGAGCAATTCCTGCCGGAGGTCGTGCGGCAGCAGTGCGAGCGGTTCGAGCGAGGCTAGACATCATGGTCGCCGCCCTGCGAGCGCAGGGTGGCCGGTCTCCGGCGCCGTAGGTTGCACACCGGGGCGTGCCGAGCTACATGCTGAGACTGGCGTCGTCAGC
>Ga0247825_10001274_pt1 | contig 16480 bp, 11 predicted proteins | sample 13C_Vanillin_Day_FD_194413 | JGI IMG/M metagenome (GOLD analysis project Ga0247825, IMG submission 194413) | Soil microbial communities from agricultural site in Penn Yan, New York, United States - 13C_Vanillin_Day48 | ecosystem: Environmental > Terrestrial > Soil > Agricultural land | place... | reverse complement strand
CGACCATGTCGAACGGCACGCCGGAGTGGGACACTGCGGTGCGTTCAGTGCGCCGCGCCTCGGCGACGAGGTCGGCGAAGGTGTCCCGTGGGTCTATTCGACTGCGCAGGGCCAGCGGACCGCCTCGCCGGCCGTGAGGGAACGCGCCACCGTCGTCGAACAAGGCTCCGATAGCAAAATCCTCGGCCCCGCTGACTGTCGACAGAACTACCGCGAGTGCAGCGTGAACCACCGTGAACAAGGTGGATTCCTGCTCGTGCGCCAGCTTCTCGAGCTTCCACCGCAGATGAGAGTTCACCGCGAACGACAGCACAGCGCTTCCCGAGATCCGTCGTTGCCAGCCTTCGTGATCGGTCGGCAGCAGCACAGTGTGCGACATCCCGCGCAACTGTCCACGCCAGTAACGCAACTCGCGTTCATGTGGCGCGGGTATCGGCAGGGCGCTGCGATCCACCTTGCCGCTCGGAGTGAGCGGCATCGTGTCGAGCACCGTCACCGTGGGCGGGACCATGTACTCGGGAAGACGCTGAGCCGCGTAGGACAGGACCTTCTCGGAGTCCAGCGCCGCACCGAGAACATAACCGGCGATGACCAACTCGTCATCCCGGGAATGCGTCACCGCAATCGCGGAGTCGACGCCCGGGTATTCGCCGAGGACCGCGGTCACTTCGCCGAGTTCCACGCGGAAGCCGTGTATCTTCACCTGATCGTCGGCTCGGTCCACGAATTCGAGGTGATGCTCTTGCGTCCAGCGAACGAAGTCGCCCGTGCGATACATACGTACGGATTCGGAGGAGTACGGGTCGGCGACGAAGCGGGCCGCTGTCGCCCCCGGCCGCTCCAGGTAGCCGCGAGCCACACCGGGGCCGGACAGGTAGAGCTCACCGAGCACACCCACGGGGACAGGCTGCAAGGACCTGTCCAGCACGGCTGCAGACACACCCTCGATCGGCCGACCGATGGTGACGGGCGAACCGGCGGCCAGCGCCTCGGTGGCGGTCGACCAGATCGTGACCTCGGTCGGCCCGTACAGATTCAGCATTCTACGACCGGCACCCCAGCGCGCAACCAATTCGGGCGCACACACATCGCCCGCGACTGCGAGCACCTGCAGTGCGTCCAGACCTGCCGGGTCCATGGTGGCGGGCACCGCAGGTGTGGTCGTCCAGTGAGTGATCCGTTCGCGCCGAAGCAATTCCGACAGTTCGGCGCCACCGTGCACTGTCGGCGGAGCTGTCACCAGCGTCGCGCCGGCCGTCGCCGCGACCAGCAGGTCGTGGATGGACGCGTCGTACGAGGGTGAAGCGCACGCCAGGACACGTGATCGGGCATCGGCAGCGTACATCCGCCTTACGGCGGCAGCATGATTCGCAAGCCCGCGGTGCGTCATGGTGATGCCCCGCGGCGCTCCCACCGATCCGGACGTGTAGATCACGTACGCCGCATTGTCGACGCGGAGCGGGTGGAGTCGGTCGTCGTCCGTGACGGGACGGCTGTCGCCCGGCTCGTCCGCCACATCGATCCAGTCGACACCGGCGGGAACGACTCCCGGACCGGGAGCGATGGCCATCGTGGCACCGGATTCCGCAATCATGTGCGCGATGCGTTCGTTCGGATAGCTGGGATCAACAGGTACGAACGCACCGCCGGTCCGGGCCACTGCCCAGACGGCAACCACGTGTTCGACGGACCGGGGCAGCATCAGCGCCACGCGATCACCGGCGCCCACGCCGAGCCTGATCAGCTTGCGAGCAAGCCGGTTGGACCTGTCGTGCAGCTCCTTGTAGGTCACCTCGACTTCGGAGTCGCGAAGTGCCACCGCATCGGAACCCGCGGTCTCGTCGAGTATCTCGGACAACGTCATCGGTGTTCGGGCCGCAGGTCCCGCTGCGGGCACGAGCGCCGCACGCTCGTCGCCGGTCAGGATCGGGAGGTGACCGACAGGGGTGCTCGTCGCACCCGCGATGAACCCGTCCAGGTACCTCATGAAGCGAGCGTGGTGGGATCCCAGTTCGTCCGGGTCGTAGACGGAGGGATTCCCCTCGAAATCCACCCGAATACTTCGACCGGCCACCCCCGGGTAGAGGTTGATGGAGAGATCGTCCACGGGCCCGGTGGCCAGAACGTTCAATTCCCCGAGAACGTCGCCCCACCAGGTCTCCTGATGAAACATCATGATGTTGATCATCGGGCCGAAACTGTTGCTCTCCCGCGACGAAGAGCGCGCGTCGTGCAAGATGTCCTCGTAGCGGTACCGCTGATGACGCAGGGCGCCGGTCAGTTCGAGTTGTACGCGGCGAACCAGGTCGGCGACACATCCCTGTGGATCGATCTGCACTCGCAGAGGCACGACATTCGCGACGCTACCGCCGGAGCGACGGGCGGCCGCCGTGGTGCGTGCGCTGACCGGAAGGCTGAGCACGATGTCCGTGTTGCCGGTCATTCGCGAGAGGAATGCTGCGAATGCGGCTACTACCACCGGAACTGCGGTGGAGTTCCACTCGCGGGCAAGGCTGCCGATCCGCTCGGCCACCTCGGGATCCATCACTTCGCTGGCCAACGCGGACACGGCCGACGGGTACGCCTGTCGTTCGGTCAACCGGGACGGCTCCGGAAGCCCGGGTGTCCGCTCGGCCCAGTAGTCGCGGTCGATCTCGAATCTGCGGGATCCGGGGTACGCATCTTCCGCCTGGTACAGCTCACGTACGTGGAGAGCTTTCGAAGGCGGCGCCTCGGTCCTGGCGACCGCGTGGGTATAAAGCTCCGCCACCCGGTTCATCAGGACCATCGCGCCGTAACCGTCGAGAGTCAGATGGTGGGCGAAGGTGGTGAGGAAGTAGTGGTCTTCACCGAGGTGAAGCAGTGTCGCGTTGATCAGCCGGTCGGTGAACACATGCATCGGACGGCGACGCCGCTCGTCCATCCACCGATGCGCCTCGCTGACCGGATCCTCGCACTCCCGGAGATCGACGTAGCCGAGTTCGTCCTCAATCGTCTCGTCGGCCAGCTGATACGGCTCACCGTCGAACTCGATCAATCGAATGCCCGGAGATTCGAGGTCGAACGAGCCCTGCTCGGATGCCCACCTCAGCGCGCCGACGTCCACGTGGCCGCGGAGCTCGACATACTGGGCTACGAGGAAGGGGACGTTAGGATGCAGCTGCTGGGCGAACCACAAGCCCTTCTGGGCGTGGGAAAGCGGAAATGCTCGGCGGTCCAATTCGGCTACGCCTTCGCTCGGAACACCCGTCCTCACTAGATATCCCCCGATTTACACATCGACAAGCCGCCCACCCGCGGACCGTACGAACAACGGTGTTGCAAGATCGTCACTGCGACCCTACTCGGTGTCCGTCGTTCTTCCAGGTTGTGCGTGAATACCTCGGAGCTGTGATCACAGGTTGAGAGACCGAGCAAGTACAGGCCAAGATGCGTGGAGATCGTCCTGCCAGTAGCCCCACGAGTGGGTACCGGAGTTACGGAAACTGTAGGTAGCAGGAACATCGACGTCAGCCAGGCGGTCAGCGAGGCGGTGCGTGCAATAGTTGGTCACCGCCTCGACCGCTCCTCCGGCGTATATTTGGCGGGCAAGCACCCCAACGTCGCCGTTGACATGCGGGCCATCAAGCCTCTCGTACGCACCCGGCAATCCATTACCGCTGGAGATGAAGAGTTCAGTACCGCGTAGTTCCGACGCGTGAAAGTAAGGATCGTTGGCTGCCCACGCGGGGTCGTGCGAAGGTCCGTACAGGTTCTCGGGGTTGCCTTTTCCGTAGTTACTCATCGTTATCTTGATGAACAGCTGGCCGAGGGGATCACTGGTCGACGCGCAGCCGCTGTAGGCGGCCACACCGCGAAAGAGCCCGGGCGAAGCGATCGCGAGCTGGAGCGCAGCCGTTCCGACCCTCGACATGCCTGCGATCGCGTTCACACCGTTGGTTCCCAGTGCCGAGTCGACGATCGGCGGAAGCTCCTCTGTGATAAAGGTCTTCCATTTGTTGACCCCCATGACAGGGTCCGGGTTCTTCCAGTCTGCCCAGTAGGCGTCCTCCCCGCCTGTGGGACTGATCACATTCACGTTCTTGTCGGCCATGAACTCGACGACGTCCGTCTTCGCACGGCGGATTCCTCCGTCGAGAAAGTAAAGCGACGGACGAGGCCGGCTCGTGTCAGCGGGAAGTTGCACATGCACGGGAACACCGCGCTGCATCGACGCGGAGTACACCGAGAGCGTCAGTTCCCGGTCGTTGATACGCGTAACGTGGTCGAGCCTGGAACCATTGGCGGCACTCTGAGCTGCGAGTTCGGCCCCTGGATCGGTAACCGGAGCGGCCGAGGCTGTCACGCCGCCGACTGCGGCGCACGTGGCGATCAACGACACCACGGCGGTGGTGGCACGCAGGTGCTTACCGCACCATTCCCCGAACATGAACTAGTTACCCCTAAGTATCAAGACGATCAGCTGCCCACCTGCAGCGATCGGTACATCGTTCTCAGGTCGGAAACGTTACTGCGGCCGGTCGAGGTCTGCGACTCCGAGTGCGGCTCGATGAGCAACCTACGCACTCTCACAGCTATCCTCACGACCGAGAGAGAACAGGAGCACGATTCACATGGACGCGAACGCGCCGCACGATTCGCACGGGGACGACATCCCTGCCGACGACGCCTCCTCCCCCGCAAAGGGATGGACCACGCGACGAAGAATTTTCGCCGGAGTCGGCCTCGTTGCGGTGGCATCCATCGCCTGGTTCGGCTATTCGGCGTGGGAAGTTCAGCACCACCTGACCGGCGCCCGTGACAACGCTCAACTTGCGAAGGACTCGCTTCTCGCCGGTGATGCCGAGTCCGCGCAGCGAGCGGCCGCCGAGGCGGAAGATCGTGCGTCCCAGGGCCAGGAGAATCTGCACTCGCTGCCATGGAGCGCACTCGCAGCGATACCCGGTGTCGGAACTCCGCTCGAATCAGCGCAGCAGATGTCCGACGTCGTAGTGGGCCTCACCCGTGATGTACTCACACCCGCGGTCGAGACTGGCACCGCTCTCTCACCCAAAGATCTCATCGCCGACGGCGGCAAGGTGAACCTGCAACCACTGCGCGATTCAGCTCCTGCACTCGAGCAGATTTCAGCGGACGCGAAATCCCTAGCTGACCAGGCACATCAGGTTTCCGGTGGTGGCTATCTCGGTCTGGTCGACGATGTGCGCACCCAACTTCAGACGCAGACCGACGATGTCGCGAAGTTGCTGGAAAACACATCGATCGGCGCGAAGGTACTGCCGGCGATGCTCGGCGCGGACGGTCCACGCAGCTACTTCATGGCGTTTCAAACCAACGCCGAAGCACGCGGTACGGGCGGCCTGGTAGGCGGATACGGCGTCATCCGGGCAACCAATGGTGCCGTGCAGGTCGACACACTGGGAAAGAACACCGAGGTCGCGTACGACCATGCGCCGATCGATCTTGGATCTGACTTCAACGCGTTGTACGGCCGGTACAACCCCACCACCGACATCCGTAACAGTAACTTCAGCTCTCACTTCCCGTATGCCGCGGAAATTTGGCAATCGATGTGGGAGCAGGAGTCTGGGGAACGGGTTGACGGTGCCATCGCCACGGATCCCGTGGCACTCAGCTATGTATTGAGTTCGGTGGGACCAATCACCATGCCGGACGGCGAAGTGGTCAACGCCGACAATGTCGTGGAGTTGACGGAAGCGACCGCCTACACCCGTTTTGCAGGCGATAGCCCGGAAGAGATCGACGCTAACAACATCGCACGTAAAGAATACCTGCAGACAATCGCCTCCAAAGTGGTTGAAAGAATGACCGGCGACATCGAATCGCCCCAACGACTGCTCGACGCCATCGGAAGAGCTACGAGCGAAGGTCGTATCGCTATTTGGAGCGCGCACCCTGAGGAACAGTCAATCCTAGCCGACACTCCGCTCGGCCACACCATCCCCACGGACAACGCACCCTACGCGGGTGTCGTAATCAACAACAATGCTGGTAACAAGCTGGACTACTACATGACCAGGGAGATCGAATACGCTGCTGCGGCCTGCACAGGCGACTCACGCACGTCCGCGGTGACCGTGCGCCTAACGAACAATTTACCCCTGGGAGACTACCCGCGTTATGTAGCAGGCACTTTCAACAGTCGCCCAGTGCCGCATGGAACGAATGTGGCCATCGTGTCACTCCTCGCAACCCGAGGTGCGCAACTCACCAAGGCCACGATCGACGGCAAGCAAACTTTCACGGTGAACGGCACCGAGTTGGGCCATCCTGTCTTCAATGTCCCTACGATCATTCCGCAGGGCAAGACCGTTGTACTTCGCTACGAGTTGACTGAACCGACTGTAGCCGGCGCCGCACGGAGTCCAATTCAGCCATTGGTCGACATTCCGAAGATGACGCTGAACGTGCCTACCTGCGAGTGACTCGACAACGTTGAGCACCTGAAGTGCTCTTCTCCCTTCGCCGCAGGATACGGCTATCCCACAGATAGCTAATACACCACGGCAATTCCCAATCAACAGGGCTGACAACTTCGAACTACGCGGGAAGTGGGAGTGGGATGTGCCTCCGAGCTGTCCCTCGCGTGCTCGAAAGGCGAGCAGTGCGCGGCCTGACTTAGCCCTATGAGCAGATCCAGTGGTTGTGCGAGTTCTGACGCACCACATGGGTACAGGCAGACGGTTACAGGGCAAGGCACACACCGGAGCAAACCATCGGCAAGCTCCGTGAGTGGCCAGAAGCAGGTCGGCGAGAAGTTCTCGATCGAGGACATCTGCAGACCAAGTCAAGCGGCTCCAGGAACTCGAGAAAGAGAATGCGGCTGAAGCCAATAGTCGCAACCGGACCGCCGCCGCAGGGCAGTGGAGGTTCTGCGGCAACGGTTCGAGACCTCCGAACGGCGTGCGGGCAAGGTCGCAGGATGAATCCCGGTCACTGCAGCGTCGCCGGCTCACCGTTGCACAGGCGGAGAAGCCCTGCGGTGGCGCTTGTGGGAGATCTCCCGCAACCATCCTCGGTGGGGTTGGGGCGAAGGCACGTTGACTGGACCCAATTGTCTGGATACGCCGACCAGGCTCCGTATGGCCTGTGATCGGGGCGTCCCAGCCACTTGCGTTCACATGATCCAGGGTGCCCGCGGTGTGAAAGGGCTTGCCTACACGACAAGTGACCGCATAGCGCGTCTAGTCGCGAGTCCGAGCAATCCCGCCACACATATCTGTACAGTCGCTATCGCTATCGCCACACCTGTAACGCCACACCGTGCCGACAAGACGAAGACAACTGGAACTATAAGCAGGGCACCAGCCAGAGTTGCCCGGAGATATTCATCGTGGTGCCCGAGTGGAGTCAGTACATGCAGCCCCATCGAGGTCGACATGGACATGAATGCCAGCCCGATACCAACCCATAATGCGGCCACAGGTTCGATGACAAACCCCTGTCCAAACACAATTTCATCTAGAACCGGCGCCAACGTGGCAAAGGCGACGCCCGCAAGCACCCCTAACGCTCCGTGGAAGGTTAAAGCGATGTGCATCCTTCGTCTCGCCTCGGTACCGGTCAGTTCAGCAACCCACCCTTGGAGCGCGGCCGAGGCAGCATAAACACCGATGTAACCGTACTTCAGTAATCGATCCATCGGTGCGAACTGAATCAAGACAGGACTTCTCATCGCGCCGAGTACCGCGAGCGGAGCACTCTCATAGAACGACATCGTGGATGCTGTTCCTGCAGAGGGTGCCTGGGCGCAAATATCACTCCATAGGGTGCGCAAAGGCACCCGTCGGGACCCGACCTGGCGGGTAAGCGCAGCAGCGCTCACACCCGAAGCGACTACCGCCACGAGCAGTAGAGTCCCCGAGTAGTAAAGCGCATCCCGCGTCAGCCATGCGATTCCTGCGCCGACAAGATTGGCAGCCATACGGGGAACACCATCGTACGCCGCGATTTTCATCGGCTCGCCAGTACCAATAAAGAACCAGTTCGGCGCGAGGCCGGCCGTTGCGAAGGCGAGAGACGACACGACGAGCAATTCGGCCTGTCCAGCAGGCGCGCTCACAATCGAGACCACCACCACAGCAGGAAAAACAAAGAAGGCGACCGCGCATCGCATCACGAAACTGAGCCAGTACAACTCGGCGCGCTCTTGTGCGCGGGCAACCCGCGCCGGACCCGAGACCGCCCAACCAAATAGCACAATGGTCGTCGCAATCGTACCGATCGCTTGCCCGAGCGCGATACTTGCAAATCCCGAGGCACCTGCGACTCGCGCTACGACCGGCAACACTAACAGCGGAGAGAAGGCGGACAGAAGCGGTAAACCCATGAAAGCGAGAAATCGACGTGCTTGCTGGAGTCTAGACATATCGACGCGTCGACTCAGGCGACTTTTCCTCTGCGGTCAACGGTCGGACCAATGACGCCACAACAATCCACGTAATGCTGAACCAGAACATGCTTGTCAGAGCGGTTGCGGTGAGGAAGGCGATACTCACTGCATAGGCGACCGGTCGCCGCTCCCACGGCACATAACGAAGAACAATCACCCCGAACCCACCGAGCAGCAACAAGCCGACGATGCCCACGTCGTACAGAATCTGCACCGGCAGCATGATGATGTGACCAGCAACTCCGGGAGAATCAGGCTGTTCGTGGCGCAGCCCAAAGGTATTTGTGCCGTTGCCGAGCCACAAGTTGACGCCGTGCATATCCTCCGCTGCCAGTTGAGCCACTGTCACACGAAATCCCATCGTGCCGCCCTGAAAGTCAACGTCCCCGAGTTTGTCTTGCCTTTCCGGCTGCTTCGGGTTTGCGGTGCTCGGCGTTGCAGACGGATCACCATACTCGGGTAACACAGTTGAGGCTCCGTACGCCAAGAGCACACCGATGATCAGAACTATGGGACCAAACCAGAAACTCTTGTCGCCCTGGCGACTCTTTGCCCACCTCACAGTTTCATACCCCAAATGGACTACGAGCCCCAGAATTATGCAGATCAGGGCGGTTCTAGTCTGCGAAGCAATAAGTCCCAGCGGCACCGACACTGCCGCGGCAATCATCCAGCTACGGCGTCGTCCCTTTCGCGCAACCAAGAGCAAAGTCCATAGCACGAGTATTGAGCCGTAGATGTTGGCTTCGATCGCAGTAACCCGACTGACGTAAACTTGATAAAGCCAGTCGAAGTCTGTGCCCCAGGTGAAACCACCTTTAGACTGATTGGCGATTACGAATACTGCGAACCCCGCCAATGCCCACGGCACGACGAAGCGGATGCCGATGTCCTCCGCCCATCTGCAACGCTCACCCAAGGAGAGAAGACCCGCCAGAAGGAGTAAATCGATCGTTAGCCAAGCTAGGATGGATGCGCTCTTTCCAAGGCTGGGCGAAAAAAGAAGGGTGGAAAATATATTCCACGCGATAAATACCGCAAAAGCAACAACTATGGGATGCCGCAGGGTGCGGACGAAGCTTTCCCTCGTCGGCGTGTAGATTGCAATCCAACTGACAAGAATCAGCGGCGTCAATTGCTCCAACCGGACACTGTATCCCCCAGTATTAAATTCGTATCTGCCCATGAAGGACGTCGTGACGACGACCAGGACCAGCGCAAATGTGACAACGTCGCCCCTTGTCCGCCCCTGCACCGATGTGGACCAACTCACGCCGGACTGCCTCGACTTCGTCTGCGTATTCATCTCCAGAGAACCTCGGCAATCTCGTTGCGGTACCGTCTAACTGCGAATTTTTCTTCAAACCGCGCGCGCGCTTTGTCAGACCGAGCAGACACGTCCTCCGAAGAGATGCCTTCCAATGCTCGTACCCACGCCGCAACATTGCCCGTCTCCACGAGATATCCACCGTCATTACCGACAATTTCCGGGAGTCCGCCACTGTCACTGGCCATCACCGCCCGGCCGGCAGCCATGGCCTCGATCGCGATCGTCGGCAACGGATCTGGTTTGACGCTCGGGACCAACACCAGATGCGCGGCATCAATGTAGGAACGGACGTCGCTGGTTTGACCCGCAATCGTCACACTTCCAGGGTTATTCAGATCTCTGACTCTGCCCGCGACATCGAACGCCTCACCATTAGCAGGTGGTGCACCCAACACCACCAACGACAGGTCAGTCCGCCTAACCGCGTCCCACGCGTCGAGGAGGATGTCGTGGCCCTTCCAAGCATTCCACCTACTCGCCACCAAGCAAACAACGGGACCGCCGATCGGAAGCGGTTCCGGGGCAGGAGAGGGAAGGTCGAACCCGTTATAGATCACTCTAGTTCGACGACGCAATCCGGCGCGAAGTGGTTCACGAATAGCTTCACTTACACAAACAATTCGCTGCGTAAAGTACAGAAAAGGAGTCACGAACAGTGCGGTTCTCCGATCGAAATACTCGTGCAGATGCAGGACCGTTGATGCCTTGACTAATCGGGCCAAAGGAAGCATCGGGGCTAGTGCCGAGGTGCTCACATAAACGGTATCTGGACGTGCACGCAACAATTCAATTGCGATTCTGAAGAATCGTATCGCAAGCCCCGGCAAGGCACCAGGACGCAAGTAAGACCGCCGGATAACGGGGAGAGAGAGGTACCGAACCGTGTGTCCCATCGATGCGAGAGCAGTGGACAGTTCCTTACGTGGATAGTCGACGTCAGTAGGAAGCCAGACCTCGACATCCCAATTACTTGGAATCTCTGTCAAAGACTCGAGCAGTACTTTATCGGCGCCGTACATTTCGTCTGAAGGATGGACGACAACCATCTTCTTCCGACCCCGGTTCATGCTGTCCCTCTGATCGGGCGTGCGGGAACACCACCCACGACCTGACCTGGAGCCACATCCCTGGTGACAACGGCTCCGGCAGCAACGACCGCGTTGGCTCCGATCGTTACACCAGCGGTGACTGTAACGCCACTCGCAAGCCAGGCGCCATCTTCTATCATGATTGGCTGCCAGCGCACCCCTTGGCTCTTCACGGTTTCGGAAGGATCATCGATGTTGTGATTCTCCGCGAACAATCGAACCCCTGGTGCCAACATGACTGAGTCGCCAATCACAATACCTCCCGAACAGCCGATGTAGCACTGCGGCCCGATACTGCTGTCGCTGCCAACAACGAGACCTCTACCGATTGCGCGCGAATAGTAGCTACTTGGCCGGATGAGGGCGCCCGTTCCAACTGAAACGTTGTCGCCAAAGGTAATTCCGTCGATACTAAGCCCCTGTATTTCGGCGAAGTCCTCGATGAGGAAGTTCCGCCCCGTCTCGATGAACTGAGGGTTCCGAACGCGCACACCCTTACCAACCAACGGCATTCCTTCCGAACGACGAAGGCGATATTTGAGCGCAAAGCCGCGAAGGGCCATCGCCCCAGTCTTGCCTGCTAGCTGCGCACTCACTCGCTGCCAAGATTCAGTCGATCCGGCATCGTCCAGACGTCGTCGCTGCCCGTCGGTCAAGCGATGAAAGAGACTCACTCTTGACCCGCGATACCTAGACGGTCGGCGGACAAGGCCGCGAGCATTGATCTCTCGTAACTCTCACACACATCGCCCCATGCGTAATACTCGCACGCACGTTGAAAAGACCTATCTCTCATCAACATCTGACCGGCGCGGTCGGTCAGAACATCGCGAACTGCGGAGACAATCGCGGCTGGTTGCGGTTCGACAAACCGCCCCGCATTCCCGAGGACCTCGCGGTTGTACACGGTATCACGGGCGATGATGGGAGCCCGACATGCCATTGCTTGCACCAGAGCAGGATTCGTTCCACCAACACTATGCCCGTGGAAATAGGCACCAGCATTCTGCCACAGCGAAAACAACTTGGCGTCGTCGCTCAGGTGGCCCATCCACTTAACACGGTCGTTGCTCGCGGCAAGCGCACGAACTCGGTCCTCCAGCTCACCACCATAGCCAGACGATCCGACAATCACGACGTCGTGGTGAATACTCAATTCCTCAGCCGCTGTGATGAATTCGTGAACCGTATTCTCGGGGACGAACCGCGCCACCATCAGTACATACTTCTGAGGGCTTAGGTCGTCGACCGGCGGAAGCACGTCAACCGGATCTCCCCCATACGGAATGAAGTCGCCCGACCGCTCGAAATCCTGTTCCCATCGCCTCCGGATCGCATGGGAATCCATTACAAGGCGGTCCGCGTGCCGAGCGGTCAATTTGGCGCCAGCCCGGAACACTGCCTTCGCGCGTCTACCCCACTTCGCGCGCTCCCACTCAATTCCGTCAACGTTGACGACGGTCGGGATGCCCCGCGCCTTGAGTGCCGGCAACCAGAAGCCGTTAGCAACATTCATCACGAGCGCAACATCGGGCTTTCTCACCGCGGCATCCAGGCAAGAAGTGAGACCGTACGTGAGTGTACTAAGCGATCTCGACTCCATGCCAAACGTAGTCCGGACAACAACTCTCGGGTCTCGATTGCGGTCGTCCGCAACAGTCATTCCAGGTCTTGAGTAGACCGAGACATCCCAACCCTGTTCCGCCAAGTATGGAGCCAATCGACGAACGAGTGTCTCAAATCCGCCATAATAGCTGGGGTACCCTCGTGTTCCAATAATTGCGACGGAGCGCCTCGTTAATGCCATTGCTTCCCTTGTTCTGTCTGCGGCAGTGTCGAATTGTGTGCGTGCCCTGTACTGCAGTCTCCCAGTGGGCTGCTCTCCCTAATAGGCACCGTCACTCGCAGCGACCGCTCTCAACGTTTTCGCGATGATCAGCATGTCACCTACCATCGACCAATTCTCGACGTAGGACAGGTCGAGACGAACAGAGTCTTCCCACGACAGATCCGAACGGCCGCTGACCTGCCATAGCCCGGTCACACCCGGCTTTACCAGAAGCCTACGGTGCACCTCGCCGTCGTACGCCTCGACCTCTGAACGCAACGGCGGCCTCGGTCCGACGACGCTCATTTCGCGACGCAAGACATTGATGAACTGGGGCAACTCGTCGATAGAGAACTTCCGCATGACTCGTCCCACGCGTGTGACCCGGGGGTCGTCTCTGAGTTTGAATAGTACGCCGGCGCCCTCGTTGTTCTTCATCAGTGCCCCGACTTGCTTGTCAGCCCCGTGCATCATCGATCGAAACTTCAGCATCTGGAAGGGCTTACCGTCCAGTCCCATTCGCTCGGACCGGTAGAAGACCGGTCCACTACTTGTCGCCTTGACGGCTACCGCGGCTGCAAGCAGGAGGGGACTGATCAGAACAAGTGCAAAGAGCGCGAAGACGAAGTCGAACGAGGTCTTTCCAAAGCGCTTTGCGCCGTGATACCTCGGCTTCTCCACGTGAATCAGCGGGAGCCCGGCCACCGGTCGCATCTCGAGTCGGGGGCCCGACACGTCCATCATCCCCGGCGCCACGACCAGTTCAACCTCGTGTTCTTCAAGATCCCAGACCATTTGACGTATTCCGTGATGACCCAAGTGCTCGGTCGCCGTTACCGCTACGGTGTCGGCGCCGCATTTTTTGAGGGCTTCCACAACGTCGAGCTCACTTCCCAGCACCGGGATAGACCGACCACCGACTGTGATCATCTCGTCGAAACGGTTCGAATGCCCGGGAACGCACACACCGACCACGTTGTAACCATCGGCCGTGCCGCGGGCGAAAGACTCGGCCAGATTCCGGACCGACCGACGGCCACCAACCACTAGAACTGATGTCTGAAGCTTGCCACGAGCGCGTTTGTGAGCGATGATCCGACGCCAGACCCAACGGCTTAAGAGCAGGCCGAGTAATCCCGCGGGAAGGGCGATCGCCAAGTACAACCGCGCGAGTTCGAGCCTGGACAGGAGTGCCACTATCGCAATGATGCCGAAGAGCCGCATCGTGGCTGTGGCGATCCGTCGGTATTCCTCCGGCCCGCTCCCGATGATCCGCGGAGACCGTGTGTGGAAGACCGAAAGCATCCCGAGCCACAGAGCTACAAGGGCCGCCGAGATGAGCCCGTAGCTCACGTTACTGAGTGTATTCGACTGAACAAGCGCCCCAGCGTCACCGAATCGGAGCCACTGCGCTACCGACACCGCGGCGATCACGACAAGAGCATCAGTCAGCACCAACCGCCGAATGTACTTGGTCTGCCAAGCCCTCCGCGGGACGGTCTGTTGAACTGGAACAGCTGCCACAGTCGCCGTTGACTGGGCATCCACCGAGTCCACGGCCGTGTCATACGCCACCACTACGCCTCCGCCACCGATTCCATCAATATCAGCAGTTCTCGGAGAACGAGCCCCCCCTGAGGTATGGGTCCTGAGTCACGCAATCCTGCCATAGCGATAATCGCCCCTCGAGTCGAATCGTTACGACGGTGTGTGAATGCTCACCAATCCGTGCGAATACCTGCGAGTAACAAACAGATATGTTCTAGCCCACCGAAATGAGCGAGCGAACACTGCCTTTCCGCGGACGCTATCAGGGCTACGAACCGATGTCGCGGCAATCCGGACGAGAACGAAGGACGCACCGAGCCGTCGAGGCGTTGACCTGCAAGTACATTCACATCGCGGCGGTTCCAGAAGACACGCCGCCGTCACCTGATGCACGGCTTGCTCCAAGCGAGATCCGAATGGCATTCGGAAGACTCGCCGATGCGCCAGAACCGCAGGACCGACATCGCTCTAAAATCAAATCCATTATCTGTATAGGCGGGTGAAAACAAACCCCGAACCCGCTATCGTGAGAATTTAAATATGGACGTTCGTTCAACTGGAGCGCGTTTACCCGTCGAGACGAGGGCGCTGAAACGTCTTCCCGCTTCTCCGCGAATCCAGGGCCCGAAATCGTCTAAGGCAGATCTCGTCCTCGTTCGAGAAGCTCAATCAGATACGCTCCGTATCCGGACTTGAGCAGCGCCTCTGCCCGAACCCGCAGCTCATCGTCGGAGATGAAACCCTGTCGCCACGCGACCTCTTCGGGAGCACCGATTTTCAGCCCCTGCCGGTGTTCGATGGTGCGGACGTAGTTCGAGGCTTCGAGCAGTGAATCGAACGTTCCCGTGTCGAGCCAGGCCGTTCCCCGCTGCAAGACCTCTACGTGCAACCGGTCCTGTTCGAGGTACACGCGATTGACATCGGTGATCTCGTACTCGCCGCGGTCCGACGGACGGAGGTTCTTGGCGATCTCGACGACGTCATTGTCATAGAAGTACAAGCCCGGCACCGCGAAGTTCGACTTCGGAGTCGCCGGCTTCTCCTCCAGCGAGAGCGCCCGGCCTCGGTCATCGAACTCGACGACGCCGTACGCAGAAGGATCGGCCACCCAGTAGGCAAAGATGGAGCCGCCGTCCAGGTGATCGAACCTGCCCAGCTGGTGTCCGAGTCCGGCACCGTAGAAGATGTTGTCGCCGAGGACCAGTGCTGCCGCCTCGCTGCCGATGTGATCGGCACCGAGCACGAACGCCTGGGCTAGCCCGTTCGGCTGCTCCTGCACGCTGTACGTGAGATTCAAACCGAACTGGGACCCGTCCCCCAGCAGACGGAAGAATTGGTCGGCATCGTGCGGTGTGGTGATCACCAAGATGTCACGGATCCCTGCCAGCATCAGCGTGGTGAGCGGGTAGTAGATCATCGGCTTGTCGTACACCGGCACCAATTGCTTACTGGTTCCGATGGTGATCGGGTGGAGACGGGTACCGGAGCCACCGGCGAGAATGATTCCCTTCATGCCCGCGTCCCAATACGGTTGTTACCGCTGCTCAAGCCATCCCGAACTCTAGCGAAGGCCATCGATCCACGTCCTCACCATGTCGTATTCGGGGAGTATCCGCCCCGCTGCCGCCTCAACCAGCGAGGGCGCGGCCGTGTCCTTCTCCGAAAGGATCACGTTCAACGGAGATCCACACCGGTCCACCGTGGGCCAGTCGATACCCACCTCCGGATCGAGGGGATTGATTCTGTGCTTGCGGTTCGGCGCGCAACCCGATGACATTGGCCCGCAGGAACGGCGACGGATCTGACAGCGAATTGTCGTTGTGCGACTCTGCCGCGAAATGAACCACGGCATCCGACTGCGACACGCAGTTTGTCCACCAACCCGGCGTCGGTGATGTCATCCTCTACGAACTCGACCTTGTCTTCAAAAGTCGCCACCGCCGACCTCGATCCTGCGTACGTCAGTGCATCGAGCACAGTGACGTTCGCGGTCGGCCGATCCGAGACCGTGGACATCACGAAGTTCGAGCCGATGAACCCGGCACCGCCGGTCACCAAGATCCGCACAGCAACTCCAATAGTTTCCGAGGATGGTTCCCCCAGCTGAGCGCGCGGGCGCTTCGGCATCGGCCCGCCGTTGACTCGACGGGCTCCGCACCCAATGGTCGTGCGGAGACAGCGCAGTCTATCAACCTGTGATGACGGGCTGTCCACGAGGTCTGGGTGCGGTGTTCGACTACGAACTTCCGAAACCGCCGAAGATCGCCTTCAAT
>Ga0247825_10001273_pt1 | contig 16482 bp, 16 predicted proteins | sample 13C_Vanillin_Day_FD_194413 | JGI IMG/M metagenome (GOLD analysis project Ga0247825, IMG submission 194413) | Soil microbial communities from agricultural site in Penn Yan, New York, United States - 13C_Vanillin_Day48 | ecosystem: Environmental > Terrestrial > Soil > Agricultural land | place... | reverse complement strand
GTTGACGATGGTGACCGGCCGGTTCGGCCAGTCACGGTCCTGAGCCGTGCCGTTCGAGGCGATGGCTGCGAAGGCCGCAATCGCCAATGCCCGGAAAACGTGCCGTACCATCTGCTTCCCCACCGGGACCTGCGCCTCAGGATAGCCGCGAGCCGCCGGCCGTTTCCAGTGCGCGCCTATTGGACCGGCTCAACTCATAGCCTATTCAAAGGTATAGCTCCGTCGCACTGCGGCATTTCCGGCAATCTGATATGCTGCCGCCGAAGAGTACCCCTGTATGCAAATTTCAGTCCTCGACGACTATCACGACACGGTGCGGACGCTTTCGTGCTTCCGCAAGCTCGACGGCCATGACGTCACGGTCTGGAACGACCACGTCCAGGATAACGACGCGCTGGCCGACCGCCTGAAGGACACGGAGGCGCTGGTGCTGATCCGCGAGCGCACCCAGATCCGCGCGCCGCTGCTGGAGCGGCTGCCCAAGCTCAAGCTGATCAGCCAGCGCAGCGTCTATCCGCACATCGATATCGAGGCCTGCACCGAGCTAGGCATCGTGGTGTCGTCGAGCCAGCACCCGGGCACGCCGTCCTATGCCACGGCCGAACTGACCTGGGGCCTCATCCTCGCCTCATTCCGGCAGATTCCGCAGCAGATGGCTTCGCTCAAGGCCGGCACCTGGCAGATCGGCGTCGGCTCGACGCTCCGCAACAAGACGCTCGGCATCTTCGGCTACGGCCGGATCGGGGCAGCGGTTGCGGCCTACGGCAAGGCGTTCGGCATGAACGTCGTGGTCTGGGCGCGGCCGCAGTCGATGGTCCACGCGCGGGCGGAGGGCTATCTGGTCGCGCCGAGCAAGCTCGCTTTTTTCGAGCGCTGCGACGTCCTGACGCTGCACATGCGACTGGTCGACGCCACGCGCGGGATCGTCACCTTCGACGACCTTCGGCGGATGAAGCCCACGTCGCTCATCGTCAACACCAGCCGTGCGCCGCTGATCGAGCGCGGCGCGCTGGTCGATGCGCTGCGCGCCGGACGCCCGGGAATGGCGGCGGTCGACGTCTATGACGAGGAGCCGGTGCGCGACACGACGCATCCGCTGCTCAACATGGACAACGTGATCTGCACGCCTCACCTCGGCTACGTCACGCGCGACGAATACGAGGTCCAGTTCGCTGACATCTTCGACCAGATCACGGCCTATGCGGACGGCCATCCGGTCAATGTCGTGAACCCGGACGTGCTCAAGTCCGAGATGCGCCGGACGGCGTAGGGCCTGGCCGTCGAAGACGCGCGTGAACGCGCTTATGGCTGTCGAAGACGCGCGTGAACGCGCTTTTGCTATTCCCGCTGGCGGATGTAGTCGGCGTTCGGCGGCATGCCCCAGATGTCGCGGCGGTTGTCCCACACCTTCGGACGCTGCGGATGGTCGCGGTGCCACGGCCGCGGATCGAAATAGCCGAGTGACTCGTCGAGCATCTTGTCGAGCTCGGTGAACAGCTCGATGATCTGGTCGTCCGGGTTGCGGTGATAGGTGTAGATGTTGTGGCCGGGCCCGTGCCGGCCCGGACCCCAGGCCAGATTGATGTTCTTTGAGCCGAGAAAGTCCATCGCCGACTGCACCTGCGCCCAGTCCTTCAGCTCGAAGGCCACGTGGTGCATCATCGTGCGCTTGCCCTGCACGAAATTGATGGTGTGGTGATCGGGCCCGCAGCGTAGAAAGACGAACCAGTCCTCGATCCAGTCCGACACCCGGAAGCCCATCACCTTGCAGTAGAAATCGGCGTAGCGCTTGCAGTCGTCGACGCAGAACGCGAGGTGGCCGAGCTTGAGCGGGCCGATGCCCGTCACCAGCTGGTTTCCGGCGACCGGCGTCTGCTCGGCAAAGATCTCGATTTCGGTGCCCTTGGGATCCTTGAACACGATCGCCTTGGCGATGCCGGGCGCGGCGTCGGAGCGCTCGTCGCTCTTGATGCCTTCGGCGTCGAGACCCTTGCGGACGTCCGCGAAAGAGGTTTTCGGATCGACCTGGAACGACAGCTTGGTGCAGGCTGGCTGGCTGCCCTTGTTCACCTCCAGCACGAGGTCGCCCACCTTGGTCGCCATGTGCACGTGTCCGTTCTGCTTGCCCGCAACCGCAAGTCCCACCACCTGCGAGAAGTAGTCGGTCTGCCGCGCGACGTCGGGTGTCTCGAACGTGGCATGGCTGAAGCGCTTGACCTGGATCATGGCAGTCCTCCGATACGCGCGAAGCACGGGCTCCGCAGCGGTTGAACGAATTTGGCGGCGAAGATGCTGGGTTTTCGGGAGCCGGGCAAGGCGCGGCCGGTCATGCAGCGGATGCCTGACCTGTCAAAACTGCAAGGCGGACCACTCAAGGCGGTGCGGCGCGCGCCACGCCTCCAGCTTAAGGCACCATCGACTCGATTTCCGGATAGCGCTGGTAGGCCAACCCCGGACAGACCTGCGGGTCGGAGTCCAGGACCTGGGTCACCTTGCCGGCGTGAAAGATCACAAAGCGCTCCTTGATTCCTTCGTACTTGTTTTCGGGATTTTGCGGATTGAAGCGAACGCAGGTCACATAGCGGGGCGCGCCGCCGACCGGCCGCTGCACCGGAGTGCCGATCGCGGCGTCGCGCACCTTCCGCGGATTTTCCAGATAGGTCCGCATGAACGCGGCCACCTCCTGCTTGTAATAGGCCGGAAACGTATTGCCGTCGTCCTTTGGCACTTCCGGCGCCCTGCCGAACGCAAAGCCTTCGAGGCTCGAGCCGGAACAACCGCCGAGGAGCGACGAAATCGCCACGGCAACGGCGCAGGCGCTCCGAATGGTGAAACTCGACAAACCCGAACTCCCCGGTCTTTCGCCCGATAGGCCCTGCAAGATCGAAGCATATCCTGCCGCGGTATGCGGCCTGGTTAAGGCGCCGCCATCCGCCCGGCGGGCGCCATAGCCCGGTAAACCATCCACAGGGCAGCCACCGCAACCATGCTATAGCTCACGGCGCGCCGATGCTCTCGATCGCGCCGGCCCCGTAGCTCAACTGGATAGAGCAATGGATTTCGATTCCATAGGTTGGGAGTTCGAATCTCTCCGGGGTCGCCACTCTTCGGCTGAGGCTCCCGGCAGCCGGATCCCTTGTCGCGCAGGGTCAACGGCCCGGTTTTCCCGGCCGGGAGACCCTCCCCACGTGGGGGTGCGACGATATTATGGTGGTTTTGTCCGTCGCGGCGCTCGCGCGAGGCCGGTTCCATCCGCTATTTTGCCTGCCGGGCATTGATTTGGGCTGGAAATACATCCGGTGAAGACCGCTTTCTTGGCAGGCCTGTTGCTGGCGCTCGGCGGCGCGGTCGCCGCTGCGCCGGACGTTGTGCGGCCTGACGCCGCGCAACATCAGGCGTTGCCCGCCGCGCCACAGTCCCATCAGGCGGAGCCACGGCAGGAATTGCCGCAACCCGCGCAGGCGCCGGCGATGAAGCCGCCGCAACTGTCCTACGCCGAAATCGACTGGCAGGCCGCTGCGGCGTCGCTCGCCGATGTCGACATGCTCGGTCCGGCGGACCTGCCGGTTCGCGCGAGGAACTCGAGAGCCGCGCGCCACGCCACTCCCGCCCTTGCCCGGCTCAACGTGGTCATGTCGGCGCACTTTCCGGCGCTGACGACGAGCCCGGTGCCGGTGCTGCTGCCATTCGACGTCACGGCCCGGCTGCGCGACCAGGCGGAAGGCAACGTTGCCGACGACGCCCAATATCTGTCGGGCTTTCACGCGGCGAAATTCTTCTATCCCGGACCGGCGGGCTATGATGCGGCCTTCGCGATCCGCGCAAGCGACCTGCCGGAATTCGATTCCAAGTTCGCCGAGCCGATCGTGGTGCTGATCTCGGGCTCCGCGTTGCTCTATGAGCTCGATGTCCCGGTCGCAGCCGGCGGCCAACCGGTGCCCGCGCTCGAAGACGAGTTTCCCGGCATCCGGCGCACCATCCTCGAACATCACCTTCGATATACCTTCGTGCGCTACGGCGTGCCCTATGCGGTGTCGGTCGGCTGCTTCGACACCGCGTCGGTGCGCCACAAGACGCCGTCGTGCCGGCTTGCAGATCAGGTCGTGCAGCGCTTTCTCCGCGCGCTCCGCGTCGTCGGCGGCACGCCGCGGCCGATGCGCGCGGGCAAGCCCTGGCCGATCGAGCGTCCCGAGAAGGTGTCGCAGACATTCAGCTACTACGCGCCGGGGCAGATCCGGTCCGGCACCGGTTTCCGCGGCAAGGGCGGGCGACAGGATTACACGGTCTATTCGCAAATCCGCTTCCCGCTTGCCGAAGCGCCGGCCTATGCGGGCACCGAGCTGTTCCACCGCGGGCCGCGCACCCGCATCTCCGACCCGAACGACATCCAGCCGGCGCAGATCGCGCAAAATCCCTGGCGCGACAATTTCTGCGAACGCCGCGGCTTCTCGGTGAGCCAGTGTCCCGTCGGCATCGGACATCAGGGCCAGGACGTGCGGCCGCTGATCTGCCGGCCCGCGCCGAACTCCGACCGCTGCGACCCGCCGGGCGACGTGGTCGCGGCCCGCGACGGCGTGATCCTGCGCTCGCTGCGCCAGGAGGCGGCCTACCTGTTCGTCAATTCGGCGAACGAGCACATCCGCTTCCGCTACATGCACATGAGCCCGCGCAAGATGGACGCCGACAACCTGCTCAGCGGCCGGCGCGTCTACGAGGGCGAAGTGATCGGCGAGGTCGGCAATTACAGCATGCGGGAGAATGGCACGAGCTATCACCTGCACTTCGACATCCAGGTGCCTACCAAGAACGGCTGGGTGTTCGTCAATCCCTACATGACGCTGGTGGCGGCCTACGAGCGACTGATCGGCGAGCGCGGAACCGAATTCGCCGATCCGAGCGTCGTCGCGGCGGCCGACCCGACCGTGACCGGATCGGTGACCGGCACCGAGGCGCCGCGAGTGGAACCGCCGCGGCGGAAGAAGCCGAACTGGACCAAGGGCAGCCGCAACAAGGCGAAGTGGCGGCGATACGCCAACCGTTAATCGTGCAGCGTTAACTGCGATGGCGTCGGTGGTTTGCAGGGATGCGCCACTCTCCTAGAATGGTTGAATGACACAGACCCGTCGTCATGTGATTCAACGCGCGCTCGCCGGCGCGGCGTTGCTCGCGCTCGGTGCGCCGGCCGAAGCGCAGAAATCCGGAACCTCGTTTGCGAATTGGGTCGAGGCATTCCGCAAGCGCGCTCACGCCCGCGGCATTTCGGACAAGACCTACGACAGCGTGATGAACGGGCTCAAGCCCGACACGTCGGTCTATGCGCTGCAAAGCGCGCAGCCGGAGTTTCAGGAAGAGACCTGGCAATACATCAACCGCCGCGCCAACGACTGGCGGGTCAACAACGGCAAGGAGATCCTCAAGGAACACGGCGCGCTGCTGGCGAAGATCGAACGCGAGATCGGTGTCGACCGCTATATCCTGCTGGCGCTGTGGGGTGTCGAGTCCGCCTACGGTGACCCGCTGATCCAGGAGCGCTATATGCGGCCGATCTTCCCGGCGCTGGCGGCGCTGGCCTGGGGCGAACCGCGCCGGCGCGTTTACTGGGAAAAGGAACTGCTCAACGCCCTGGTCATCGTCGAGCGCGGCTGGAGCACGCCGGCGCAGATGCGCGGCTCGTGGGCCGGCGCCATGGGGCACACCCAGTGGATGCCAGAGGTCTGGCTCAACATGGGTTTCGATTTCGATCAAGACGGGCGCGTCTCGCCGTTCGGCAGCCCGGCCGACGCACTCGCCTCCACCGCGCGGTATCTGGTCAAGCGCGGCAATTACAAGGCGGGCGAGCGCTGGGGCTACGAGGTCAAGGCCGCCTCGGGCAACCGCCCGCGGAAATTGACCGACTGGAAGGCCGCGGGCGTCACGCGCGCCAACGGCGAAGCACTTCCCTCGTCGAACGCGGTGATGCGGTTCTGGGCGCCGGAGCGCGGCGGTCCGCAGTTCCTGATCGGCCAGAACTTCAAGGCGGTGCGAAGCTACAATCCGTCGAACAACTACACGCTCGCGATCTGCCATCTCAGCGACCGCCTGCGCGGCGAAGGACATTTTGTGAAGCAGTTTCCCGGCGGCGAACGGCCGCCGACCGTGGCCGAGCTCAAGGAATTGCAGGAGCGGCTCACCAAAGCGGGCTTCGACACCGGCGGCACCGACGGCCGGATCGGCACCGGGACCCAAAAGGCGATCCGCGCCTATCAGCAGAAGGTCGGCATGGAGCCGGCCGACGGTTATGCCGGGCTGAAGGTGCTGGCGCGGTTGCGCGCCGGGACGTGACCTCACGGCCGGCTTGCCGGACGGCACGACATGTCCGCATACTCCATGCAAATCCGGAGCCGATATGCAAATCCGGAGCCGATCCGGGCGAAGAAACAAATTGAGTGGGAGAGCGTCGATGCTGAGGACCTTGCTCAAGACCTTCGGCCTTCTGCTGGTGTGCGCCACGGCGGCCGCGGCGCAGGATTATCCGACCAAGCCGGTGCGGCTGATCATTCCGTTCGCGCCGGGCGGCAGCGTCGACATCGTCGCGCGGCTCGTCGCTTCCAGGCTCAGTGACCGGCTCGGCCAGCAGGTGACGCCGGACAACCGCGCGGGCGCCGGCGGCATCATCGGCGCCGAGCTTGCCTCCAAGGCTCCCGCCGACGGCTACACGCTGCTGCTCGTTTCTCTCGCCCACACCGTCAATCCGCATATCTACAAGGTCGGTTACGATACACAGCGCTCGTTTTCGTTCGTGACGATGCTCGGCAACGGCCCAAGCGTGCTGACCGTCAATCCGTCGGTCCCGGCGAACACCGTGAAGGAATTGATCGCGCTCGCCAAAAGCAAGCCGAAGGAGTACGCGTTCGCGCATGCCGGCGTCGGCAGTTTCACCCACACGGCGTCGGTGCTGTTCGCCATGATGGCGGGAATCGAGGTCGAGCAGATCCCGTTCAAGGGCGGCGGGCCGGCGATGATCGACGTCATGGGCGGTCACAGCCATCTGCTAATGAACTCGTATCTCGCCTCGGTGCCGCACGTGCGCTCGGGCAAGCTTAAAGCCCTTGGCGTGAGCGATACGCGGCGCACCCACCTGTTGCCGGACGTGCCGACCATCGCCGAGTCCGGCGTGCCGGGCTATCAGGCCGCGAACTGGTGGGGCATCGGCGTTCCCGCCGGCACACCGCAGCCGATCATCAACAAGCTGCATGGCGCCATCGCCGCGGTGCTGGATTCCGACGACGTGAAGAACCAGTTCGACAAGGACGGCGCGTCGATCGTGCGGATGAACCCCGCCCAGTTCTCGAAATTCTTCGCGGACGAATACGAGAAGTGGGGCAAGGTGGTGAAGGAAGCGAAGATCAAGCCGGAATAAGACGGCCTTACAGGCGCGGCGGCGCAATCTCGAACCGCCGGTGCGCCAATGACGGATGTCGGACCTTTGAGCGTCGACCCTCGCTCTGCATGCGGCGATAGACCTCGGACCAGACCGGCGGCTCCGGGTCGTCCTGGTGCCAGTGTGCGACCGACGCCTCGTCGCACCATTCCAGGAGATGAGGCATGGCGTTTCGGTGCGCTCCGGACGTCATGAAGGCGCGCACGGCGTCTTCGCCTTCCCAGACCGTGCAGGTCCAAAACGTGTGATTTGCTTCGCGCAGCGTCAGCGCAACCAGATTGCCGGGCGCAGACCTGGCCTGCCACCTTGAACGAACAGCATACCAGAACAGGCCAGGCACGAAGCGCCATGACCGCAGGCGTAGCCGCGTGATCGAGACGAACGGCATGACCGGACGGGCCTCAACTGTACACTTGCCCCGTCAAATCTTGAAGCTCTCCAGCGTTCCTTTGTGGAACAGCTCCTCGACCTTCACCAGCCGCGACGACAGGCCCTGCGCGTGGTGGTGCTTGAGAAACGTCTCCAGCGTCTTGCGGTTGGCGTCGACGCCATAGGGCCAGTAGTCCTCGCCCATCAGCGCCCTCGCCTCTGCCACGCGCTCCTCGACGAACGGCATGGTCACCTTGGTCGCCGACGTATCCCACAGATGCGCCATGGCCGCAGCCTTCGACTGCTCAAACCCCTTGAGCACGGCCGCAGGTAGCCACGGATGCTTTTCGGCCAGCGTCCGGCGGATGCCGATCAGGTGCATGATCGGGAAAATGCGCGTGCGCTTGAAGTAGTCCTTCGCGGCCTCGACCGGATCGCGGAACAGCCAGCCGATGTTCCTTGACTGCACCGCCGGCGGCCGCGGCGCCATGAAGCCGTCGATCTTGCCCTCGGCGAGCAGCACCGAGATGGTCTTGCCCTCGGGCGCGCTGTCGAGGCGGACGCCCTTCGGCAGCTTGATGGTGATCTTCTCGGGCCGGCCGGCGTGTTCGATGCCGCCGCGGATCCAGTGAATGTCCTTCGGCTTCACGCCGAAATCGTCCTCGAGGATGGCGCGCGCCCAGACGTTCGCGGTGAGCTGGTATTCGGGCACGCCGACCTTCTTGCCCTTGAGGTCCTGCGGCTTCTTGATGCGGTCGGTGCGGACATACATCGATGTGTGGCGGAACATCCGCGACACAAAGGCCGGCACGCCGACGTAAGGATTGTTGCCCGCCGCGGTCTTCACGGTGAAGCTCGACAGCGAGCATTCGCAGATGTCGAAGTCCTCGCTGCGGAAGGCGCGGAAGAAGATCTCTTCCGGATAGAGCTTCATGAACACCGGATCGACGCCGTCGATCTGCACGGCGCCGTCGATCAGCGGGCGGTTGCGGTCGTAGTCGCCGATCGCGACAGAGAGATTGAGTTTCGCCATTGTCTTCCCAGCCTTCTTGTTCGGGCCGGGAGTATGCCGGGCGATCGCTCGGCCGTCACCCTCGGTTCGGCATCCCGTTTGGCGATTCAGTTCGGGATGGCGACGTCGATCAGGCGGAATTGCACACGCTCGTTGCCGTTCCAGCGATCGATCGAAAGCGTGCCTGCGGCATGGACCGGCTGGCCGCGTGCGGCCATCAGCGCCTGGCCGAGCGGCTGATTCAGGGCGCGGAACGCGATTGCGTTGATCGTGGTGCCGTCGCCCGAGCGCAGTCGCGCCCGCACATGTGCCTGCCCGACCTGTTCGGCGTAGGCGACGGTGTGCGACGGCAGCGCGATCACCGGCTCGGGATTGCCCGCGCCGAACGGACCGGCCTGCGCAAGCGTCGTGATCAGCGCGACATTGGCTCCGGATGCGCTCACCGCGCCGTCGACCAGCAGCGACTGGTCGGAGCGCGCCACCGTGACGGCCGCGGCAAGCTCGCTTTCCAGATAGGCGCGAAACTCGGCCAGCCGCCCGTGCTTCACGGTGATGCCCGCGGCCATCGCGTGCCCGCCGCCCTTGAGCAGCAAACCATCGGCAACCGCGCGGCGCACGGCGCGGCCGAGATCGACGCCCTGGATCGAACGGCCGGAGCCGGTGCCGATGCCGCCGGGCTCGAGCGCAATGGCGAAGGCCGGGCGGTTGAAGCGCTCCTTCAGCCGCGCCGCAAGCAGGCCCACCACACCGGGGTGCCAGTTGGCGGCGGCGGTGACCACCACCGCGCCCTTCTCCTCGATGCCCAGCGCCGCCATCGCCTCGGCCTCGGCTTCCGCGAGCATCGCCTGCTCCAGCACCTGCCGCTCGCGGTTGAGCCGGTCGAGCTCGGCGGCGATCCGCCCGGCCTCGACCGGGTCGTCGGTGGTGAGCAGCAGCGCGCCGAGATCGGCGCGGCCGATGCGGCCGCCGGCGTTGATGCGCGGGCCGAGCATGAAGCCGAGATGCCAGGGCTCCGGCGGGCCGGTGAGCCGCGCCACGTCCATCAGCGCGGTCAGGCCGACATTGGTGCGGCCGCGCAGCGCGATCAGCCCCTTGGCGACGAAGGCACGGTTGAGGCCGTGCAGCGGCACGACGTCGGCGACGGTGCCGAGCGCCACGACATCGAGCGCGCCGAGAAGATCGGGCTCGGGCCGCGCGTCGGTCCAGAAGCCGCGCCTGCGCAGCACGCGATTGACCGCGACGATGGTGATGAACACCAGACCCACCGCGGCGAGGTGTCCGAGCCCGGAGAGATCGTCGAGCCGGTTCGGATTGACGACCAGCGCATCCGGCAGGTTTTCGTCGGCCTGATGATGGTCGATCACCACGACGTCGAGCCCGAGCTTGCGCGCCTCGGCCAACGGCTCGAGGCTGGTGGTGCCGCAATCGACGGTGATCAGCAGCGTCGCACCCTTCTCCGCGAGCGCGCGGATCGCGCCCGCGTTCGGGCCGTAGCCTTCGAAAATGCGGTCCGGAATGTGGATCGCGGGCTCCGCGCCGCTGGTGCGCAGGAAGCGCGCGAGCAGCGAGGACGCGGTCGCGCCGTCGACGTCATAGTCGCCGAAGATCGCGATGCTTTCGCCGCGCATCATCGCGTCGGCGATGCGGACGGCCGCAGCCTCCATCGCCGTCACCGTGTGCGGATCGGGCATCAGCCGCCGCACCGTCGGATCGAGATAGGATTCGACATCACCCGGCTCGACGCCGCGGCCGGCGAGCACGCGCGCCAGCAGTTCCGGCACCGCGGAGCGCTGCGCGATTGCAAGCGCGCGCGCCGTTGCGCGCTCGTCGAGCCGGTCGCGCCAGGCGCGGCCGGTCGCCGAACGCTCGACGTCGAGGAACAGGCGAGTCGGCGCCGCCGGCACCTTGGGCGCATTCGCCAGGGCGGGCGTCATGGCAAAATCTCGCTTTCTATTGATTGCTTCCGGGAAACTACACCCTGTGCACCGCAGCATGAACGTTCGTACAGCGGACTTCCCACAATCCACCGCCGCAATTCCACAAATAAGTCCCAACCTCACGGCTCAATGGTCCGAGGGCGAAGGCTTTCATTGGAGCTGATACATGTTCCGGAAGATCATGATTGCGTTGGTGGCGATCGTCACCATCGGAGCCGCGAGTGCCACCGGCGCGCAAGCGCGCGGGCGCGGCGGCCGCGGTTGGGGCCGAGGCGGATGGGGCCGCGGCTGGGGCCCGGCCGTCGGAGTCGGCATCGGGCTCGGTCTCGCGGCGGGCTATCCGTACTATGGCGGCGGCTATGGTTATGGTGGATATCCCTATGGCGCGTATGCCGGCGGCTGCTGGCGAAGTGTCCGCGTCGGCACGCCGTACGGCTGGCGCTGGCGCCGCGTCTGGGTGTGCTGATCTCGCGTCGAAGACGCGCGGGAACGCGCTTTCGCGCCGCCGCAGCTGCGCGGTGTAGTGGCGGCGGCGCAAGCAACGGCAACCGTCCAACTGAGGCATACGCCTTCGCGCGCGGCGCACGATGCCGCGCGAATGAAGTCGTTGGCCTGTGCCGCCTAGATGCGGCCCTCGAACAGATGGCGGTAGACGATGAAGCCCGGCCAGGTCGCTAGCTTGTCGTAGAGCAAGCGCGCGGTCGCATTGCTTTCGTGCGTGAGCCAGTAGACTCGGCTCGCGCCGGCTTGGTGAGCGGCCTTGTAAACCGCCTCAATCAGCGCGCGGCCCAGCCCGAGCTTGCGAGCGTCCTGCGCGACGAACAGATCCTGAAGGTAGCAATAGTCGGCGATCGTCCAGCACGAGCGGTGATAGATGAAATGGACGATGCCGAGCAGCCTGCCGTCCACGTAGGCGCCGAGCAGGTGCATCGCCTCGGCCGGATTGTGCAGCCGCGCCCAGGTGGTGTCGTAGACCTCCTTCGGCACCGACGTCTTGTAGAAATCGAGATAGCCCTTCCACAGCGGATCCCAGGCCGCGCGCTCGTTCAGGCCGACCGGGCGGATTTCGATGTTCGCCGTCATCAGCCCGCGACCTCCGCATGAATGTGCAGCAGTTCTGGAATGGTCTCGGGCCGCCTGCACGTGCCGGCAGCGCCGTCGGAGCGGTCGCGCGGCATTTGCGGCGGCTCAATCGAGATGGAATTTTTCGAACTGGCGGTGCTCGGCGACAATCCGGCGCACCGTGCCGGTGACCGAGCGCATCACCACGGTGTCGGTCTCGATCACCGCCTTGCCGAACTTCACGCCGTTCAGCATCGGCCCGGTGGTGACGCCGGTCGCGGCGAACAGGCAGTCGCCCTTCACCATGTCCTCGATCTCGTATTTTTTCTTCGGATCCTTGATGCCCATCTTCAGCGTGCGCTCGCGCAATTCCTCGCTGTCGATCACCAGGCGGGTCTGCATCTGGCCGCCGATGCAGCGCAGCGCAGCAGCCGCCAGCACGCCCTCCGGCGCGCCGCCGATGCCGATATAGATGTCGATTCCGGTCTTGGGCTCGGCGCAGTGGATCACGCCCGCCACGTCGCCGTCGCTGATCAGCGCCACGGCCGCACCCGTTCTGCGCACCGCCTCGATGATGTCGCCGTGCCGCGGCCGGTCGAGCAGGATCGCGGTGATCTCCGCGGGCCTGACGCCCTTGGCCCTGGCGAGATTGAGGATGTTCTCCTCGGTCGGCGCGTCGAGATCGACCGTGCCTTTCGGATAGCCCGGCCCGATCGCGATCTTGTCCATGTAGCAGTCCGGCGCATGCAGCAGCGTACCGGCGTCCGCCATCGCCAGCGTCGCGATCGCGCCCGGCATGTTCTTGGCGCAGAGCGTCGTGCCCTCCAGCGGATCGACCGCGATATCGACCTTGGGGCCGGTCTTGTTGCCGACCACCTCGCCGATGAACAGCATCGGCGCTTCGTCCATCTCGCCCTCGCCGATCACCACCGTGCCGTCGATCGGAAGCTTATTCAGCTCGCGCCGCATGGCGTCGACCGCAGCCTGGTCGGAGGCCTTGCTCTTGCCGTGACCGCGCAGCCGCGCCGCCGACACCGCGGCGCGCTCGGTCACCCGCACGATTTCGATCGACAGGACGCGCTCCAGCAGCAGGTGCTGCGCAACGGTGATCGATGACGCCATGACGGTTTTCCTTCTCTACCCGGCCATCATCAATTTTTTTCGATGCGGATCAATTGCGGCCGGCCGGAAATGACCTTGTCGCGCTGCACCGCCGCAAGCGCCTTGCGCACTGCGTCTTCGGTGGTGGCATAGGTGATCAATATGACGGGGACCGGACCGGACGCCTTTTCGGCGCCACCGGCGGGCGGACCCGAGTGGCGCTGGACGATGGATTCCATCGAGATGTTGTGCTGCGCGAGGCGCTTGGCGATGGTGGCTGCGGTTCCGGGCTTGTCGACCGCGAGCATGCGGATGTAGTAGCCGCCCTCGTGGCGCTGCATCGGCGCCTTCTTGCTGACGGTGAGCTTGCCCTGCGGCCTGCCGAACGGCGCGGCGCGCACGCCGCGCGCGATGTCGGCGATGTCGGCGACCACCGCGGAGGCGGTCGCCATGCCGCCGGCGCCCGGGCCCACCAGCGTGATCGGCGCGATGCCTTCGGCGTCGATGGTCACGGCATTGGTCACGCCCATCACCTGGGCGATGGCGGAGTCCTTCGGCACGAAGGTCGGATGCACGCGCTGCTCGATGCCCTGCTCGGTCTTCACCGCGACGCCGAGGAGCTTGATGCGATAGCCGAGCTGGTCGGCGGCTTCGAGATCGGCCGTGGTGATCGACGTGATGCCCTCGACATAGATCGCGCTCGGATCGACCCGGATGCCGAACGTCAGGCTCGCCAGGATCGCGAGCTTCTGCGCGGTGTCGTGCCCCTCGATGTCGAACGACGGATCGGCTTCGGCGTAACCCAGCCGCTGCGCTTCTTCGAGACACTCTTCGAACGACAGCTTCTCGCGCTCCATGCGCGTGAGCATGTAGTTGCAGGTGCCGTTGAGGATGCCGTAGATGCGAGCGATGGAGTTTCCGGCAAGCCCCTCGCGCAGCGTCTTCACGACCGGGATGGCGCCCGCAACGGAGGCTTCGAAATTGAGCGCCACGCCGCGCTTCTCGGCAAGCGTCGCCAGCTCGATGCCGTGGCGTGCCAGGAGAGCCTTGTTGGCGGTGACCACCGGCTTGCCGGCCTTGAGCGCCGCCGTGACCGCCGCGCGGGCCACGCCTCCCTCCCCGCCGATCAGTTCGACAAAGGCGTCGATGCCGGGATCGGTCGCGAGCTTCACCGGGTCGGCGACCCAGCGCAGCTTCTTCAGGTCGATGCCGCGGTCCTTGCCGCGGCTGCGCGCGCTGACCGCGACCACCTCGATCGGCCGGCCGCAACGCAGCGTCAGCACTTGGCGCTGCTCGGCGATCAGCCGCACCACCGAAGCGCCGACCGTGCCGAGACCGGCGATACCCACTTTCAGCGGGGTGGCCATGGGGAGCGTCGTCGTCCGCTTCTGGAGCGCTTTCCGGCGAAAAGAGAAACGGTTCGCCGAGGAAAGCGCGACCTGATCCAAAACTACAGCGGCCTTAGCGCCGCGTGGCGAGAGGAACGACGTTATGGAGCTTTTCCGGAGCCGTTTCAAGGAAACGCCGGATGTTGCGGGCGGCCTGCCGGATGCGCTGTTCGTTCTCCACAAGGGCGATGCGGACATAGCCCTCGCCCCGCTCGCCGAAGCCCGTTCCAGGCGAAACCGCAACCTCCGCCTTCTCGACCAAAAGCTTGGAGAACTCGACGCTGCCGAGCTCCTTGAACGGATCGGGGATCGGCGACCAGGCGAACATCGAGGCCTTGGGCGGCGGGACGTCCCAGCCGGCGCGGCTAAAGCTCTCGACCAGCGTGTCGCGGCGACGGCGGTAGGTGTCGCGCATTTCCTTGACGCAGTCGTCCGGGCCATTGAGGGCCGCGGTCGCAGCCACCTGCACCGGCGTGAACGCGCCGTAGTCGAGGTACGACTTCACACGTGTCAGGGCTGCGATGATGCGCTCGTTGCCGACCGCGAAGCCTATGCGCCAGCCCGCCATCGAATAGGTCTTCGACATCGAGGTGAACTCGACGCAGATATCCATCGCGCCGTTGACCTGCAGCACCGACGGCGGCGGGTTGTTGTCGAAATAGACCTCGGCATAGGCAAGGTCCGACAGGATGAAGATGCCGTGCTTCTTCGCAAACGGCACCAGCTCCTTGTAGAAGTCCAGATCCGCGACATGCGCGGTCGGGTTCGACGGATAGCAGACCACCACCGCGATCGGCTTGGGGATCGAGTGCGTGATGGCGCGCTCCAGCGTCGAAAAGAAGCTCGGCGTCGGGTCCGACGGCACCGAGCGGATCACGCCGCCCGCCATCAGGAAGCCGAAGGCGTGGATCGGATAGCTCGGGTCCGGCACCAGCACGACGTCGCCCGGCGCGGTGATCGCCTGCGCGACGTTGGCGAAGCCTTCCTTGGAGCCCAGCGTGGTGACGACCTGGGTGTCGGGATTGAGCTTCACCCCGAAGCGGCGCGCATAATACGCGGCCTGGGCGCGGCGCAGGCCCGGAATGCCCTTGGACGACGAATAGCGGTCGGTGCGCGGCTTGCCGAGCGTCTCCTTCAGCTTGTCGATCACGTGCTGCGGCGCCGGCAGGTCCGGATTGCCCATGCCGAGATCGACGATGTCGGCGCCCTGGTTTCGCGCGACCGCCTTGGCGCGGTTGACCGTCTCGAACACGTAGGGCGGCAGGCGCTTGATGCGGTAAAATTCTTCCATCGCTCGGTCTCTGAAAAGGAATTCGGCGGCCCTGGGGCCAGCCCGTTGTTCAGCCTTTTAACATGCTTCGGACAAAAGCTAGTAGATGCGCCCGCCAGATGCCGGAGCGAATGCGGGAGCCTGCGCAGGAGCTGGCGCGGATCTTGCGGCTTCGGTCCTGGTTGCCTCGGTCCTGGTTACCTCGGTCTTGGCGGCCTGGGTTTTGGCGGGTTCTTTCTTCTTGCGGGAGGCCGGCGGAACACCCACCGAAATCTGCTGCTGGTCGCGCGCCGCGACGAGATCGGTTTCGAGCTTGTGCTGCTCGACGTCCGTCAGCATGACGGCGGTCCGGGGCGGCGGAACGTCATGGACCGCCGGATAGGTCATTTGTTCGGCCGGCCGGGCCGGCGCATTGGGAGAAACGCCGACATGCGGCAATTGCGACGCGGACTCGGCGAATTTCTGATTGATCGACGCGCAGCCGGACAGACCCAGCGGCGTAGCCGCCGCCAAGGCAAGGACCACGGCCGGCAGCGCCCGCGATCCGATCTTTTGCTGCAATGCGACGGCGCGCCGTCTCATCGATCCCCGACCCCAGAACCCGACTCACTCACTGCCCAACATTGGGGCGAACGGTGAAATTCACGTAAATTCAATAAAGTGAACTGGAATTTGGGTAGACCTGTAATATGTCCAAAGCAAGGACCGGGTTAAAGGCTGGCGGCTAGCGTGCCGGCCGGTTCGGGCACGAAGTTTGCTGGGCGGCAGGTCATGAAAAATAACGTGGCGGCAGGACCCAAGGCAGCCGAAATCAAGGCGCCCGCCCCCTTGCTCGGGCCCGCCAAGCTCGGCTCGGTCGACATTGAGGCGTTCTCCAAGAACCTCGCCCGCATGATCGAGGGCGGCGGCCAGGCGCTCGCCGC
>Ga0247825_10001271_pt1 | contig 16496 bp, 15 predicted proteins | sample 13C_Vanillin_Day_FD_194413 | JGI IMG/M metagenome (GOLD analysis project Ga0247825, IMG submission 194413) | Soil microbial communities from agricultural site in Penn Yan, New York, United States - 13C_Vanillin_Day48 | ecosystem: Environmental > Terrestrial > Soil > Agricultural land | place... | reverse complement strand
GTCGTCGGCTCGCGTTGTCCACCGTCGAGCCGACGACCTTCGGCAGCGGCTTTGTCAGCGGCTTCGTGTCCGCCGTCCTGGGTCTTGCCGGTCTCGGCGCGCTGCTCGCCATCCGGTTTCCCGGCGCGTTCTCCGCCACCGAACTGAGGCCGCTCTACGACGTCCCGTACGTACGCCCGTCGATCCACGCCGCACTCGTGGTCTCGCTGCTGCTGGGCACCATCAGCTTCTACCTCCGATCGAACAAGACGCTCGCCGTCACCGGCCTGACGGCGACGTTCATCGCGGCGCTGCTGGGCGGCTCATACGCGCCGCCAGGAGAACGCGTCGGCGACGGATCGTGGTTGGGTATCGACTTCTTCGTGTTGAACCTGGTGCTCTACAGCGCCGTGTTCGTCCCGCTCGAACGCTTCTTCGCCCTGCGGCCGGAACAGCCGGTCTTCCGCCGCGAGTGGCTGGTCGACCTCACGTACTTCTTCATCAACGCCCTGCTGATCGAGGTGCTCACCCTGCTGACGCTGCAGCCGGCCGCGCTGCTGTTTTCGTGGGCGCGGTTGGACCATGTGACATCCGTTGTCGGCTCACTGCCCCTGCTCGTACAGGTTCTAGGCATCCTCCTCGTGGCGGACTTCACGCAGTACTGGGTACATCGCGCATTCCATCGCGTGCCGCTGCTCTGGCGGTTCCACGCGATCCATCACTCCGCCGAGAACATGGACTGGCTGGCCGGGTCGCGGCTGCATCTCGTCGATGCGGTGGTCACACGCGGGTTGACCTACGTGCCCATCTTTATCCTCGGATTCTCGCAGGACGCGCTGATTCCGTACGTCTTCATCGTCGCGGCGCAGGCCACCTTCATCCATGCGAACGTCCGGTGGGAGTTCCGTCCGCTGCGGCCGTTCATCGCCACACCCGCGTTCCACCACTGGCACCACAGCGCCGAACGTGAAGCGATGGATCGGAACTTCGCGGTCCACACCCCTGTGTGGGACCGGCTGTTCGGCACCTACTACCTGCCGGATCGATGGCCTGCCGCATACGGACTGCACGGCGGCCGCAACGTGCCCTTCAAGTGGGCCACGCAGTTCGTGCACCCATTCCGCCGGCCCCCGAACAAGCCCCGTCCGCTGAAAGCACGCAACCCAGTTTCGGGTGTGCCTTGACCGTTTTGTAAGCCGGCCGCCGGTTGACTGCCCGGTTTGTTCCCGAAATTCGCGGGCACACAGCTTGCCCCGCCTGCGGCACACGATCGGAGATTCAACTGTGCCAAAGAAGGCAATCAAAGTTCCGGCAGCTCGTACGAACCGCGGTGTGCGGTGGACGCTCGAAGTGACGGCGAACGTTGATGAGGGCGCACAGGCATCGAAACCCACTGCCCCCGCGCCAGAGAAAGCAGCCAGGAACATGTCACCCGGCCACACCGCATCGGGTGCCAGGAACCGATCGAAGACGGCCACCGCTAAGCCTCGACCGCCACATGCGGTGAGCAGGACGAAGGCGCGCAAGACGCTGACTGCCCCGGCCGTCTCAACGAAACACGAGGTCGCCGCACGGGCGCCCGCTGTCGTGACGCCGAACGCGGGACCCGACGAATCGCACGCGCCGTTTTTGCCCTCGATGGAGGCGGCCGCGGGTGACGGCGGCGCATCTCGCGGGCCTGACAAGGCCCGTGCCACTAGTCCCGATGCCGCTCAGGCCCGCGACATGATCGTGAGGAGTGACCCTCGACGTCCCCGATTGAACAGCGGATCACCAGCGCCGGAGTCGAAGTGGATGAAGATGATGGCGGCCGCTGCTGTTGCCGGCCTGATGGTGGCGGCGCTCGCGCTCACCCGCGATCCGTCAGCGCGCCCGTCGGTTGCCTTGTCGGCAGGATCGGCGGCGTCCTCGTCGTCGATGGAGGTGACGGTCCCACCAGAAACGCTGTCTCGTCAGGTCGAACGCGACTCCGGCAAGAGCGCACCGCCTCGGCAAGTCGCGTCGTCCGTCGTGCCATCGCAGGCTGACGCGCCAAAAGCGGTCGCTGCCAAGCCCACACCGGTGCGCGATGCACAAGCGGTCACACTGACGGCGACTTCGACAGTCGCTGCCGCGGCGCCAACCCCGGCGCCTGTCACGGTGGTGCCCGACACCGTGGCCAGGCCGGTTGCACAGGAGAAGAACGCGGTCGCGCCTGGCCTCGACGCGAGCCATGCAACCGATGCCCAGGCTCGCATCACGATCACGGGCTGCCTGGAAACGAACGGCGAACGGTTCCGCCTGACGGAGACCGACGGCGCGGATGCTCCGAAGGCTCGTGGATGGCGCTCAGGATTCCTGAAGCGCCGGCCGGCAGCGGTGGAACTCGTCGCCGTCTCGGATCCGATCGCGCTGCGGAAATACGTCGGTCATCGCGTTGCCGCCACCGGCGTACTCGACAGCCGTGAACTGCAGATGCGCTCGTTCCGGCCCGCCGGCGCGATGTGCGACTAGCACTCGGCCACGAAACGCCGCGCGCCTGCCTGGCTCGCGGCATCGAGCAGGTTGCGCGCCCTTCGATCCGCAGGCGATTCGTCGACTCGAGATCGCCGGGCGGCGTCACACCTGCCTTGGGGATGGCGGTCAACTGGTGGATGACAACCGCCGGCTGCGATTCGGTGGCGACGCGCGTCAACGACGTGCGATCGAACCTCACATCATCCGCGCCGCATGCCGGAACATCTGTCCGGCACCTGTCATGGACACGAGCGAGGTTGGCGAAACGTGACAGCCGGGCTGGACCTCCCCTTTTTACGGGATGTTACCTGGCCGGCTGAGGCAGTACGCTGGGCGGTGACGCACTCTCGGAGGTAACGCCATGCGCTTCAGCTCGTGGCCGGTCGCGGCCGTCGGCCTCGGCAGTCTGCTGGTCCTGACCGTGGTCGCCCTGCTCACCACGTCAAGAAAAGCGCAGGACATCTATACCCAGCTCGACCAGCTGAACTCTCACCATCACGACGTCGATGCCAAGCTGCGCCGCCTGCGCTCCGACGTCAACCTGTCCGGGGTGTTCGTCCGCGACTACCTGCTCGACATCTCCCGCGAGCATGCCCCGGAGTATCGCCAGCGGCTGGCTGAATTCCGCGACGGCAACATGGCGACGGTGTCCGAACTGAAGGCACTGGCGACGCCGCACCGGGACCAGATCAGCAGCCTCCAGGAGCGGCTGGAGGACTACTGGCAGACATTCGATCCGCTGTTCGACTGGACGATCGGCGAGAAGATCTTCCGTGGCGCGACCTTCCTCCGGCGTGAAGTCGTGCCCCGGCGCGATGCGGTGAACGCGATCGCCGAGGAAATCGAGCAGCTGAACAACGCGAACCTGGCCGAACAGCGCGCCGAGGTGACGCGTCGCCAGGCGGTCTTCCGCGGCGACCTGAACCGGCTGATGTGGCAATGCCTGGTTCTGGGAATAGCCGTCGCCCTGACAGTGATCTTCCAGCTGCGCATCCTGGAACGCCGCTCGGTCGAGCAGCGCCTGGTAGCCGAACGGGCAGAGGGAGAAATGCGCCGTCTCTCGCAGCGGCTGGTCGAAACGCAGGAGGACGAGCGGCGGCATCTCTCGCGCGAACTGCACGATCACGTCGGCCAGGTGTTGACGGCGCTGCGGATGGAACTGGGCCGCATCGAGCGCAGCCGCTCGCCGCACGACACGCGCGTTGGCGCCGCGATTGCCGAAGCCAAGCAGCTCGTGGACAAGATGTTTCATACCGTGCGCGACCTGGCGCTCGGCCTGCGTCCCAGCATGCTCGACGACCTCGGACTTCGCGCGGCGCTCGAATGGCACGTGCGCGACACGTCGCGGCGCTCCGGCGTCGAAGTGGAGCTGACGATCGACGGCGACGTCGACCTGCTGCCGGAACGGTACCAGACATGCGTATACCGCGTTGTGCAGGAAGCGCTCACCAACGCCGTGCGCCATGCCCAGGCCCAGACGATGGCGGTGAGCCTGTCCGCGGATGAACGCGCGCTCGACATCTGTGTGATGGACGATGGCGTGGGATTCGAACCGGGTGAGCGGCGCAACGGGCTCGGCTTGCGCGGGATCGAAGAGCGGGTCAGGGAAATCGGCGGCACGCTGACGATTGACAGTGCGCCGGGCCGGGGCACCGTGCTGGTGCTGAACGTACCGCTGCCCGCCCCGGCGACAACGGAGGTACGCGTTGCGCGTGTTGCTGGCTGACGATCACGGGATCGTGCGACGGGGGCTGCGGAGCATTCTTGAAGATGCTGGTCACACGGTGGTGGGAGAAGCGGCCGATGGGCTCGACGCCACGCGGCTGTCCGACGAGTGCCGGCCTGACTTGCTGATCGTCGACATCGGGATGCCGAAGCTCAATGGAATCGAGGTGGCGGCGCGCGCGCAGAAGCTGGATCCACCCCCCGCGGTGATCGTCCTGAGCATGCATTCTGATGAGTCGTACGTCATGCGCGCACTGGCCGCGGGCGCGCGGGCCTACCTGCTCAAGGAAGCGACGGATGAGGACCTGTTGCCAGCGGTACGCGCCGTCGCGCAGGGAAAGCCGTTCTTCAGTCCGGCTGTCGCGGCGATGCTGGTCGAGGATTACGTGCGGGCGCTGCAGAAGCGCGGTCTGAGCGATTCGTACCACCTGCTGACGGATCGCGAGAAGGAGATCCTGCACCTGCTCGCGGAGGGGCGGTCGAATAAAGAGGTGGCGACGCTCCTCGACGTCGGCGTGTCGACGGTCGAAACCCATCGCGCCAACCTCATGCAGAAGCTCAACCTTCACAATACCGCTGAGATCGTCCTCTACGCGGTGCGCAAGGGGCTCATCGTCTAGCTCGACCACACCTCCGGCGAATGGGGGACACACCGCCGGATCGATTCGCGCCCGCGGGAATCGCGGTCTGGTCAAAAAGCGGCTCGGCTCCCCCCTCCGGCGGATAGTCGGCGGCCCGCGCATGCGGTTTACTGGGTTCCACCTCCGGCTGACGTGAGCGAAAGGGGACCCCGATGACACCGCACGACGACTGCGCCATTTCCGTGAACGTTGCATGGAACGACTGGCGGCCTGCCAAGGCCCGCCTGTGCGATCTCCGTGACGTGCACTGGCATCAGCCGAAGGGCGCCCCGCATCCGATGCTGCACGCGTATGTCTCATGCCGGGAGATCACCGGATCCGCGATGCTCCACCAGTGCGAGGCCGCGTCTGCTCCGCACGACATCCGCGTCTGCGTGCTGAAGAGCCACAACATTCCCGCCGTGTACACCAAACTCGTACGGCAGACGAAGCCGACGGTGGCGCGATGACCGATCCGCGAGTGCTGATCGTTGCCAATCGACTGCCGGTGACGGTACGTGCGCACGACAACCGCATCGAGACCGTGCCAAGCAGCGGCGGCCTGGCGAGCGGGTTGGGACGGTGCCACAGCCGATCGCGCGGCGCCTGGTTCGGATGGCCCGGACATTCTGCCGACACGCCTGAGCAACGGCAGCAGATCGACGAGCAGTTGTCGGCGGAAGGCATGGTGCCGGTGCACCTCTCCGCGGCACAGATCGCGGGGTACTACCACGGATTCGCCAACGGGGTACTCTGGCCGCTGTTTCACTACTCCATCGACCGCGTGCCGGTCGATGCGGCCGGCTGGAGCGAGTACCAGGAAGTCAACGAAGCGTTCGCCGACGCAGTCGCCCGCGACTACCGGCCGGGCGACACCATCTGGGTGCACGACTATCACCTGATGCTGCTGCCCGGGATGCTTCGCCAGCGGCTGCCGCGCGCGCGCATCGGCTTCTTCCTGCACATCCCGTTTCCCTCGTCGGAGGTATTCCGGATACTCCCCTGGCGGCGCGAGATCCTGCACGGGCTGCTCGGAGCCGACCTGATCGGCTTTCACACCTTCGGGTATCTCCGGCACTTCATGACGTCGCTGCTGCACGTCGACGGTGTCGAGCACGACGTCGATCGCGTCCGCGTGGCCGACCGCGAGGTCACCGTCGGCGCGTTTCCGATGGGCGTCGATGCCGCGGGATTCGCGGCGATGGCGGACGCACCGAATGTCCGCGCGCGCGTGGACGCGCTCCGGCAGGAAACGGGCAACCGCCGCATCGTCCTCGGCATCGACCGCCTGGACTACACCAAGGGTATCCCGCGTCGTCTCGAAGCCTTCGCCCGGTTGTTCGAGCGGGACCCCACGTTGTGCGATCGCGTGCGCTACATCCAGGTCGCGGTGCCCTCCCGTGGCGAGGTCGATTCGTACCAACGCTACCGGCGCGAGGTCGACGAGACTGTCGGCCGCATGAACGGCGCCTTCGGCACCGTCCAGTCGCTGCCGATTCACTACGTGCATCATTCCGTGTCGCAGGAGGAGCTCGTTGCGCTCTACTGCGCGGCCGACGTGATGCTCGTGACGCCGTTGCGTGACGGCATGAACCTCGTCGCGAAGGAATTCGTCGCGTCGCGGACCGATGACGACGGTGTGCTGGTGCTCAGCGAATTCGCAGGGGCGTCAGCGGAACTGCAAAGTGCCGTGACGGTCAACCCGTACGACGTGCACGCGGTGGCCGACAGCATCGAGCGCGGGTTGTCGATGACCGCGGACGAGCGGCGGGCGCGGATGCGCACGCTGCGCCGCAGCGTCTGCAAGCACGACGTGTTCGCCTGGGCCGACGGCTTCCTCGCGCGGCTCCAGGCGCTGCGTCCTCACGTGCCGCGCAGCGTCCGTCCGCCGGCACAAACGCTGTCCACGGCGCTCGCCGAGGCACGGCAGTCGCGCATCAGGATGCTGCTGGATTACGACGGCGCGCTGGTGCCGATCGCGAGGACGCCGGAACCGGCCGTGCCGGATCCAGAGCTCTTCCACCTGCTGCACCAGCTCGCGTGCGAACCGGATATCGACGTCGACATCGTCAGCGGGCGCTCTCGCGACCAGCTGGAACGATGGTTCGGCGCGCTGCCGATTGCGCTGTGGGCTGAGCACGGTTTCTGGCGGCGGCCGGCGGGAAGCCTCCGGTGGGAGTCGGCGATGCCGCTGGATACCGGCTGGATGTCGCGCGTGAAGCCGATCCTCGACCAGTTCGCCGAGAGTACGCCGGGCGCGCACGTCGAGATGAAGACCGCATCGATGGCGTGGCACTACCGGTCGGTCGCTCGCGACTTCGGCATGCGGCAGGCACACGAGCTCCGTCTCGTGCTCGGGGACCTGCTCAGCAACCAGCCGCTCGAAGTGCTGGAGGGCAAGAAGGTGATCGAAGTGCGGATGCGCGGCGTCGGTAAAGGGCTGGTGGCGCAACGCATCTCGGCGGAGGCCGACCCCGGCGTCGCGCTGCTGGCGATCGGCGACGATCGCACCGACGAGGAACTGTTTCGCGCGCTGCCGCCGGACGCCCTCACCGTGGGCGTCGGCTCCATGGCCGAAGGCGCCCGTTTCCGCGTCGACCACCATCGCAGCATCCGCCGTCTCCTCCTGTCGATGCTCGACGAGGGCGACGCGGCCGGGCAGCGACACGAGCACGAGGCACGCTCGGCGTAGGTCATTCGAACAATTCTTTCGCGATCAGGACGGCGGTCATCGCGTTCGGCCAGCCCGCGTAGAACGCCAGGTGAGTAATCGTCTCGACGATCTCGTCCTTCGTAAGGCCGTTGTCACGGGCGCGCTGGAGATGGCGCCGGAGCTGGTCCGGTCGATTGAGAGCGATCAGGGCGCTCACCGTGATGAGGCTGCGATCGCGCTTGGACAGCTCCGGGCGCTCCCAGACATCGCCAAACAGGACGTCGTCCGTGAGTTGCAGCAGTTTGGGGGCGAAGTCGCCCATCAACTTCTGGGCGACTGACGGCTCCTTGCTCATTCCATCCCTCCTCGAGTCGTGCGCGGCGTGCGACACGGCAGGCGAAGGATACCTTCGACGAAACGAATTCAGCGCGTCATCTCCCTACGCAGGAGAAGCTTTGTCAGTCCTCTGCGTGGGACCTGCCTGTCAGGCCTGCCTGTCCGCGGGAGCGACTCTGTCACGAGCAGGCGAGCCAGCCATCGTGCTCCGCCCTTTCGACGAAGCTCAGGACGCTTCGGGCCCGAACCGGGCCTCAGACCCCAAGCGGCTCGCGATAGCCGTTGCGATGGCATGTGCCGCGCGGGCATCGGGATGACGATCCCACGGCAGCCTCCACCCCGGATCGATCTGTACCAGGAGTGATGGCACGCCGAGGCCGGTCAGCACGCGACGACGGAGGTCCGCTTCCGGCTCGGATTCGGGTCCGAACTGCGGCACGACAAGCAACGGGAGGGCGCCGCGAGAGCGTGCCAGCGTCGCGGTCGCGGCGAAGATCTCGCGGGTAAGCGCGATGCCATCCTCGATGGTGGCGCTGCGGTGATACGGGACCATCAGCCGGAGCAGCGACTGGACGCGCCACTGATGGACCGGTGGCTGCCACACAAGGCCAGCCGAGAGGTAGGGCCGCTCGCGATCGAGGTTTCTGCCAAACAGCGCCGGCATGAACAACGAGATCACCGCGACCGGTCGCTCGAAACGTGGCAGTTCCGCCTGCAGGCGGAGAAACGCCTGATCGTTGCCGAACCCGTGGACGGCCAGGTTGGCGCTCTGAATACCTGTGAGCGCGCCGACCTGCGCGGGGATGCTCTCCTCCCACGTCAATCCTTCCCCGAACATCACGGACTCGCCGACGAACAGCGACGTGGGTTGAGAGACATCAACCGACGTGCCGGCGGTGGCAACCCTGAGCCCGCTCGCGTCGGTCACGTATTCAACAGAGCGCCCCCCAACCGAGGCATGACCGGCCCTCGACGGCACCAGTGTCCAGCCGAGCCGCGCATCCGCCTGTCGCCGCGGCTCATCGTCTGCCGACAGCCACCCGACGGGTCGAAATTCGATCTGGCGCAGGAGCGGCTCGCTTGCCGCGATCGCCAGCACCATCGCCACGGCCGTACTGATGGCGAGGCCCGGAGCCTCCCGCAGCACGCGCCCGACCGCGGGGCGGACGGCTGCCACCAGCACCGCTCCGGCCGCCGCCAACACCACCCGCACGATTGTTTCGATCGTGACGAGCAGGTCGTGCGAGAGGAGAAACGACGGCAAGACGTGGTGGTCCAGCCACCGGCGATTCGCGCCCACGCCCAGAACCATCACCGCGACCCCAAGGGCAGCGATGACCAGCTCGACCGCAACCGCAAGTATCCGAAGCTTACGGCGCGGCGTACTGATTTCGAACTCTGAAAGCGGCGCTTCTGATGCGATCGCGAGCGGCGTGCGATTCCCGTCCAGAATCAGCGGTTCGCGCATCGTGTGCCGACCGGGTTGCAAGACAGCGACCCGGAACACAACGTGCTTCGCGACGCGCCATGCCGGAGGGGCACGCCACACCGCTCGACCGGATCCTGCGGCCCATACATCGGTGGATCTGGAGCGACCGTACACGGCGCATCCGGAAACTGCTCGCCTTCGCGGAGGTGGAGACTGGCGGCGGACGGGACATCGTGCGCGCCGCCGAGGTCACGCCCGATCCATTGCTGAGGCGGCTGTACCTCGAACACGCGATCGACGAACTGCACCATGGCGTGATGTTCCGTCAGCGCGGCACCGCGCTCTTCCGCGCGCACCGATCAGGCTCGGACACCCGTGCCTCCAGCCCGTTGCCCGGAGGGCACGGACTGGAAGACCTGGCCATCACCAACGAGGCCGACGATCGCCTCCTTGCCTTCCTGCATATCGCTGAAAAGGCCGCCGCTGGCCGCTTCACGATCTACCGCGAGATTGTCGACGACGACCCGGAGACGCGGGCCATCTTCGAGCAGATCCTGCGCGACGAGGTGTTCCACATGAACTACACCTACACGCAGCTCGCGCGGGTGTCGCCGCGCTCGTATCGCCGGCAGATCTGGAAGGCACGGGCCAGCCGGCTCTGGAGGCGCTATCTGCGTCTCGCGGGAGCACTGGCGACCGTGATCGGCAGCGGGTTGCTTCTCGTCCAGTACTTCGTCATCGTGCCGGTGTTCGCACTGCTCGCACGGCGCGCCGCCCGTCGTGAACCGGCCGGCTGGGCTCCCAGCCGGCGTCCCACCTCGCCAACGAGCCCGTACTGATGAATATCCTCGGCATCTCCGCCCACTACCACGATTCCGCGGCCGCGCTGCTCGTCGACGGCGTGCCGGTGTGCGCCGTCCAGGAAGAACGGCTCTCGCGACAGAAACACGATGCCGGGTTTCCGGTGCACGCGATCGACTGGTGCCTGGAGGAAGCGAGCCTGGAGCCGTCGCAGCTCGACGCGGTCGTGTTCTACGAACGGAGCATGCTCAAGTTCGATCGGATCCTCACCTGCGCACTGCGCGCGTTCCCGCACTCGTGGCGTTCGTTCCCGCAGGCGATGCGCAACTCCCTGGGCGAGAAGGTCTGGGTCCGCGGCATCATCGCCTCACACCTGGACGTCCCGCGCGCGAAGATCCTGTTTACCGACCATCACCTGTCGCACGCCGCCGCCGCATTCCTCACGGCGCCCACACGGCGCGCAGCCATCCTGACCGCGGACGGCGTCGGCGAGTGGGCGACGCTGACGTCCGGCCTGGGCGAACGCCATGCCGGCGGCCGCACCGGGATCGAGCTGCGGCGGGAGATTCGCTATCCGCACTCCCTCGGCCTGCTCTACTCGACCTTCACCGCGTTCCTCGGCTTTTCCGTAAACGAGGACGAGTACAAGGTCATGGGCCTTGCCGCGTACGGGCGACCGACGATGACCGCGGACGTGGAGCGGCTCATCCGGCGGACGGATGATGGCGCCTTCGCGCTGGTACCCGACTATTTCGAGTACCACACGACCGCCCGGCGATCGTACTCGTCACGCTTCATCGATCTCTTCGGACCGCCGCGGAGCCCGTTCGATCCGATCGATCTCGACACCACCGAAGGACAGCGCTATGCCGATTGCGCCGCCAGCGTGCAGCGCGTGCTCGAAGACACGCTCGTGCACCTGGCGCGGGCGCTGCGGCGCGAGACCGGCCTGGCGGATCTCTGCTTCGGCGGCGGCGTTGCGCTCAACGGCGTCGCCAACGCCCGGATACTTGCCGAATCGGGCTTCGAACGGCTGTTCGTACCGCCCGCGCCTGGCGACGCCGGCTGCGCGCTCGGCGCCGCGCTGTACGCAGATCGGATCTACTTCGGCAACCCGGATCGCGACGTTCCCGACCATCCCTTCTGGGGACCATCCGTCAGCGCCACCGATCTCGCGCGGGTTGCTCGTGAGGACGCGCAGCACATCGCCGAACTGGACGATGGCGTGTTGATCGAGCGGGTTGCGGACGAACTCGCCGCCGGCCGGATCGTCGGCTGGATGGACGGACGCTCCGAGTTCGGGCCGCGTGCCCTCGGCCATCGCAGCATCCTGGCTGCGGCCGACGCGGCCGCGATGCGCGATCGACTCAACCGTGACATCAAGGAGCGCGAGGACTTCCGGCCGTTCGCCCCCGTGGTGCCGGTCGAAGCGGCTGGCGAGTACTTCGACCTGCCGCCAGGCGGCGCGCGGCTGGGCCGCTTCATGTCGGGCGTCTTCCCGGTCAGACCGGCGTGGCGACCGCATCTCGCGGCCGTCACCCACGTCGACGGGTCCGCGCGCGTGCAGACGCTCGAGCGGAGCATGGCTCCCCGGCTCCACGCGCTGCTCGAAGCCTACGGACGCCGGACCGGGATCCCGGTGCTGCTGAACACCTCGTTCAATGTCTCGGGCGAACCGATCGTGGCGACCGCCCGTGAAGGCTACTCGACCTTCAGACGATGCGGCCTCGACCTGCTGGTGGCCGCGCCCGCCATCGTCAGCAAGCATGCGACGCCCGCGGCGTCGCGAAAGGACACGCCATGGTCGTCAGGAAGCGTAGCGGAATCAGGCGTCGGTTGATCGTGCTCTCCTCGGCGGCCGGCTCGAGCGCCGACTACGTCTCCGGCCTGTGGCGCAGCGATCCCGGCAAGCGCTGGCTCATCCCGCTCGTCGTGTTCCTGTGCTTCTTCGGCCTGATCCTGATCCTGGCGACGACAGTCCAGGCGCTGGCCCCATTCATCTACGCGATTTTCTGAGAACCATGGACCGGCGCACCGAGCGCGTGCGCCTGTTCTACGAGCGGGCGCCATTCCCCGGCTATCCCGCGCGCGACAGCCTGTCTGCGTTCCGCGCACGGGCGGCTCGCAATGTGTTCGTGCGATTGCTGGATCGCTCCATTCCTGGTGACGCACGAGTTCTCGATGTCGGCTGCGGTACGGGGCAGATGACGCTGTACCTGGCAAAGGGTGACCGGGTGGTCGTCGGCGCCGACATCACCCGGGCGTCGCTGGCCCTCGGCGCCGCCGCGGCGAATCGGTTCGGTCTGCGGGCCGCCTTCGTCGAAACCGATCTCCGTTCCTCGGGCCTGCAGCGGGGTGCGTTCGATGTCGTGTTCTCCTCCGGCGTGGTGCATCACACGCCCGATCCGCGCGCAGCCTTCTCGGCGATCGTGCCACTGGCGAAGCCAGGGGGCATCATCGTCCTCGGCGTCTACAACGCGTTTGCCCGCATCCCGTTGCGCCTGCGGCGCGCCATCGCCAGGGCCTCGCGATTCCGTTTCATTCCCGGTGACCCGGTTCTGCGCGACCGGCAGGCAGAACCCGCCCGGCGCGAGGCCTGGCTCCGCGATCAGTACCTGCACCCGGAGGAACATCGGCATACACTCGCCCAGGTGCAGCGCTGGTTTTCCGAAAGCGGCGTCGAGTTCCTGCGCACGTATCCGAACGCGACGCTGGACGACGAGCCGACGGACCTGTTCTCACCGGCCGGCGACAACTGGATGCCGGAAGGCTGGCTGGCGCAGGTGCAATGGATGTGGACGCTTGGACGCGAGGGAGGGCTGTTCTTCACGATCGGACGCCGGATGACGCAGCAACAAGATCGTGATTTCCGGATCGGTGGTCCTCCATAACGGTCAGCGAATCCGGAGGGCTGTCATGTTTCGCGCGTTATTCCTTGGCAAATACCAATTCGGGCTTGGCATCGTCGTTGCCCCGGCTTCACTCGTCATGCAGAACAGTGAGGTGTCATGGACGACTCCTTGGAGGAACTGCTTGGAGTGAGTCATCGCGGTGCCCTCGAATTCTTCTTTACCGGCCTGCGCGATGCAGCCGAGGGCACCGTGGATCGACAGGAACTGCTCTACAACGCGAGCGTCCTCGCGCACTACGCGCAGGTCTCCACGGCGTCGGATACCGACTTTCCGGCGCCCGCCAACCTGACGTTCGTGTTCGACCACTTCGTCTGTGGCGCGCCGCTCGCCGGCGACGGACCGGTGATGGAGGTGGCTGGCGCGCAGTGCCTGCTTCTCGCCGGATTCTTCGAGGACCAGATGCGCCGGCGTCACAACATCGAGTGGTACGCGACACTCGGCGCAGGTTTCTTCCGCCGCGCGGCCGCCCAGGAGCCGGCGCAGCGGAAGGCACACGTGCTCGACGCCGTGGGCCGGCGCTTCGAGCCGTGGCGCCAGACGCACGCGCGACTCGGCCGCGAGCTGCGCGACCGGCCGTATCTGTTGCCGCGGCGGGAGGAGCCGTGATGTTCGGGCGGCCCTGAAGGGCCGCCCGACCTGTGATATCTCTCGTCGGGATGACCGCACACACCGACGCCGGCGATCGCCCGGTAATTCTCGTTACCGGCGGCAGCCGTGGGATCGGCGCCGCCACCGCTCGCCTTGCCGCCGGACGCGGCTATCGCGTGGTCGTCAACTACCGGGACAACCGATCAGCGGCGGATGCGGTCGTGAACGCGATCGCCCAAACCGGCGGAGACGGGCTGGCGGTACAGGCCGATGTGGCCGTCGAGTCCGACATCGAACGGCTGTTCGCCACGATCGACGAACGGCTCGGCCGGATCGACGCGCTCGTCAACAACGCCGGCATCCTCGCAACCCAGATGCCCGTGGCCGACATGTCAGCCGCGCGCATCCTCCGCACGCTGTCGGTCAACGTCCTTGGGCCGTTCCTCTGTGCCAGGGAAGCAGTGCGGCGCATGGCCACCTCCCGCGGCGGACGCGGCGGCGCCATCGTCAACGTCTCGTCGCGGGCCGCGCAATACGGGTCACCGCAAGAGTACGTCGATTACGCGGCCTCGAAGGGTGCGCTCGAAAGCTTCTCGATCGGGCTCGCGCACGAGGTGGCCGACGCCGGTATCCGCGTCAATACCGTCCGCGTCGGGCATGTCTACACCGAGATCCACGCGTCAGGAGGCGAGCCGAATCGGGTCGACCGCGTGAAGCAATCGGTTCCGATGAAGCGTGGCGGCCAGCCCGAGGAAGTGGCGCGCGCGATCCTGTGGCTGCTCTCGCCGGACGCGTCCTATTCGACCGGCGCGTTTCTCGACGTCTCCGGCGGTCGGTAAGCTCGCACCCTGGCCAAACGGTGAGGCGGTCCCGGACGCCTGGTCAGGCGATCCGGACGCCGGGACAAGCTTCCCGTGCCGGCGGACGATCGGCCAACAAAATCGGACGACGGCACATGGTCACGACGAACGGCGTCACGTATGGTGCGAGAGCAGTCCGCGGAGTGCGGAGCCTGCATCGCAAAGGACACACGCCATGACCATGGTGCTCTCAAACACTGCCGACACCCAGTCACCATCGACCAGCCGTCGCGCCCAGGCGCTGGCGGACCGTCTCGAACAGGGCGCGCGCTCTCTCGAAGCCTTCGCCGGCACGCTCACGGCCGATCAGTGGCAGATGCCTGTACCGCATGACGGTCGCGCGATCGGCGTCGTCGTGCATCACGTCGCCACGATGTATCCGCTCGAAATCCAGCTGGCCCAGCTGCTGGCCGCCGGCTCGGCGATCGAAGGGGTCACCTGGGACGCCGTCCACGATATCAACGCGAAGCATGCGCAGGAGCACGGCGCGACGACGAAGGAGGAGGCGCTGGACCTCCTGAGAAGGAACAGCGCAGCAGCCGCCGCCGCCATCCGCGCGCTCTCCGACGAAGAACTGGAACGCGCAGCACCGATCTCGCTGAACGCGGACGCTCCGCTGACGTGCCAGTTCATGCTCGAGGATCACGCCGTCCGCCACAGCTATCACCACCTGGCGAAGATCCGGGCGGCGCTGGCCGCGAATCCGCGCTGACGGCCGCAGCAGGCACATCGGCGCGGCCTGAAGGTTGGCCAACACGAGCCGCCGGAAAGGCCGGTCGGCGGGCTGTGATACGTTCCGCGCCATGCCTGCGCCAGCGGTGTTCGTTCGACCGGTGTTCGCCCACGCGCGCAAGGCCTGTCTCGCGCTACCGGAGACGAGCGAAACGACATCGTGGGGGCATCCCAACTTCCGCGCCGGCAGGCGGACGTTCTGCGCCTTCGAGATGATCGGGGGCCGGCCGTCCATCGCCTTCAAGCTGCCGGCAGACGATGCGGCGCTGCGGCGGCGGCGTGACGTGTTCGCCACGCCGTACGGCCGTGGGGCGTGGACCAGCGTGTGGGTCGATGGCGTGATCGACCGGAAGGCGATCGCGATGCTGGCCGAGCGGAGTTACCGCGGCGTCGCGACCAGGCGTATGGTGCAGGCGCTCGACGATCGCAAGGATCGGCGGGCCTGAAGGGCCCGCCCCACGCACACCCGCCCAAACGATTCAAACGACTCGAACGACTCGAACGATTCGAACGATTCGAACGATTCGAACGATTTATGCTCGCAGCACCTGGTGAACGAAGGCTACAGCGATGGCGCCCTCGCCGACTGCCGATGCGACCCGCTTGATGTTGCCGCCGCGGACGTCCCCGACCGCGAATACGCCAGGCCGATTCGTTTCGAGCAGGAACGGCTGGCGGCCGAGCGGCCACCCCGCTGCCGTCAGATCGTCACGCGTCAGGTCGGACCCGGTCTTGATGAACCCGTTGTCATCGAGCGCGACACAGCCGTCGAGCCATCTCGTGTTCGGACGTGCGCCCGTCATCATGAAGACGTGCCGCACGTCGTAGTCCTTCAACGAGCCCTCCTCCTTCCCGCGGCAACGGACGCGCCCCAGGTGGGTCTCCCCTTGCAGCCCGACGATCTCGGTGCCGGTGACGACCTGCATGCGCGGGTGCTCGTCGATCCGCCTGATGAGGTAGCGCGACATCGACTCCGCCAGGCCACCAGACCGGACCAGGACGATCACCCGTGACGCCGTCTGCGCGAGAAACACCGCCGCCTGCCCCGCCGAGTTACCGCCCCCCACGACGATCACATCCTCGCCAGCGCAGAGTTGCGCCTCCATCGGCGTGGCGGCGTAATAGACACCCGCGCCTTCGAACTGCGACAGGTTCTCGATCGGCGGCCGGCGATATTCAGCACCCGTTGCGATGACGACCGCGCGAGCCAGGATCCGCGTGCCGTCGGCCATGCGCACCGCGTACGCCTGCTGCTGCTCGCACGCCAGTCCAGCGGCCCCCTGCGCAATCAGCACCTCCGCGCCGAACTTGCGCGCCTGCGCATAGGCGCGGCCGGTCAGTTCCAGTCCCGAAATGCCGGTTGGA
>Ga0247825_10001270_pt1 | contig 16502 bp, 8 predicted proteins | sample 13C_Vanillin_Day_FD_194413 | JGI IMG/M metagenome (GOLD analysis project Ga0247825, IMG submission 194413) | Soil microbial communities from agricultural site in Penn Yan, New York, United States - 13C_Vanillin_Day48 | ecosystem: Environmental > Terrestrial > Soil > Agricultural land | place... | reverse complement strand
CATCGCGCTCGCCATTCCCGCGGTGCGGCATCTGCGAGAAACGCCGCCGCCATTGCCGTTCGAGACGCGCGTCGACATCGTCACGCCCGCCACCGCCGAGCCCACGGACTTTGCCCTCTCGCCCGACGGCCGGCAGATCGTCTTCTCGGCCTCGGGTGACGGCGCATCCCATTTGTGGCTGCGGTCGCTCGCATCGACCACGGCGCAGCCGCTGGCGGGAACTGAGGGGGCCAGATGGCCCTTCTGGTCGCCCGACGGCCGGTCGGTCGGCTTCATGGCCGGGAACGCGCTGAAGCGGCTCGACCTTGGTGGCGGCGCGCCGCAAACACTCGCGCCGGTCACTTCCGGTGGCGGCGCGACGTGGAGCGTGAACGGCGTCCTCGTCTTTGCTCCGATTACGAGAGGCACCCTGATGCGCGTGTCCGCCACGGGGGGCGATGCGGCCGCGGTGACAACGTTCAGCCCGGGGCAGGTCGCCCACGTCTCGCCGCAGTTTCTGCCGGACGGCCGCCGGTTTCTGTTCACGGCACTCGGCGCGCCGGATGTGACCGGGATCTACCTCGGTACGCTCGACGGCAGCGCCCCGATCCGGCTGACGCCCGGCAATAGCGCCGGGATGTATCTGCCCGAGGGGCCTGGGGGCGCCGGACCGTTTCGCGGAAGCGGGTGGATGCTGTGGGTGCGGGCGGGCGCGCTCGTGGCGCAGCGCCTGGATGTCGCGAAGGCCGCGCTCACAGGCGAGCCGGTGACGGTGGCCGACGTGGGGGTCCGCTCCTTGGGCGGTTGGTTGGGCGGGGTCTCGGTGGCGGCCACGGGGCTGGTGGCCTACCGGACGGGTACGGGTGGCCAGCGGCAACTGACCTGGTTCGACCGGTCGGGCGCGCCGCGGGGCGCCGCCGGCGACCCGGACGACACGCTTGACTATCCCAACCTATCCCCTGACGGCCGTCGGGTGGTCGTGAGTCGCGTGGTGCCGGACAATACCGACCTCTGGCTGCTGGACGGCGGCCGCACGAGCCGGTTCACGTTTGATCCGGCGCCCGACACGCATCCGGTCTGGTCGTCCGACGGCACCCGGATCGTGTTCCGCTCGAACAGAACGGGTGCAGATGACCTTTACCAGAAGCTCGCCAGCGGTGCGGGCGCGGAGGAGCGGCTCCTCGCATCCGACCAAGTCAAGACCCCCGAGAGCTGGTCGGCGGACGGGCGCTTTCTGCTGTATCGCAGCATCGACCCGCAGACGAACCTCGACCTGTGGGTCGTGCCGATGGTGGGCGATCGCACGCCGTCGGTGTTCCTAAAGACCCCGTTCCGCGAAGGGTATGGCGCGTTCTCGCCGGACGGGCGGTGGGTGGCCTACGAGTCGAACGAATCGGGGCGGAACGAGATCTACATCCGGCCCTTTGTCCCGCCCGCTCCGGCGAGCAATCCCCCGGCGCCGGCTGGAGGCCAGTGGCAAGTGTCCACGGCGGGGGGCATCTATCCGCGGTGGCGGCCCGACGGCAAGGAACTCTATTACCTCAACCCAGCGGGCGCGATGATGGCGGCGCCGATCACCGTCATCGGGACCACGCTCGCGCCGGGCGCGCCGGTGGTGCTCTTTCCCACGCGCATCGTCGGCGGCGGCGAGGACGCGGCACAGGGCCGACAGTACGACGTTACCTCCAACGGGCGCTTCCTGATCAATACGCTGCTGGACAGCGCCGCCGCGCCGATCACGCTGCTCCAAAACTGGAATCCGGAAGCGAAGAGGTAACGTGGGGCGACGAACTGCAGCGGTTGTTGTCGGTAAGTGTTTGTTACAGGCTTTTAGCCCGAGCGCGTTTCGTATCGGTGCCGCCGCCCCTCAGCGACGGCCAGGTTCGGACTGGTTCCGGTGCGCGGCCGCGACTTCGGCGGCGGCGCGCCGGCCGCTCTCGATCGCGCCGTTCATATAGCCCTGCCACTTGAGGCTCGTGTGCTCGCCGGCGAAGAAGAGGCGGCCGCAGGGGCGGGCGAGCCAGGCGCGCAGCTGCGGATCGAACGCCGGATCGAAGAACGCGTAGCCGCCGCGCGCCAGCGGATCGTTCTCCCAGACGATCTGACGGGAGGCGATGAGGGTGGCGCGCTCTGAGCCCAGCCAATTGAGCGCGTTGACGAAGCCCTGCGGACCCTCCCGCGACAGAATCGTCTGGGCGGCGTCGCTCGCCCCGCCGCCGGCCAGGGAGCTGAGAATGCCCGTCCGTCCGCGCTGCTGTTCGTTGCCGTCCCAGATGGCGCCAAACGGCAGCGACGAGCCGAACGCCTGCGGCCCGTGGGGCCCGCGCCAGAAGCGCTGAGAAAACTGGAGCAGGGTTTTGGTGGCGCGGCCGTACTTGAGGCGCGCGATCGCGTCGTGCTGCTGGGCGGGTAGCGCCGGCGTGATTGGGACGCGCCGCAGCGTCGTGGCCGGCAGCGCCAGCACCAGATACTCTGAGCTGATCGAGGCCGCGGCGCGCCCGCGCTTGACCGTGGCGCGCACGACGTTGCCGCGGTGCGAAACCGCCACCAGCTCCGTGTTCAGGCGGAGGCGCTCGCCGAGCGGCGCCGCGAGCGCCGCCGCAAGCCGATCGTTGCCGCCGTCGACCCGATAGGTCTTCCAGGGAAGCGAAGGGCCCTCGCCGGCAAACTGATCGACCAGCGCGAGGAGCGACAACTCCTCGGGATCGGCCAGGAAGAAGCCGCGGAGACCACGGACGGTCGTCCGCAGCTCGTCGTCGGCGCCCACTTCGTCGAGCCATTGAGACACCGACCGTCGGGCCAGATCTTCGGCGATCGGGGAATCCCAGCGCTGCTCGGCGAGCTGGTACGGCCGTCCGAGCTTGCGGAGGCGAGCTCCGATTCGTTCCCAGCCGCGGGACGCGTCGCGGACGACCACGCGCGCCTTGCGGGAACGGTCGGTTCCAACGTAGGCGAAGCCGCGACGCAGAATGCGCGTCAGCTTGAGGCCGAGCTCCGCGCACAGGTTGCGGATTTCGTGCTGCGCCTCATCGATCAGATCGCCGCCCGCCTCGGCGTGCTGACCGCCGGTGAAGCCGTCGCGGACCGTCCAGACGCGACCACCGATACGCTCGCGAGCGTCGATGACCGTCACACTCGCCCCGAGTGCGACGAGATCGCGCGCGGCGGCGAGCCCTGCGAGCCCGGCGCCGGCGACGAGCACCGTCACGCCACCCAGAGGCTGCGCCACGTCAGCGGCTCACAGCTGCTCGACCCTGTAACCCTTGGCCCGGAACATCGCCAGCACTCCTTCCGGTCCGACGAGGTGCGCGGCGCCGACGACAACGAAGGCCCGACCCGTCCTGCCAAGCAACGCATCGAGCCTGGGCAGCCAGGCGCGGTTTCGATCCACCAGGAGGCGTTTGTACATGATCGGATCGTCCTCCATGTCGCTGAGCATCAACCGCTCGACCGTCGCGGCATCCCCTGCTTTCCACGCGTCGATCAATCGGACCACATTCGCGCGTTCGTCGTCGAGATCCTCGAGGGAGCCGGCCAGCATGCGGTCCTGTTCTTCCGCACTCATCCCATCGAAAAGCGACAGCTGGAAATCGACCGTCTCGAGGCCCTGCACGGCCTTGCCGTCCACCCTGGCCCGATCGTAAAAATGGCGATCGAGGCCGAGGCTTCCGTCGAAGCCGGCCTTCTGCCACTCGAGTTGAACCAGCGTCAACGCCAGCATCCAGGGCTTGAAGCGCTTCAGCGGTTCGAGCGGCACGCCGAGGGCCTCGACCCGTTTCGTGACGAGCTCGTACGTGGAAGCGGAGAGCACGGTGTCGAGCGACTGATTGCCCGGGAGCAGCCCTCGCGTGAGCAGCTTGAACTGCGAGGCTGGCGCCTCGAGCTCACCGAGATCGGCCTCCTCGACGAGGAGGTCGGAGTCTTTGAAGGCGGTCTCGAGCGAGGGGTTCAGGGGATAGTAGTCCTTGGTGAGCAGATGTACCGAGCCCACCAGGTAGATGGCCCCGGTGGGACTGCTGATTTTCCAGATGAAGTTGCGTGGGGCCTGAGCCGGAGCGGCGTCGACCTGACACAGCGTGGCGAGCAGTGCGGCGCATGCCGTGATCTTCTTCATTTCGACCGCCGTTGCAGATAGGCTTCGATGTCGTCGATCTCTTTCGGGAGATCGCCGGAGAGATTGCGAAGACCGGAGGAGTCGAGGAGAAAGGAATCCTCGATCCTGACCCCTACGTCGAGATACTTCCGCACCTGGGGCTGCACCTTTTCGATGAACGCCAGGTTTTCGGGCGTCCGTGACAGCGAATCGAGCGCGGACTGGCGGATGTAGATCCCCGGTTCGATGGTGAACGCCATGCCGGGCTCGAGTGGACGGCTCAACTCACCGGTGTCGTGCACGTCGATGCCGATGTAGTGCGAAGCCCCGTGCGTATACCAGGTGCGGTACTGGTCGCCGCCCGCGTCGGTGATCAGACCCAGCTTCAGAAGGCCGGCCTTGATCACGTCGACCGTCGTGCGGTGGATGTCCTGCAGGGAGGCGCCGGGCTTGGCAGCCCGAATGCCCGCCAGCTGTGCCTGCAGCACGATCTCGTAGATGTCCCGCTGTGTGGGCAAAAACGTTCCGCTGACCGGGTAGGTGCGCGTGACGTCGACCGTCAGGTATTCGAGGCTGCTGCCCGCGTCGACGAGCAGCAAGTCGCCGGCCTGGATCTCACGGCCGCCTTCCGGGTAGTGAAGGATTGTCGCGTTGGGGCCGCTTCCGACGATAGACGGGTAGCCGGGCGAGGCGCCCCGGCCGTAGTGAACGGCCTCGATGGCCGCTTTCACTTGATACTCGAATGCGCCCGGCTGCGCGGCCTGCATCCCCGCTCGATGCGCGTCGGTCGAGATCGCCGCGCTTCTCGCCAGCAGCCGTTGTTCGTACGGCGTTTTCAGAACCCGCAGATCGGTGACCGTGCGGGTCGCGTCGTTGACGGTGAAACCGACGAACCGGTCGCGGACCTGCCGTGCGAATTCGAGCGGTGGTGTCAGCGGGTCGTCCACCTTGCGGTTGGGTCCGAGTACGAGCGCCAGCCTAGCTCGTCCGTCGGCCAGCGCGCCGAAGAAACGCGCCGCCTCCTTGTCGCCGACGGCGCCGAACCCGCGCCGACCGAGCATCGCGGTGACGAACGGCTCGAACTGGCTGGTCGGCAAAACCGTGTCGATGCCCGAGAGCGCCCGCGCCGCGTCGGCGCTGAGGAGGCGGCCGCTCCAGTGCTCCTGTGCCGGATTGCGGTCCTTGACGAAGAGCACTTCGCGCCGCGTCTCGTTCCCCGGCATCAGCACCAGCATCGTGTCGGGCTGCGCGACACCGGTCAGATAGTAGAGGTTGCTGTCCTGCCGGTAGATGTAGTCGACGTCGTTGGAATATCTGGCGACCGGTGCGCTCCACAAGATGAGCAGGGCGTCCGGGCCCAGTCGCTGCATGACGCTGGCCCGTCGCGCCGTCAGGTCGTCGCTGAACTCACTGGCTTGCGCGGCGGCCACTGTGGCGAGGGCCGCCAGCAGCGTCAGGACCATCGCCCGGCGTCCGCCCTTTGCAATTCGCAATCTGCAATCCGGCAATCTGCCTTCCCGCAATCTGCCTTCCTGCAATCTGCCTTCCTGCAATCTGCAATCCTGCAATCCTGCAATCCTGCAATCCTGCAATTTCCTCATGTTCTTCCGTCCACTATCTTTCCCGGGTTCATCCGGTTATCCGGGTCCAGTGCCTGCTTCAGCGTGCGCATCACCTCGAGGGCCCGTCCATGTTCGGCCTCGAGGAATTTGATCTTGCCGTATCCGACCCCGTGCTCGCCGGTGCAGGTGCCACCGAGGGCAAGAGCGCGCATGACGAGCCGCTCGTTCAGCCGCTGCGCCTCCTCGATTTCTGTCGGCTGCTGAGGGTCGACGATGTAGTTCAGGTGGAAGTTCCCGTCGCCCGCATGGCCCACGAGCGTAATCGGAAAGGAGGCCCCCTCGTTGTCGTGTCTCGTCTCGGCGATGCACTCGGCCAGCCGCGAGATGGGCACGCACACATCCGTGGTCCACGCGCGGGCCCCGGGCCGGAGCGCCAGCGACGCGTACAGGGCGTCATGACGCGCCCGCCAGAGCCTTTCACGATCCTCGAGCCGCGTCGCCCATTCGAAGCCGCGGCCGCCGTGCTCGGCGGCGATGGCTTGGACGGCGCGAGCCTGATCGTCGACGTGATGCTGGCTGTCGCTGTGGAACTCGAAGAACAGCGTGGGGGCGATCTCGTACATGGTCTTCGAATAGCGGTTGACCGCGTCCATTTGGAGATCATCCAGCAGTTCGAGGCGCGCGACGGGAATTCCGAGCTGGATGGTCGAGATGACTGTGGCGATCGCTCCCTCGATCGCCGTGAAGGCGCACACCGCTGCGGCTACGGCCTCCGGAACCGGATGGAGGCGTAACGTGACTTCGGTGATCACGCCAAGGGTGCCCTCGGCGCCAACGAACAGGCGCGTGAGATCGTACCCGGCTGACGACTTGCGCGCTCGACCGCCGGTATGAATCACGCGTCCGTCGGCGAGCACGACGGTCAGGCCGAGCACGTTGTCGCGCATCGTCCCGTACCGGACGGCCATGGTGCCCGACGCGCGCGTGGATGCCATGCCGCCGATCGTGGCGTCGGCCCCGGGATCGACGGAAAACATGAGGCCCGTGTTGCGCAGCGTCCTGGCGAGCTGCAGCCGCGTGACGCCGGCCTCAACCGTCGCGTCCAGGTCCTCGGCATCAACCCGCAACACCTTGTTCATCTCACGCAGGTCGACGCTGATGCCGCCGTGCACGGCGTGCACGTGTCCTTCGAGGGAGGTGCCGGCCCCGAAGGGGACGATCGGCACCTGGTATCTGGCGCTGATCGCGACGATCTCCTGGACCTCTTCGGTTGTGTGCGGAAGGCACACGATATCCGGCAGGGCGGGGGCATGGTAAGACTCGCCGTGACTGTGATGCTCGCGGACCGAATCGGCCTCGCTGGCCCGGCGACCGAGCAGCTCCTTCAGCTGCAGAGTGGCCGCCTCAATCGGGCGGACGCGCGCAGGCGTGGACATGGGCCCGTCCAGTGTACGGCCAGGGACGAGGTAAGGGGTAGCCGACAAAACTTATACTGGTCGAATGCCAGCCCCTCCGCCGGAGGAAATCGCCGCCGCGGTCATGGAGGCGGTCAGAACGGCCAGCCGGCGCCCGATCGATCCGTTGCCCGACAGCGAACTCGTCGCTGACCTCGGCTTCGATTCGCTGCAGGTGCTCGATCTGGTCGCGGAGCTCGAGAATCGGTTCGAAATCGCGATCCCCCTCGACCAGGTGCCCGCTGCGCGGACGGTCGGCCAGGTCGTGTCGCAGATCACCCGACTCGTCGAATCTCGGAGCGAGAATGGCCCGCTGCCGGACGCTCGTTGACGCGCTCGACGAAGCCGCGCGGTCTGCGGAGGGGTATACCTTCATCTCCGAGGGCGTCGAGACCCGGCGCTCGTATGCGGAGATCCGCCGCGCCTCGGAGCGCGTGGCGCGGGGGCTTCTCGCCGCAGGCCTGAAGCCAGGCGATCTCGTGGCGCTCGTGATTGCCGATGCCGAAGCGTTCCTGACCGCTCTGTTCGGGGCCGCGCAGGCAGGGATCGTGCCCGCCACGATGGCGCCGCCGACCACCACTGGAGGTTTGTCCCAGTACTTCGAGCTGACGATGCGCACGGTGCGGGCCGCTCGTGCCCGCGCCGTGATCACGAGCCGCGGTCTGCTCGCCGGATTCGACGCGATGCGCGCACGCTGCACGGAGCTCGCGTTGGTGGTCACCCCAGACGACTTGGCACGAGCCGAACGGGAGTCGCCGGAGGCTCGAGAGCCGATCGCCCCTGCACGCGGTGCAGACGATATCGCGCTGGTGCAGTTCACGTCAGGATCGACGTCGTCACCCAAAGGCGTCGCCCTCTCGCACCGCAATCTCTGCGCGAACATCGACGCCATCAACGGCCCTGCCGGACTGGGCACTTCGCCCGACGATTCCGCGGTCAGCTGGCTGCCGCTCTACCACGACATGGGTCTCGTCGGTATGGCCCTTGGCCCGCTGTACTCGTCGCGCCCGGCGCTGTTTCTCGAGCCGCAGGCGTTCATCAAACGCCCCGTCGACTGGTTGAAGGCGATTTCCCGCCATCGCGCGACCGTGAGTTTTGCCCCCACCTTCGCGTACCAGCTGGTGCTCCGCCGCGTGAGCGAACAGGATTTGATTGGACTCGACCTTTCGTGCTGGCGCGTTGCCGGTTGTGGCGCCGAGCCTGTCCATGCGCCGACCCTGCACGCGTTTGCCGATCGCCTCGCCGGCGTCGGCTTTCGTCCGACGAGCTTTCTGCCCTGCTACGGGCTCGCCGAGCACGTGCTCGCCGCCACGTTGCCTCCCCGGGATCGGCCGTTGCGGACCGACGCGTCATCGGTCGTCAGTTGCGGCCGCCCGTTGCCGGGCCACCGGCTCAAGGTGGTCAAGCCAGACGGCACAAACGCGCGGGACGGTGAGCCAGGTGAAATCGTGCTCTCGGGCCCGTCGGTCATGCAAGGGTACCTCCGCGACGAAGCCACGGGAGCGGCCGTGCGCGCCGGATGGCTGCACACCGGCGACCTGGGGTATCTCTACGACGGCGAGCTGTTCGTCTGCGGCCGTGCCAAAGACACCATCATCATCAACGGCCGGAAATACTTTCCCCAGGATCTCGAATGGGCCATCGAGAATCTCGACGGTGTGCGGCGCGGCCGCGTCGTCGCCTTCGGGATCGTCGAGCATGGCGCAAACGATCGCGTGGTCGTCGCCGTCGAGGCTGGTCAGCGACCGGGACGCGAACGACTGGTGGAAGACATCCGCAGACGCATCGCGGATCAGTTCGGCCTTTATGTCGACGACGTCGTGTGCGTGGCTGCTGGCACGATCAGCCGGACCACCAGCGGCAAGATCCGGCGGGCTGCGGTCAAGGCTCACTACGAAGAAGGCACGCTCGTCAACAGTGGCGGCGGTTTCTGATCGTGCGCTGGTCGGAATGGCTCGCGCTGGGCTTTTTCCTCTGGCTCGCGGCGGCTGGCTGGTTCCGGACGTTGTTACCCGGCCGGCGATGGCGACTGACTGTCGCCAGCCTCGTGATGTGTGGCGTGGTGGTGGCCGTTGCGACGGGCGCAGCCGTTCCGGTGCGGGACTGGGCGCCACCGTTGTACGTTCTGGTCGGATATTTTCTGTCTGGTCTCCTGTTCGTGTCGCCGTCTCCGGCCTTCGAAGAGTGGCTGGTGCAGTGGGATAACCGCATTCTCGGAGACTCGATCGCCCGCTTCGGCCGCTGGCCGGCCTGGTTGCTCGGATATCTGGATCTCATCTACGTCTTCTGTTTCCTCGTGGTGCCCGGCGGTTTCGCCGTTCTCGTTCTCACGGGACATTCCGCCCTCGCGGATCGCTTCTGGACCATCGTGCTTGCCACCGAGTTCGGCGCCTTCGCGCCGCTCGCTGTGGTCCAGAGCCGACCGCCGTGGGCGCTGGATCCTCAGGCGCGGGCTCGCCATGCCGCGATTCATCGCTTTGCCTCCATCTTCGTCCGCCAAGCCACCATCGGCGCGAACACGTTCCCAAGCGGCCACGCGGCGGCGTCGCTCGCGGTCGCCCTGACCGTGATGGATGTCGTCGCCTGGGCCGGCGCGATCCTGATCTTCTTTGCCATCAGCATCTCGGCCGCGTGTATCGTCGGTCGCTATCACTACGTGATGGACGTCGCGGCCGGCGTTGTGCTGGCCGCGGCGGCATGGGCGCTCGTCATGATATGATTGGCAACACGGTGGCGATGCGCTGCCGTTCCGAGTACCCGGCATGACGTCCGGAGGGAACCGAGCGTGCTCACCGTATTGTCGTCATTCGCCCGCCTTCGTCTGGACGCTGCCCGCCGCTTCGTTCTCGACGCCCCTCCCGATGCCGAATGCGTGATCGTTGCCGCTTCGCGATCGGCCGCCGACGATTTCGCGCGCGATCTCGCACGCCAGCGCGGCGCCACGTTCGGCATGCACCGCTTCAGCTTGACGCAGCTCGCAGCGCGCCTGGCAGCACCGTTGTTGGCAGCCAGCCGGCTCGCGCCGACGACACCGCTTGGGATGCAGGCCGTTGCGGCGCGTTCGCTCTTCGAAGCGAGGCGCTCGGAGGCGCTGTCGTACTTTGAGCCCGTCGCGGATTCGCCCGGGTTCTCGCGCGCGCTGGCGCACACCCTTGAAGAAATGTCGCTCGCCATGGTTCCAGCCGGGGCGCTGCAGCGTGTGGACAGCGGCGGACGCGATCTCGGCGCTCTGCTCGAGCGGTTCGACGAGCAGTTTCAAGTGGCTTCGGCCGCGGACCGTTCTCGTTTCCTGGCCGCTGCCACGCGCGCCGTGCTCGAAGGCCCAGGGGTTCATGCGGCCCGCCGCCTGCTGCTGCTCGACGTGCCCATCAGCAACGCTGCCGAGGACAGGCTGGTGGGCGCGCTGATTCGGTCCTCGCTGGTGGCGTTCGCGACCTCGCCGCGTGGCGATGAGCGATCCAGGCGCGCGCTGGCGTCGTGGGGCGACATCGAGGATCTCGACGCTCACCTCACGTCTGGCACGGCCGGGCCGGTGCGACCGCTGGAGCGAGTGCCTCAGCACCTCTTCTCGGCGGCTCCGCCGCCGACAGGTGATCCACTCGACGAAGTGGAGCTCTTTTCCGCGCCTGGCGAAGGCCGGGAGTGCGTGGAAATCGCCCGGCGTGTCTTGCGCGAGGCACGGAGGGGCGTTCCCTTCGATCGCATGGCCGTTGCCCTGCGCGCGCCGCAGCAGTACAGCAGCCTGCTCGAGCACGCGCTGGAGCGAGCTGGCATTCCCGCGTACTTCGAGCGGGGGACGCGGCGACCGCATCCTGCAGGTCGGGCGTTTCTGGCCCTCCTAAGGTGCGCGGCGGACAACCTTTCCACCCGCCGCTTCGCCGAATACCTCTCGCTCGGTCAGGTTCCCGATGCCCCCAACGCACCAGGCGACGCTTTCCCGGCCTCGTCCGACGAAGTCTTCGGCGCGTCGGGACAGAGAGCGGCGGACGCCGGGTCGGGCCAGGCGGCGGGGACCGAAGATGACGACCGTGACGTTCCGGTGAGCCAGGCGGTTCGATCGCCGTGGAAATGGGAACAGCTGCTGGCGGAGTCCCGCGTGATTGCCACGGTCGAACGCTGGGACCGAAGGCTCGCCGGCCTCGCCAGCGAGTGTGAGCTTCAAATACGCGAGCTCCAGCGGACCGAACCAGATTCGGGGCGAATCGACCAGCTGACGCGGAAGATCGCCGATATCCAGCAGCTTGCCGCGTTCGCCTTGCCGATCATCAGAATGCTGGGCGACTGGCCTGCGCGAGCCACGTGGGGCGAGTGGCTCGAACGGTTCGTGACGCTGGCGTCCCAGGCGCTGCGACGGCCGGATCGGGTTCTCCGCGTGCTGGCCGATCTGGCGCCGATGGGCACCATCGGGCCGATCGGCATCGACGAGGCCGCGGTCGTGCTCGCGGATCGCCTCAGAAGCATCGAAGCCGAGCCGCCCGCACGGCGTTATGGACGTCTGCTCGTCACGACGCCGGCGCAGCTGCGCGGACGAAGCTTCGAGGTCGTGTTCGTGCCCTCGCTTGCCGAGCGGATGTTCCCGCAGAGGCCGCGCGAAGATCCGCTCCTGCTCGATGAGTCGCGCGTGGCGCTGGACACGCCGGTTCCGCTCGTCACGCAGGCCGAGCGGGCAGAGCTCGAGAAGCTGCAGCTCCGGCTGGCCATTGGTGCCGCCGAGTCACGACTCTACGTGTCGTTCCCCACCGTCGAAGTCGGGGATGGGCGGCCGCGGGTGCCCTCTCTGTATGCGCTCGAGGTCTGGCGGGCCATGACCGGCCGGGTGCCAGGCGCCGACGAACTGCAGCGCGTGGCTGCCAATCGCTCTCAGGCTACGCTCGCCTGGCCGGCGCCGCTCGACGGGGAAGAGGCCATCGATTCACTCGAGCACGATCTGTCCACGCTGCGTGCGCTGGCCGCGGAACCGGAGCAGCGGGTTCGCGGGCACGCGCAGTACATGCTGCAGCTGAACGACTGTCTTCAACGCTCCGTGAGGGAGCGCTACATGCGCGGACGGCCAAGCTGGTCGCACTGGGACGGCATCGCAACCGCGACCGATCGGTTGAAGCCGGTTCTCGCGGCGTACCGGCTCGGCGAGCGCGCTTACTCCGTGTCGGCGCTTCAGAAGTATTCGACCTGTCCGTATCAGTTCTTCCTGAGCGCGATCTGGCGGATGCGTCCGGCTGAGGATCTCGAGCCGCTCTATCGGATGGATCCGTTGACGCGCGGCAGCTTGTTTCATGCAGTCCAGACCGATTTCTTCCGTCGGCTCAGAGCGATCAACGCGCTGCCGGTCGCACGCGCGGATCTCGACCGTGCGCTGACGCTGCTCGACGAGGCGCTGGCCCACGTGGCCGCCGTCGAGCGCGAGCGGCTGTCTCCTGCCATCGACCGTGTCTGGAAAGACGAGATTGCGGCGATGCGCCGCGACCTGCGGTTGTGGGTGGATGAGACCGCGGGCAGGGGTGAGTGGACGCCGAAGTGGTTCGAGTGGAGCTTCGGCTTGCGCGACGCCGGACGCGATGAGGCGAGCCGACCCGAGCCTGTGCTGATCGACGGCCGGTTCAAACTCCACGGATCGATTGATCTCGTCGAAGAGCATACGAACGGGCAGCTGCGGATCACCGATCACAAGACGGGTAAGTACCGCGGCAAAGAGCGCATGGTCGTCGATGGCGGCGCCGCGCTCCAGCCGGTCCTTTATGCGATGGCACTCGAAGCGGCCACCGGCCGGACGGTTTCCGGCGGCCGCTTGTACTACGCGACCACCGACGGCGGATACCGCGAGGTGGAGATTCCGCTGACACCGCAGGCGCGCCGCCTGGGCGTCGAGGTGCTCGAAATCATCGACCGCGCGGTCGAAACCGGGTTCCTCGCGCCGGTGCCGCGAGAGAAGGCATGCGCATGGTGCGACTTCCGTATCGTGTGCGGCCCGACGTCCGAAGAGCGCGTCGGCACGTTCAAGTCGCGGGAACCGCTCGCCGATCTTGACGACCTTCGGAGGAAGCCATGAGCAGGATCGCAGACGACGGGGAGTACCGGCTCCTGATCCGCGATGGGCTGGACCATACGGTCATCGTCGAGGCAGCCGCCGGCACCGGGAAGACCACCGAGCTGGTCTGGCGCATTCTGAACGTGGTGTCGAGCGGCCGGGCGCGAATCGACCAGATTGTGGCGGTCACATTCACCGAGAAAGCCGCAGGGGAGCTGAAGCTCCGCATCAGACAGGAACTGGAGACGGCGCGGCAGCGGGCCGCCGATCCTGAGTCCCAATCCAGGCTCACGGATGCCATCGAGCGCCTGGAAGAAGCCCACGTCAGCACAATCCATGGGTTTTGCGCCGACTTGCTGCGTGAGCGCCCCGTCGAGGCCGGCGTCGATCCGCTCTTCGAGGTGCTCACCGAGCCGCGCGCGGAGCGCTTGTTCAGCGAAGCCTTCCACGCCTGGCTGGACGAGCAGCTCGAGGAGCCGGGAGAGGGTGTGCGGCGGGCGCTCAGGCGAAGCGCGTGGTCCCCTGACGGGGGGGATCGGTCGGACGGACCAATCGACCGGTTGCGCCGGGCGGCGCGCGATCTTGCGGAGTGGCGCGACTTCACCGGGGTATGGCGTCGTGACCCCTTTAACCGCGATGCGGCCCTCAACCTCGTCCTCGCACAAGTACGGCAGCTGGCCGCTCTGTCGGCGTCGCCGGCGTCCGATCGGGATCCGCTGTTTCTGGGCCTGCGGCCGATTCGCGAGTTCGCTCACGAGATCGAGACCGTACTGCGAGTCGGCCAACCCGACAACGACGGGTGGGAAGCGCGATCGATTGACCTGGCGCAGAATCGGCAGTTCCGGCGGGTCCGACGTGGCCGCGAGAAGACATACGGCCCCGGAATCGACCGCGATGCGGTATGGACCGCTTACGAGAGGCTGACGGCGGAGCTGGACGATTTCCAGCGCGCGGCCGACGCTGACCTTGCCGCGCTGCTGCACGTCGAGCTCGCCGGGGCCATTGCGCACTACGAGACCGCCAAACGCCGGGCGGGGGCGCTCGATTTCGTGGATCTACTCCTGCGGACGCGGGAGTTGCTGGTGAATCATCCGGCCGTGCGCCGGGCGTTCCAGGCGAGATTCACGCATTTGTTCGTCGACGAGTTTCAGGACACCGATCCGCTCCAGGCGGAAATACTCCTGCTCCTCGCGGCCGACGACCCTTCGGTGCGCGACTGGCGCCGCATCGTGCCGATTCCCGGCAAGCTCTTCCTGGTTGGCGACCCGAAACAGGCTATCTACCGGTTCCGGCGCGCCGACGTCGAGATCTACCAGGAGGTCTGCGACCTGCTCGAGTCGCGAGGCGCTCGACGGGCGTACCTCCGGACGAGCTTCCGCGCGACGCCGAACATCCAGCGAGTGGTGAATGCGGCGTTCGCGCCGCTCATGGACGGCAATCGAACGACGCTCCAGGCGCAATACGTCGAGTTGCACTCGCACCGACCTGAATCGGCCGACCAGCCATCGGTCGTCGTCCTGCCCGTCCCCGAGCCCTACGGGCAACAGCGTGTGGCGGGATACGCGATCGACAAGTCGCTGCCCAAAGCCATCGGCGCGTTCGTCCGATGGCTCCTGTTCGAGAGCGGCTGGACCGTCACCGAACGCACCACGCGCGACGAGCTGCCGATCAGCGTTCCAGTCCAGCCGCGGCACGTCTGTATTTTGTTCCGCCGCTTCCTCCAATTCGGGCGGGATGTCACGCGACCGTACGTCGAAGCACTCGAAGCGCGCGGCGTGCCGCACCTCCTCGTCGGTGGAAAATCGTTTCACGACCGCGAGGAAGTCGAGACGATGCGCGCGGCGCTCTGTGCCATCGAGTGGCCGGACGACGAGGTCTCGGTATTCGCCACGTTACGCGGAGCGCTCTTCGCTATAGACGACGAGACCCTTTTTCTGCATCGACAGCGTCACCGGACGCTGCACCCGTTTCGCGTGCCGGCCGATCCTGAGTTCCCTGCGGTCGCGGAGGCCCTCTCGCTGTTGCGCCGTCTGCACAGCCGTCGCAACTATCGACCGATCGCCGACACGTTGACCGAGCTGCTCACGGCCACGCGCGCCCACGTCGGCTTCGTGCTGCGCAGCGCCGGGGAGCAGGTGCTGGCCAACGTCCTGCACGTCGCAGAGCTGGCGCGACAGTACGAATCGAACGGGGGCATCTCGTTCCGCGGTTTCGTAGAGGTCTTGAACGAACAGGCGGACGGGGGGCAAACCGCCGAGGCGCCAATTCTCGAGGAAGGGACCGATGGCGTGCGCCTCATGACCACTCACAAGGCCAAGGGCCTCGAGTTTCCGATCGTCATTCTGGCCGACATGACCGCCAGGCTCCGATCGGACCGCGCGGACCGGCTCATCGATCGCACCACCAACGCCTGCTACCTGCGGCTCGGACGCTGGACGCCGTCCGAACTGGCAGCCGCCGAAGCCGCCGAGGTCGCACGCGACGAAGCCGAAGGGGTCCGTGTGGCGTATGTCGCGGCCACGCGGGCACGCGATCTCCTCGTGGTTCCGGCGGTCGGAGACACCGAGTGGGACGGTGGCTGGATCTCGCCGCTCAACAGGGCTATCTATCCCCCGTTCGAACGGCGCCGGACACCAGAGAAGGCCGTCGGCTGTCCGGGATTCAAGAAAGACTCGGTGTGGCGGCGTCCTGACAACGATCCCGCAACCAGTCAGACGGTGTGCCCGGGCCACTACCAGTTCGGGACGTCGGGCGACGTTCTGGGCGATACGCCGTACGGAATCGTCTGGTGGGATCCGAACGCGCTGAATCTCGAAGTCGGTCCTCCGCCGGGAATTCGCCGGGAAGCACTCATCGTCAAAGACGTACCGCCTGCTGTGCTGGAGCAGGGACGCCACGCGTACGAAACGTGGCTTGCCCGCCTCGAGGGGGTTCGGGCTCGCGGAGCGAACCCGTCGCTGTCGGTTCGCACGGCGACGGAATGGGCCGCAAGCGATGAGCCCGTGTCTGTGGCGGCGCCTGCGGACACGGACCAGGTGCCACGTCCGCTGCGAGTGGAGCAGCCCGGTCTGTTCGACGAGCCGCCGGTGGTTCCACCTGTAAAGCGTCGGGAGGCCACGATCGTGGTCGTGGATGCGCGCCGTGGCGAGCGGCTGGGCGGCGCCCGGTTTGGCGAGCTCGTCCACGCTGTTTTGGCGTCGGCGTCTCTTGACGCCGACGCCGCATCGGTACGGGCCGTGTCCGAGGTGCAGGGGCGGATCCTCTCGGCGGCTCAAGACGAGGTCGTTCGCGCCTCGGATCTCGTAAACCATGTCCTGTCGCACGAGGTGCTCGCACGGGCCCGGGCAGCCGCCGGACGAGGCGCGTGCCGCCGCGAGACCCCGGTGACG